>OJPD01000074.1_pt1 | contig 80196 bp, 76 predicted proteins | sample 1598371 | NCBI WGS metagenome assembly OJPD01 (sample SAMN03922478, study PRJEB24848) | human gut metagenome | isolation source: stool sample | host: Homo sapiens | place: Germany | collected 2010-11
AAAGTGGCATCTGCCACTTTATCGACAGCCTAACGGGCCTTCGCACTGCGAAGGCCCGTCCCTTGTGCTTCAGCCGTTATTCATTCTCGTCGGAATGACGGATGCCGTCGCGGCGGAACAGGATGGAGATCCCCCAGATGCCTGCAAGGCCGACGATCGTATAGATGATGCGCGATACGACGGTGCTCATGCCGCCGAAAATGCTGGCGATGAGGTCGAATTGGAAGATGCCGACCAACCCCCAGTTCAACGCACCGATGATGACGAGAATAAGCGCGAGTGTATCCATGTGTTTTCTCTCTCCTTTGTCGTGATGCAAATAGCTTGCGCAGGCAGGCGGCAGGTTATGCAAGGAATTGTAAGAAGACGCAAGAGTAAAAAATAAATGCATTTTACTTATTAATTAAAATATTTTTATTAAAAAAGAGTATGCTGCAACGGGATAAAAGATGTGGAGACAGAACTGCGAACCCTGAAACAAATCACTTAAAATGGAGCGCGTGAATATCAGGAAATCAGGAAGTACGGCGGTGCAGACCTGCGCTGCCAGAGCTCCAAGCCGAAACGCGTCAGGAAAGCGAAATTAGACGCAAGGGCGAAAGCGGGAGCAAACAAAAACAAGAGCCGAGGAATTTTTCCGGCTCATCAGGCCATCGGCAAACCCCTTGGGGGTTCGGGGGCCGCAGCTCCCGGAGGCTTTAATTGGTTCCGGCGACATGTGCGCCGGAACCGCAAAAGCCTTGCACAGCAAGGGTTTCCTTGCAATTTGCAACGGCCGTGAGCAAAGCGAGTAGTTGCAAATTGCGACCTCATCGGCAAAGGTCTTTGACATTTGCCGATGATCTGAAACAAGAGCCGGGGGACTTTTCCCGGCTCTTGCGTATATAACCGCCTATTTTCCGTGGCGCATGCCGGGCTTCTTCTCATCCTTTTCCGGGAAGATCTCGACTGTCAGCTTGTCGAAGGAGATCGGCTCCATGAAGTCGGCCGCGGTGAACGCGGTATGCGAAAAATGTGCAAGATCGTTGAGGTGTTTCCTAAGCAGCACGGGCCGGGCGAGGTCAAGCTCGTGGCAGAGCGCCCCAATGATGGGGTTCCAATCCTCTACCCGCGCCTTGGAAAGGCCGTCGAAATCCATGACCATATCCCGCTGTATTTTCCCGTCCGTGCGGATTGCAGCCCAGATTTTCATAAGTCCACCACCATGCCTTGCGCGGCAAGGCAATCCTTTCTTTTCTTTGGGTTTAAAAAGGGCGGATGGCATGCCATCCGCCCTGCCGTTTGGCGCTATGCTCCAGTTTTAACCATCTTTCAGGATGAACCAGGCGTGCATGAGCGGCAGTGTCGAGCCGTCGGCAAGGGTGTAGATGCCAGCCGGATCAGCATAGAGGTTATAGGTCTTGCCGTCGCCCACAGCAACCTCGGATACGCCGCTGTAATAAGCGAACACGATGTCGCCCTGCGAGGTTTCGATCCGGGCGAGCACATAGGGCGAGGATTGATAGATCTCGACCACCTTGCCTGGGACCTTATAGCCCTGTTTATGCTCAGGATACTGGGAGATCCGCTCGTAATTGAGCGCATGGACGCTGCTCATGTAGCTGTCCTTATCCGGGCGGTGCTCCAGATAGAGCGTGCTGGACTTTGCAGCGCTGTCCTTCGTGGCCGTGATGACGGCGGAGTAGAGGCCGACGCTTTCGGTCTTTACGGTGAAGCTGAAGGTGCCGGCGGCCGCGTCCTGCGTAATCTCGCCTTCGAGTTCAACGCCGGAGACGGAGATCACCGCGCCCGCCTCCATCGTACCGGAAACGGTCATGGTGGAGGTAGTGGCATAGCGGGCGACGGAATCGTTTACTGCAAACGTGACGTTCCCCTCCACGACGCCGGGCGTCGTAGTGCCGGAAGGATCCGCCGTGCCGGTGCTGTAGGTGATGCTAAAGGTCTGCGTGGCCGTCTGGTAGCGGTTCTTGCGCGCTTCGATGGTAACGGTGTGAACGCCGCTTTCAGGCAGCGTATATGTGGTGGAGAAGTTGCCCGCTTCATCAATAGGCACCTGCGTCTCGTTCACATAAACGGCAGCCGTATTGTCGCTGACCGTACCCGTGATAGGGACGACGGCGGTATCCGTGGTAAAATCGCTCACGGTGGGAGCAGTGACGTTCAGCTCGATTGCCGGGATGGCGATGACGATCTCATCTTCAAACTCAACGGCCGTCTCCTCACCGTTGGGGCTGATGACCACGACGTTTGGCTTAATGCGCAGCTCGCTTTCCGCGATCGGCTCATCGGGGATGAAGATCTCCTCCGGGATGCGCCAGGCGACACAGTTCTTGGCGTTTGCGCCGACTACGTCCTCGCGCACGGTCTCGCCCGAGGTGAAGCGTGCGGTATACTTGTTTTTGCAGTAAACCGTTACGATATAGGCCGGATCGCCGCTGTCGGTCTGCGTTGCCGTGATGGTTGCAGCCTTCGGGAACGGGTTGCCGCCGAAGGTATAAGCGAAGAACGCGCCCACGCTGCCGTCAAAGTTGCGGTTCAGGTAAATGATCGAGAACACGGCGATAAGTACCACGAGTACCGCCACCGCCGCAATGAACAGCAAGTTGCGGTTGTTGGGGCGCGCGCTGGTGCGTTTCTTGGTACGCGCTGGCTTTACGTCGTATTCGAGGTCGTCGTAATCATCGTATCCGCCTGCCACTGCGGAGGCCTCCGCAGGCGTCTGGCGTGCGGGCGCGGCTTTTTTCGCCGCGGACGAAGGCTTGGCGATCCGCGTCGTAGCGGTATTGCGCGCGGGCGTATAGGGGCGCACAGGCATTTCTTCTGCAACATCTGGCGCGGGGGCAGAGGCCTGACGCTGCGCCGGCGGCTCGGGGGGCATGTGCATGCGCACGTTGTTGCTGTATCCGCGCTCGCCGGGCGCAGGTGCGGCAGGCCGGGACGCGGCAGCCTGGGGCTGCGCGGGCCGTGGGTTGAAGCGCGAAGAAACGGCTGCGGGGATGTCCTCCTCGCTTACGGTATTCGCGTCGAATTCAGGCTTGGGCCATTGCGGCGCGCGGACGAAGCCCCAGGCCGGCGGCGTTTCGCCTGTGGAGGCGACATAGGAATCCTCAACAGGCGCGGGTTCCGGCTCGTCGGGCGTAAGCGGAGCGGCGCAGTTTTCGCAGTACTCGAGGTAATCCTCATTGTATGCGCCGCATACCTTGCATTTCATATCAGAAAACCTCCTATGCAGGAATAATCAATTAATTATAGCAAATATGCAACAGCATGAAAACACTTTTACGCTTTTTATTTGGAAACAAACTATGAAATCAGGCCGCGGATCCATACATTGCGTTCCCGCATGCGCGCTTTTATGCTATAATAAATGCGGAAAACTTCACCCTGGAACGATGACGCGCGCCCCGCGCCGCCATACCTGAATAGGAGTAACGCTATGCGCTTTGTAAAAAAGGGATTATCCATCTGCCTGGTCTTATGCTTCGCCCTTACGGCCTTTGCGGGCTGCGCGCGAGAGGCGGACGAGGAAACGCCCCCGCCGCAATCCCTCGCGGGCTTTGAGACGGTGGGCGAGATCGCCGGCGGCGGCACGCTGCTCAACGCGAACATCAACGCCGTCGGCGCTTCCAAAGCGGATGGGGATGTGCGCCTTACGATCGCGTTCATCGGGGGCAGCCGGATGTCCGGCGGCACGGACGAACGTGAAGTTGCAAACGTGCCGCGCTACACCGTCCGCATGCTTCCGCAGCCTGCGCGGCTTGCAGTGTCGTTCGACTCCATCACGTACTGGGACTACCTGCGGGAGCTCGACCTCGGCGCGAGCGAATTCCTGCTCGGCAGCTTTGGGGTGGTATTTGACGGCAGCGACGCCTTTACGCTGTATTTCCAGCTTGCGGGGGACGCGGCTTTCCAGGTCGTGGAGAACCGGACGAACATCGAGATCCTCCTGCGGCCCATCTTTGCGGAAGAGGCGGAGCCGGAAGCGGCGGAAACGCCGGATGCGGGCGCTGCGGCAATCGACATCGCCGCGGAGGAATATGCTGCGGCGGACGAAGCCTTCTATGTCGTGGCCAACGCGTTTGCCGCTTACTGCGCAGGGACGCTTTCGAGCGACTGCGGGATGACGCCCGTGCTTGCATCGAACCGCAGCACGGTGCTCCTCATTTCCGAGGGATTTTCGGCAAAATCCGAGGCGGAAAGCCTGCGCGAGCGCATCCTTGCGCGGGAGCCGGGCGCGGTCGCTGCGGATTGGAGCGTGGTGAAGCTCAAAAACGGCGCGCTCCCCGCATATGATGAAGCGATGGAATATATGGCGGCCTACGACCAGCTCCCTGCGCGCATCGGCGGGGAGGAGACGGCCCTTACGCCGCTCATCCCGGACGGGCTCTTTCTCGCGGTGACGCCGGAGCGGGATGGCTTCCTGTACAGCCGGCGAGTCTCCCGCGGGAGCCTTGGGGAAACGTACGAATGCGAGCTGCTTTGCGTGCAGAGCATGGGCGGTGTTTCCAAGCCGCTGCTTTCCTACGAGTTCCAAACCATTGAGTCCGTGAAGTATTCGCCGGATGGGCGCAAGCTCGCCGTGCTGGAACGCGCGGCGGAAAGCGCGCATCTTTATGTGTTTGACGTGGACACCAAGGAGCTTTTGACGGACCTTACGGATATGGGCTTTGGCGATACGGTCAGCGCATATGTTTGGGACAGCATGGGCGGCCGCGTGTTTTCCATCGGCGGTTCCGGGGAGATCGCGGTACATCAGTATGATTTCAACGTCCCGGCGGAGAACAAGCGCCACACGGTTGTGGACCGCAAGGGCGTGGACGAAGGGAGCCTCGCGTTTTACGACGGCGAGCTGTATTTCTGCGAAACGACGCTCGAAGAAGGCGGGATGATCTACCGCATCAAGCCGGAAGGAGGCACGCGGCGCAGCTTCCTTGCGGGGAGCGCGTTCGCGCTTTCAAACGACGGGCGCTACATGGCGCTGAGCGATTCCGGCGGTGATTCGGCGGGCGGTGCGGAAACGCATTTCAGTATCCGCGATATGCAGACCGGCATGCTTACGACCGTGACGGACGCGTTCCCCGTGCATACCTTCCTCTGGTCGCTTGACGGAGCAACGCTTTATTACATCGAAAACCGGCTTTCCGGCAGCGAGGGCGAGGAAACCGAGAACACCGGCGCGTTGAACGACGCGTATCCTTACCGCCTTTGGGCGTATGACGTTGCCTCCGGCGAAAGCAGCACGATCGCGGATCTTCCGTATGCGTCCATTGCTGTTTCGCACCGAGCGGGCGAGGTTTACCTTTGCTATACCGACCCTGCGACCATGGGCGGCGTAGTGCGCGCGACCTATGTCGTCAACGCCGGCTGACAGGACGGTATGAAGATGAAAGGTATAAATCCCTAAAAAAGTATAAACTTCCGAAATTGGAGCATACTTCCATGCAAAAGACTCCTTCGGAGGTGAAACGATGTCAATCACGGATTTGCTCCCGCGCTTTGCGGGAAGAGGGCGCACGGCGCGCGCTGGAGACGCGGAGATCCAGGATGCCCTGAAAAAGTGGAAGGACGCGACGCGCTTTTTTGAAAGCGTGAACGATCCGGAGCTCATGGATTACGCGATCTATGATATGGAGGCGGCGCGCCGCAAGTATGTGTTCCTGCTTCACCAGAAAGCGCAGGATGGGAACGGGCGCAAATAAAGCCGGACGGGAAAGGGATTCCTTGCCGTCCGAAAACATTGTGGAGGTCGAGACGGATGAATCCCTTTGGTTCCATTTTGGCGTTTGCCGCGGGCCTGCTGGTCCTCTGGCTGATCTGCAAGCTGCTTTCCTTCCCGCTCCGGGTGCTTTGGAAACTTGTGATCAACGCGCTTTTGGGCGCGGCGATCCTCTTCCTGTTCAACCTGGTCGGGGGCTTCTTCTCGCTTTCCATCCCGATCAATGCGCTCAACGCGCTCATTACGGGTGTGCTCGGCGTCCCGGGCGTTATTCTCCTGCTGGTGTTGCAGTGGCTCCTATAGCGGGGAGATAATCTCCGGCAAGCAAGCCAAAGCGGACGGGCGCATCCCCTCCGCCGGGGGCAAGGCGCACCGTCAGCTCGCTTTTATAAGAAGCGTTACAGGCCGTGGACAACCATTCGTCCCCGGCCTTTTCCATGCTGCAAAACAGCTCCGTTTCCTCTGCCGAAGCAACGGTAAACCGGAGCGCGCTGCCTGAAAAGCTGCCGGAAAGCGTCCTGCCGTCATTGTAGGAGAACGTAAAGGTATAGCCTTTTTCAGGGCTCCCATACATGCGGCCGCTTCCCTGGGAGGCGGCTTCGAGGGTTCCACTGTAGCCTTCCGCGTCGCTGCCGTAAAGCCTGCCGATGGTCACACGCCCTTCGGAAAGCAGCGTGCGGTGCTCCGTCAGCAGCAGCGAGTAGGAAAGCCCATCCGCGGTTTGCAGCGCGGAAAGGCCGGCGGCGTAATCATCCAGCACAGCGCCGCAGTCCGCCTGGTATTCCGCGTAAAACGCATAAACGGGGTTCACTGCAAAGGGCGTAGCGGAAGCAGCGGGCGTTTCCGATGGGGCGGGAGCAGCCGTTGAAGAAGGCGCGGCGGATGGCGTGATGCTTACAACGGGTGCGGGGGATGCGGAAACCTCCGCGCCGCCCGCCTTGCAGCCGAAAAAAAGCATGGCCGAAAGGCATGCCGGAAAGAGCAGGATGAACTTGGAACGCAAGCGATTTTTCTTCAAAGGGATACCTCGTTATGATTCGGCATCTGCCTCAGCCTGATCAAAATAAGCGAGAATGCCGTTAAACAGCCCGGCGGCGCAGCTCGCCTGGTAGGAATCGCGGTTGAGCCGCAGATCTTCCTGCGGGTTGGAAAGCATGCCCATCTCAACGGCCACTACCGGCCGTTCGGACCAGTTGAAGCCGGTTTGATCCATGAGCGCGCGCAGATCGAGCATGGTAGCGCCGGTCGCCGCAGCGAAGTTTTCATAAATGCACTGCCCAAGGCGGAGGCTCTCCTGATAGATCGCCGCGCCATAAGTACGGGAAGGGATGAGCACGCTTGCTCCGCTCTGCTTGGCGGAAGAGGCGCTGTCGCAATGCAGGCGGAGCCAAATATCCACCCCGGCGTTGTTCATCGCCTGCGCGCGCTCGATGTTGGAAAGCGAAACGTCAGTGGTATCGTGCGTGAGCACGACCGTCGCGCCCTCCGCTTCGAGCAGATCGCGCAGCTTAAACGCGATCAGGAGGTTGATCTTGCATTCCGGCACGCCCGTCTTTACGCCGGTGCTCCCGGCGCTTTGCCGCTCCTTGGTGCGGTCTACACCTGGGGCGATCTGTTCAAGCCCGGTATCCGCCGCTTCCTGCTGGCCTGGGTCGATGCCGACCGTGCGCCCGGAAAGCCGCCCTGCGGCATGCTGCTGCGAGGGCTCCGGCTCCGGAAACGCGAGCAGGCCGCGCTCAAACGCATCCCAATACGCGGCGAAGGTGACGGGGCCGAGCGCGCCGTCCTCCCGCACGCCAAGGAAGCGCTGCAGGCGAATGACCGCTTCGCGCGTCGCGCCGTCGAACAGGCCGGTAATTTCCCCTTCATAGAAGCCGAGCGCGCGCAGCTCCGTTTGCAGCGTTACCACATCGTCGCCAAAATCGCCCGCAGAAAGGATCTCTTGCGAGGGGATTTCCGGCATGGTGGGCGCGGCGAGCGCAGCGCCGCACAAGGCAAGCGCCGCAAAAACGCAGCAGAGCGCGGCGAACCGCTTCAACAGAGGACGCATTTCAAATAAGAACTCCCAGAACTTGATACCTTTATTCTACCATTCCCGCCGGATTTTGCAATCGCCCAACCATAAATAAACTGTGAATTCAGGAAGGCGTGGCCTGGCTTTTCCGGAACACGAGCCTGCCGTCCTCCGCAAAGGCAGTCACCGCGTCGCCCAGGGAGACGCGCCCGGCGAGAATCTCCTCGCTGAGGCTGTCCTCCACCTGGTGCTGGATGGCCCGGCGCAGCGGACGCGCGCCATAGAGCGGATCGAACCCCGCGCCGGATAGCAACGCTTCGGCCTCCGGCGTTACGGTGAGCGCGATGTCGCGCTCCGCAAGGCGGGCTTTCACGCTTTCGAGCATCAGCCGGGCGATGGAGTGCATTTCCTCCTGCGCGAGCGGGCGGAACACGATGATCTCATCCACGCGGTTCAAGAATTCCGGGCGGAACGTCTTTTTCAGCTCGGCCATCATGGTTTCGCGCAGGCGTTCGTGCGTGAGCGCATCCCCGGCTGTGCCGAAGCCGACGGTATGCGTTTGCTGCGTGCGCGGCGCGCCGGCGTTGGAGGTCATGATGATGACCGTGTTGCGGAAATCCACCGTGCGCCCCTGCGAATCCGTCAGCCGCCCGTCCTCAAGCACCTGCAGCAGCAAGTTGAACACGTCCGGGTGCGCCTTTTCCACCTCGTCGAGCAGGATGACGGAATACGGCCGCCTGCGCACGCGCTCGGTAAGCTGCCCGCCGTCGTCATAGCCGACGTAGCCCGGCGGGGAGCCGATGAGCTTGCTCACGCTGTGCATTTCCATGTATTCGCTCATGTCGAGCCGCACCATTGCGTTTTCATCTGCGAAAAGCGCCTCCGCGAGCGCGCGGGAAAGCTCCGTTTTCCCAACGCCCGTGGGGCCGAGGAAGATGTAGGAGCCAATGGGGCGCGCGGGATCCTTGAGCCCGGCGCGCGCGCGGCGGATTGCCCGGGACACGGCGGACACAGCCTCGTCCTGGCCGATGACACGCTTGTGCAACGTTTCTTCCAAATGGAGCAGCTTTTCGCTTTCGTCCTCCGTAAGCTGGCGCACGGGGATGCCTGTCCAAGCGTTTACGACCTCCGCAATGTCCTCCTCCGTGACGACGGATTCCTTGTTGTCCCGCTCGCGCTCCCAATCGGCCTCGATGCCGGAGATCTGCGCAGAAAGGCGCTGTTCCTCATCCCGCAGGGCGGCGGCGCGCTCGTAGTTCTGGTTGTTGACGGCCTCTTCCTTTTCCTTGCGCAGCGATTCGATGCGCGCGCGCAGTTCCTTTACGTCCGGCGGGGTATTGTAGGCGCGGAGACGCACGCGGCTTGCCGCCTCGTCCATCAGGTCAATGGCCTTGTCCGGCAAAAAACGGTCGGAAATATAGCGGCCGGAAAGCTCCACCGCGGCGCGGATGGCCCCGTCCGTAATGCGCGCCTTGTGGTGCGCTTCATAGCGGTCCCGCAGACCAAAGAGGATAGCGACAGCCTCCTCCCGCGTGGGCTCCCCTACGGTTACGGGCTGGAAGCGCCGCTCAAGCGCCGCGTCCTTTTCGATATGCTTGCGGTATTCGTCGAGCGTTGTCGCGCCGATGACCTGGATCTCGCCGCGCGCAAGGGCGGGCTTCAGGATGTTGGAAGCGTCGATGCTGCCTTCCGTCGCGCCCGCGCCGACGATCGTGTGCAGTTCGTCAATGAACAGGATGGTGCTGCCATCCGCGCGCAGCTCCGAAATGGCGTTTGTGATGCGCTCCTCAAATTCGCCGCGGTATTTCGTGCCTGCGAGCATCGCGCCGAGGTCGAGCGTCACGATCCGCTTGTCCTTCAAAAGCTCGGGGATCTTGCCCGTGGCGATGCGCTGCGCAAGCCCTTCAATGACCGTGCTCTTGCCAACGCCGGGGTCACCGATGAGCGCGGGGTTGTTCTTGGTGCGGCGGCAAAGGATCTGGATCACGCGCTGGATCTCAGCTTCCCGGCCAACGACGGGATCGAGTTCGCCGTCGCGCGCGGCGCGCGTCAGATCTCGGCCGTATTGGTCGAGCACTGGGGTGCCCTGGCCCTGCTGGGCGTTCTTCTGCCCGCCGTCCCCGGATGCTGGGCGCCCACCCGCGAGCACAGATTGCAGGCCCGGAATGTCCGCGCCGAGATCCAGCAAAATGCGTACGGCCACGGAATCCCGCTCCCGCAGGATGGCGAGCAGCACGTGCTCCGTGCCGATATACCCCATCTTGAGGGATTTCGCCTCATACAGGCTCAGCTCCAGGATTTTCTTCGTGCGCGGCGTATAGCCGAAGCTGTCGGTGAAGTGGTAATCCCCCCGGCCGACGAGCGCGTCCGCCCGCTCCGCGACGGCGTTTGCGGTCACGCCAAAGGCAGTGAGGGCCTTATAGGCCGCGCCCTCCCCTTCGCGGATGAGGCCGAGCAGAAGATGTTCGCTGCCAACGTAGTTGTGGCCCATCGCCCGCGCGGCTTCCTGTGCGAGGGCAAGGGCGCGCTTCGCGCCTTCAGTGCATCGTTCTAAAAAGCTCATGGGTGGTTCCTTTCGGATCATTTGGGTTATGATTTGATTTTATAGCAAATTCCAGCCGCCCGCAACCGTAGCACAAGACGGAATTTTGTGAAAAATGGCATAAACAAATGGGCGCGGGTGTGGTATGATAAAATATTGTAAGTTGTCGCTCCATGTGCGTGCGGCATATAATGGACAAAAAGGAGTTTGTCTCCGGTTTTAAGGAGTGAAAATATGATTTATCTGGATAACAGCGCCACGACCCGCACGCTGCCCGCAGCGGTGGATGCGGCGCGGCAATATATGAGCGAGAGCTTTTTCAACCCGGCGGCGGCCTATTCGCCGGCCGTGGAAAGCGAACGCGCGGTCAACGGCGCGCGCGCACGCATTGCGGAGGCGATGCATGCCGGGGCGGAGGAGATCGTCTTTACCTCGGGCGGGACGGAGAGCAACAACATGGCCATCCATGGCGCGCTCGGCGCGATGCGCGGGCGCGGCCGGGTCGTGATGAGCGCGGTGGAGCACCCTTCCGTGTTCGAGGTGATGCGCGGCCTTTCGCCGGAATACGACGTGGTAGAGGCCGGGGTGGACAAGGAGGGCAGAGTGGACGCCGCAAGCCTTGGGCGTCTCATCACACCGAATACGCGCTTTGTTTCCATCATGCATGTGAACAACGAGACGGGCGCGGTCAACGACATCCCAGCCATCTACAAGACTGTGAAGCGGGAAGCGCCGGACGCGCTTTTGCATGTGGACGGTGTGCAGGGGTTCCTGAAGGTGCCGTTCGACGCGCGCAACTGTGATTTTTATACTGTGAGCGGCCACAAATTCCACGGCCCCAAAGGCGTGGGCGCGCTGTATGTGAAGAAGGGAACGCGCTTCCTCGGCGGGCAGATTGGCGGCGGGCAGGAGCGCAACCTCCGCTCCGGCACGACGAACACTCCCGGCATTATGGGGATGGACGCAGCGCTGCAATATTACCTTGCGCATCAGGATGTGATGTGGCAGAATATGCGGGCATGCAAAATGCGCCTCGCGGGAAACCTGCTTTCCCTGCCGGACGTGCTCCTCAACGGCCCCGCGCCGGAAAAGGGCGCGCCGCACATCCTGAACGTCTCCTTTTTGGGCGTGCGCGGCGAGGTGCTCCTGCACGCGCTGGAGGAAAAGAAGATATACGTTTCAACGGGTTCCGCATGCTCCGCGCACAAGAAGGGCAAAAACCGAATCCTGAACGCGATGGGCGTGACCGGGGAACGGCAGGAGGGCGCGATCCGCTTTAGCTTTTCGGCGTTCAACACTCCCGCCGAAATGGACGAGACCGCTACGGCCATCGCGGATCTGCTCGGCCTGCTCCGGCGCTTTAAAAGAAGATAGCATAATTCCGAAAGGGAGTTCAAACTACACCAGAAAAAACACGATGGAGGATCACTGTGGAACAGGTACTGCTCGTCCGTTATGGCGAGATTCATCTCAAGGGGCTTAACCGCCCCTTCTTCGAGCGCAAGCTCATCGACGGGATCAACAACGCGCTGCGCGGCTTCGGCGCACAGGTGCGCCGGGATCAGGGGCGCATCTATGTGTTCGGCGTGGCGGAGGATCGCGCTGCAGACGCCTGCGATGCGCTTACCCGCGTGTTCGGCGTGCATTCCGTGAGCCCTGCGGTGGCGGTGGAAAAGGAATGGGGCGCCATCGTGGAAGCGGCGGCGCGCCTCACGGAGCAGGCGGCCGGCGGCAAGGCGGCCACGTTCAAGGTGTATTCCCGCCGCTCCGATAAGGGCTTTCCCATGAATTCGGAGACGATCAACCGAGAGCTCGGCCATGCATTGCTCGAACGCTTCCCGAACCTCAGCGTGGACGTGCATGCGCCGGAGCTCAAGGTTTGCGTGGAGATCCGCGAACAGGCATTTATCTATGCGGCGGAGATCATGGGCGCGGGCGGCATGCCGACCGGCACGGCCGGGCGCGCGGCGCTGCTCATCTCCGGCGGGATCGACAGCCCCGTCGCCGGATACCTGATGGCAAAGCGCGGGCTCACGCTTTCCGCCGTGCATTTTTACAGCTATCCTTACACCAGCGAGCGTGCGCGGGACAAGGTCGTGGAGCTTGCGCGTCTCGTCTCCCGCTATGCGGGCCCGGTGCGCCTGCATCTTGTGCCCTTTACGGAGATCCAGCTTGCCATCTATGAGAAATGCCCGCCGAAGGAGACAACCGTGCTCATGCGCAGGCTCATGATGCGCATCGCGGAGCAGCTCGCCCGGCAGGACGGCGCGCTTGCGCTCATCACGGGCGAGGCGCTCGGCCAGGTGGCGAGCCAGACGCTCGAAAGCCTCTGCGTGACGGACGATGCGGTTTCGATGCCCGTGTTCCGCCCGCTCATTGGGTTTGACAAGGAGGACATCGTGACGATCGCAAAGCGCATCGGCACGTTTGAAACCTCCATCCTGCCCTATGAGGATTGCTGTACGGTGTTTGTGCCGCAGCACCCGGTCACGAAGCCGCAGGTGGAGAAGCTGCGCGAAAGCGAAGCCATGGTGGACTTTGCCCCGATGATCGCGGCGGCGCTCGAAAAGAAGGAGACGCTTGAAGTGGGCGCGGACTGACGGTTTACCTTTTATTCACACTTTGCACCCGCAGGCGGTGCTATACTGAAAACGGAATCCATTTGAAAGGAGGTGCGGCGTGTGAAGCGCGTTGCCTTATGTGTGTTGGCCTTTGGCCTTGCATGCCTTTGCGCTTGCGGCGCGCCCTCCGCAAACGACTTGGCGGCTCAGCCGGCGGCTACGGCGGCTGAGCCGCACGGGACGGACGGCATGTCGGGAGAAGCCTGCCTTGAGCCGCTTTCCTATACGCGCGCAGAGCAGGAATACATGGACGCGAGTTTTATCAGTTATCCTTACCTGATGGATGTGGAATACGATGCGGTCAACCACGCCATCCAGAGCGCAATCCGCGCGCTGCTCGACGCGCTGGAGGGCGCTACCTACACCGACTGCGAGATCATGTGCAATGACTGCGGCGTGTTTTCTGTGCGCATCACGGTGCGCGACCTTGTGACGAACGAGGTGCTTGCGGTCGCACCGCTCACGTTCGATACGGCGACATGTGCGCAGGTTTCGCTCAAAGACCTGTTTGACCCGGAAAATGAACGCTGGCGCGGCCTCATCCCGGATATTGTGATGCTCCAGGCCGAGAAGGCCGGGTTAACGCTCCTCTGCGAGGTGATGCCCGCAGCGGACGACCAGGCGTTTTATGTAACGGAGGATGCGCTCGTAATCCTGTACCGCCCATATGAAATCGCAACCTACTCCGCCGGCTGGCCGGAGTTCTCGATCCCGCTCAGCCAGCTTGCGGAGTTCTTCTTGCAGGGGAGCCCGCTTGAACGCCTTACCGCGGGTGGGAGCGTACCGAGCGGCGAAGTGCCTGCGTTCTACGACAACGAGGAAAACGGCGCTGCATATAACGCGGGCAGTGGGTACGAAAGCGAGGAGAAGGGCGCCGCAAGCAATTATGCTGCGGGAAACGCTTACGGAAATGCGGAAACGGAGGAATGGAAACCATGAGATGCAGCTGCCGCATCTGCGGAACCTATATGGTGCAGGTGGAGCACGGCCTGGAAAGCGGGTGCAAATGCCCGGATTGCGGCGCGATGTGCCATGACTGCATGGGGAGCAGCCAGCCGCCGATGTCCGTGAGCGAACTGCGCACACAGGCGGCGCTGCGCATGCGCGCGGAAGCGGGGGAGGGCGGTTTTGACAATTTCGATCCCCTCGAGGCGATGCGCCCGGATCCGGATACGGATTGACGCAGCAAAAAGGCAGCGGGCCTTCCGCTGCCTTCCGTCCGTCCAACGGCCGTTTATAAAATTAAAAGCCAGTCTGCTGCTTCAGTTGCTGCATCGTCTGCTTGACGGATTGCACCTCGTTGTCGGGCGCATCCTTGATTTGGTACATATTGCGCTGGCGCATCTGCTCGAATACGGCGAGCTGGTCGCAGGAGCATTCGGTCAGGTTCCTGAGAAGGAGTTGGCGCAGGTTTTCGCACGAGGCTTCCGTTACGTCCCCCGCGTAATCCTTCACGAGCTGCTTTTCCTGAGAAAGGAAATCGGTGAGCAGTTCCTGCTCAGTCATGTTGGGTCGAGTGCTGTTCATGTTGTTTCCTCCTTTATTGGTGGCTGTTGAGGTAGTTCATCAGCGCATCAAAATGCTGCTTGTGGTGCTGGGCCGCGCGGTTGCTCAGGTCCTTGAGCGGCTGCTCGGTGAACCATTCGGAAAACATGCAGCATTTTTTGTAGGCGAGCGCCTCGTGATGCATCTGATCCTGGACGATGCCGAGGTTCTTTGCCTCGATCTGCGGCGCGCCTGCTTCAGTGTTCCAGTTGAATGTTGCGTTCGGGTTGAACGTCTGGTTGTTGTTCGCCATTTTGCCCTCCTTGTGGATGATTGATGGATTTAGTATTGCGCGAAGGCGCACGGATTATTATGATAGAAACGGAACAGTTTTAGCAGGAATTGTTTTATGAATAATTTGAATGCAGAAGAAGGAATTGGTATTTTTTTGATGGCGAAGAAAAACAAGGCTGGAAACACGCCCATGGACGCGGGGCTCAAGTTCCTCACGGCAAAGGCGCGCACCGTGCGCGAGATGGAGGATCACCTCGATTCGCTTAACTATGGCGAGTACGAGGTATACCAAGTGGTGGAGCGCCTGAAGGAGCTCGGATATTTAGACGACGCCAAATACGCGGCCGATTTCGTGGCGACGCGCCTTGCGACGAAGCCGCTCAGCCGCCGCAAGCTGCGGGAGCAGCTCTATGCGCACAAGCTCCCCAGAGATCTGATCGACGAAGCGCTTTTGGCGGTGACGGGTGAGACGGAACGGGCAGGCGCGCTTGCGGTCACCGAAAAGTACGCGCGCCAGTTCACGGCGCTCGAGCCGGAGGAGCGTAAGGCGCGCACGATGCGCAGGCTTGTGGGCCGCGGGTTTGAGTACGAGGCTGCGCGCGCGGCGCTCGAAACGGTGTTCGGCGATGCGGAAGGCCTTTCCGCCTGCGCGGGGGAGGATGATGACGAGGATTGATCCCTCCGCGCTGGCGGAGCTGCTTGCGGGGAACCCACTTGCGCGGCGCATCGTCGTGCTGGAAGAAACGCCCTCCACAAACCTTGCTGCGAAGGTGCTCGCGGCGGAAGGCGCGCCAAGCGGCACGCTTGTGCTTGCAAACCGGCAGACGGCCGGACGCGGGCGGCGTGGCCGCGCATGGGAAAGCGAGGCGGGCGCGTGCGTATGCATGAGCCTGCTGCTGCGTCCGGCTTTCCCGGCCGGACTTGCGCCGCGCGTTACCCTGGCGGCGGCGCTCGGCGTCTGCCGCGCGCTGCGCGCGTTCGGCGCGGATGCGCGCATCAAATGGCCCAACGATGTTCATGCGGGCGGGAAGAAGCTCTGCGGCATCCTTTCGGAGCTCGGCATGGCAGGGGATGGATATTTTATTGTCTGCGGGATCGGCATTAACGTCCTCCAGCGCGCGTTCCCGGGCGAACTCGCGGAAACGGCGACCTCACTGTTGCTGGAAACGGGGCGTGCAAACGCGCTTGAACAGGTGGTTGCGGCGGCATTGCAAGAGCTTGCGCTGCTCTTTCCCGCCTGTGGGGAGGATGCAGCTTATGCGGCGCTGATGTGCGGATACCGGGCGCTCTCCTGCACGCTGGGGCGGGCGGTGAGCGTCACGGGGCCGGATGGTACACGGCATGGCGTGGCGGAGGATTTCGACGCGCTCGGGCGGCTGCTCCTGCGCACGGCGGACGGCGCACTCCTTACGATCCAGGCGGGCGACGTTTCGCTCAGGAACGCCTGAATCGTCTTTTTCGGCTATTACAAATATTTCAAAAATGAAAGGGAGTTCGGAACATGAACAAGGGAATCACGGAGATCAACGGGATCAAGGTCGGCCATTATACCGACGCGGCGGCGAAGACCGGCTGCACGGCTATCCTGATGGAAGGCGGCGCGGTCGGCGGCGTAGACGTGCGCGGCAGCGCGCCTGGCACACGGGAAACGGACCTGTTGCGAGGCTACAACGTCGTGGAGCGCATCCAGGCGGTGATGCTCTCCGGCGGCAGCGCTTATGGACTCGACGCGGCCTCCGGCGCGATGCAGTATTTGGAGGAAAAGAACCTTGGCACGGATGTGGGCGTAGGCGTGGTGCCGATCGTGCCTGCCGCGGTAATCTTTGACCTTGGCGTGGGCGATGCACACGTGCGTCCGGGCAAAGCGGAAGGCTATCTCGCCTGCAAGGCGGCGACGGACGGCCCGGTGGAGACGGGAAGCGTTGGCGCCGGCACGGGTGCGACGCTCGGCAAAGCGATGGGCCCGGAGCATGCCGCAAAGGGCGGCGTCGGCACCGCGTGCATCACGCTGCCGGGCGGCGCAAAACTTGCGGCGATCGTGGTGGTGAACGCGCTTGGCGACGTTTATGACCCCGCGACGGGGGAACTCGTTGCGGCCGCTACGGTGAACGGCGTAAAAGTGCCCTGCCTGGGCGCGGCGGCGCTTGCCGGGGCAGGCTTTGGCAACACTACGATCGGCGTGATTGCAACGGATGCAACGCTGACGCGGGAGGAAGCCAACAAGCTCGCTTCCATGGCGCACGACGGCCTTGCGATGGCGATCCGCCCGGTGCATACTTCCATGGATGGGGACACGATCTTTGGCGTTTCCACCTGCGCGCTCCCCGCACAGCCGCTGCTGCCGCTCTTGGCCGCCGCGCCTACGGTGATGGCGATGGCGGTGCTGGACGCGGTGAAAAGCGCGGAAAAGGGGGCTTGAGCGAGACTGGGTTCAGCATTTGCGAGGCTTGAGATAAAGAGCGTCCTGTGCGTTCTGCTGCAAAAAAAGGAAGGATGGTGGATGCACGCCCTTACGGCCTGGGCGGGCAGCGTTTCGCTGCGGGACGCCTGAGGAAAAAGCGCATAAGAAACGACGGAAGCGGCGGCTTCCGGGAGGGGCAACAGCGCGTTGCTTTACACCGCTGTACCCTGCGCCTATAATGGATGCATCAGGAGGTAGGAACCATGGCATTTTCGGAGATCTTTTCCGCGCTGCGCAAAAAGGAAGGGCTTTCTCAAAGCGAGATGGCGCAACGCCTGTTCGTAACGCGGCAGGCGGTTTCACGCTGGGAATGCGGCGAAACGACGCCGAACCTGGAAACAATGCAGCGTATTTCAAAGGAGTTCCGCATTTCGATCAATACGCTCCTTGGGAGCCCACAAGCGCTCGTGTGCCAAAGCTGCGGCATGCCGCTTGCTGACGATTGCTTCATCGGCACGGACGCGGACGGCGCGCTGAACGAAAAATACTGTAAATGGTGCTTTGCGGACGGTCAGTTCACATACGAGTGCACGATGGAGGAAATGATCGAATCCTGCGTGCCGCACATGTTGGGCAACGGCTGGGAAAACGAGGCGGATTGCCGCGCGTTCATGGCGCGTATCCTGCCCACGCTGGAGCGCTGGAAGCCAGCCTCCGCGCCTGCGGAAACAGGGAAATAAGAAAAGATTGAAAAGCGGCCTCCGCGCTGATGCGCGGAGGCCGCTTTCGGCTGTCGCTAAAGTGGCAGTTGCCGCTTTAGCGAGGTATGTACATCGTGCTTGCGCTGTTGGCGCGGCCAGCGCTTCGTGTAAAGAAGGCCTGCGCCGCAAGGCTTTTCGCTTGCAACGCACAGGGCATGAAAAAGCAGGCCGCATTTGCAGCCTGCGCTTTTCCATGCTTCTTATTTCTTGCGCTCGTTGTACTTCTTGATGCCGAGGGCGAGCAGATCCATCGCGCGCTCCAGGTCGGCCTGCTTGAGCACGTAGGCCAGGCGTACTTCGTCCTTGCCATGGCCGGGCGTAGCGTAGAAGCCTTCGCCGGGGGCGTACATGACGGTTTCGCCGTTGTCCTCAAACTCGGTCAGGAGCCACTTCTGGAACTCGTCCGTGTTGTCCACGGGGAGCTTCGCCATGACGTAGAACGCGCCCTTGGGTTCCTTGCAGACCACGCCGGGGATTGCCTGCAGCTTGGCATAGATGGTATCGCGGCGGCGCTTGTATTCTTCGCGCACAGCGTCGAAGTAGGATGGATCCACGGTGTAAAGCGCCGCCGAAGCGATCTGGTCCAGCGTGGCGACGGAAAGGCGCGCCTGGCAGAACTTGAGGATCTGCTGCTGGAGTTCCTTATTGCGGGTGATGAGCGTGCCGATACGCGCGCCGCAGGCGCTGAAGCGCTTGGAGACGGAGTCGATGACAATGGCGTTCTCCGCAATGTCGTCAAACTGCGCAATGCTCTGGAGCGGCTCGCCGGCATAGACGAACTCGCGGTACACTTCGTCGCCGATGAGGAAGAGGCCGTGCTCCTTGGCGATGTCCGCGATCATGCGCAGCTCCTCCGGCTTGAGGACGATGCCCGTCGGGTTGCCGGGGTTGGTGAACATGATGGCGCGGGTCTTCTCGTTGATGAGCGCCTCGATCTTTTCGCGGTTGGCGAAGTTGTAGCCTTCCTCGGGCGTTGTGGTGAGCGGCCGGATGGTCGCGCCCGTCGCGCGCACGAAGGTGTTGTAGTTGGGGTAGAAGGGTTCCGGGATGATGATTTCATCGCCGTCGTCCAGGATGCAGTTGAGGGCGATGGAAAGCGCCTCGCTGCCGCCGGTGGTGATGATCACATCGCTTGTCTCCAGGTGAATATTCAGGTTGGCGTAGTACTTTTTGACCGCCTCAATCATCTCCGGGATGCCGGGGGAGGGAGCGTATTCAAGCACAGGCTGCTCAAAGTTTTTGATCGCATCAAAATAGGCCTGCGGGGTTTCGATGTCGGGCTGGCCGATGTTGAGGTGATAGATCTTCGTGCCCCGCTTCTTCGCTTCTACCTGATAGGGATAGAACTTGCGGATGGGCGAAAGATTGCATTTCTGCACTTTGCTGGAGAACTTCATGGAAAACCTCCTGATGTATTAAATTGGGTTGCCCCAAAAGGAAAGCGAAGGATGCTTAAGAGCCGGTTGATGGCGCGGGCAGGCTTGCGTCCCCGGTGCCGACGGTCTTCTTCTGCGTAACGGCGTTGTAGGTTTCCGAATACAGGGTCTCTGTGGATTCCAGCACGCCGTTGCGGTAAAGGTCGCGGTACGCGGTCACTTTATACCCTGTACGCGCGGTGACGGTGACTTCCTCGTATCCGACAGGCCAGGTGGGTTCCTCGGTTATGATCGGTTCGCCGGGTTCGATCTCCTCATCCACAACGCCGCGCAGCTCATAGGTCACGCCTTCGGGCAATGGCTCGCCGTAGATGTAGACGGTCATGGTGTGTTCTTCCTGGTCGCAGTAGGCGAAGATGAAAAGCGGCGCGCCCGTGTTGTTCACGAAGTTGAGGCTCTTGCCGCTCTCCACCGTGCCGGTGACGGTGGAATCAAGCCCCTTATCCACATAGCTCGACGGCCAGGAATGATGCCGCCGCTCCGTGATGGAGATGCCTTCAATTCCCTGCGCAAGGATTTCCTCCAGCGTAGAGCCGCGCTGCATGGAGGCGTTTGCGCGCAACAGCGCGCCGTAAAGCGTAGTGCTGACCTGGCAGATGCCGCCGCCGGGCTCGTCCTCATAGCGTTCGCCGCTGACGATGCCGGGCGCGAGGGGCCAGCCGCCTGCTTCCGTGCGCGGGCCAATGTAGGCGTTGAAGTTAAACTCTTCGCCCGGCTCGACCTTTGCGCCGTTGAGCAGCGTGGTTGCCTTTTGGATGTTGCCGACGCGCTTTTCGTTGCGCGCGGCACGGCTGCCGCCGAAGCTCGTCTGGTATTCGGCGCGGTATTGGGTCACAAGCTTGATTTCCTCCACGGTTTGGGTGGGGGAAACGTACTCGAGCTCCGGCGTGAGCGTCGCGGTGTATTGGCCTTCTGCCATGAGCGCGAGGATCTCTTCAAAAAGAGCTTCCTGGTTCAGCATATAGCCATCCGCCCCCTCCGCATAGGTGAAAGCAGGGGAATCCGCGGCGGTGACAGGGATGGCGGAAGGCTCCACCGGCGCGGTATCGACCACAGCGCCGATGGCGGCAAGGCGCGCGATGAGCGTATCGTGATCCGGGACAAGCGCGGCGGAATAGGCGCGGCCCTGCGTACGGACTTCGTCCTGCAAGGCGTTGTTTTGCAGCAGCGTGCCGGTTTTGCCAAGGAGGATCGCCTCATCGAGCACCTCCTCAAGCGTGGAAGATGGGGCCATGTCGGCCGCTGTGAGCACCCAGAGGGTCGAACCGTGGCGCACGGTGATGTTGATGGAGGAAAGCGCGGCGTCAAGCTCTGCCTGCACAGCGGAGCGCGCAGCGGCATACGTCATGCCGGAAACGTCCACGCCGTTGACCGTAACGCCCTCGATAAAGACGCTTTGCGTTTTCATTGCGGCGATCTGCGCCTCGTCCGGCTTTTCTACGAACAGGTGCAACACAAACAGGACTGCCGAAACCAACAGCAGACCGAAAAAGACGAGCTTTGAAATATTCGCAAGGCGCTTGAGGCGCAGATGCGCCTGCTTTGCGCGGCTTTGCGGGTTCCTGCCAGCGCGCGCGCCGGGAACTTCGGAGCGTTTTTCCATCGCGTTCATACCTCGCTGAGATTATACAACAACTTGGGCGTTTGGGCAACAGGCCATGGGGGAATATCACCGTCCGGCCGACGATTGTTCACAAATTCCGGCGCTTGTTAGAACTGGAAAAAGAGAGTATACTATAATTGAATAAATATGGAACGGCACGCTCCATTGAATAATTAAAAAGCAAGAAAGAGAGGCTTTCATTTGGCATCCAAATCAAAGGCAAAGCTGAAGATCATCCCGCTTGGCGGCGTGGGTGAGATCGGCAAGAACATGACCGTCATCGAATACGGCAGGGACATCGTCGTGGTCGATTGCGGGCTAATCTTCCCGGATGACGATATGCCCGGCATCGACCTTGTGATCCCGGACATGTCCTATCTGGAAAAAAACGCGGAGAAGCTTCGCGGCATCCTGATCACCCATGGCCACGAGGATCACATCGGCGCGGTCCCCTATGCGCTTAAAAAGTTCCAGACGCCCGTATTCGGCACGCGGCTTACGATGGCGCTCATCGAGCACAAGCTGGATGAAGCAAAGATTAAAAACGCAGACCTGCGCTGCATCGCCCCTGGGGACAAGGTGCAGCTGGGCTGCTTTACGGTGGAGTTCATCAAGACCAGCCACTCCATTGCGGGCGCGGTTGCGATTGCGATCACCACGCCTGTCGGTACGTTGATCCATACCGGCGACTTTAAGGTGGATTATACGCCGCTTGACGGCGAGCCCATCGACGTAGCGCGCCTTGCACATTACGGCGCGAAGGGCGTGCTCGCGCTCATGAGCGATTCCACCAACGCGGAGCTTTCCGGACACACGCAGTCCGAGCGGGAGATCGGCAAGACCTTCGAGCATTATTTTGAAATTGCGAAGGGCCGCGTGATCGTGGCAACGTTCGCTTCCAACATCTACCGCATCCAGCAGATCGCGGATGTAGCGATCGCACATGGCCGGGTGATCTGCTTCCAGGGGCGGAGCATGGTCAACATCGCAAAGGTAGCGAGTGAGCTTGGCTACCTGAACATCCCGGTGGAAAAGATCGTTGAAGTCGAAAAGCTGCGCAAGATCGACGATGAGAAGGTCTGCGTCATTACGACCGGCAGCCAGGGCGAGCCCATGAGCGGCCTGTTCCGCATGGCGAATGCCTCGCACCGGCTCAACATCGGCAAAGGGGACATGGTCATCATCTCCGCGTCCTCCATCCCGGGCAACGAGATCGCCGTTTCCCGTGTCATCAACCAGCTCTATCAAAAGGGTGCGAAGGTCGTCTACGACCGCATGGCAGACGTGCACGTTTCCGGCCATGCCCGGCGCGAGGAGCTCCGGCTGATGTTCACGCTCACGAAGCCGAAGTATTTCGTGCCCGTGCACGGCGAGGCGCGGCACCTTTACCAGCATGCGGAGCTTGCCGAGGAGATGGGCATCCCGACGGAGAACATCGTTGTCCCGGAGATCGGCAGCGTCATCGAGCTTACGCGCAACGACATCCGGCTCAACGGCTCCGTGCCTTCCGGCAGCGTGATGATCGACGGCAACAGCGTCGGCGAAATCGGCGACGTCGTGCTGCGGGACCGCAAGCTGCTCTCAGAAGAGGGGCTTTTCACCGTGGTGATCCTGCTCAAGAAGAAGACGGGCGAACTGGCCGCCCCGGTAGAGGTCATCTCCCGCGGGTTCGTGTACCTCAAAAATTCGGAGGAACTTGTCAAGGACGCGCGCACACTTGTGAACGAGCTCGCGGCGCAGTTTGGATCGGCACACCGTTCGGAATGGTCGTCCATTAAAAACAACATCCGTTCCTCCCTCAAGACTTTCCTTTATAATAAAACGAAGCGCACGCCGATGATCTTCCCGATCATCATCGAGATCGACTGAAACGAAAGGAGAACGAAGCATGATTTACGATAAGGCGCGGGAGCTTTCCAAAATGCTTGCGGAAAGCGAGGAATACAAAACCTATAAGCAGACGCAGGAAAAGGCGTTTGTGAACGAAACCACTAAGGCCCTCATCAAGGAGTACCATCAGCTCCAGATGCAGGCTCAGGCTGCGATCGTACAGGGCAAGAAGGACGACGCCTGCATGGAACGCCTGCAAAAGATTGGGGAAGTGCTCCAGCTCAACCGGGACGCATCGGACTATCTGATGGCGGAATACCGCCTCAACGTGATGCTGGGCGACGTATATAAAATCCTTGCCGAGGCCATTGACGTTGACCTCGGCATGCTGGAAGGCTGACCATGGAGCGCGGCAACGGCGGCGCGCGCCGCGACAACCCGGACTTTAAGCGCGCATGGCGGCGCATGCGGCCGCTCATCGTCTTTTTGCTGAGCCTCGGCATCTGCGCGGCGGTGCTGGCTGTGGGGGCGAATATTGCTTTTGAGAAGCTGTTTGCGCCCGTGGATGAGAATGATGCCACGCCCATCGTCGTAACGATTCCTTCAAGCTCCGGCGCGTCCAGCATCGCGCGGCTGCTTTATGAGGCGGGCGGGATGGATGAGGAAGGCAACCAGCTCCCGGGCCTGATTTCGAGCAAGACCGTGTTCAAGATCTATGCGGATTTCACCGGCAAGACGAGCAAGCTCAAGGCGGGCACCTACGTGCTCTCCCGCAACATGGACATCGGGGAGATCCTTGACATCATCTGCAAGGGCAACCCGCCGCGCACCACCATGCGCCTGACCATCTCCGAAGGAACGACGGTGGAAGGTGTCGCGGAAAAGCTCGTTTCGCTCGGCGTGCTTTCCAACGCGGAGGAATTCCTCACGCTGTGCAGGACGGGAGAGGCGTTCGACTATCCCTTCCTTTCCGCGATCGAGCGGAACCCGGAGCAGGCGCGCGATTACCTCCTGGAAGGCTATCTCTTCCCGGACACCTATGAAATCTATACGGACGAATCCGCAAAATCCATCATCACGCGGCTGCTGCTGCGCTTCCGCAACGTGTTCAAGGACGAATATGTCGCCCGTGCGCAGGAGCTCGGCATGACGATGGACGAGGTGATCACGCTCGCCTCCCTCATCGAAAAGGAGGCGAAGGTGGAGAGCGACTTTGCGAAGGTTTCCGCCGTGTTCCACAACCGCCTGAACGCGGGGATGAAGCTGCAGTCCGACGCGCCGCTCAAGTACATCTTCAAGACCACAGGGACGCTGACCTACACCGAGGAACAGAAGCAAAACCCGTCGCTGTATAATACGCATGTGTATGATGGCCTGCCCCTCGGCCCGATCTGCAACCCGGGCGAACGTGCGATCCGCGCGGCGCTTTACCCCAACGAGGATTATGTTTCCGAAGGTTTCCTGTATTTCTGCCTGATGGACGGCGCAACCGGCGAAAACGCCTATGCGAAAACGCTGGAAGAGCACAACGAGAACGTCGAACGGTACAAGGATTCATGGAACGCAACACAATAAACGGGGGCGCATACCCCAACCTGCCGGAGCTGCTCGCCCCGGCAGGCAATATGGAACGCTTGGAGACGGCGCTGCGCTTCGGCGCGGACTCCGTCTATCTTGGCGCGGAGACGATGAGCCTGCGCAACTATGCGGACAATTTTACGGCAGATGGTTTGCAGCGCGCCTGCGATTACGCGCACGCGCGCGGGAAGCGCGTGTATGTCGCCTGCAATGCGTTTGCGCGGGATGAGGACGTCCGCGCCCTGCCGCCGCTGCTGCGTATGATCCGCACGGCGGGGGCGGATGCGCTCATCGTGAACGATCCGGGCGTGATCCGCGTGGCGCGGGACGTTGTGCCGGAGACGCCGCTGCACCTGAGCACGCAGGCAAACACGCTCAACGCGGAGGCAGCGCTGTTTTGGCACGAAGCGGGCGTCCGCCGCATCGTGCTCGCGCGGGAGCTCTCGCTTGCGCAGGTGAAGGCGATGCGCGCGGCGCTGCCGGATGCGCTGGAGCTGGAGATATTCGTGCACGGCGCGATGTGCGTCTCGTATTCGGGACGCTGCCTTTTGAGCAATTACATCGCCGGGCGGGATTCCAACCGCGGCGAATGTGCGCAGCCCTGCCGCTGGACGTATGAGCTGCGGGAGCGCGGGCGCGGCGGGGAATACTTCGGGATCGAGCAGGATGCGCACGGCACATACCTCCTCAACGCGCGGGACATGAACCTCATCGCACACCTGCCCGCCGTGCTGGACACCGGCGCATGCAGCCTGAAGGTCGAAGGACGGATGAAATCCGTCGCCTACGTGGCGACGGTCGTGAACGCATACCGCATGGCGCTTGACCATTACGCAAAAACGCCGGATGCGCCGCTGCCGCCCGAAATCCCCAAAGAGCTCGATTACGCGAGCCACAGGCCATACACAACCGGCTTTGCATTCGGCGATCCAGGGGCGGCAGGGCAGGCGCCAAAGAGCGCGGATTATGTTTCCGACGCGCAGATCAGCGCCGTCGTGCTTTCCTATGACGCAGAAGCGCAGATCGCCCATGTTGCGCAGCGTAACCGTTTTTTTGATGGCGATACGCTCTCCATCCTTTCCCCGGGCGACGTTTCGCGCGCGTTTGCCGTCCGCGGCATCCGCAGCGAGGCAGGGGAGCCGCAGCAATCCGCGCCGCACCCGAAGCAGCGCCTTTTCATCGGTTGCAGCGAGCCGGTGCGGGCGGGGGACATCCTGCGCAGGCTCAGCGATACTCATTAACGAAATGCAAAACAACGGGGATGGCTCCGTTCAAGCTGCCGTCCCCGTTGGATTTTTGGGCGCTGCATGCGGCTTGGATCGCATGCCCGGTCATGCGATCCGCTCCAGGATCGCGGCGCAGGCGGCATCCAGGTCAACTTCACCGCTTTTGATGTGCAGCGCATGCGGCTCCGCGTCGAACATGCCATGCTTGCGCGCGAGCGCTGCGGCAAGCGGCGGGGGGAGTTTGCCGCCCATGCGCCGGGCGAAGCGCTCCTGAATGACGGAAAGCTCTGCCGTGACGAGCACGCGCAGAGCGCCGGCGGGCAGGAAGGCCAGGTGCTCCCTTTCGCTGATGACGTAAATGAGCGTCCCTGCGCCCGGCTCCATATGCACCGCAAGCAGCGCGCGGAACTTTTGCTCCGCTTCCGCTTCGTTCTTCGCAAGGCGCAGATAGTCCTTCCCGGAAAGCACCTGCGCGCCGCATTTTGCCTTGAATGCGTTCGCCAAAGTGGATTTCCCTGTGCAGCTTTCGCCAATCAATGCGATGACCATGACTTTTCTCTCGCTTTCTTCCAAATCGGGTTATTTGTTTAGTATACCATGCGTTCCGCTGCGGCGGAAGCGCAGGGATTCCTCATAGATCCGCGCAATGTCCCGCAGCATGGAAACATGCTCGAAATCTGGGGTATAGACCAGATTGATCTCGCGGATCATGCCGAGGTTCTCGACGGGCAGCAGGCGGATCTTCCCCTTGCTGGCCTCGTCGTAGCAGGCGCTTTTTGCGAGGATGGAAACGCCGAAGCCGCGCCGGATCAAATCCTTGATGGTAGCGATGTTGTCCACCTCCAGGATGATGTTGAATTCGTCGATGGACATGCCGTTGCTCTCCAGATGCGAGACGAAAAGGTTCCGCGTGCCGGAGCTGGGCAAGCGCAGGATGAGGTTTTCCTTTTTGAGCTCATCCAGCGTGACGCTGCTCTTTTGCGCGAGCGGGCTTTCGTTTGCGACGGCGAGCACGAGGCAGTCCATATCGATCAGGATAGAATTGAGGGAGGAATCGTATACCTTCCCTTCCACGACTGCAATATCTATCTCATAGGTCTTGAGCTTTTTATAAAGATTGCTTATGGCGTCAGTAAGGATTGTTAGCCGCACGCCGGGGTGCTCGCTGCAATATTGGGCGAGCACTTCTGCGATGAGGTTGCTTTCCGCGGTATGCGTGATGCCGACGGAGAGGCGGGTGGCCTGCGATTTATAATCCTGCAGGCTCTGCTGGAGGTTCTGATAGAGCATGCGCATGCGCTTGGCGTAGCCCAGCACCAGTTCCCCTTCGCTTGTGAGGCGCAGCTGGCCTTCGCTGCGGTTGAAAATGCGTACACCGAGCTCCTTTTCCAACTGTTTTACGTGCTGGCTCACCGCCGGCTGCGTCAGGGAAAGGGCCTTTGCCGCCTGCGTAAAGCTCCCTACCTCAGCGACGCGCAAAAGCGTTTCAAGTTTTGGGTCGATCATAGTGAAACACCTCACCTCTAAAATAATAAAGAAAAATTATGAGGTAAAACGGAAACATTATTTTACATTATATACAACATTCCATATACTATACCATACCGATTGTGGGAAAGCAAACGGTCTCAGGTAATTTCGGAAGGGGGGCGCATGGAATGCGGCAAACAATGGAACAGATCTATGCAGGGATGGGCGACGCGACGCGCGTGCTGCTGGTGCTTTCCATCATCCTGTTCGCGGGATTCCTCATCACGCGCATCACGAAGAAGCTGCGCCTGCCGGATGTGAGCGGCTATATCCTTGCCGGTATCCTGATCGGCCCCTGCTGCCTCAGCCTCGTACCGGAGGCAATGCTTGCGCGGATGGGCTTCATCAGCGACATCGCGCTTTCCTTTATCGCATTTGGAGTGGGTCGGTTCTTCAAAAAGGATGTGCTGAAGAAAACCGGCGCGGGCGTTGCCGTACTGACGCTGTTTGAATCGCTGGCCGCGGGCGTGCTCGTCACGCTGGCGCTGCGCCTGCTGTTCAAGCTGCCCTGGGCGCTTGCTGTGCTGCTCGGAGCGATCGCCACGGCTACCGCGCCCGCGAGCACGATGATGACCATCCGGCAATATGGCGCGAAGGGGGAGTTCATCAATACGCTTTTGCAGGTGGTGGCGCTCGACGACGCGGTGTGCCTGCTGGTGTTCAGCGCGGCGGCTGCGGCCGTGTCCACGGGCGGGGCGGAAGGGCTTTCCGCATGGGCCATCGCGGGTCCGCTTGTGTACAACGCGGGCGCTCTGGTGCTGGGGGCGCTTTGCGGCCTCCTGCTGAGCAAGCTCCTTGGCCCGAAGCGCAGCCAGGATAACCGGTTGATCCTTGCGGTAGCGATGCTGCTCTTGCTTTCCGGCGTCTGCGCGGCGTTCGACGTTTCGCCCCTGCTTTCCTGCATGGTGTTTGGGGCGGCTTACGTGAATATTACAGAAGATCAGGATCTGTTCGAGCAGGTGAACGGCTTCACGCCGCCCATCACCGCCATGTTTTTTGTGCTTTCGGGCATGAGCCTTGCGCTGTCCGCGCTCGCCACGGCGGGGCTTGTGGGCGCGGTTTATTTCGTAGTGCGCATCGTGGGGAAATATCTTGGCGCGTACTGCGGGGCGGCGGTGACACGGCAGAGCGTGCCGGTGCGGCGCTACCTTGGGCTGGCGCTAATCCCGCAGGCGGGCGTGGCGATCGGCCTTGCGTTCCTGGCAAAGCGCATCTTGCCAGAGGAGCTTGGGAATGTGCTGCTTGCGGTCATCCTTGCCTCCTCCGTGCTGTATGAGCTCATCGGCCCCTGGTGCGCAAAGAAGGCGATCTTCCTATCCGGCGCGCTTCCTGGCACACAGCATGCGGAAGCGCGGCAAAAGGAAGCGGATGGCGCGGAGAACACGGAACCTGCCGCGCACAATGGCGAGCCGGGCAGAACCGTGCTATAATAGACGAAACCAAAGGCGGAGGGAATTTGAGCATGAAGCTTGCAAACGCGCTGACAGAGCGCGCGGAACTCCAAGCGAAGGTGCGCCAGCTGGAAGCCCGGCTGATGAACAACGCGCAGGCGCAGGAAGGCGAACGCCCAGCGGAGGAACCAGCCGCACTGCTTGCGGAGCTGGACGAAGCGTATGCGGCGCTCGAAGCGCTCGTTGCGCGCATAAACTTGACCAACAGCGCGACGCTTTGCGGCGGCGAGACGCTGACGGCATTGCTCGCCCGGCGGGATTGCCTTGCCGGGAAGATCGGGGTGCTCCGCGCGTTCTGCGATGCGGCGAGCGCGCTCGTGACGCGGCGCACCATCGGTGAGATCAAGATCCGGAGCACGGTGGACGTGGCGGCGCTGCAAAAGCGGATAGACGGACTTTCCAAAGCGCTGCGAGAGCTTGACGCAAGCATTCAGGAAACGAATTGGACCACGGAACTGATGTGAACCTGATCCCCGGCCGGGGAAGCGCGTAGCGGAAGGAAGCGGGCGCGATCTCAGCCGCTTGAGCGAGCAAGGAAGCGGCATAGTTGGTACGCGCGGGGACGCGCGGGGTTCGAATCCCCGTTGGCAAGGTTATCCCGGCACCGTTACAACGGCAAAATCATCTTTCACTTTTTTCACCACAGCGCTGGTCCTGCCGCGAGGGTGGGCCGTGGGCAATGATCCGGCCGGATCGCCATAATACAAAGAAACCGAGCGCGTTTTCAGCGTTTTGCCGCCGAGAACGCGCTCGCTTCGCATATCCATTGCAGGAGTTCGCTGTCGATTTCTTCTAAGCTGGAGATCAGGATGTGGTGCGTCCAGCGGTTTGGGTAGGGCTCCGTCGCCGCGTCAATGCGCGGCGATTCCACACGGTATGGGAGGCCAAAGGTGACGGTGATGTAATCCGTCGGGCGCTCTTTCGCCCGGCGCACGGGCAGGAAGGAAACAAAGGCGAAATTGCGTTTGTTGGAAAAAGCAATCTGTGTCTTCTGCACGCGGATGCGCACGCCGCTTATCTCTGCGCAGACCCGCCGCGCAAAGGCTTCATAAAGCGGCAAAGCGGCCGGGTGCTGCCCGAAAAAAAGGAGCGCGTCGCCGTCCAGCATGCCGTATCCCTCCTGCGTGCAAAAGAACTTTCCATTATGTTTATTGCGCGCCTGCCGCGCGCATATTCCGGAGCAAAACAGCAGAATACGGCCTTACAGCGTGAAGCCGAAGCCGATGGCGCGCACGGTTTCCGCACGTTCAGCCAGGGAAGCGAGCGGCAGCTCGTGCATCTGGACGACGAAATCCTTGGCCTCGTCCCCTTCAAACAGCGTGTTTTTGCTGAAATACCATGCGCCGAGGAAGGTATCCTCCGCATCGTAAAAGCCGACGTGGATGACGTTCATCTCGCATCCGAGCGCGCCCGCGCAGGTGATGCGCCCGGAAAGGGTTGTGAAGTCCGGGTAATTGTCCGCAAGGTACAGGTGATCGAGCAGGAGCAGGGTGCGCGCGGCCTCTGCACGGCGCGGCGTCAGCGAAACGGAGAGGGAGGCCTCTGCGCCCGCGGAAAGCCCGCTTTCCACAGCCTGCGGCACCCAAGCTGTCAGGAAGGAGGTTTCGCCCGGCATCAGCACGGCGTATTCGGCAAGCGGGGGCGCGAAGCTGTGCTCGACCGTCTGCCCGCCGGCGGTGAAAGTAAAGGTAGCGCTTTCGATGGTGATGGAGCAGTCGCCGGTGTTCGTATAGGCGGCCGCGCCGTACAGCGTGAGCCCTTCCGCGCCCTCATACACGGCGGCGGCAGTGGCGTCCACACGCGCGGCGGGGTTCCGGCCGGTTGTCATGGACCCCGTTGGCGTTGGCGCGGCGCCGTCCGAAGCGGAGGGCGTGGGGGAAGCGCCGACGTCCACAAGCGCGCCGGAGGGCGCGCCCTGCCCGCAGGCGGTGCATGCGAAAAGCAACATTAATATAAGGAAATATGCTGGCAAGCGTTTCATATGCGCATTATAACACAGGTGCGTCAAACCGTCTATAATGACGGGGCGCAGGGGTATTGGATTTCATAAATTGGCAATACGGCCCGTATGTGTTAAAATAGTATCGGTGAGAATAGGGACAGAATTTTGTTTAGGAGGATAGATCAAATGGCAAAAAAGACCGTTCAGGATGTCGCCGTGAAAGGCAAGCGCGTGCTGGTGCGCGTGGATTACAACGTTCCCCTCAACGCTGCGGGCGAGGTGACGGACGATAAACGCATCACCGCCTCCTTGCCAACGGTGAACTACCTGCTCGGACAGGGCGCGCGCGTCATCCTTTGCTCCCACCTGGGCCGCCCGAAGGGCGAACGCAAGGCGGAGTTTTCGCTCAAACCCGTGGCGGTGCGCCTCGCACAGCTCCTGCCCGGCGTGAAGATCGAATTCGCGGAGGACTGCATTGGCCCGGAAGCGCAGGCGAAGGCCATGGCATTGCAGGATGGCGAGATCCTCCTGCTCGAAAACCTGCGCTTCCACAAGGAAGAGGAAAAGAACGACCCCGCTTTTGCGAAGGAGCTTGCCTCCCTAGCGGAGCTTTATGTTTCCGACGCGTTCGGCACCGTGCACCGCGCCCATGCCTCCACGGCGGGTGTCGCGGCGTATCTTCCAGCCGTTGCGGGCTTCCTGATCGGCAAGGAGCTTTCTATCATGGGTGAAGCGCTCGAAAACCCGGAGCGGCCGTTCGTGGCGATCCTTGGCGGCGCGAAGGTCGCGGATAAGATCGGCGTCATCAAAAACCTCCTGCTCAAGTGCGATACGCTTATCATCGGCGGCGGCATGGCATACACGTTCTTTAAGGCCATGGGCTACGAGATCGGCGATTCCCTGCTCGACGCGGACAGCGTCGGCCTAGCTTGTGAGCTGATGGAGGCGGCGAAGGCGCGCGGCGTGAAGCTGCTCCTGCCGGTGGATACCGTCGTGGCGGAAAGCTTTGCCGCGGACGCTCCGCACAAGACCGTGAAGTCCGCCGCGATTCCGGCGGGCTGGCAGGGCCTTGACATCGGCGAGGAGACGCGCGCCCTGTTCGCGGAGGAGATCAAAAAAGCGAAGACCGTTATCTGGAACGGGCCGATGGGCGTGTTCGAATTCCCGGCCTTTGCAAAGGGCACAGCGGCGGTCGCGGAAGCCTGCGCGGAGTGCAAGGGCACTACGATCATCGGCGGCGGCGATTCCGCATCCGCCGTGAAAAAGCTCGGCTTCGCGGACAAAATGACGCATATTTCCACAGGCGGCGGCGCGAGCCTAGAGTTCCTCGAGGGCAAGACGCTCCCCGGCGTGGCCGCGCTCAACGACAAATAAAGCTTTTGAAGATAAAGGAGAAAAATATGGCACGCAAGCCCATCATTGCGGGAAACTGGAAAATGAACCTGACGCCCTCCGAGGCAAAGGAACTGATCGGCGCGCTCATCCCCCTTGTGGCGGACGCGGAATGCGACGTCGTCATCTGCCCGCCGTTCGTCGATCTTCCCATCGCGGTGGAGCTGACGAAGGGCACGAACATCGCCGTCGGCGCGCAGAACATCCACTGGGCGGAGAAGGGTGCGTACACGGGCGAGATCAGCGCGGCGATGCTCAAGTGCATAGGCGTGCGGTATGCGATCGTTGGCCACAGCGAGCGGAGACAGCATTTCGGCGAAACGGATGAGACCGTGAACCGGCGCGCAAAGGCCGCCATCGCGGCGGGGATCACGCCGATCCTCTGCGTGGGCGAATCCCTTGCAGAGCGCGAGGCAGGCGAGACGGAAGCCGTCGTTTCCAAACAGACGGAGGCCGCGCTTTCCGGGATCGCGGCGGAGGATGTGAAGAAGCTCGTCATCGCCTACGAACCCATCTGGGCGATCGGCACGGGCAAAACGGCTACAAAGGAACAGGCGAATGAAACCATTGCCTGCATCCGCAAAACCGTGGAGCGGCTTTATTGCCCCGGCACGGCGGATGCGGTGCGCATCCAATATGGCGGCAGCATGAACCCGAAGAACGCATCCGAGCTGATGGCTATGCCGGAGATCGACGGCGGGCTCATCGGCGGCGCGAGCCTGAAGGCGGAGGATTTCGCCAAGGTCGTGAAATATTGAGGGCGAGATGAAACAAATTACGGCATTGATTATCCTCGACGGCTTCGGCTGCCGGGAGAGCGCGGAGGGCAACGCCATCCGTGCAGACGGCGCGGAGCATATTATGGCGCTTTGGAACGCCTATCCGCATACGCAAATCGAGGCCTCCGGCAACGCGGTCGGCCTTCCGGCGGGGCAGATGGGCAATTCCGAGGTCGGCCATCTGAACATCGGCGCGGGGCGCGTGGTATACCAGGAGCTGACGCGCATCACCAAATCCATCGAGGATGGAGACTTTTTCACCAACGGAGCATTCCTCGGCGCGGTGGAAAACTGCAAGCGGCACGGGAGCGCCCTGCACCTTTGCGGCCTTTGCAGCGACGGCGGTGTGCACAGCCACTTGACGCACCTTTGCGCGCTCGTGAAGCTGGCACGCGATAACGGCCTCAAGGACGTGTTCCTCCACTGCTTCATGGATGGGCGGGACGTGCCGCCCGAAAGTGGAAAGGGCTATATTCACGCGCTGCAAAACGAGCTCCGGGCACTCGGCTGCGGCAAGATTGCGACCGTGATGGGGCGCTATTACGCCATGGACCGGGACAACCGCTTCGAGCGCGTTGAGAAAGCGTATGCGGCGCTCTCTTACGGCGAAGGCATATACGCGCAGGATCCGGAGGCGGCGATGCAGGCTTCCTACGACGCGGGTGTGACGGATGAGTTCGTCGTCCCCGTGGTCATCACGGAAAACGGCGTGCCGGTGGCGAAGATCCAGGCGAACGACAGCGTGATCTTCTTCAACTTCCGGCCGGACCGGGCGCGGGAGATTACCCGGGCGTTCATTCTGCCGGAGTTCGACGGCTTTGCGCGCAAAAAGGGTTTTTTCCCGCTGTATTATGTCTGCATGACGCAATATGATAAAACCTTCGGGGAACGCGTGCATGTGGCGTTCCAGCCGGAAAGCCTCAGCAACACCTTTGGCGCGTATCTCGCCTCCCTCGGGAAGACGCAGCTGCGCATCGCGGAGACGGAAAAGTACGCCCATGTGACGTTCTTCTTCAACGGCGGCGTGGAAGCGCCGAATCCGGGTGAGGATCGGGTGCTGATCCCATCCCCCAAGGTTGCAACATATGACCTGAAGCCTGAAATGAGTGCGTATGAGGTCGCGGCGGAGGCTGTGAAGCGCATCGAAAGCGGCCGGTACGATGCGATGATACTCAACTTCGCCAACCCGGACATGGTTGGCCATACGGGCGTGATGGAAGCGGCGGAAAAGGCTGTCCACGCGGTGGACGCATGCGTGGCGGAGGTCGTGGCGGCGATCCGCCGGGCAGGCGGACGGGCGATCATCACGGCGGATCACGGCAACTGCGAGCAGATGTTCGCGAAGGATGGCACGCCGTTTACGGCGCATACGACAAACCCAGTCCCGCTCATTCTGGTAGACGATGCGCACAAGGACGCGGTGCTCAGGGCAGGCGGGCGGCTCTGCGACATCGCGCCCACGCTGCTAACGCTTATGGGCCTGCCCACCCCGGAGGAAATGACGGGCGTAAGCCTCGTCGAGATGTGAGCGTTGTCGGAAGCAAGTAAAATTCTGCTTTGTCGCATGCGGATGCGCCGAAAACGCTTGCGCTTTCGGCATCCGCATGGTATAATGCCCCTTGCAGTCAATTAGGAGGTTGTATATATTATGGAAACGTTAGGAATAATCGTTAACATAGTCCTCATTCTCGCTTCCGTGGCGTTGATCGCCGTGGTTTTGATGCAGCAGACCAAGAGCGCGGGCCTTGGCGGCGCCTTTGGCGGCGATACCGCTTCGTTCACCGCGCGCGGCCGCAGGGCCAGCCGGGAGGCTAAACTTCAGAAGATCACCATCGTGCTGGGCGCCATCATCGGCGTGCTGGCGATTGCGATGATGATCATCAACTGAGCCGTCCGTAAAAAAAACGAGTGTGCTGCATTGCGCGGCACACTTTTTTGTGTTGGAAATGCATGGGAGTGGGAAGCCTCTAATGCTGATAAAAGAAGGTGAAAGGAAACGAAGGAAAACGAAATGGAAAACAGATTGATCGAAGCGCTCCGCCGCGAAGGGAAGCCCCTTGCGCCGGAAACGCTTCTGGAGGAATTTGAAGCGGATGAACGCGACGCGGCCGCTGCGGCCGTGGAGCGCCTGCTTTCGGAAAGCCGGCTGATCTTGACGCGTAAGCGCAAGCTCGCGCTGCCGGAGCAGACGGGGCTCATTTATGGGCGCATCCAGGGCAATGCCAGAGGATACGGCTTCTTTATCCCGGAGGATGGGAGCCCGGACATGTTCGTACCCGCAGACGCGATGCACGGCGCGATGCATGGCGACAAAGTATGGGTTCGGCCGACGGAGACGGTCAGCCGCAACGGGAGCGCGGAGGCGGAGGTGATGCTTATCGCCATGCGCGCGCAGGCGAACATCGTCGGCACGTTCGAGCAGAGCCGGAGCGCGCCGGGCGGCTATGTGATCCCGGACGATACGCGGCTTTACATGGACGTGCTTGTATATGAGGCGGCAACCTCCGGCGCGAAGCATGGCGACAAGGTGGTGGCGAAGATCACGCAGTATCCGGACGGCCGCCGCCCCCTGATGGGTGAGGTGACCGAGGTGCTCGGCGGCAAGGACGAAGCCGGAACGGACATCCTTTCCGTCATCCGCCGCTTGGAGCTGCCGGAGGCGTTCACAAAAGCCTCGATGCGGCAGGCCCGCGGCTTGAACAAGCCGGTCGATCCGGACGCGATTGCGCGGCGCGAGGATTTGCGGAGCCAGAGCATCATCACGATCGACGGCGCGGACGCGAAGGATCTGGACGATGCGGTGTCGCTCGTGAAGCTCAAGGACGGTTGGCTGCTCGGCGTACACATCGCGGACGTGAGCCATTATGTGCAGCCCGGCACGGCGCTTGATGCGGACGCGTATAAGCGCGGCACGAGCGTGTACTTCCCGGACCGTGTCCTGCCGATGTTCCCGGTGGATGTGAGCAACGGCGTATGCTCGCTGAACGAAGGCACGGAGAAGCTGACGCTCTCCTGCTTCATGGAGATTGGGAAGAACGGAAAAGTCCTGGCGCACCGCTTTTCGGAAACCGTTATCAAGACGGCGCACCGCATGACTTACGACGATGTGAACGCGATCTTCGACGGGGACGCGGCGCTGCGCGAGAAATATGCGGATGTCGTCCCCATGCTGGAGGAGATGCGCGCGCTGATGGAGCTGCTCAACGCCCAGCGCGTGAAGCGCGGCAGCATTGATTTCGATTTGGACGAGGCGAAGATCACCCTTAACAAGGCCGGGAAGCCGACGGAGGTGTCGGTTGCGGCTCGCGGGATCTCCAACCGCATGATCGAGGAGTTTATGCTTATCGCCAACGAGACCGTCGCGCAGCATGCGTTTGACATGGGGCTGCCGCTCGTCTACCGCGTGCATGAAACGCCGGATCAGACGAAGCTTGCGGATCTCAACGCCTTTTTGAACACGATGGGATATGGCGTCAAGAGCATCGGCAACATCAAGCCGCAGACGTTCCAGAAAATCCTCCAAAAAGCCAAGGGCACCAAGGAGGAGGCAGTGATCAGCCGCGTGGTGCTGCGTTCCATGAAAAAGGCGCGCTACGCGCCGGAATGCCTGGGCCACTTCGGGCTTGCCGCGCCGTGTTATTGCCACTTTACATCGCCTATCCGCCGCTATCCGGATCTGATGGTGCACCGCATGCTGCGCGAGATCCTGCGCGGCGAGATGACCAAGGAACGCATCGCGCAATATGCAGAGACGCTCCCAGAGATCGCGCGCCACTGTTCGGAGCGCGAGGTTGCAGCTGTTGAGGCCGAACGCGCGGCGGACGATCTGAAGAAGTGCGAATACATGCAGTCGCGCATCGGCACGGTAGAAACGGGGATCATTTCAGGGGTTGCGCAATATGGTTTTTTTGTGCAGCTGAGCAACACGGTTGAGGGCATGGTGCGCGTGACCTCTATCGCGGGGGATTTTTATGTTTGCGATGCGAAAAATTACCGCATGGTAGGCAGAAATTCAAAGCGCGTGTTCCGGCTCGGCGACCCTGTGCGCGTGCGTGTTGTGGGCGTAGACCTGGAAAACAGCAACGTGGATTTTGAGCTTGTCCCGAGCGCAAACGGCGGCGCACCCAAGCCGAAGAACGGGGAGGAGAAGCAGAAGGCGGCGCAGGGCAAGCAAAAGCAGGCGTCCGGAAAAGCGAAGCCTGCGGACGAAAAGCCCGAAACGCAGGAAAACGCGCAGAAAACGGCGGAGGAAAAGCTGAAAGCAGCGGAGAGCGCCAAGCAGCCTTCCAAACGGCGCAGGCGCGCGAAGAACACGGCGCCCAAAGTTGCAAAGGATGCGGGGAAATAGTATAATGGAGCCGGAAAGGGGGTGAACGCATTGCCGGTTAAGAAGGGCGTGCGGCAGATTGCGGAAAACCGCAAGGCACGGCATGAGTACTTCATTGAGGACACATATGAATGCGGCTTGGCGCTTGTGGGCACTGAGGTGAAGAGCATCCGGGCGGGCAAGGTAAACCTGAAGGATTCCTATGCGCAGGTGAAGAACGGCGAGGCGTTCCTCATCGGCATGCATGTGAGCCCTTATGAGCAGGGCAACATCTTCAATGCCGATCCGTTCCGGCAGCGGAAGCTGCTTTTGCATAAGCAGGAGATCCGCAAGCTGCAGGCGCTCGCCCAGGCGGATGGCTACAGCCTCATCCCTCTGCGGCTTTACCTGCGCGACGGCCTCGTGAAGCTGGAGCTTGCCGTTGCCAAAGGCAAAAAACTTTACGACAAGCGGCACAGCATCGCGGAGCGCGATGCCAAGCGGGACATCGAGCGCCGCATGAAGAATGCGGATTGAGGTTTTTCTCGCGCCGTGTTATAATTATTTAGGCAAGATGCACTCTGGTGCATCCCAAAGCGCCGCAGGGGTACGGCGGCGCTTTCAAAGGGGCCGTAAATGGTTTCGACGGGGATCGCTGAAGCCGGATAAGCGAGCCGAAGCCCCGCGCTTCGTTAAAAGCGGGAATTAAAAAACAACTGACGAATCTAATTTCGTACCCGTCGCTGCTTAAGCAGTGACCGTCCGTCCCCGGTTGCCCACAACCGGGATCACGGGCGTCATCAATGTGGGGAACCAGCCTGCGTAAGCTTTGCCGCAGGTGGGATTTTATGAAGCTACCGAAGTCCTGACCCTGCCGCTGGGGGCTGGACGGAGGGAATTCTAAAACATCGGCTACGCTCGTAGAAGGTCTTGTGGACGGATTTTCGGACAGGAGTTCAACTCTCCTCGGCTCCACCAGAAAAATCGACAAACTTCGACAATGAGTTTGTCGATTTCCTTTTGGCGTTTACTTTCTCCCGGCAGTGTGGTATATTTTGTGGCAAGAAAGCGATAGATCATGGATTTGGGAGGAACATGAGGGAGCATGGATTTACAGAAAATTGAAAACTTTATCGACACGCAAAAGGTAAGTTTTATATGTTCGATCGATGATGAAAACTTTCCGAATGTAAAAGCAATGCTAAAATTCAGGAAAAGGAAAGGACTGAAAGAATTCTATTTTTCCACAAACACTTCATCTATGAGAGTAAGCCAATATCGAAAGAACCCCAATGCCAGTATATATTTTTACCACAAAGGGCTGATCAAGTATGTCGGGATCATGCTTAAAGGGAAAATGGAAGTATTGACAGGCCAAGAAATCAAAAATGCCATTTGGAAAAAGGGTGATACTATGTTTTATAAAAAGGGTGTTACAGACCCAGATTATTGTGTTTTAAAATTTACTGCCATAAGTGGCAGATATTATTGTGATTTAAAAACAGAAGATTTTGAAGTGGGATAATCTATAGCTTTCGGTTGCAATGAAGATGGGCGAATCCATTGCAGCACAAAGGTTCTCAGCGAAAAAGTCTTTTTATAATATGGAACCAGCTCAGGCATTCCTTCGCTGTTGGCCGCGATCCGCTGCGCTGGGTTCGCGGCCGATTTTTTTGGAGGGCAGATTTGATGGCAGCATCTTTTTTGTCAACGAAAGCCATAAATCGACAGGTTTCGACAAGAAGCCTGTCAATTTCATTTTTTGAACGACCTTATCCAATATGAACAAGTTTGTGGGACTCAGCAGATTGAGCAGGGCTGTTTTATGTCTCGAACCATTCCAATACAGGTTAAAGTACAAATGAAAACTACTTGTAATCCAAACAACTTCGTCTTGTCTTGTATGAAGCCATAGAAATAAAAATTGAAATCGCTCAAAAATGTAGTACAATATTTTATAAGACTCAGACATAGATAACGGGAGGGGGAGTTAGCATTAAGATTTTAGAAACCGAAAGATTATTATTAACGCAATGGAGTATTGGAGATATTGATGACTTTTATGAACTTATGCACACCCCTTCCTGTATTATCGGAGGATGGAAACCGTCATCATGCAAAAAAGAATCATTAGATATCCTAAAATCATATATTGAAGTTGGGGACAGAATAGCTGTTGTTTTAAAAGAATGCAAAAAAGCTATCGGTTTTATCAGGGTATATCCGGATACGAACAGAGGCAAATATTATGCAAAAATGATAAATTATCTCCTGAATGAAAACTATTGGAATAACGGCTATATGACGGAAGCTGTCAAATGTGTTGTGAGCTATGCATTCGAAGAACTGAATGTTGATTTATTATCTGCTTTTACAACACCTCAAAACATTGGTTCAAAATTAGTTCTTGAGAAAAGCGGATTTACATATGAAGGAACAATCGAAAACGGTTATAAAAGATATGATGATGAAACATTCGATTCTGTTATCTATTCAATATCAAAATCAGATTACTACAAAAAGGAAACACATAACACATATTGAAACCTGAACCCTATTAGTGGAGGCGGCACCGCGCGGGTGCAGGTTCAAGCCCACAGCCCAAAATCCATCGGCATCTTTTTCATCCCCGGTAGACAGAAACAAGCTCAACGCAAAGCGTTGGGCTTGTTTCAACGCTTTGCTCTGCGATTTGAGCATGTTTTCTGATGTTTGATTCGTTCTGCAATAAATAGATCAAATCTAAGATTTTCCACAAACTTGCCTGCCAAGTATCTATGCTATTTAGGACAGGATGCTGCATGTTGCCAGAGCAGCATTAGCCTACTTTCTGTGCATCAAAAAAAGTCTTAAATTGTGCCATCAGTGCAATCGATGCCGCCCTAAATATATTGATAAATGCTTTAGATGCCCCTGATAGATATAGCTTTTTATTATATGCGGCTACAATTTGCCTTGAAGCGTCAACATCGGATATTTTATAATACAGGCAGCCGCCGCTGCCAGTATTGAAAAGGCAGACAGTTTCTGGCACGATGCCTACGCCCATATTTGCCCCAACGAGGGCGTTTACCGTGTCGGATTGCTGGGTTTCAAATACGATTCGCGGTGTAAAGCCTGCCAGTGTAAACAACGCATCCGTGACCATCCTGGTACGTAATCCCTTAGAAAGTAGTATGAACCCATCGTTTTTAAAGTCAATAAGTCGCGCTTCTAAACGATTCGAATTCAGCTTATTTCTTACAGGGTGCTCCTTTGGAACGGCAAGGTACATGTTCTCAGTAATTAGTGGAATATAATTCAACATATCGCTTTTCGTAAAAAACGGGAATATAGCCAAATCGACTTCGCCTCGTTCAACAGCCTCTTCGAGTGAAATCGTTGTATATTCATATAATGTAAGCTCAATACCGGGATATTGCTTATGAAACTCTCGATAGACATTGGGAAGGTAAAATCGGCTTATCAGCTTAGTTAAGCCTACCTTTAGCCGCCCAATTTTCATATTCTTGGAATCTTCTTGCCGTTGGAACAGCCGCTTTCGCATCATCAGGATAGCCTTCCCGTCCTCTATGAGTAACTGGCAAGCAGAAGTTGGATCAACCAGATTATGCTGTCGGTTAAACAACTTTGTACCCAATTCCTGTTCAAGGCGTATTACAGCTTGGCTTAGCGCGGGTTGCGTTATGTAGAGTTCCTGAGCAGCCCTTGAGAAGTTTCGCTGCTCGGCTAAAACAATAACGTATTCAAGATCTCTAAATTGCATGATATAGGACTCCTTTTTATTGAACTTACTATAATTAAAGTCTATAAAAACTATTATAACTTATAATTTGTGTTTTGCAATAGGCACATGTATAATCAAAATATATTTAACGCGAGTTTTTAAGAAACAGACTTGAGCAATCTCGAATCAGACAAAAGCTAAATGTATTTGAAGGCGAGGCGTGTTGGATGCATAATAGATATTTTTCATATATAGAACAGGATTATACTGACCTGAAGCAGCGTACAGCGCAGATCAAATCTGCCCTTGAACAGAGTCCTAGGGATGCTGAATTATGGCTCAAATATGGCTTGCTCATGGTGGAAGCTGACGAAATAGACAAATCTATTGAGGCGTTTTCCCAGGGCCTATATTATGATCCTATGAATGCACAGCTTAGGCTGCAAAAAGGGCGCCGTTTTATAGCGAAGGGTCAATATTGGGCTTGTATATCGGATATTGCCCTTGCGGTTAAGGTTGATCCCGATATATGGGATAACTGGTATTATTTAAGCGTTGCACTGAATCTGGCTGAGCAATATGATGAAGCTACAAAAACATTGGAGCGTTGCAGGGAACTTACCCTTGAAGAGGAACATCTGTTTCCCGTTATCGATTGGATGTTTGTGAACCTTGTAGAAGGAGGACACAAGGAAGAGGCTCATAAGCTGCTGAATGCGTTCGATTGCGAAATATCTTGTACGCAAATGGATTATTCTTACAAAAAACGAGTAAAATTGTTTGCTGGAAAAATACCGCCGGAAGAGTTTTACAGTATCACGGATATAGAAGAAAATTGTCTTAAACGGCCTAACCGTGTGAAGCTCGAAAAAATAACGCAACTTTTTGGTCTGGCGTTCTATTATGCCTATATAAAGACAGACGACAATAAATGCGACGCGGCACTCAAGGAACTTATTGGCATTGATATGTACCATCAAGGATTTGGCTATATAAAAGGAAAAAAACTTGCAAAAGAAAGAGGAATATTGATTTAGACGCTGTTAAACAGAAGACGGCGTTTATGAATAAAAATATTAAGGAGGAAAATGAAAATGAAGCGATTTTGGGGTTTGTTCCTCGCATTTGTGATGGTACTAGGCCTAGTCACTGGTTGCACCAATACTGGCAATATGAAACCTGGAACGGCGCAGCAAGATGGAACCGGGACTCAGGAGCCTGATGCTACCGCCGACAACCCTGGTACACAGAAGCCAGAGGCAAAGTATAAAGATACTATCATATATGTCACCAATACTGACCAGAATGTACTTGACGGGCAGATGAACAATACCAATGAGACCATCCTCCGCACTGTCTATAATGGCCTTGTTAAGCTAGACCCAGAGACTGGAGAAATGATTCCCGACCTTGCAGAAAGTTATTCCGTGTCGGATGATGGTTGCGTATGGACTTTTAACCTCCGCAAGGACGTATATTTCCACAACGGGAAACAACTCACCTCTGCTGATGTAAAAGCCAGCTACGATCGCCTGTTGGATAAGGATAACCCTGTCCGTTACACCAGCACCATGGGTATCATTGCGTCATGTGATGTTATTGATGAATTTACCGTCGCTCTTTCTACTGCGGAACCCATGGCTGCCTTCATCCCAAATTTGCTCCATAGGGCTAACCTTATTTTGGACAAGGACTATATCGAAAAGTATGGTACCGAGCTCGGCCTTACAACCGAATCCGTCAACGGCACTGGCCCATACAAGCTCGTTTCGTGGTCCCAAGGTGAAGAGATGGTATTTGAGGCTAACGAAAAATATTACGCCGGTGCGCCTTTAACCAAGAACCTTATCGTTCAGGTTATAGACAACGCAACCTCTCGTGCTATTGCGCTTGAAACTGGTGAATGCGACATTGCGGATACGATTGCAGCCGAGGACATCACCCGCTTCGAAAACTCAGATGATGTAAAAATACTTGGCTTCAACTATATTGGCACGCATGTGTACCAATTCAACTGCACTACTGAGCATATGTCAGATGTGCGTCTGCGCCAGGCTGTGGTTTATGCAGTCAATACTGAGGAAATTGTCAACGTCCTTTATGCTAGTAAGGGCGAAACCGTATGTACTGCTCCTTTGAGCCCAGGTGTCTGGGGGTATGCTGACATGGGCGAGATCCCATACAATCCCGATAAAGCTAAGCAGCTGATGACTGAGGCAGGTTATCCTGACGGCTTTGACATCACCATCTGTGTTCGTACCAGCTATGATAAAGCACAAGAAAGTGCGGAGATGATGGTTCAACAACTTGCTAAGGTAAACATCAATGCAAAGATTGAGATAGTTGAATCTGCCGTATGGAGCGAAGCTTGCACTTCTACGTACCCAGGTGAGAAGATGAGCTGGGATCTGTTCCTTACCGGCCAGGCACCTGCAACCTGCGATGCGGATGGTATGCGCCGCTATTATACCACAGAAACTGCCGGCACAAATGCTAATAATTACGGGTGGTATTCTAACGAACGTGTGGATGAGCTGCTTGCCGCTGGTGCTAAGGAGATGGATGAAACAAAAAGGAAAGAAATTTACGAAGAAATTATGCACATAATCTGGACTGAAGATCCCGCAGGTATCTGGATCAATAATCGATTGGCATTCTTTGGCACAACCGATTCGGTATCCGGTTTCCAGGTAGATGTACGCAAAGCACCGGATTTTTCCAAAGTACTTATCGTCGCTGACTGACCTTCCCATATCAGTGGTGCCTGCCTCACATTTGATGTTTGTGGGGCAGGCCCATGGATATTCCACTTTAGCAGGTAGGAGTTTAAAATGCTAAGATATGCAACAAAACGGATACTCCAGCTAATTCCTACGTTGCTGGTTATATCCGCTATCACGTTTCTGATGGTAAGGCTTATTCCAGGTGACCCGGTCACTATCCTTTATGGAATGGATGAAGGGACGGATCCGGAATACCTTGAATATGTACGGGAACAGCACGGCCTTAACGATCCGTTGCCCATACAGTATGTTCGATATGTGATAAACATATTAAAAGGTGATTTGGGAACTTCGTTGTTTACACATAAGACCATTGCTGAGGAGCTTGCCACACGTTATAAAGCCACCGTTACCCTTGCCGTAGGCGGTACGCTTATAGGGTCGATATTAGGCGTCTGCTTTGGTGTGTTGGCGGCAGTTTATCATAATAAACTTGCCGATAACATCGTTATGGTTATTTCCATGCTGGCTGTGTCCACGCCCTCGTTTTTCCTTGCGCTAATGTTGATGCTTTTGTTTTCTGTAAAGCTCGGCTGGCTTCCCACCTTTGGATTTAAGGGAATAAAATATGCAATATTGCCCATGGCTACCTTAGGCTTAAGAGCGGTCGGCATGATAGCTAGGACTACACGCTCATCAATGCTTGATGTAATCAATCAGGATTACATTCGCACTTCCAAATCAAGGGGTATGCCAAAAGGCACTATAGTTCTTTCTCACGCCTTTAAAAATGCCATGATCCCTATTCTGACGGCAATTGGCCTCAGATTCGGCACGCTTCTTTCCGGTTCCGCACTGGTGGAAACTGTGTTTTCAATACCTGGGGTAGGCAAGTTTATGATAGATGCTGTAGGGAATCGTGACTATCCAGCATTGCAAAGCACGATACTTGTGCTAGCTGCGACATTTGTTCTTGTGAACACGTTGGTCGATCTGCTTTACGGCCTTATTGACCCGCGTGTCAAGTATGAATGACGGGAGGAAACGGAATGTTTAAATCTCCTATATTCAAACGGTTTATCAAACGGAAAGTATCCGTCGTGGGTTCTGTGATATTGTTGGTTTTCATATTGATGGCTATTTTCGGCCCCAGTCTCTGCACGATGGATCCTCTCGAACAGGATTACACCAAAATCAACCAAATGCCCAGTAAAGAACATGTTTGCGGCACGGACTATCTTGGCCGTGATGTGTTTACACGCATTGTATATGGTGCACGTACATCACTTGCACTCAGCTTTAGCGGAGTGCTCTGCGGCGCCATAGCTGGCATAATACTTGGTGTGTGCGCGGGATACTTTGGAAAGTGGGTCGACACGGTTATTTCGAGGCTCATTGATATACTGCTGGCGTTTCCAAGCCTGTTGCTTGCAATTGTCATAATCGCAATTTTAGGGAATGGCCTTTTCAATACTGCAGCGGCGATTGCTATATTCTCAATACCATCCCTCGCCCGCATGACAAGAGGCGTAGTAATTTCATTGCGAAATGGTGAATATATCAGTGCGTGCAAAGTGATGGGTACATCCAATCTGCACATTATTACCTGCCATATTATCCCCAATGCTATGTCGCAGATAATCGTCAACATAACGCTTAACTTAGGAACAGCGATCTTGACATCCTCATCGCTTTCCTTTTTGGGACTAGGGGTACAGCCGCCTACGCCTGAATGGGGCTCTATGCTCAACAAGGCAGTGGATATTATACGAATTCAGCCATGGTCGGCCATATTCCCGGGAATTGCTATTACGCTGGTCGTGATGAGCTTTAGCCTTGTGGGAGATGGCCTCCGGGATGCCCTTGATCCCAAGCTTAAGAATAAAGGGTGAGGTGACGGAGATGGAAAAAGAACTGCTGAAAATCAAAAATCTTAAGGTGCATTTTTTCCTGGATGAAGGCGAAGTACCTGCCGTTGATGGATTGAATCTCACGCTGCACGAAAATGAGACACTTGCAATAGTGGGTGAGTCTGGATGCGGAAAGAGCGTAACCTCTCTGTCGGTATTGAGAATCGTGCCTTCTCCTCCCGGTAAGGTGCTGGATGGTGAGATTATTTATAAGGGACGGGATCTGCTTAAACTCAGCGAAAGGGAAATGCAGAGTATTCGCGGGAACGAAATTTCCATGATATTTCAAGAACCGCTTACTTCACTAAACCCCGTCTTCAGCATAGGGCATCAAATAATGGAGTCGCTGCGCCGCCATCAGGGTATGTCAAAGGAACAAGCCGAAGCAAAAGCGATAGAAATGTTGGGACTTGTAGGAATACATTCCCCGGACAAAATGATAAAGAACTATCCACATCAGCTTTCGGGAGGCATGCGTCAACGCGCCATGATAGCAATGGCGTTGGCTTGCAATCCTACCATATTAATTGCGGATGAACCTACTACTGCCTTGGATGTGACAATCCAGGCGCAAATATTGCGGCTGCTTTCAGAAATTAAACGCAACCTCAATACTTCCATAATACTTATCACGCATGACCTTGGCATTGTGGCTCAAATTGCTCAGCGGGTAATGGTGATGTATGCTGGACAGGCAGTAGAATATGCTGATGTGAACAGTATATTCAAGGAGCCGTTACACCCTTATACAATGGGATTGCTCAAGTCAATACCTGTCATTGGTGATGAACGAGACGAGCTTTACAACATAAAGGGAATGCTGCCTACCCCTAAGGACTACCCCAGAGGCTGCCGCTTTGCACCCAGGTGCGAATGCGCAATGGAGCGCTGTATGAATGACTTTCCGCCGATGTTTGAACACAGGGATGGCAGAAAGGTACGCTGCTGGAAATATGAGAAACAAGGTGAAGAAAATGCGTGAGGAACTGCTGCGTGTCGAGGATCTGAAGATCTATTATCCCGTCAAGGCAAAGTTTGGGCAGGTGCGGAAAAGCTATGTGAAGGCTGTGGACGGCATAACTTTTACAGTCTTTAGCGGTGAAACCTTTGGCATAGTGGGAGAGTCCGGCTGCGGCAAAAGCACCACCGGGTTTGCGATAGCACGCCTGTTGAACCCGATCTCTGGGAAAATATTTTTTAAAGGCCGTGACTTAACTAAGTACTCCAGGGCGGAGAGCAAGGAGCTCGCCAAAAAGATACAAATTATTTTTCAAGATCCATATTCATCGCTTGACCCGCGTTATACGATAGGCAAGAGCATCATGGAACCTTTGGATGTTCATCATATAGGTACGAAAAAGGATCGTGAAGACAAGGTTTTAAATCTTTTGGCGGATGTGGGACTTAGCGCTGAGCAAGTCACCAAATATCCGCATGAATTTTCGGGGGGACAACGCCAGCGTGTAGGGACGGCACGAGCTCTGGCGCTGAACCCGGATCTCATCGTATGCGATGAACCAGTAAGCGCGCTGGATGTATCCATACAGGCGCAGATTCTCAACCTAATGCAGAAGCTACAGCGCCAGTATAATTTGACCTATGTATTTATTTCTCATAACCTGAGCGTTGTGAACCATATCTGCGACAGGCTTGCAGTAATGTATCTGGGCCATATCGTTGAAATTGCTGATAAAAAGTCCCTGTTCAACGATCCTGCCCACCCATACACACAGGCATTGCTTGATGCAATACCGATTCCAAACCCGGAGCGAAAAAGCATGAATAGAATGCTTGGCGGTGAGGTGCCAAGCCCAATAAACCCACCTTCCGGTTGCTGCTTCCACACGCGTTGTGAGTATGCGCAGGAAATATGCACAAAATGCGTACCCCCAGTGATGAAAGTTGGTGAGGAACATAGTGTTGCCTGCCATTTTCCAAAAATAAATTAAACAGAGGAGAAGTAGACAAATGAATCACAAAGCTCAAAAGGTACTTAATGAGTCTATCACGATAGACTGCCTGCACCATTGCCTGTTTATTGACCCCCCCATTGAGGCGGACGATAAAACCAATCTTATTGATATGCTGCTTGCGGGAGGCGTGACCTGCATAAGTGATACTGTGCTGGATGACAACTATCCTTCGACCTTCGATGAATTTTGCAAGGCTACCATAGATTACTATCTGCTGGCTGATACCCTGCCGGATCAAGTGCTTATTGTCAATAACGCTATGGACATTGAGCGGGCTAAGCGGGAGCATAAGCTGGCCGTTATCCTTAGCACACAGGGTTCTGAACTTTTCCAAAGCGATCTGCGCTATGTGCAGCTTGCGTACCGGCAAGGGCTGCGTATAGCACAGCTTACATACAACCAGCAAGGGTCTCTTGGCTCCGGCGTTTACGAACCAGAAGATCACGGCCTTACCAGATTCGGCCAGCAATGCATATATGAATTTAACCGGCTTGGCATCGTTATGGATCTTTCTCATGTAGGTGAGCGCACTTCCCTTGAGGCGATAGATCATTCTGAGGATCCTGCTATATTCTCCCATTCCTCTGCAAAAGCTCTGTGCCACCATCGCAGAAATGCTAGCGATGAGCAGATTAAGCGCTGCAGTGCCAAGGGCGGTGTTATTTGTGTATGCCCCCATAGCATCATGTGCGATGACGATAACTCCAAGTGGCCAACTGTTGACCGCTTTATTGACCACATATTACATATCGCAGAAATTGCCAGTATAGACAATGTGGGCGTCGGCACAGACAGATGGAAACGCTCTACACTTTTTGCTAAGATGAAGAGGATTTCATTTGGCCGCACACTGCCCGGTTGGTACGGCGGATTCGACGATTTCCATAAACAGGTGGAGGGCTTCAACTACTTTGATAAGTGGGAAAACTTTGTAGACAGAATGCTTGCCCGTGGCCTCAGTGAAGAAGAGGCTTCCAAAGTGCTGGGCGGCAATCTTATGCGCGTATTCCATCAGGTGATGGATAAAAATATTGCAAAATAATCATATCAGCATTGCGATGAAAGGAGGACGCTGCGCAGCGTCCTCCAGAAATATAGGAGGTTTGTAGTATGTATGATATTATAATTAAAAACGGCACCATTATTGATGGTACCGGAGGGGCCAGCTACACTGCAGACGTAGGCGTAAAGGGGATGCGCATTGTTTGTATTGGCAACTTGCAGGATGCTGAGGCTGGGCGCATAATCGACGCCAAAGGCAAGTTTATTACCCCTGGCTTCATTGATATGCATTCTCATGCTGATACGGTAATACTTGGCTTCAGCAAGATGGAAAGTATGCTCCGGCAAGGCATAACTACTTTTGTAGGCTGTCAGTGCGGCCATTCCATCGCACCGGTAGGCCACCTTTGGGAGGGAACTCAGGCCCTGTATGATATTCTTCAGAAACTCTGCGGCAAGTTAAACCCCGATTGGTATGATATGGATCACTATACCCGTACGGATGAAACTATCCCCTATATAGAGGAAGAGTGTGGGTTTACCCCTACATGGAAAACCATGGGCGACTTCCTTGACGAAATCGACCGCCATGGACTTTCCGGAAACATAATTACCCTTGCAGGTTATAATACGTTGAGGCTAAATAATTCTGATCCTGACCATATACGCCCCCTTACTGAGGACGAACGGCAGACGCTTAAGGCACATATCCGCGAGTGCTTGGAGTCGGGCGCCTTCGGTATGTCTGCTGGCCTTGATTATAAACCCGGCTACTTTTGTACCACAGAGGAGCTCATCGATATGACATCGGAGCTAAAACCCTATGATGGTATATATTTCTCCCACTGGAGAAAGACCGGCCTTCGCAACGGCACGCCCAAGAAGCAGAAGAAAATCGACGGTATCCGTGAGGTAATGGAAATTGGCCTTGCCAATGACATTCAGGTTGAAATTTCTCACTTGTCCACGGGATTTGATATATTTCCTTCCAACGATGATTTTATGCAGACTGCTTCTGCGCAACGCACTCTGCAGGTCATCGACGAATATGTCGCCCGCGGTGCAAGGGCCAATTTCGATGTTATCCCAAATATTACCGGCGGCACTATGATAGCGCCTGCGCTGATGGCTATATTCCGTCCATGGTATATGTATACAAACGGAGCGACGTTATTTTCCCATAATCTGCGTTACCCTGATTATCGCAAGAAGATTTCCGATGTTATACTTGCCGGGAAATATTATGCGCTTAATCCTGTAATCAATCCGGATTGGGATGAATCCATGAGGATTATACAAAGTCGGGACTCCGGCCGCATAGGGTGCACCATCAAAGAATTGGCTGCGAAAGCCCATAAGCCTAGCCTTGAGCTTGTCTTTGACCTGCTGGTAGAAGAGCCTGATATTTGCATATTCCAGGCGACCCATTCCATGAACCGATATGCTGTCAAGACCTATCTCGAGCATCCATTGGCCTGCGTAGGTAATGATACATTCGTATTTGATTTGGAGTCCACCAGGCATTATGACCCTGAATTCCCGAATAAGAAACCTAACCCGAACACCTATTGCGGCTTCATAAAGTTTATTCAGGAGTTTGGCATGCCCCGTATAGAAGATACCATTCGCAAGATTACTGGTAAGCCGGCTGAGATCCTTGGCCTTACTGACCGAGGTCTAATAAAGGAAGGCTACCGTGCAGATATGCTGGTGCTCGACATTGATAATATGAAGACCAACGAAAACTTGGTAGAACCTCGAGTGTACCCCGAAGGCGTCCAGTATGTAGCGGTAAACGGTGTGCTTGTAATAGACGATGGTGTGCATACCGGAAAATTGCCCGGCGGCTCTATACGCCGCTACAATAAATAAAAAGTAGCTCATTTGCAAGTGTTTTAGATGAACTTTGAACAAAAAGCGGATACGGCTGTTTCGGGCTGTATCCGCTTTAAACAGCAATAACTTAAAAAAATAATTCATCCTTTTTTAATTGCCGGGAAGCGCAGCATAGGGTACAATCAACTGAGATAAACTGTAACGATAAAAATGGGAACAGATACCATAAATTTGATTGTATTTCGGGAGGATTGAGCATGAAAATACTCGTTTTGGGCGGCGCGGGCTATATCGGTTCGCATGCCGTTTACGCGCTGCTCGGCCAAGGTTACGACGTGGCGGTTGTGGATAACCTGCAAACGGGCCACCGGGCGGCAGTGCACCCGGAGGCGCGCTTCCATGATGGCGACGTGCGGGATCGGGTTTTCCTCGGCGGAGTGCTCCAACGCGAAGCGCCGGACGCGGTGATCCATTTCGCCGCGAATTCGCTCGTGGGGGAGAGCATGCAGATCCCCATGAAGTATTACGACAACAACGTCGGCGGCACCTGCACGCTGCTTGCCGCCATGGCGGAGGAGGGCGTGCGGAGGGTCGTGTTTTCCTCCACGGCGGCCGTATACGGCGAGCCGGAGCGCATCCCCATCCGGGAGAGCGACCGCACTGCTCCCACAAACCCATATGGTGAGACGAAGTTTGCGATGGAGCGGATGTTCCACTGGGCGGAGGCGGCGCATGGCATTAAATATGCTTCCCTGCGCTATTTCAACGCCTGCGGTGCACACGAAAGCGGCTGCATCGGGGAAGCGCACATGCCGGAAACGCATCTTATCCCGCTCGTTCTGCAGGTGCCGAACGGGCAGCGCCCGGCGGTGAGCGTGTTCGGGACGGATTATGAAACGCGGGACGGTACCTGCGTGCGGGATTATATCCACGTGACGGACTTGGCAGAAGCGCATATCCTTGCGGTGAAATACCTTGCCGCGGGCGGGGAGAGCGGCGCGTTCAACCTCGGCAACGGCGTTGGCTTCACCGTCCGGGAGATCATCCGTGCGGCGGAGCGCGTAACCGGCAAGGCGATCCCGACCGTGAACGCGGCACGCCGCGCGGGCGACCCCGCGCAGCTTGTGGCCTCCGGCGACCGGGCGCGCGAAGTGCTTGGCTGGGAGCCGCGGTTCACGGAGGTGGAGGAGATCATCGCTTCCGCGTGGCGCTGGCACAGCACCCATCCGGACGGCTTTGGGGACCGGTAACGCAAACGCTCCATAAAACCCTTGTGAAAGAAATGCCGCACAACGCTTGCGCAAGCGCCGTGCGGCATCTATAATAGAAGCGATAATGTGGAGCAGTTTGGGAGCGATCCCATCAATAAACCACGGCTGCCGCGCACTCCACAGCATGCGGGGCGGTACGAATGAAAAGGAGGCATTTTACAGCCGCGCGGCTCGCGGTGCGGCAGTGTGGAGACCTGCCGTAATGCATGGCGCAGCCAGCCTGCGCGTGCGAGGCGAACGGAGCGGTGGCTCCGCCGCCAGAGCTGGGGACATGGCAAAGGTAACGCTCAAGAACATCAAGAAGGTCTACGACAAGAACGTGGTCGCGGTGCAGGACTTCAACCTGGAAATCGCGGACAAGGAATTCATCGTGCTCGTCGGCCCGTCGGGCTGCGGGAAATCCACGACGCTGCGCATGGTGGCGGGCCTGGAGGAGATCAGCGGGGGCGAGCTCTACATCGGCGACCGCCTCGTGAACGACGTTCCGCCTAAGGACCGCGACATTGCGATGGTATTCCAGAATTACGCGCTGTATCCGCACATGACGGTCTATGAAAACATGGCCTTCGCGCTCAAGCTGCGCAAGGAGAAGAAGGAGGTCATTGACCGGAAGGTGCGCGAGGCGGCGGAGATCCTGGACATCACCCAGTATCTGGACCGCAAGCCCAAGGCGCTTTCCGGCGGCCAGCGCCAGCGTGTTGCCATCGGCCGGGCAATCGTGCGCGACCCGCAGGTATTCCTGATGGACGAGCCGCTCTCCAACCTTGACGCAAAGCTCAGGAACCAGATGCGCGCAGAGATCATCAAGCTGCGCCAGCGCATCGACACCACGTTTATTTACGTTACCCATGACCAGACTGAAGCCATGACGCTGGGCGACCGCATCGTCATCATGAAGGACGGCTTCATCCAGCAGATCGGCACGCCGCAGGAGGTGTTCAACCATCCTTCAAACCTCTTCGTGGCGGGCTTTATTGGCTCCCCGCAAATGAATCTCTTTGAAGCAAAGCTCGAAAAAGATGCGGACGGCTATTTCGTCTCCCTCGGCTCTGCGCGCGTACATCTGCCGGAGGAGAAGCAGCAGGCGCTGCGCGCAAAGGGCGCGCAGCCGCAGCCGATCACCCTCGGCATCCGCCCGGAGCATGTGATGCTCTGCGCGGACGATGCCGCAGCGCACATTTCCGCCACGGTGGATGTTTCCGAGATGATGGGAAGCTCCGTACACCTGCACGTGAACGCGGACGGCAAGGACGTCGTCGTCATCATCCCGACGCTCGACCTTCAGGGTATGCCGCAGCAGGATTTCAGCTACGGCGCAAAGGTGAACTTCACCTTCGGCGGCAACGTCATCCATATGTTTGATCCGGAAACCGGGATGAACCTCATTTGAACCGAAAAACAACCGGAGCGGGCCGCTGTGAAAACACGGCCCGCTTTTCCGATGGACCCGGAGACCTTATCCCTGTTCACAATGGCGCCGATTTGTTTCACATTTTCCCCGGAAGAATCCTTTTTTTCTTCGCAAGTGGACAGTATAATAAAAGAAATCAACACGGAAGAGATTTGGCTGGAGGATACAAATGGGCAATATGAAAGAACACAAGCCGTCAAAAAAGCCGCTGGTGTATTATTGCATCATGGTAACGGTGATCATGCTGCTGCTCAACGCGCTCGTGTTCCCCGCGCTGATGGAGGCGCAGGTGATCGAGGTGGGGTACAGCGAGTTCCTGCAAATGGTGGACGACGGCAAGGTAAAGCAGGTCGCGCGGGATGAGGTGGAGCGCCTCATCACGTTCCTTGCGGTGGACGAGAACGGGCGCGAGCGCGTTTACAAAACTGGCATCTGGCCTGATGAGGGATTGCGGGAACGGCTGGAAAACGCGGATGTTGAATTTGCCGCGGCGATCCCAACGCAGAGCTCCCCGCTGCTGACCTTCCTGCTCACATGGATCTTGCCAATCCTGATCTTCGCCGCGCTGGGCCAGTTCATGATGCGCAGGCTGCAAAACGGCGGCATCGGCCCCAATGCGATGAGCTTTGGCAAGGCGAACGCAAAGATCTACGTGGAAGCGCAGACAGGCAAGACGTTTGCGGACGTTGCGGGTGAGGACGAAGCGAAGGAAGCGCTTACGGAGATCGTTGACTTCCTGCACAACCCAGGCAAATACGCGAAGATCGGCGCCCGGCTCCCAAAGGGCGCGCTGCTTGTGGGCCCTCCGGGCACTGGCAAAACGCTCCTCGCCAAGGCTGTCGCAGGCGAGGCGCAGGTGCCGTTCTTCTCCATCTCCGGCTCGGAGTTCGTGGAGATGTTCGTAGGTATGGGCGCAGCCAAGGTGCGCGATTTGTTCAAGCAGGCAAACGAGAAGGCGCCCTGCATCGTGTTCATTGACGAGATCGACACCATCGGCAAGAAACGCGAGGGCGGCCTTGGCGGCAACGACGAGCGCGAGCAGACGCTCAACCAGCTTTTGACCGAGATGGATGGCTTTGACGGCAAGAACGGCGTGGTCATCCTGGCGGCGACGAACCGCCCGGATTCACTCGACCCGGCGCTGCTTCGCCCTGGCCGGTTCGACCGGCGCATCCCTGTGGAACTGCCGGATCTCGCCGGCCGCGAGGCGATCCTCCGGGTACATGCGAAGGCTGTGCATCTGGCCCCAGACATCGACTTTAACGCGATCGCACGGGCGACGAGCGGCGCTTCCGGTGCGGAACTTGCAAACATCGTCAACGAAGCGGCGCTGCGCGCGGTTCGCATGGGGCGCGACTTGGTGGAGCAGGCGGATCTTGAGGAAAGCGTGGAGGTGGTCATTGCCGGCTATCAGCGCAAGAGCGCCGTGATCTCCGAGCGGGAAAAGAAGATCGTCGCCTACCATGAAGTCGGCCACGCGCTTGTCGCCGCGAAGCAGAGCGATTCCGCACCCGTGCATAAGATCACGATCGTGCCGCGTACCTCTGGCGCGCTGGGCTATACGATGCAGGTTGAGGAAGGCGAGCGCTTCCTCATGAGCCGGGAGGAAGCGTTTAACAAACTTGCGACGCTCACAGGCGGCCGCACGGCGGAGGAGCTGATCTTTGCGAGCGCAACGACCGGCGCTTCCAATGACATCGAGCAGGCGACGCGCCTTGCCCGCGCAATGGTCACACGCTACGGCATGAGCGAACGCTTCGGCATGGTGGCGCTGGAGACCGTCGAAAACGCATACCTGGGCGGGGACACCTCGCTCGCGTGCTCGCAGGAGACGGCGGCGCTTGTGGATCATGAGGTCGTTGAAATGGTGAAGGACGCCCAGGAGAAGGCGCGCAGGATCCTTTCGGAAAACATCGGCGCGCTGCACCGGCTTTCCGATTACCTGCTGGAAAAGGAGACGATCACCGGCGACGAGTTCATGCAGCTTTTGAACGAACAGGCATAAGGCCGAAAACCAAAAGAGCGGGAGCGCCCCTGCGCGGGCGCTCTCCTGCGATCCTGTTACCCGATGTGAATGCCGCTGCCGGAACCGCTGGATGGCATGGCGCTGTCATCCTCTTCTTCATGCGTGACGGCATCCGCCGCGCCGGAGGGGATCGGCCCTATGCCGCCGAGGTTTGCCCAGATGGAATTCGCCAGCGCGCGTACCGGCGGGGTATAGAGGTCAAGGAGGCCCTTGCTCTCCTTACGCAGCGCGGTCTTGAGGTGGGGCATTGCGCTTTGCAGGGCGCTGCGCTCGGCGGAGGAAATGCTGCTCTTATAATTTGCCAGCAGGTATTGCGCGTCGGCATAAGCGCGGTTGCCCGCGGCAAGTTCCGATGCGACCGCAAGGCGGTTTGTTTCCACATAAAGCCTCAGCGCTTCCGCGTCTGCGTTCGGGTCCACGATGACTTCTGCGCCGAACACCTCCTCAATCAATTTCTGGAGCTCCAGCGTGTGCAGGCACCAGCAATCCCGCGCGTATAGGCTCATATATTCTCCAGGCGCCATATGGCGCTCCAAATTCTCGGAATCCATGCGCACCGCGACAAGCGCAAGGGAACAAATCTGCTCAAAGCTCAGGTTCGTTTCGATGTTGTTCTGCACGGCGGTGTAGATCTTCGGGATGTTTGCGATCTGCCCCGTGCGCTTCATCTGGTTGAATATGGCGAGGAGCATGCGCTGCTGGCGGTCTGCACGCGCCACGTCGGAGCTGCCTTTACGCTGGCGGCAGTAATCCAGCACGGCCTGGCCGTCCAGATGCTGCAAGCCCGGGTGGAGCATGCGCCCGTTCATCGTGACTTCGATGTCCACGTCGTATTCTACGCCGCCCATCGCATCGACCACTTCCTTCACGGCGTTCATATCTACGCTCACATAATATTGGATCGGAATCCCGCCGAAAAGCGCGCTCACGGTATTCATCGCGCTTTGGTAACCGCCGTGCTTGAGGCCGCCGCCCAGCGAAAACGCACTGTTTACCTTCCCGTAAGGGTCGAGCGGTTCGATCAGCTCGCCCGCATTGTTGTAAAGCAGAACATAGCTGTCGCGCGGGATAGAGATCATGCCCACGGAGTTCGTTTTGAAGTTGATTGTCACGAGGATCATCGTATCCGTGCGGAACGAGCCGGAAGCCTCGCGCTCCTCGCTTTTGTCGATGCCGAACACCATGATGTTCACGCGGTTCTCCATAAAACTCAAATCGGAAAGCGATTCAAGCGCCGCTTCCGACATGGGCGTCGGGGTTGGTTCCGGGGTGATGGCAGGGGTGGGCGCAGCCGTCGCCGCTGCGTCTGGCGTTTGCTCCGGCGCAGGCGCGGGCATTGCGGGTCCCGGCGCGGCGGTTGGGGTGCTTTCAAACAATGCGGCAGGGGAGCTGATCCGCAAATAAAAAATGCCGATGGCAGCAAGCGCGAGCAAAGCTGCCGCGGCGAGCACCAGCAGGATGATTTTTCCGGGTTTTCGTTGTTTAGACATCTTTCGTACCACCTTCTTGATGGCATTATACTCTGTTTCATGCGGCAGCACAAACCATATCGCGGGCGGAGAGCGTGAACAAAACATGAACAAAATAGTGGAACAAGCGCGGTGGTAAAGTTACGGCGAAATGACGGCAGAGTTGGCGGAATGCGCAGCAATTTGCACAAAACCGTTTTCAAGGGGCGGCATGCGTGTTATAATTTAAACAAAACACGGGCCTGCCGTGCGGAGGGAGAGGCATATGTCGAGGCAGTTTGACACGGCAACGATTAAGGAACTGGTATACCGGAGCCTCCGGCAGGCTTTGATCCAGCAGAGATACCAGCCGGGCGAATGGCTGCAGGAAAACGAAATCGCGGAACGCCTGGGCGTCAGCCGTTCCCCGGTGCGGGAGGCGCTGCATATGCTTGCGGGGGACGGCCTGCTGGTCGAGATCCCGAAGCGCGGCGTTTATGTGCGGGAGCTTTCGGAGCGCGATGTGCGCGAAAATTTTTCGCTCCGGTGCCTGCTGGAGGTGGATGCAATTCATAGCTTGTGTGCGGATTGGGCAGAGCCCAACGCGGAGGAACTCCGGGCCTGCCTGCGCCGCGAGCGCGCGGCATATTCCGAAATGGGGGATTCCTGGGGCGAGCAGGCGGGCGAAAGCCTACATACGCTCTTGCTGCGGCTTGCAGGGAACGCGACAGCCTGCCGGATCCACGGCAGCCTGCGCGCGCAGCTGATGCTCATCCGCATCAGCGCGATCATGAGCGAAGGGGACGCGGAGCGCTCCCATGCGGAGCACGCGGCGATCGTCGGGCATATTTTGGAGGGCCAGCCGGAGCGTGCGGCAGAGGCGGACCGCGCGCATCTGGATCGTACGCAGGAGCTTGTGCTGGCGCATACATGCAATGGATAGCGGCGCGAAAAGCCATGATGCAAAGGTGGGGATACGCCATTTTATTTTGCCGTACGTATAGCATATTGCGCATTTCAAATATATAATATAAAATATATAAAATCTGCGGAAAGCTATGGATTGCAGCATAGTCTGGGCGCAACAAAAGCGAAGGAGATTCCCACACATGGCAAACACGATCATTCCAAAGGGATACCGCTCCACGATGACGTTATACGAAACGCAGGATGCGATCAGCTTCATCAAGCGTTCTTTCCAGGATGGGCTTGCGCGTGCGCTGCGGTTGAAGCGCGTGACTGCGCCGCTGTTCGTGCAGCCGCAAAGCGGCCTCAACGATGACCTCAACGGTGTGGAGCGTCCGGTCAGCTTCGATATCCCCTGCGCGGAGACCGAAGCACAGGTGGTGCATTCGCTTGCAAAATGGAAGCGAATGGCCCTTTACCGCTATGATTTCCGCCCTGGCAAAGGGCTGTATACGGACATGAACGCCATCCGGCGGGATGAAACGCTCGATAACCTGCATTCCGTTTATGTGGATCAGTGGGATTGGGAGAAGGTGCTTACGCGCGAGACGCGCAACCTGGAGACGCTGCAAAGCACAGTGCGCTCCATCGTTGGCTGCGTATGCGATACGCTCGACGCGCTCAGGGCACGCTATCCGCATATCCATACGGAGCTTTCCCGCGAGGTGAAATTCATCACCACGCAGGAGTTGCTGGACCGTTATCCGGAGTTATCCCCCAAAGAGCGGGAAAACGCGATCACCCGGGAATACAAGACCGTGTTCCTCATGCAGATCGGCGGCAAGCTCAGCGATGGCAAGCCGCACGACGGCCGCGCGCCGGACTATGACGACTGGTCGCTCAACGGCGACATCCTGTTCTACTTTTCGCAGCTGGATTGCGCGCTGGAGATCTCTTCCATGGGTATCCGTGTGGATGCGGAAGCGCTTGACCGCCAGCTTACGGAGGCGGGCTGCGACGCGCGCCGCACGCTGCCGTTCCACCGCATGCTGCTTGCAGGCCAGCTCCCGCTGACCATCGGCGGCGGCATCGGCCAATCCCGCATCTGTATGCTCCTGATGAACAAGGCGCATATCGGGGAGGTACAATCCTCCATCTGGGATCAGGAGACTGTGGAAGCCTGTGAAAAGGCGGGCATCATCCTGCTGTAGAAGCGTCAAACCCATATAAAACGGCCCGGCATGTTCTTGCCGGGCCGCTGCCTTTGCCGGGGATCATTTCTCTGTGCCCGCGGCCTTTCCGTATTCATAGGCGCGTTGGCAGAGGATGCGGAGCATTTGTTCATAGCCTTTTACGATCGCCATGGCGTCGGCGTTTTCACCGCTGTCGTTCTTGTCAAGCGCGCGGGAAAGGCGCAGGCGGGCGGCGAAAATTTCCTCGGAAAGCGTATCGCAGAGGCTTCCCTTGAAAAACTCGTTCGGGTAATTCCCGTCATGGTCGGCGGAATGCCCCATCATGTGGTTGTAGACATATTCAAAAGAATCCATAAAGCACCTCCAAATCTTTTCTCAGCTCGATAATAGGTCAAAACCACCATAATTACAAGTAGGTCAATGCGCCATAATTTGTGTATGGAGCGATTGAAAACACTCAGAAAAGCCAGAGGCTATACACAAATTAAGATGCAGATGCTCACCGGCATTGATCAGAGCGATTATTCCAAGCTGGAAACGGGAAAACGGAATTATTCCTTTGATCAATGTAGGCAGATCGCGCTTGCGCTCGAAACGAGCATGGACTACCTGGCCGGGCTCACGGACGACCCAAAGCCATATCCGCGCGGTGGGCCAAACGCTACGGGCAAGTGATACGCAGCAGGCAAAACGGGCGGTTTTACAACCATTTTAGCGGGATTTTATCCGTAGACAAAGGCGATACCTTAAAGATCATGCCGCAATATGCTATAGGTGATGGACATGATTTTTTTGAGGATATACGCGCTTTGCACGAACACGATGGGCCGGCGCAGCAACCGCTTGCCGGCTTTTGGGGATGCGGCGAAAAACACCTGCTCGCAATGCGAAGCTGGAAAGAACGCATATACCGTGCAGATCCTGGCAAAAGCTGCGGATACTCACGGTATAAGCATGGGATTCCTGCCCGGCTGGATGGAAAAAGCGCCCGGACAAAGCGGGCAACGCAGACCATTCGATTTATGATAAGGGAATCTATTCGGAAAGTCAATACGGAAAACATCTCCTGCCACAGCTGCGCCGGATGCGGATGGCCGGACGCCGGGCAGCGGCGCACGAGGCGGGCAGGCACGCTGAAAAGGCCGCTAAATGGAGCGGCCTTTTGCCTTGCCGCGGAAGCGCCGTTACAGCTGCTGCATCACGGAAAAGAGCCGCTGCTGTTGTTCCGGCGTGAGCATTGGCGCGAGGCGCGCGGCAACATCCTGGAGCGCCTTGTCGTCAAACGCGCCCGCAGCGCGGTACTGACGCAGCTCCTGCAAAAGCTCGTTGTCGCTCTTGCCGCTGTAATGCTCCACGGCGTTCTGCATCGAGCCGAGGGCATTGGGATCCATTTGCCCGAGCATTTCCGCGTATCCGGCGTCTTCCGCCGAAACCTGCTGCCGGGCCTGCTTCTCCTGCGTATAATCGCGTATGCTGCGTTTCATGCTGATTCAGCTCCTTTCATGCCATGTATATGCGTGCGGCCCGGTTTGCGATACGGCGGGTTCAAAAAGGAAGCGGGCTGCATATAGTATCATAAGTGGGAAAACTGCGAAGGGAGAGACGCGCATGCAGAGAACGCCGCAGAACACGATGCCGCCGCGCGGCAGGCAGCAGCAGAACCAGAGCGCGGGGCGGCCGCAGACACAGCAGGGAGGGGAGCAGGGGAACCAGGGCGGCCAGAGCAGCACAGTCGGCGGCCAGAGTATCCCCGCATCGCCGGCGCTTGCGATGGCACGGCGCATCCGGAACGAGCAGGGACAAGAGCGCGCAAGGCAGTACCTGATGGCGATGGAACCGTTCCTTGCGCCGGCAGAGCGGGCGCATATCGCGCAGCAGCTTGGCGTAACGCTCCCAGTGCCTTCTGCACCGCCGTTCGCCCAAGGGCAGCCGAACCAGGCGCAGCAGGCGCCGGGGCAACCGCAGTCTTCGTTCAACCAAGGGCAGCCGCATACGCCGTTTCCCGGGGCGCCTGGCGGGATGCCGTTTGGGCAGGCGGGCGGCATCCCGTTTATGGGAAAGGGCAGCATGAGCAGCCCGCTCCAGATGATGCAGGTGCTTTCCAGCCTCGGCGGCATGGGAAAGAAGGGCGGCACGCAGGGCGGGAGCGGCATGGGGGATCCGATGATGCTCGCGCAGATGTTCGGTTCCATGATGGGGAAAAAGTGATTGACACGGCCTCCGCAAATGTGATACCATTGGAAAACTCACGAAACAACTTCAAAGGAGCCCTATGCTTTCCGCGCCGGAAGCGGCGCGTGAAATCATTGGGCTTGCAGGCATGCGGGCGTTACCGCGTGCTTTGCTATGCATTTCATATGGACAAGCCGTGTTTACAAAGGGGAGGAGAACCATGATCGAACTGAGCCACATCAACAAAACGTTCCGCGTGGCGCGGCGCAGCGCCGGGCTTTCGGAAGCGTTCCGGGCGCTGTTCCACAAGGAGTATACGCTCGTGCACGCGCTGGCGGACGTGTCCTTCCACATCGGGGAAGGGGAAATGGTCGGCTACATTGGCCCGAACGGCGCGGGGAAGAGCAGCACCATTAAGGTGATGAGCGGCATCCTCACACCGGACAGCGGGAGCTGCACCATCAACGGCCGTACGCCCTGGAAGGAGCGCAGGGCGCACGTGAAGGAGATCGGCGTGGTATTCGGCCAGCGTTCCCAGCTCTGGTGGGATGTGCCGGTGATCGACTCGTTTGAATTGCTCAGGGACGTTTACGCGGTAGAGGAAGCGGTTTACCGGCATAATTTAGAGGAAATGACGGAGCTTTTAAACCTTTCGGAGCTTTTGCGCACGCCTGCGCGCCAGCTGAGCCTTGGCCAGCGGATGCGCTGTGAATTGGCAGCTTCGTTGCTGCACGATCCGAAGGTCCTCTTCCTAGATGAGCCTACCATCGGCCTTGACGCGGTGTCCAAGGTGGCCGTGCGCGATTTCATCCGCAGGATCAACGCAGAACGCAAAACCACAGTGATCTTAACGACGCATGACATGCAAGACATCGAGGCCATCGCGGAGCGGATCCTTCTCATCGGAAAGGGGCGCATTTTGCTGGACGGCTCCTTAGCGCAGCTGCAAAAAGCGCATTCCCGCGTAAAGCGCATCGCGGTGGAATACGCAGGCGGGCGTTTCCTGCCGCGTGCGGGCCTGACGCTGCAAAGCGGGGAGGAAGGGCGCGCTGTGTTCGCGGCGGATACGGCGGTGCTCTCCGTTTCAGAAGCGATCGCGCACCTTGCGAAGAATGCGGACGTCACCGACCTTTCCGTTTCCGGCGCGACAGCGGAGGAACTAGTGCTGTCCCTGTACAGGGAGTTCCAGATATGAAAAAATATCAGAGCTTTTTCCGCATGCGCTTCCTCGGCGGCATGCAGTACCGGGCGGCGGCCTGGGCGGGGATTGCGACGCAGTTCGCCTGGGGGTTCATGAGCCTTTTGATGTTCCGGGCCTTTTACGAGGCGGATCCAGCGGCGTTCCCGATGGAGTTTCCCCAGCTTGCAACCTATATTTGGCTGCAGCAGGCGTTCCTCGCCCTATTTAACACCTGGCGCTATGACGCCGACATTTTCGAGAGCATCACGAGCGGCGGTGTGGCCTACGAGCTTGTGCGGCCCGCACCGGTCTACGCGATGTGGTTTGTGAAATCCATCGCCTCCCGCGCGGCGAGCGCGGCGCTTCGCTGCCTGCCGGTGCTTGCCGTGGCGTTTTTCCTGCCGGCGCCATACCGCATGGACCTGCCGGGGAGCGCAGGCGTGTTCGTCCTCTTCGTGCTTTCGCTCGCCGCGGCAAGCTGCCTTGTGGTGGCAATGCAGATGCTCGTTTATGTCTCCACGTTTTATACGCTTTCCCCGATGGGCGTGCGCATCATCGTGATGGTGCTTTCGGATTTCCTGATGGGGCAGTTGATCCCGCTGCCGTTTTTCCCGGAAGGGCTCCGCAAGGTTGTGGAGCTCACGCCGTTTGCCGCGATGCAGAATTTGCCGCTGCAGATCTACTGCGGCACGGTTGTGGGCGCGCAGATGTGGCGCGCGCTCGCCTTGCAGGCATTTTGGCTCGCTGCGCTCGTGGCGGGCGGCACGCTTTGGATGCGCCGCTCGCTCCGGCGTGTGGTTGTGCAGGGAGGTTGAAATGAAAGAATTGTTGAGGCTTTATGGAAAGTATTTTTCGATCCATCTGCGCAGCCAGATGCAGTACAAGGCGTCCTTCCTGATGACGGCGGCCGGCCAATTCCTCGTTTCGTTCTCCGCGCTTTTGACCATCCGCTTCCTGTTCCTGCGCTTTTACGCGGTGGATGGCTTCACCTACCCGGAGGTGCTTTTGTGCTTCGCGGTGGTGCTCATGGCGTTTTCGCTGGCGGAATGCTTCGCGCGCGGGTTCGATACGTTCGCGTCCATGCTCGGCAATGGGACGTTTGACCGTATCCTTGTGCGTCCGCGCGGCGCGGTATTTCAGGTGATTGCAACAAAGATAGAGCTTTCGCGCCTCGGACGGCTGCTGCAGGCGGTTCTCGTGTTCTGCTATGCGCTGCCGCAAAGCGGCGTAAGCTGGGCGGCGGACAAGATCCTGACGCTCGCGCTGATGGTCATGGTGGGCGTGGTGGTGTTCACCTGCTTGTTCGTGGTCTACGCTTCGATCTGCTTCTTCACGACGGAAGGGCTGGAGTTCATGAACATCTTTACGGACGGCGGCCGGGAGTTCGGCATGTATCCGTTTTCGATCTATGGCAAGGAAGTGCTGCGTTTCTTCACCTATTGCGTGCCGCTCGCGCTGTTTCAGTATTATCCGCTTCTGTACCTGACGGGGCGCAGCGAGAGCCGGCTTTACATGTTCACGCCGCTCTTTGGGCTGCTGTTCCTGCTGCCCGCGGCGCTTCTTTGGCATGTGGGCCTCCGGCATTATAAGTCCACGGGCTCCTGACGGCTTGCGCGTGTGCGGCTTTGCGTATTATAATAAATAGATTGGAAAATTCTATGCGGAGGTGCAACGATGCGCGAAAGCAAGGCAAAAAAAACAGAACGGATCGCAACGGTGCTGCGGCTTTTGAAGGAGACCTATCCGGACGCGAAGCCGGAGCTGGATTTCAACACGCCGTTTGAACTGCTTATTGCGACGATGCTTTCCGCCCAGTGTACGGACAAGCAGGTGAACAAGACCACGGCGGTTTTGTTCCCGAAATACGGCACCCCGGAGGCTTTCGCCGCGCTGACGGAGGAGGAGCTTGCGCCTTACATCAAGGGCTGCGGGCTGTACAAGACCAAGGGGAAGAACATCATTGCTGCAAGCCGCATCCTGCTCGCGGAATACGGCGGAGAGGTTCCCAACGACCGGGATGCGCTCACAAAGCTCCCTGGCGTGGGACGAAAGACCGCGAACGTCGTCGTTTCAAATGCGTTTGGAACGCCCGCTATCGCGGTGGACACGCATGTGTTCCGCGTGGCGAACCGCATCGGCCTCGCGGACGCGAAGGACGTGCTGCACACGGAAGAACAGCTCATGCAGAACATCCCTAAGGAGGATTGGTCCATCGCGCACCACTGGCTGATCTTCCACGGCAGGCGCTGCTGCAGCGCACGCAACCCCAAGTGTGAAACGTGCAGCGTGCGGGAATACTGCCTGGAGAACCTGAAAAATCAGAAAAAGCAGAAATAGGAAGGCAAGGACCATGCAATTTGTAGATAAAGCGAAGATCCTCATCAAGGCGGGGGACGGCGGCGATGGATGCGCCTCCTTCCATCGCGAAAAGTTCGTCATGCGCGGCGGGCCGGACGGCGGCGATGGCGGGCGCGGCGGCAGCGTCGTGTTCCTGGCCGACCCGAACATGAACACGCTGCTCGATTTCCGGTTTGCCCGGCATTACCGGGCGGAGCGCGGCGAAAACGGGCGCGCCCGCATGTCCAGCGGCAAAAACGGGGAGGATCTCGTCATCCGCGTACCGGTAGGGACGCTCGTGCGGGACGTGGAGACGGGCCGCATCGTCGCGGACATGAACAAGCCCAACCGGACGCGCGTTGTGCTCCATGGCGGGCGCGGCGGCCGGGGCAATGCGCGCTTTGCGACGCCCACGCGGCAATCCCCACGCTTTGCGCAGCCGGGGCAGAAGACGGTGGAGCACGAGGTGGAGCTTGAGCTCAAGACCATCGCGGACGTGGGGCTCATCGGCCTGCCGAACGTGGGAAAATCCACGATCCTCTCCGTGCTGACGAGCGCGAAGCCGAAGATTGCGAACTACCATTTCACGACGCTCACGCCGAACCTCGGCGTGGTGAAGCGCTACGACAGGACGTTTGTCCTCGCGGACATTCCGGGCCTCATCGAAGGCGCGGCGGAGGGCGCGGGCCTCGGGCATGATTTCCTGCGGCACGTGGAGCGCACGCGCATGCTCGTGCATGTGGTGGATATCTCCGGCTGCGAGGGGCGCGACCCGATGGAGGATTATCGCGCCATCCGCTCGGAGCTCCGGCAATACAGCGAGCGGCTTGCGGAGCTTCCGCAGCTCGTCGCCGCGAACAAGATGGATCTGACCGGTGCGGAGGACAATTTGGAACTGTTCCGCGAGGAGCTTGCCGAGGACGGGAGCGACGCCGCGGTATTCCCGGTTTCCGCGGCGACGGTCAGCGGCTTCGACGCGCTGCTCGATGCGATCGTTAAAACGCTTGCGGAACTGCCCCCGGTCTACGAGTTTGAGGAAGAGGACATGCAGGAGACGCACCGCTATGAGCCGGGCTTCTCCATCGAACGGGATGGGGACGTGTTTATCGTCACGGGCGGCAGTGTCGAATATCTGCTCGACACTACCTATGCGGAGGACGAGGGCTCCATGCGCCGCTTCCAGCAGTTCCTCATCAAGGAAGGCATTATCGACGCGCTGCGCGCGGCGGGCGCTACGGAGGAAAGCACCGTGCGCATGGGCGAGTGGGAATTTGATTTTGTCGAATAACAGAACAACAAAAAACAGAGTGGAGCAAAGAGAAAAACCTATGATTACAAGCAAGCAGCGCGCCGCGCTCCGCGGCATGGCAAACACGATGCAGCCGCTTTACCAGATCGGAAAAGAGGGAATCACACCCGCCGTCACTGCGCAGCTCGACGATGCGCTCGAGGCGCGGGAACTCATCAAGGTCACCGTGCTGGAGACGGCGGACGTAAGCGCGAAGGAGGCCATCGAGATCCTGGCGGGCCGCCTGCGCGCGGAGCCGGTGCAGTGCATCGGCCGCAAGATCGTGCTTTACCGCCGCGCGAAGGAGAACCCAAAGATCGAGCTTTAAACCCGGGCTTCAGGCCGTGCCGCCGCCCGGTTCGCCCGTGGGCGCCAGAGTATTGATCCACCAGGCCAGCGCGCCGAAGCTCAGGCAGGCGGCCGAAAGCAGCCGGTAATACAGCGTGTATTTTACGAAGAAGGAAAGCGCGAACAGCGCGAGCGCCACGAGGATATAGCGGCGCATCCTGCCTTCCGCAAACGGGGCGGAGGCTGCGCTTTTGCGGCGTGCCTTTTCCGCGCGCGCGGCAGAAAGGATCGCCTCATCTACGGCCTTATCGTCCGGCAGGAAGTCCACGGCAGAGCCGCTTGCGATGAGGTCATCCGGCGTGATGAAGGAGACGGCGACGCCGTCATACCGCCGCGCGAGGGCGGAGGCTTCCGGCGAGACGGGCGCGGCGGAGAAGATCACCGCTGCGGTAAGGCCGCGCCGCTGCGCCGCGCGGTGCGCGCGCAGCACGGTATCCGCGCTCACGGGCGAGGCGGATTGCACGGTATAAACCAGGCAATCATCCGCAAACTGGCCGCGCCGGCCTTCGAGGAACGCTTTTACTACGGCGAGGAAGCCCTCCTTGGGCAGAATCAAAAGCCGCTCGCGGAACAGGCGCTCTGCGATGCGTTTGCGTTCCCTTTGGATGAACCGATCCAAGCGCAGGCTCTTGACGAGTTCGACGGCGACGCTGATGGTCATGAGCGCCGTGACGGAAAGCACGGCGGCCATCACGGTGTTGTCGATGAGGGTGGTGAACCAAAGGTAGCAGGCCGCGAGCGTGATGACGCGCAGCGCGAGAAAATCTACTGCGCGCGCGATGAAGCTCCGGCCATGATAAAACCTCCTTTTGTAATACCGCAGGAGGAGCGTTTGATTCTTCACGGGAACACCTCACTTTCCTTCGCGCGGCGGGGAATCGCCGCGCAAGAATAGTTTTGCACGGATGCATGGAAAATATACGCAGGCGCGCCAGCGCCTGGAAGAAAGCGCGGACGGGAGCGAAAACCGAATTGGATCTTGGATTGTTTGGGGGGAGCTTCAACCCCATCCACAACGGGCATATCGACATGGCGCGCCGCGTCAAGGCGCAGTTTGGCTTAGACTGCGTGCTGTTCATGGTCGCAAAGGAGCCGCCGCATAAGACGCTTGCGGGCGGGGTGCCCGCCACCGCACGCCTTGCGATGGCGGAAGCGGCCCTCGCAGGGGAAGATGGCCTCTTTGCCTCCGGTATGGAGCTTGCCCGGCCGGGGAAGAGCTATACCGTGGACACGGTGCGCGCGCTGCTGGCGGAAGCGCCAAACGCGCGGCTGAGCCTCATCGTGGGCGAGGATATGCTCAAAAACCTGCCCACATGGCGGGAGGCGGAACCGCTGCTGCAGCTAGTGCGGGTGATTGCGGTTGCGCGCCCGGGGGTCGAAGGCAGCTTGTCGGACGCGGCGGAAATCCTGCGTACCCGTTGTGGCGCGCAGGTGGAATTCGCCTCGTTTTCCGGGCAGGACGTTTCCTCCACGCTGGTGCGCACGCGCCTGCACGAAGCGCAGCCCGTTTCGGCATTCCTGCCCCCTGCCGTGGAGCGCATGATATACGAAAATGCCTTTTATCAGGAGGAAGCCGTGGCGCAAAAGCAGGAAAAGCTGCGCGCCGCGTTGAATAAAAAACGGTATGAGCACAGCATTGGGACAATGCGCTGCGCGATCGCGCTTGCGGCGCGGTGGAATGCGGACGGAGCGCAGGCGCGGCTTGCGGGGCTGTTGCACGATTGCGCGAAGCTCCCGGCGGAGCAACTGATTGCGCTCGCAGCGGAGTACGGCCTCCCGGTGGATGAATTCGAGCGGGAGACGCCCGGCCTTCTGCACGACCGGATTGGCGCGCTCCTTGCGCGGGATGTATACGGCGTGCGGGAGGAAGCGGTGTTTGACGCGATCCGCCATCACACGCTTGGAAGCGTGGATATGACGCTGCTCGATAAGATCGTCTATCTGGCGGATAAGATCGAACCGACGCGGGATTACCCGGGTGTGGACGCGCTGCGTTCGCTCTCCGGCGTGGATTTGGACCGGGCAGTGCTCGCCTGCATGGACAGCGTACATGCGCATCTCGTGCGGGAGGGAAGAAGCGTCAAGCCAGAGGGGGAGACGGTAAGAAACGCGCTCCAGAAGAAACTTGAAGCAAAAACGGGCAGAACGCCCGAAACAAGGATGAAACCAGAACCAAAAACGGAGGTAGAAAGTTGAACGAAACCGCAATCAAAGCCCAGGCGCTTGCACTGTGCGAAGTGCTCGACAACAAGAAGGCGTTTGACATCCTGGCGGTGAACGTGGCGGACAAGACCATCATCGCGGATTGGTTCGTGATCGCAAGCGGACGCTCCACCACGCAGGTGAAGGCGCTTTGCGACGAGCTGGAGGAAAAGGCGGCGGAGCGCGGCCTGATCGCGCGCCGGAAGGAAGGATACCAGGAGGGGCGCTGGATCGTCGTCGACTTCGGGACGATTCTCGTGCATCTGTTCCACCCGGAAGAGCGCGAGTATTACAAGCTCGAGCGGCTTTGGGTGGATGATCCGCAGCACTACATTGATTATTCCAAGGAGCACGCGGAATAACGGAGGGCTTCCTGGCAGGCTTGCCGTAGCCCCTTTGGGAAGGGGCATTTTGCCTTGCGCGCGGTTTCCGCGCAGAAAACACATGCGCTTTTTATGAAAACCGGAAATCCCAAAACAAAAAACTCCTGATATGCTGGTTCCATAATGACCAGAATTGCCATAAGATTTGATGCCTTGACGATTCAATAGTGCAGGCTTTTTTATGGAGATATAAAACGGAACGGAAATTATAAGAAAAAGATGATTTTTCGCGTGCTTTGAGGTGGAAAGGCCGGAAAAGGCCTTTCCACCTTCCCTACGCCTAGCCGGATTGCAAGTCAAGGACGGGCATCAGCCCGTTCCTTTATTGTTGACAAGGTGATGAATGATGTTATTCGGTTTGTCAAGATTGAAATGATTTTTTCACGGGTATCCAAATTTCATAATACCTTTTGTGTTTTTCGTTTTTCGAATAGAGGTGATAAACCTCAATCTCATAATCATATGTCTGGATATAGCCGGAACCAGGTAGCCATGAATCAAAAATTAATTCCCTCAGTTTTGGAAGTTCGTCTCCGGCAAAGCCGCCGCAGTCCGTCGAAAACGCAGCGTATGTTCCAGCAGGAATTTCGCATTGTTCGGTGCCTGCTGTGGTCGCTTCATTTTCAGCCTTCGCAATCCAATATTTATTGCTATCCCAAATCCCGTATCATGTGCCAGAATTTTCGCAATTTATTTTCTGCATATACTCATCATATTCAATCCCCCACATAACATGTTCTTGCTCAAACCGGTTAGCAGCGATTCCGGTGAATTGTTTTGACAGTCCGCGTAGTTTGATCTGTTCTGTCTCGATAATCCTGAAATTCATTTCTTTTGCTCCCTTAATCATAATGTGAAATGAAACAGGTGGATATACTCTCAACGGTTGGCGCAAGTCGCGTGCCTGTGTTGGCGTAATGCCGTGTTGCTTTGAAAACGCTTTTGCAAATGCATCTGCACTACCGTAACCGTATTTCACTGCAACATCAATAACTTTCATGTCTGAATTACGCATTTCGTATGCGGCGAGCGTCAAACGTCTGCGACGTATGTATGCATTCAGCGTTATACCGCTCATATAGCTGAAAAATCGTATAAAACTATCCGGCGTTGCACAGGCGATGCGCGCAAGCTCATCCGTGTCTATTTTGTTACACAGATTTGCTTCTATGTATTCAACTGCATTATTGAGTTGTTTGAGAATATTCACCCTTTCACCTCCAACTATGATTTTATCAGAAACGAGAATCTCTCATCCGACTTTTCCAGGTCAAGATATTACGCAAAATGGTAGGCTAATATTGCTCCTGACTTTATGTCGATTCCGAATTTCAACCGAATTTGAGTTGTGACGCTGGCCACTTTTCCAAGGGCAGTATATCATGATTTACCATTGCTCTTCTACTGTGTTTTCCCTCACTCAATAAAACGGAAAAATTCTATTTTAAGAAAAATGCTCCCGGCGTTCGCCGGGAGCATTCATTGCTTCTTTCTGATTGCGGGCCTCCTAATCAGCGCCGCGTGTAGTTGGAGCGGTAAGCCCTGCGCTTGCGGGCGATGCGCCTGCGCCTACGGCGGGAGGCGATGACCTTTGCGATGACTACGAGCAGCAGCAGCACGACCGCAAGGACGATCCAGAACACAAGGGAACTCCCGCCTTCCTCGCCATCCGCATCGCTGCCCGGCGTACCCGCGATGAGCGGGCTTGCGCTCGGGTTCGGCGTTGCGTCCACCGGGGCGGCCGCAACTGCCTCTGCGGCGACAAGATTCACGGAGAAGAGCGTCGCGCTTTCATATTGATAGGCGACGGTGCCGATCACCTCGCCCTCCGCGATGGGCGCTTCCAGCTTGCGGGTAAGCGCGGTCTGTGCGGTGATGCCGGAGGGATTGGCTTCAATCGCGGCGATCTTCGCCTTCGTATCCGTGATGTATGCGCCGGAAAGGTCAGCATGGGCGGTCAGCTCCGTCGCTTCAGAACCGGTTACAGGAAAGGTGAAATCCGCTTTAAGGCCAAGGGTAGAGGCGTCGAGTGCAGAATAGTTTTCAAACCCCCACTCGAACAGGCTTGCGGAATTCGTAAAGCGCGGGTTGCGCCCCGCGCTTCCCTGTGGGTCGCCAAAGAGAACAACGATGAGGGAAACGCCGTCCTTTTCCGCGGAGGCCACGAGGCAGCGCCCGGCCTGATCCGTATCGCCGGTCTTCACACCGGTCGCATAGCGGTATTCAAAGCTTTCCTCGCCCGGCTTGGTGTAAAGCAGCTTGTTGGTATTCCCGAGCTGATAGCCGTCGGAATCCTTGTTGGTCGGCGGCACATCGTAATACGAGGTGGAGACGATCTTGCGGAATTCCTCGTTTTGCAGTGCGTAGCGCGTCAAAATCGCCATGTCGTAGGCGGTGGAATAATGGTTGTCGTCGTGTAGGCCGTTGGATTTGACAAAGTGTGTGCCCGTCATGCCGAGCGCGGCGGCTTTTTGGTTCATAAGCTCCGCAAAGGCGCTCTCGCTGCCGGCGACATGTTCCGCAATGGCCCTCGCGGCATCGTTGCCGGAGACGAGCATCATGCCGTAGAGCAGCGAGCGCAGGGAAAGCTCTTCACGCCGGACAATACCCATCGTGGAGCCGCGGCTTTCCACGTTTTCGCCGACCGTTACCATTACGTCCAGATCCGGGCAGTTCTCGATGGCAAGGATGCAGGTCATGATCTTGGTGGTGCTCGCGGGGAATGCGCGCTCCCGCGCGCCCTTTTCATACAGCACGGCACCGGAGGAAGCGTCCATCAAAAGGACGTACGGGGTGGAAATATCCTCGGGGGTAAACGGTTCGGCCAGCGCCGCGGGGAATATGGAAAACGCGGCGGCCAACGCCAGCAGAAGAGCAACGATTTTTTTCAAGTCAACAAATCCTTTCCGGGAGAATCGCAACGCGCCCGCAGGCGTATGGCGGCAATAATAATTAAGTATAACAAAAATCGGGGGGATTTGTACAGTGTCAGCAGCCAGTTTTTGTCTGGACTATGGCAAAAAAGTTTTTCTTTTCAAAAGGTTTAAAAAGGTTGTCCGCAAACGCGGTTTCAAACTGGAAGAAGTATGGTATAATTATCATAAATATTAACCAAATTGAAACGCAGGGGATATACTGCTTTCATAAAACCGAGGAGGACGCCATGGCCAAACGAATTTTGCTCGTCGACGATGAACCGCTGATCCTCAAAGGGCTGAAGTTTTCCCTGGAGCAGGACGGTTATGAGACCGACACCGCGGCCGACGGCGAGGAAGCGCTCGTGAAAATGCAAAAGGGCGGATATGACATCGTTTTGCTGGATGTGATGCTGCCCAAGCTCTCCGGCATTGAGGTATGCCAGACCATCCGGGAAACGAGCAATGTGCCGATCATCATGCTCACCGCAAAGGGCGAGGATATGGACAAGATCCTCGGCCTTGAATACGGCGCGGACGATTACATGACAAAGCCCTTCAACATCCTTGAGGTAAAGGCCCGCATCAAGAGCATCCTGCGGCGCACGAGCGCCGCGCCGGAAGCTCCTAAACTTGAACTCACGGCGCGGGACATCACTATCAACATCGGAAACCGCAGCGTGATTGCCCACGGCGAACCGGTGAACCTTACGGTGAAGGAATTCGACCTGCTGCAGCTTTTCATGAACAACCCGGGCAAGGTATACAGCCGGGACGAGCTGCTCGAAACCATTTGGGGCTTTGACTATTTGGGCGATGTGCGCACGGTGGACGTCCATATCCGCCGCCTGCGCGAAAAGATCGAAAAGGATTCCACGAAACCCGCTTACATCATGACCAAATGGGGAGTTGGATATTATTTTGCGCAGCAATAAGTTTCTGGGCTCTATCCGCAGCCGCATGGTTGCGATCTACCTTCTGGTGACGACGGTTGCACTCTTTGCGATCAGCATCATGATCTCGGGGCTTGTGGAATCGTTCTTGGTGACCCAGCGGACGGAGACGCAATCCGAGGAGACAATGCGCCTTGCGCTGGAGCTCGCGTCTAACCTGGACGCTGCCGACGCGGAAGACCTTTATGCGCTGATCGTGACGCGCGCGCAGACGATGGGCGGGCGCATCCTTATCCTCGACCGGGACGCGGTGGTGCGTGCGGATTCCACTTCCTATTACAACGGCTACCAGATGCCTTACCGCGAGGTTCGGGATGTTCTCATTGCGGGAAAGCAGTCCTCCTACGGCTTCCACCGGATCAAACGGACAAACGAGACGGAAGAAAACATTTGGCCGCAAGCGGAACAGTCTGTTTGGGCTGTTTATTATGCTGCGCCGATCACCTCGAAGGGCGTTTATGTAGGCGCTGTTTTGTTTTCTACGCTGCTGCAGGACGTCGAGGACAGCGTGACGGATATTATTACAAAGATTACGATTGCTTTTACTGCGGTCGCCGTCGTCATGGCCGTGCTGAGCTTTGCGATGTCGAGCGTCGTTACCAAGCCGATCCTCGAGCTGACCAACGCGATCCGCCGCATGGGGAAACAGGGCGGCGGTGTGCGCGTGGAGGTAAAGGGCACCGACGAAACGGCGGAGCTTGGGCGTGCCTTCAACCGGATGAGCGAGCAGATCGAAGCGCACGACCGCGTGCGCGACGAATTTGTATCCAACGCATCGCATGAGCTGAAAACGCCGCTTGCGACGATGAAGCTGCTCTCAGAATCCATTTTGTATGAAGAAAAACCGGATCCGGCGCTGATGAAGGAGTTTTTCCAGGACGTCAACCACGAGGTGGACCGGCTTTCGCGCGTGATTACGGATTTGCTGCGCCTGGTGCAGATCGACGAAACGGAAAGTGAGATGCAGGCCGCGCCCGTGCGCCTCGACAGCGTGGCGCGCCATGTGTTGGAACGCCTGCGGCCGCTCGCGGAAAAGAAAGGGGTCGCCCTGCATGCAACGTTGCAGGAAGCGACGGTTTCCGGCGAAATGATGCGCTTGGAGCAGGCGGCCGCCAACCTCATCGAAAACGCGATCAAATACACCGATGCAGGAAGTGTGGCGGTGCGCGTTTCCACCTCCGGGGATGAAGCGCTGTTTTCCGTTACCGATACCGGAATTGGAATTCCGGAGGAGGCACAGGCGCACCTGTTTGAGCGGTTTTACCGCGTAGACAAGGCGCGCTCGCGCGGCACGGGCGGCACGGGCCTCGGCCTTGCGATCGTGGAGCGCGTGATCGCGCTCCACGGCGGCCACGTGGAGGTGCGGAGCAAGCTGGGCGAAGGGAGCACGTTCACCGTGCATCTCCCGCTGTTCCAACCGGATGCGGAGGAGAAAGGAGAGGCGGAATGAAAGGATGCGCAAAGACGCTGCTTGCGGCCCTGTTGACAGCGCTGCTGCTTTTCCCCGGCTGTTCCGGGATCAAGAGCATCCGGGAGGACAGCGTCCAGGAAAACCTCCCGCAGATCGATCCGGAGGCCGGGACGGCGCGGGATTTTACAACGACGATGTACTACTGGCTCTCCAACGAGCCTTACCTGGTGCCCATTCGCCACAGCGTTACGGTCGGCTCCAATGAAACTCCGGAGGACGCGATCGTGCGCACGCTGCTCAGCGGCGTGCCGCCGCTTGCGGAAAGCGTGAGCAACGCTTTCCCCGAAGGGACGGAAACGCTTGACATCGCACGCGACGGCAGCATCCTCTACATCACGCTCTCCGAAGAATACCTGGACGATTCCGCGCTGCGTGCGGAAACGGAAGCTGCGGACCGCCTGCTTTCTGAAGGCGACATCACGCAGGAGATGCGCGACGGGCGCGTCGCGGCTGCGGCCGAGGCGCTCTATGTGCGGCGGCGCGCGGGGCTGTATGCGATCGTGAATTCCCTCACCGCATATGATCCGAGCGTGCGCGTGATGCTTTCCGTGAACCGGAGGGGCGTGGGCGCGGAGCGGCTGCGCTATGACGAGATCGGGATTGTGAATACGGGCGAGGCTGCCTCCAGCTTGCTGGAGCCGCTGGAATTCCAAGAGAATGTGCTCGTTACGCCGGAGCGCATTGTGGAATGCGTCCTGCGGCGCATGCAGGCGGGCGAGCTTGCGCTTGTTTACGACCTGTTTGCGGAAACGGAGAGCGGCGCAGGGCAAAAGCCTGCCTATGCGGAGTTTGAGGCGCAACTCAATTCCCTCGGCCGCCTTGCAGGCTACACGGTCCATGATTCCGTCAACCAGACAGCGAACGCGGCATACGTGAATGTGGATGCGGAGTTCGTGAACGCGCAGGGCGCTGCGCGCCGCCTTACGGGCGTGCAGCTCGCGCTGAAGAGCGAAGGCAATATCTACAGGCTCAGCTTCTATGCCTTTTTAGAAGCGCTGGGCGCAACCGCGTGATCCCCCTGATGCGGGGCGCTGCAATGCGGAAAACAGGAGGTTGGCATGAGAACTGCAAAACGATGCGCGCGCCTGCTGGCGCTGATCCTGCTGGCGGCGGCGCTGTGCGGCTGCACGGCGGAAAACGATTACCCACCGGCGCTTGTGCTGAGCGACCAAACGCCGCCCGAACGGGGGGAGGGCGCGAATGCTGCCGTGTTTGAAACGGATCTTTACTTCCTTTCCCAGGATGAAAAGAGCCTCAAACGGCAGAGCAGGGCTGTGGAATATACTACGCAAAAAAGCCGCGCCGAGGCCGCAATCGAGGCGCTGATCTCCGGGCCGGAGGCAGACCCGACCGGGATCCGGTACAGCGTCCCTTCGCTGTTCCAGCTTAACCGCGTGGAACTTTGTGGGGATGTCTGCAACGTATACTTTGAGGGGGACGTGTTCATCCCGCTTCCGTCGGAATGGCTCAGGATCCGCGCGGCGGTAGCGGCGACGGTAGCGGCGGCGGAAGAGATCGATTCGGTCAACGTGTTCCTGCTCGAAAGCCAGATGGGATATTATGGCTATTCGCTCGGCTGCATGAGCCCGCTGGAGGAGGGGCTTTCCGCATATTTGCGGAAGATGGAACGAACCTATCCCTACCTAAACGCAGCAGAAAGCGGCATAAATATTGTTGAAGATACGCAATATGTTGCGCAGACGGCCGCGCTGTATTTTGCCAACGCGGAGGGCACGCTGCTCAGCGCGCGCAATGCGGAGATCACCTACCCGGAAGGAAGCAAAAAGGAGGAGATCGCGCAGCAGCTTGTGGAAATGCTCCGCAGCGGGGATGCGGAAGGGACGCTGGAACCGTCCTTGCCAACGGATTTCCGGCTGCTGAAAGAGCCGAACGTGATTTACAGCGGGAAAACCGAAGATGGCAGGGACGATACGGACAGTAATTGCGTCATCGAGCTTGTGATCGCGCAGCCGGAGGCGGCAAACTATAACGAAGAACTGATGTGCGGCGCGCTTACAATGACCATTTCGGGCTTTATCCCGAATGTGAGCGACGTGCGCATCTGCATCGGCGAGGAGAAGCAGATACCGGCCGCGTCGCCCAATCCGGACGGAGCGGAGGCGGCGGAGGAAGATCCGATCACCATCGTGCGCACGCTGGGCGGGCGGGCTTTCCGGCGCGCCGACTTTACGGACATGCTGGGCCATACGGTCGACCTGTATTACCCGGATACGGACGGCCTTGTGCTGCACCGGATTTCGCGCATCATTGCGCAGGACACGGCGTATGATCCGCTGGCGCGCCTGCGGGAGCTGCTGAACGGGTTTTCAGACCAGGGCGTTTCGTACGCCCCGTTTACACCGGAGGATGTTAAGGACGTTTACGTTGCCGGCGATGTTGCCGTGATCGATTGGGAAGCGGGCTTCGCCGAAAAGCTGCGCGCGTTCCTGGACGCGGATTCCACGATGGAGGCGTCCAGACGCGAAAGCATGTTTTTCTACGGCGTAGTGAATACGCTGACGGACATGCCGATGATCGCGAGCGTATGGATGCTCGAAGATGGAGAAAAAATTGATTCGGTTGGGAATATTTATCTCGGCAGTGCGCTTGTGCGCAACCCGGGATTGATTGTGGAGGAATGACGAGGGCATGGAGCAGTTGTTTGAACCCGGGAAGCGGGTCGTTGTGGGAATGTCCGGCGGCGTGGATTCCTCCGTCGCCGCGCTGCTGCTCAAACAGCAGGGGTACGACGTAGTCGGCGTGTTCATGAAGAACTGGGAGGAGACGGATGAAGACGGCGTCTGCACGGCCACGGCGGATTATGAGGATGTGCGCCGCGTCAGCGACCGGATCGGAATCCCATATTATACGGTCAATTTTGCAAAAGAATATCAGGAACGGGTGTTTTCTTATTTTTTGGAGGAATACCGCGCCGGGCGCACGCCCAACCCGGATGTGCTCTGTAATTGCGAAATCAAGTTCAAAGCGTTTTTGGAGTTTGCGCTGCGCACGGGCGCTTCCGCCCTTGCGACGGGGCACTATGCCCGCCTGCGGCGTGAGGGGGAAACGGTCCGGCTCCTGCGGGCGGCGGACGCGGGCAAGGATCAGACCTATTTCCTCGCAGGGCTGACGCAGGCGCAGCTTTCCCGGGCGATGTTCCCGGTTGGAGGCATGCAAAAGAAGGAGCTTCGGGAGACTGCGATGGAAGCCGGGCTTGCGACGGCGCTCAAAAAGGACTCCACGGGGATATGCTTCATCGGCGAGCGCAACTTCAAGCGCTTCCTGATGCAGTATCTGCCTGCGCAGCCGGGCGATATCGTGACGCTTTCCGGCAAGGTGATCGGCCGGCATGACGGGCTGATGTACTATACGCTTGGCCAGCGGCGGGGCCTTGGCATCGGCGGGCAGCGCGAGGGCAGTGGCGAGAGCTGGTTTGTGATCGGCAAAGACCTTGCGCGCAACCTGCTCATCGTGCAGCAGGGCGAGCATGAGGAGCTGTTTTCCCTAGGGCTCCATGCGCCGAAGGTGCATTTCATCGCGGGGGAAGCGCCCGCACGGTCGTTTTCCTGCACTGCGAAGTTCCGCTACCGCCAGCCGGACCAGGCCGTGCGGGTCACGATGGACAGGGAAGGCTGCACGATCGATTTCGAACAGCCGCAGCGCGCCGTGACGCCCGGCCAATGGGCCGTGCTTTACGACGGCGCGGTTTGCCTGGGCGGCGGGCCGATCGCGGAAACGCGGCCGCTCAAAGAGATCCACCTGGCTTGAGAAGCCGGAAAGGGAACGGATGAAAAAGCTATACTATAATGGAACTGTGCTGACGATGGACGCGCCGCTTTACGCGGAGGCGGTCTGCACGGAAAACGGGAAGATCTGCGGCGTGGGGAAGGCGGAGGATCTGCTTCAAGCTTATGGAACGGAACGTGTCGAGCGGATCGACCTCCAAGGGCGCACGCTCATGCCGGGCTTTATCGACGCGCACAGCCACTTTTCCGCAGCGGCGAACGCGCAGCTGCAAGTCCCGTTGGAGGAAGCATACAGCTTTGCGGAGATCTGCGCAAAGCTGCGCGCTTTTTTGGCAGAGAGCGGCTTGAAACCCGGAGAATGGGTGATTGCGAAAGGGTATGACCATAACCAGCTTGCGGAAAAGGGGCACCCGACGGCGGCAATCTTGGATGCGGTGTCCCCGGCAAACCCGGTAGTTTTGCAGCACAAATCCGGGCATATGGGCGTGTTCAACACGCGCGCGCTGGAAATGCTTGGCGTTACGGCGGAAACGGAGGCCCCTGCGGGCGGGATGATCGAAAAGGCAGTGGACGGAAGCCCCACCGGCTATATGGAGGAAAATGCGTTCGTCTCCTACCTGCAAAAAACGCCGATGCCGGACTTGAACGCCCTGCTTGCGGCGTATGAAACCGCGCAGCGGCAATATGCCTCCTATGGGATCACCACGATCCAGGAGGGATTTTTTGCGCCGCAGCTTACTCCGTTTTACCGCATGCTGTTGGAAGGGAACCGGCTTTGGCTTGACGTGGTCGGCTATGCGGACGCAGCGAGCGGCGATGCGCTCCTGCGCGAATTCCCGGGGGCCGTAAAGCGGTATGACAGGCATTTTAAACTTGGCGGCTACAAGATGTTCCTGGACGGCTCGCCACAGGGGCGCACGGCATGGATGCGTGCGCCGTACCGGGATGCACCGGATTATTGCGGCTATGGCACACTTTCAGACGAGGCGGTGCGCGCAAACATCCTGCTGGCGCTTTCGCATAAAATGCAGATCCTTGCGCATTGCAACGGGGACGCGGCGGCGGAACAATACATCGACGCTGTGGCGGCGCTCGAGGGAGAGGGCAAGGATGTCGCGGCGCTGCGGCCGGTCATCATCCATGCGCAGCTGCTGGGATGTGATCAGCTTGCCCGCGTGCGTGCATGCGGGCTGCTCCCATCGTTTTTCGTCGCGCATGTTTATCACTGGGGCGATGTGCATATTGCGAATTTCGGGCGGGAACGGGCGGAGAAGATCAGCCCGGCGGCTTCCGCGCTGAAAGCGGGGATACACTTCACCTTCCACCAGGATGCCCCGGTGATCGAGCCCAACATGCTCGAAACTATTTGGTGCGCGGTGACCCGGAAAACCAGGGCGGGCGTTTCGCTCGGCACGGATGAGGCGGTCAGCACGCTCGAGGCGCTCAAGGCGGTCACATGCAATGCCGCATATCAATATTTTGAAGAAGGGGAAAAGGGGAGCATCCGGGCTGGAAAGCAGGCGGATCTTGTGATCCTGGACCGCGATCCGCTCAAGACGGAGCCGGAGCAGCTCCGGGAGATCCACGTGTTGGAGACGGTAAAGGGCGGCGAGACGGTTTACCGCGCTTAAATCATCCGAAAAATAAAAAACGGCAGCCATGCCGTCAAATGCAAGGCTGCCGGAGAAGCAGGTCGAAAATCGGCCGGTACCGCGCGGGATCGCCGCTGGTGTGGAACTCCACTCCGCCAGCCGATTCCGTGCCGTTTAATATCCCATGTTCGGACAGCACGCGCGCCAACTGATGCGCGGTCGCCTCGTTACCGTCAAACAGCGTGCAGGCGCCTTTGAGATGCATCGCCGCATAGCGCCGGATCGCGCTTCGGATAAAAATATAGTGCGTGCAGCCGAGCACAATCCCATCGATCTGCATAGTATGATATGCAGAAAGGTAACCATCCAGCAGATCGTCGAAGGCGTCCGCTGCAAAAATGCCCTGTTCGATGCGCTCGACCAGGCCGGAACACGGAACATTGACGATGCGGGAGGGATCGGGCATACGCGCTTGCAGGGCAAGATACCGTTGGAGGCGGGTCGTCGCCCGCGTGGCCATCATAAGGATTTTTCCGTCCCCGGGCTGCATGCATGCGGGCTTGATGGCTGGCTCTACGCTCACGACAGGAACCTCCAGCTCGCTGCGGATGCGTTCGATGCAGGTGGCTGTCGCTGTGTTACATGCAATAAGGATGGCTTTTGCGCCACGATCCGCAAGTGTATGGGCACAGCGCATCGTAAGCTCCGTAATTTCGGCCTCCGTGCGATCGCCATAAGGCGCGTTGCGGTTGTCGCCATAGTAGATGAACCTTTCATGCGGGAGGACGTGAAGCGCCTCGCGCAACACGCTTACCCCGCCAAGGCCGGAATCAAATACGCCGATCGGGCTATCCATAACATCGTCTCCATCCGCTGCGCAAACGCGCAGAATTTGCTTGTGTTTTACGTTGTAGATTATACGCGCAGAGGAGTATAGATGCAAATGCGAGATTTTTCGTCAAAAAAATCAGGAAAAGGTATTGACATAAGCGACGTAGTCTGATAATATAAACGAGCTGTCGCGCGAGGGACCGCGGAAGCGGGGGCGCGAAGCGAGGATGCACCTTGAAAACTATATAGTGCAGAAGAGAGAAGAAGAGACGCAATGTAATTTGAGGGAGCCTTGGCACGGGGAAGAGCCGTGCGAAGGGTCTGAGGATAACTTAGAGCCAAGCGAAAGAAGAGCGAGCGCAGAGATGCGTTTTAGCAGGAATTGAACTCAAGAGTTTGATCCTGGCTCAGGACGAACGCTGGCGGCGTGCCTAACACATGCAAG
>OJPD01000079.1_pt1 | contig 78303 bp, 65 predicted proteins | sample 1598371 | NCBI WGS metagenome assembly OJPD01 (sample SAMN03922478, study PRJEB24848) | human gut metagenome | isolation source: stool sample | host: Homo sapiens | place: Germany | collected 2010-11
CAAGGCTTTTCGCTCGCACCGCACAGGTCGCTGCTCGCGATCAAAAGTCAAGGGCCGCGGCCCTTGACAATCCCGGAGAGACTGTTTCGACAAGTGGAATCCATCGCTATGGATTATGCGATATTATGGGGGAAGTATGCAGAGCTATGGAAAATTTGCCGCGCTGTACGACCGGCTGATGCGCGATGTGGACCGCGATGCTTGGGCGGAGTATGTCCTTTCGCTGTTGGGTGGAGCGCCGCGCACGGTGGTGGATTGCGCCTGTGGCACAGGAGAGCTGACCCTCCGGCTCGCGCGCGCGGGGCATACTGTCACTGGGCAGGATATTTCGGGGGAAATGTTGGCGATTGCGGCCGAAAAAGCGCGCAATGCGCGGTTCAGGATCCCCTTCATCCAACAGGATATGCGCAAGCTACGCCTGCACAGGCCGGTGGATGCAGTCGTCTCCGCATGCGACGGCGTCAACTACCTCGCCTCCCGCGCTGCGCTTTCGGAATTTGCCGCCGCGGCATACGCGGCGCTCAAACCGGGCGGCGTGCTGCTGTTTGACGTTTCCTCCCGCTACAAGATTTCCACGGTCCTGGGGAACAATACCTTTGCGCTTGACGAGGCGGATTCCGCGTACATCTGGCAGAACGCCTACGATCCGGAGAGCAAGCTCATCCGCATGGAGCTTACGTTCTTCACGCGGGAAGGGGATGGGCCGCATTACGAGCGCTTTACGGAAACGCATATCCAACGCGCGCATTCCGAGCGGGAGATCCGCGCGGCGCTTTCGGGTGCGGGGTTCGCGGAGGTCACGGCCTACGAAGCGTTTACGCGCACGCCGCCGAAGGCTGAGAGTGAGAGGCTGCAATTCATTGCGAAGAAAGGGATATAAGCGAATTATGGAAGATATTATTATCCGCGGGCTGCTCGCGGATGCGACGGTAAAAATTATGGCAATCTCCGGCGCCGCGCTGGTGGAGAAGGCGCGCAAAACGCACCAACTTTCCCGCGTGTGCACGGCCGCGCTCGGCCGCACGCTCATGATGACCTCCATGATGGGCGCGCAGCTCAAGAATGCGGATGAACGCGTCACGGCCATGCTCAAGGGCGGCGGCGAGGCGGGCAACATCGTCTGCACGGCGGATTGGACAGGCCGCGTCAAGGGCTATGTAGAAAACCCAGGGCTGGAGCTCCCGCCCGCGCCCAACGGCAAGCTCGACGTCGCGCTTGCGGTGGGCTGGTTCGGCGACCTTACCGTCATCCGGGATATGGGCTTGAAGGAACCGTATGTGGGAACCTGCCCGATCCAGTCCGGCGAGATTGCAGAGGATTTCGCGCGGTATTTCACCGTATCGGAGCAGCAACCGTCACTGGTGTACCTGGGCGTGCATGTGGATGTGCCAAGCGGCGCGGTGCGTGCGGCGGGCGGCCTCCTGGCGCAGCCCCTGCCCGGCTGCCCGGATGAGGTGATCGACGCGCTGGCGGAGAAGGCGAAGGAGATCGAGCAGCTCACGGCGACGCTTGAGCGCGGCGTATCCTTAAAGGATGCGCTGATGCGGCTTTTCGACGGCATGGGCTTTGCCATCACCGCGAATCAGCATCCGGAGTTCCGGTGCGATTGCAGCCGGGAGCGGCTGGAGCGCGTGCTTATCTCGCTCGGGGAAGAGGAGCTTTCGGACATGATCGAGAAGGAACACGGCGCGGAGCTTACGTGCCACTTCTGCAACCAACAATACCGGTTCGACGAACAAGACCTCCGGCATTTGCTTGCGGAGGCGAAAGGGAAAGACGACGCGTGACCAAACGAGAGAAACGGGTGCTTGCCGGGTCAGGCAAGGTGCTGCCCTTTGCCCAGCCGGGCGAGTTTTACTATAAACGCGGGCTCGAAAAGCTCGACAAGAACAACCTGCCGGACGCGATGGCGTATTATGGCCGGGCGCTCCAGTGCGACCCGGAGAACGAGGAAATCCGCATCGCAATGGCGCAGGTGCTGACGGAAATGAACCGCTTTGAGGAATCCAACCGCATCCTGTTCACGCTGACGAACGGCGGCACGGATCCGAAGGCGGATCCGGAGTGCTATTTCGGGATGGGCTGCAACTTTGTCGGCCTGTATGACTACCGGAACGCGCGGCATGCCTTGGAGCAGTATCTCGACCTTGACCCGGACGGCGAGTTCATTTACGATGCATACGACATGCTGGACGCGCTGGATGATGCTGAGCTTTCCGAGCATGGCGACGGGCTCGTGGCGCTCTCCAGGGAGGATCGCGCTTACGACCTAGCGGATGAAGGGCGTGCGCTTCTGGAGCAGGATCAATACGACCAGGCGGTGGAAATGCTCCAGCATGCGCTTACGCTCGCGCCGAAGCTGACCTATGTGCGCAACAACCTTGCGCTCGCGTATTTCTGCATGCGGGACAACAAGCGCGCGGCGGCGGAAGCGCGCGCCGTGCTGCGGGAGGATCCAAAGAACGTGCAGGCGATGTGCAACCTCGCCATGATCGAGAGCGTGGCACAGGAAGAGGAGGCGGCCAACCGCATGGCGGATCAGCTTCTGCAGCAGGAGACGGACGACCCGGAGGACCTCAACCGCATCGCGCTTGTGCTGATGGAGCTTGGCCGCTTCGAGGAAGCCTATGGCGTGATGCAGCGCCTCGTGCGACACTGCCCATACGAAACGGGGGCGGTACACCGCCTGGCCGTCTGCGCTTATGAGATTGGGCGCTACCAGGAAGCGACGGAGTGCTACGATAAGCTCCTCAAGATCAACGCGAACGATACGGTCGCGCGCTATTACCGCGGCCTTTGCCGCGCCGCGCAGACGGGCGGCACGCCGCATGGGCGCAAGCGGGAGTTCCTGTTCAATTATCAGGTGCCCGTGGACGAGATGCTTGCGCGGGTGAACCGCCTGAACGCCATCCTGAGCCTGCCGCAGGAGGAGCTTTCCGCCCGCTGGCATGAGGGAGATGAACTTAAAAACCTTGTGGAATGGGGCTTCAGCATGCCGGAGGAGGGCATCAAGCGCGCGCTGCTTTCGCTCGTCACCTCATTTGGCGATGCGCGCGCTGAGGCGATCCTGCGCGATTTTGCCATGCGCATGGATCAGCCGGACCGCCTCAAGAAGGAGACGTTCGCGCTGCTTGCGCAGATGGGCGCAAAGGGACCGTTTACCGGCTACATCGGCGGCAGGCTCGTGGAGAGCAACATCAGCTTTGCAAAGGGCTTCCCGGCGGATCTCCCCAAGGCTTACGGCGAGGTTGTCATGGTTTGCATGAGGGAGATGTGCGGCAGACGGCCGGAGAACGTCCTCATTGCGGCGGTGAAGCTCTGGGCGGAATATGTCTCGCCGCTTTCCGGCCAGTACCCGCGCCTCAACCGGCATCAGATCATGGCGATGGCCGCGGCGCTCGAATACCTGGCCTGCCGCGCATGCGGCGAAAAGGCTGCCCGCGCGGATGTGTGCACGCAATATGGCGTTTCTGCGCTCCGGTTCAACAACGCCCTTTCCAAATTGATGAAACCGAAGGATAAAGCATGAGATTGATCGCAACCTGCAAGCTGGGCCTGGAAGCGCTCGTGGCGGCGGAGCTGCGGCGCATCGGCATCGACCCGGAAACCGTCGCGGACGCGCGCGTCACCTTCCGCGGAGATGAAGCCGCGATGGCGCGCGCCTGCCTTTGGCTGCGCACAGCGGAGCGCGTGCTGATGGAGGTTGGCACGTTTGAGGCAAAGACGTTCGACGCGCTGTTTGAAGGCGTAAAGGCGCTGCCCTGGAAGCAATACCTCACGCGGGACGCGTTCATCCACGTCAACGGAAAAAGCGCGAAGAGCACGCTCTTTTCCGTATCCGACTGCCAAAGCATCACAAAAAAGGCCATTGTGGAGAACCTGCGCGCGGCCTATCATACCGAGATCCTGCCGGAGACGGGCAGGGAGGTCATCGTGGAGGTCGGCATCCTGAAGGACGTGGTTACGCTCGCGCTCGACCCCTGCGGCGCGGGGCTATCCCGCCGGGGCTACCGCACCTGGAACGTGGCCGCGCCCCTTTCGGAAACGCTCGGCGCGGCGATTGTGCTGCTTTCGCGCCATGCGCCGGAGCAGCCGCTTATCGACCCGATGTGCGGCAGCGGCACCATGCCGATCGAGGCTGCGATGATCGCGCAAAACCGCGCGCCAGGCCTCAACCGCCCCTTCGCGGCGGAGGAATGGCCGTTCCTGCCGCAGGGCGTGTTTGCCCGTGCGCGGGAGGAAGCACGCGACGCGATCCTGCCCACAAAGCTCGACATCCTTGGCTCGGATATCGACGCGCGGGCCATCGACCTCTGCAAAAAGCACGCTAAGAAGGCAGGTGTCATGGTAAACTGGGCCGTGCGGCCCGTGAAGGAGCTCCAGGGCGAAAAAACGGACGGCGTGCTCGTATGCAACCCGCCCTATGGCGAGCGCATGCTCAAAAAGAGCGAGGTGGAGCGCCTTTACCGCGAGATGCGCGCGGCGTTCGACGGGCTCCCTTCCGGCTGGCGCAAGAGCATCATCACATCCCACCCGGAGTTTGAGCGTATCTACGGTCGCCGGGCGGACAAGCGCCGCAAGCTCTCCAACGGCGGCATGCCCTGCACGCTGTATCAGTATTTTCGGTAAAGAAAACCAGCAAAATCGAATTGAGAAGGGATTGAGAACGCGATGGAATACACGTTTGAAATCACTGTAGCTGGATGCAATACAAATTGCCGGCATTGTTATGTGAGCGGCGGCCCTGGGCCGCATATGCCGCTTGCAACATACCGTGCCTGCCTGGAAAGGCTCGTGCCCGCGCTCGACCGGCTCGAAGGCAACGTCTCCATCATGCCCGGAAACGAGCCGTTCAACCACCCGGAAGCGGTGGAGCTCATGCGCATGACGCACGCGCTTGCTCCGGAATATTACCCAGATACGGATTATGACTGGCCGACGACAGGAATCGCGCTGATGGGATGCGCGGAACGGGCGGAGGCGTTTGCACTGCTGCGGGAGTTCGGCGCAAAGCGCCTGATGCTGACGCTGCACGGCGCGCAGGCGCACCATGATGAGATCGTGCGTAACCCGCACGGCTTTGAAAGGATCTCCGCAATGGCTGACCTGCTGCATGCGGAAGGGTTTGGCGTTGCTTTCAACTTGATGCTCAACCGCGGCCTGATCGAGGATTGGGACGCGGTCTGCCGCTTTATGGAGGAGAAGCGCTGTGCGGCTGCGTACCTGACTATCCCGCTGTACCTGCCTGCCGAACGTCTGCGCGCATTCCAACAATACCGGGCGACATATGCCGATTGCCAGCGCCTTCGGGGCAGGCTCGGCTACGCTGGGATCGACGAAGCGCAGTTCTTTCAGAACGTTGAAGCCTTTTGCGAGGCTACTGTGCGGGAGCGCGCCCTGCGGGAGGGCTGGGATTATGCCGCGCGCGAGCGGGAGAAGCCGGATTGGGCTTTCTTCCATATTACGCAAGCGCTTGAGCTTTATTATGGCAACGCGGGCATGCACACAAAATGGCTCGGAAACATCGCCGCAATGACGAGCAAGGAGATTTATCAGGCGATTTTGCCCTGCCGCGCAAATTACGATTATTCCGCTTATTATGATCTTGCGGAGCTGCCGCCCATCGCGGCTGTGCTTGCGGCAAACCCGGTACGGGAAAACTATGTTTACCCGGATGCGGAGGGCTGCTTATATCGCTGGCTCGACCAAATGGGCGTGCCGGACATCCTCATCTGAATTATGCCTCCATATCTTGCCCGCATCAGCGGCCTGATGCCGCCTGTGGTAGGGACTCGGCACGCAGTATTTCTTCTGTTCCTGCCACGGTTATAAGGCCGCGGGGGTATGCCCCCGCGCACTGGGGGACGCCCCCATTGCAGGCGGCGAACGGAGGCTGAGGTTGATGCGAATTTGCAAAAAACGCTTTACAAATCGCGGGCGATACAGTATAATAATTCCTGCACGAAAGTGTGGGATTTCGCCCGGTATTCCGGAGCGAACTGCCAATTTGGACTTGGGGCTTTAGCTCAGCTGGCTAGAGTGCCACACTGGCAGTGTGGAAGTCAGGGGTTCGAATCCCCTAAGCTCCACCACGAAAACCGCCTGAAACTCTAGGGTTTCAGGCGGTTTTTCATATGCAGAGTACACACAAAAGTACACGATTACAAAATTTTAGAGAAAACGCCCTCCACGATTTTTGCTGTCTTTTCCAAGTCGCCTTCGGCTTCGTGCTTGTATCTCCCCGCGTCCATGCTGTCAGAGTGACCGATCATCTGCTTTAGTAAGTCCTCGGGCAGTTCGGTCTTGACGAGGCTCACCGTCGTATGGCGCAGTTCGTGCAGGGTTGACTTTATCCCGTGCTGGTCGCGGTAGTGCTGCCATTGCTTGTACATGGCGTTTGCGTCCATCTGGTTGCCATCCGGCCCCGGAAAAAGCCATGCCCGGGTTGCTATGCCCAAGCCCTTTAAGCTCCACCATGAAATAAAACCGCCTGAAACCCTAGAGCTTCAGACGGCTTTGTTTGGAATAGGTCAAAAACACACTTGATTTTTGAAATCCTTATTCTTATGATTCCTCCTGATTTCTCCAGCTCCTGCGCGTCAGGAACAGAGAAAGACTTAGCATCGCGCAAAGAAGCATCATGATTACCCACACGCCAGCAGAATGGAATCGTACGCCGGTATTGGGCGACTCTTTTCCGAGTTGTCCCGCGTCCGTAGAGAGCATGCTCAGCTCCTGCGTGGGCTGCATCGCGTTGGTGAGGGCATAGCGGCTGAAATGCGTCGTTTCGAAGGTGTACACATCGCCCTCGCGCGCGCCGTCCATTTTAGCAACCGTGCCGTCTTCGGCAATATGCCATACGGCCACCTCGCCCTCAAAGGAAGCAGGAATGGGCAATTTGACCACGATGCTGCCGGCCAGCTCCGCGCCGAGGAGGGTAATATCGTAAACGCGAGCATCTGCCAGCGTCAGGCCGCTATTTGCGACGGCCTCCGCGAGAATGCTTTGCACCGTATCGGCAGGTATCTGGTTGACCGAAAAAGCCGGATCGCCGATCAGCGTCCCGGCGTAGGAAACAAATTCCACGCCCGATGCTTCGTCAAAGATCACAACCGTATCGGCATTCAAAGCGGGGGAAGCAGTCGGCGCAGCGGTGGGGTCTTGCGCAGGCTCAGGCGTCGGCTCAGCGGTGGGTTCTTGCGCAGGCTCGGCAGTCGGCGCAGCGGTAGGCTCTTGCGCAGGCTCGGGCGTCGGCTCAGCGGTGGGTTCTTGCGCAAGCTCGGGCGTCGGCTCAGCGGCAGGTTCTTCCGTAGGCCCGGCAGTCGGCTCCTCGTTCGGCTCCGGCATCGTAATTGCCTGCGGCTCCGTCGCTTCGCCTTCGTCTGCCAGGGCTTCGCTCATGCCAAGTGAGGAAAAGCAGAAAATGAAGATCAACATCCAGGCGCATAAGGCTCGAAGCCTCAATTTCCATGTCTTATTTTTCATAGTTCGCATCTCCTTCGCTGTTCTTTCCCTTCTTCCGCGCCCATACGAGCAGCAGGATCATGCCCAACGCGGACGCGGCCATCATGGCCAGGTATAAGGGCAGGTTGTTCTCGTCTCCGGTTTGCACGTTGCCGCCTATGCCGGGCGGGGTGATCGGAGAGGTGGGGGAGATGGGATCGGCCGGGGGCGCAGGCTGGGCATAGCGGTTGGAAAATACCGCGCTTTCCACCTTTTCGCCCGCTGGGTTGTAGATCAGCAGCACGCTGGTCAGGCGACCATCGCTGCCCACATACACCTGCAGCATCACCGTGTACTGCCGCCTGTCATATTCATACCACTCCTCGGCGTCGATCACATCCTGTGTAAGGGTATAGTGGTAGGTGCCGACATGGCTGGCATTGAACTGCAAATCAATGGATGTGTTGCCGCGCAGGGTAAAGGCGTATTCTCCGTTCACGCTGCCATCCGGCATGGGCGCGCCCGTCTCTTCCGCCCGCAGGACGTAGTGGAATACATTGTCCACGCCCGTCAGGTTGGTTGAAAAGGTCTGCTCTACAGGAAGATGCGCCGTAACGCTCTCCGCATAGGCCGACGTCTGCATGCCAAGCAGCAGGATGACCGCCACAAGCAACGCGCCGATTCGCCTTCCGCATTTCATTCTTCTATCACCCCTCATGTTTCTTTTCCTCCCGATTGCTTCTTTGGCGCCGCCGCAGAATAAAAACCAATATACCCAGCAGCAGCAATACCGCTGCCAAAATCCAAAGCCACAGGGGCACTCCCAGGGATTCTCCCAGCCGGTCAACGCCCGTGCCCAAATTCGCCGATTCCTCCGCCTCGGGATAGACCGTATCCGTCAGGCGGCCTACGAGGATATGCCGCCCATTGGTAATGACGCTGGTGCAGGTGCTCAACAGCACCAGATTGTCCTGCGTGGTTACGTCCATTTCCCGTACATACATGGATTTTTCATAGACGCTGTCCAGATACGCTTGCTCCAGCGCTTCCGCCGCGTCCGAACCGGCCTGTTGACCCGGGTTTACTAGTGTGAATATATCATCGTAAGCGTCCACCAGCATGAACGCAAAAAATTCAATGCCATGATCCTTCCCGTCAAAGAACAAATTGCCGTAAGGATGTTCGTCAAAAAATGCCTGCTCCGCAAACAGCCCCAGATCGCCAAACATCTTCCGCTTTTCCATGTGGTGACCGTAGATGATGCTGTTATAGTCCGTAAAGCGAGGGTTGTTGGCGCAATGCAGAAAGATCGCGCCGCTCATGGAAAAATTCCCCTCAACGTCCGTATTGACGTATTTGCTGTTATCTTCCGCCTGCAAAAGCGGGTAGTTGATCTCCGTATCGTTCACGCGCAGCCAGCCGATCACCTCCGGGTTGATCGCCCGCAACTCATCAAAGGATCGGGTATCCTCCTCCGTGGGGATAAACGCCTGATACACCGTTGCTTCCGCCGCGCGGTACACCTGATTCGCGTCCCAAAGGGAATAGCCCGCCAGCAGCATAACGCATACCGTCAACGCCAGCGCGGCGAAGCTCACCACGCTATCCAGCAGGCCGATCAGCCGCCTGCAAGCCTTCTTCCATGGGGGCATTTTGTTCGCATTCCTTTCCCAGCCGATAAAAAAGGGGATGCGGCAGCAGCGCCGCTCGCATCCCCATGAGGTCTGTTCCTTAGTCCTCGTAATCCTGAGCCTTGCGGCGCTTCATCACCGTGAACAGCACGATCATGCCGCCCGCGATAGCGACCATCAGCACGTAGGGCAGGACATTCAGAATTACGCCCGTCGGCGAAACATAGTTGTAAGTGTTGGTCACATCAACCGCGTTTTTGCCTGCAAGCAGCGTACGCTGATCTTCCGTGAGAGTAGGAGCTAACGTGAGAGAATCACCAAAGTCTAGACCAGTTATGTTGCTGTCTACTGTCCCAGCGCCCATTGAGACCACCGCAGAAGGTTTATAGGACGACATGCCAGTTTCTTTCACGTTGACTACCGTTCCAATCGGAAGACCGGTAAGGACCACGTGCTCGCCATTTTTCAGAGTGAACGTAGCACTGCCGCCGGTCGCGGTGGGGTTCAGTGTGACCGTGCCGCTAGCGCCTACCGTGAATGGGTTACCACCAGCAGGATAAGTATAATCGACGATAAATGAGAATGTGGTTTGATCGGCAGCATTGAGGGTGTTCTCAACTTTTTTGCCGATTCTCAAGGAACCAGTATCAGGATCCGTCGGCATACCTGCTTCTTTCGCATAAGTGTTTACAAAGGCGAGCGCACCAACCTTTCCATCATCACCTGATATGGGGTTTCCGAGATCGTCCTTTTTCTGCTCGGCGACAACGCTTTCTACCGCATAATCTTTTCCAGTGTTTTTAATGCTAACAGTAACCTCATACTCTGCTTTCGACATGGCCATTCGGCCGCCGTGTAGGTCAGGCGCAGTAACAGGCACAGAGCCACCGATGGGATCACCCCATATTTGATTCTCCGTGACGGTATATTTGAAGATGCCCTCTGCCCTAAGATTTGTAATCTGAACTGGTATTGTAGCCGTTTCGACGTCAGCGGAGTGATTCGCTGCAAAGATGGCAGGATCAATCGTCAGCGTAGGCGCAGTATTAGTGCCAGACATAGGGTCGGGCTCCGTTTGTTTTACATTGAAAAAGAACTTTGCCCCGTAACCAACAGGGTCGTTATACGTCTTGATTACGTTTATTGACGTAACCTTGGCGTCTTCAGCTTTGGTTTGCTCCGTTGCGAATGCCGTTGCCGCCATGCTCAGCACCAGCATGAGCGCCAACATAATGCTCAAGAGTCTTTTCATTCCTATGGTTCCTCCTTTTAATAAATAAATATAATGTTGTTCTATGGTCAACTGGCCGCGGCGCATCAAATGCCCCGCGTCCGGATAACCGCGATGACCTTGCCTTTCACGTCCGCCAAATCCACGCATCCGTAAACCCGGCTGTCCGTTGCGCTGGGGCGGTTGTCCCCCAGCAGGAATACCTGCCCTTCTCCGACGGTCAGGGGAAAGCTGACTCCCTGCGCAAATTGCGTTGTGTCGTAGTAGATGTCCTGTGCCTGCTGTATTGCTCCGTTCACGATCAGGCCATCGGCGGTGATGTCTACGCTGTCGCCCTCCATGGCAACCACGCGGCCCGTCACCGTATTGCCCTCATACTGGATCACCGCGACGTCCCCGATCGCGAACAGCTTATCCAGCCGGTAGTACACGGCCAGGTCGCCGTCGCGTATGGCGGGCTTCATCGACACATCCGGTATGCGCGCAACGCCGTAGACAAATGTGAACACGACAAAAATGCAGCCCAGGATCAACGCTATCTTGAGGACAAGCTGCATGACGTCCAGCACAAGAGAGTATTTCTTCTTGATGGGCTTGCGCGGACTCGCCGTTTGCGGAGCATGTTCCTCCATTATGACACCCCCTCCTTTTGATTGATATTTTTCACTCAAGAAAGAGTAGGCATGGTATGTCCGCGAAAGTGTACTTCTGCGTATTGACAAATCCGTAAAAGTGTACTTCTGCGTATTGACAGAAATGTCCCCAAATGGGATAATAATATCAATGGAAATGGGAATAAGTGGTATGTCCGTGAAAGTACACTTTCGCGGACTTTTTTCATGTCATAATGGACTTTGCGGGAGCGTCCCCTCGTTCATCTGCTTCACATGATTGTAAAAATATGTGCGGCCTACCTGCAGCGTTTCCAGCGCCTGCGGCAGGGTGATCTCCCTTTCCTGCCATTGCCGCGCGACAGCCTCGAAATTCTCCGGCAGCGGCCTGCCCTTTCTGCCGAAACGCACGCCCCTCGCCTTGGCCGCCGCGATGCCCGCCGCCTGCCGCTCGTGGATGTTCTCCCGCTCCACCTGCGCGACGTAGCTAAGAATCTGCAAAACCAGATCGGTCATGAAGGTGCCGGTCAAATCCTTATCCTTCTTGCGGGTGTCCAGCAGGGGCATATCCAAAACCACTACGTCCGCGCCGATCTGCTTGGTGATCCGCCCCCATTGCTCCAATATCTCCGTGTAATTGCGTCCCAGCCGGTCGATGGAAACAATAAAAAGCGTATCCCCCGCCCGCATACGGCGAATCAGCCGGCCATATGCCTGGCGGCAGAAATCCTTGCCGCTCTGCTTTTCCACGATGATCTGCTTTTTCTCCAAGCCTGCATTCATGAGCGCGTTGATCTGCCGGTCAAGGCGCTGCTCCCTGGTCGATACTCGCGCGTAGCCATACTTGCACATTGCACATTTCCCTCCAATCTCCAAAATCAAAAAAGACAACCCGTGTGAGCCCGTCACATCAGGTTGCCTTTTCTGATTTTGGCCTATTCAACTGATTCCTCCGGCATTCTGGCTTTTCGCAAAACGCCGTGCAAAACATATCGCGCGTTATCGAATTCATAGCTGCAGGTGGACAGCGTCAAAATACGCTCGCCCTGACCCGGCACAACCTTCGTTTCAATACTCGACCGCTCCTTGATGACCTCCCGCCATGCGTCAAATTCGTCCTCGTCCTGAAAGACGATTTTCCATGCGCCGCTGTCGCTTCGGGCCACATGCCCGGAAAAGATTTCCACCACATACCGCGCTGTTTCTGTGATCAGCAGAAAGCGGGGATGCTCGTCGTAGTAGCTCTGCTTTTTGAATTTGCTCAGCCCGCCGAACATGGAGCCGTCCTTGCGGTTATGGGCATAGATGATGCTATGCCCATCCGAAAAATCCCCGACGTTTTCCGCGTCCAAAAACGGGCAGCCGGCTTTGTTTTTCGTTCCGTCAAAGAGGTAATTTAAGTATTTCGCGTTATCCTCCGCCTGCACCACGGGGTAATTGATCTCGCTGCCCTCCAAAACCAGCCAGCCGACGATTTCGGGATTGATCTCTCGCAGCCGCTCAAAATCCACCTCCGGCCAGATGATGCCGGGATAATCGTATTCCATGGGCATCGGTGCGGGTGATGGCGTAGCGGCAGAGGGCGGTATTGCGGATGGCGTCGCAAAACCAGCCGCCGTCTCTGTTGGAGATATGGAAACAAATTCGTCCAGCTTTGTATAGGCCGTGCTGCTTTGCAGGTATTCCCTGCCCTGTACCCATACATGGTAAGCGGCATAAAGAAACACAGCCATGAGCAAGCAGGCCGTGATTGCGATGCATTTCTTTCTCATCGTGCGTCCTTTCATGGGTTAGGGCGGATCGCCCCACCGCTTGCTTTATCCTATCTGCATTCGATAGAACAATCCATATTTAGGATGCGCAGGCCAATAAACCGCCTGCGATCAATACTGGACGCCCATCTTCGTCCATGTTTGATTTTTTTGTGCAGCCGCGCAGCTTTCTACTGAAAATCGTACCATAAATCCTTTGGTGCGTCAATTAGATGGATTAGCCTAAATCCATTACAACGACTTTGCGCCCAGGCGTTAGGCGGTGACATGGACGACCATCCATTTGTCCCTGAAGTCAAGCGCTTAATGGAAACCCGTCCCATGCCATATCAGGAGCCAGCCTTTTACGGATTACGGTGCCCGGTGTATATCCATTCTTGTGCGGTTGCACACAAAAACCGGACGCTGTAAAACTCCTGCTGCTTTTTCCATCGCATACGCTCTTGGCGGGCAAACAATGGAACCGTGAAGGTTTGGCTGCGCTCGCCGCAAGCTGTTGGCTGTTGATTGTATTTTTGCTGTTTGATATACTGTGTGCAAAGGAAATTCATATTTATAGGATGGTGTGTTTTGAAAAAACAGTTGAAGCTATATGTCCCTGAATACCGCGACCTGTGGTACCGGCAGAAAATATTGGGCGATGCTGCTACTATGGACTACAATAAAGGGTATGACCTGGATTTCAAGGGATACCATAAAGACAGCGGCTGCATTGAGTTCCCTCCGGAGCAGTGGAGGGACTGGTATGATTATTTCATCGGGCAGGAGCCGAAGCGGTTTTACGCCTATGTGACCCGCTTGCGGGATGGTGTGTTTATCGGAGAAGTAAATGTCCATAAAAGCGATTCTGCACCGTGGTATGAGATGGGCATTGTTCTGGAAGCCGGGTTCCGGGGGCAGGGCTATGCCATCGAGGCGTTGGAGCTGCTTTTGCAGCATGCCTTTGTAACCCTAAATGCAGAGGCTGTCCACAATAATTTTGAGGGTACACGCGAAGCTGCCATTCGCACCCATCTTGCAGTCGGGTTCACGGAATGTAAAAAGGAAAACGGAATTGTTGAACTGCTGATCACCAGGGAGCAGTATTTCGCAAAACAGGCCGCTTCTCCCTGCTGAGCCAACGCTGGGCTCCGAAATAGGAATGCGTTCGCGCCTTGCGGCACGGCGAAGAGAAGCAGAGTGCCGGAGCGAGGATTCTATGCCCATAAAATCCGCGCTTTTCCGGCAAAAAAGGCGTTGACATCGGAAACATGGGATGATAATATATTATGTATAAACATTCAAGCGCAAGGAAGAAACCAAGTAGGCGGGCGCTTTGCTCCAAAGAGAGCTGCCGGGCGGTGCGAGGCAGTGGGGCAGCGTGCGTTGAATACCTTTCGGAGCGGCTTGCTGAACCAATATAGTAGGCAATGCCGGGAGCGCCCGTTACAGCGCGAGGATATGTCAGTATCCGTTTGAGGCTGCCCTTTGGGGCGGTAAAATGAGGTGGTATCACGGGCCTGCTCGTCCTCTGCAAGATGCAGAGGACTTTTTTTATCCGTACCCAGGAACATAGAAAAAGGAGAAAACAATGGTCATCACGGAATTGTTGGAAAAAAACGCCCGTCTATATGGCGGAGAAACCAGCATCGTGGAAATCAACCCGTCCGAGGAGCGGGACAAGGCTGTCACATGGCGGGATTACAGCCTCATCGAGCAATCCATGCCGGACGCCCCTTACCGCCGGGAGATGAGCTGGTCCTCTTTTAACCGGCGGGCGAACCGCTTTGCGAACCTCCTTTTGAGCCGGGGAATCCAGCGCGGCGCCAAGGTAGGCATCCTGCTGATGAACTGCCTAGAGTGGCTGCCCATCTATTTCGGGATTTTGAAGGCGGGCTGCGTTGCCGTGCCGTTGAATTTCCGCTATTCGAGCGATGAGATCGAATACTGCCTGAACCTCGCGGACGTGGAAGCGCTGGTGTTCGGACCGGAGTTCGTGACGCGGATGGAACCCATCGCAGGCCGGCTTGAGAAGGTGAGGATGATGTTCTTCGTGGGCAAGGATACGCCTTCCTTTGCGGAATCCTACCGCGGCCTTGCGGGCTATTTTTCCTGGGAGGCTCCTGCGGTGGACCTGACGGAGGAGGATCCGGCGGCGATCTATTTTTCCTCCGGCACGACGGGCTTCCCAAAGGCCATCCTGCACAATCACCGCGCGCTTATCAGCTCCTGCATCACGGAGCAGCATCACCACGGCCAGACCCATGAGGACGTGTTCCTCTGCATCCCGCCGCTCTACCATACGGGCGCGAAGATGCACTGGTTCGGGAGCCTCTTGTCGGGCAGCAAAGCGGTGCTTTTGCGGGGTGTGAAGCCGGAGTGGATCTTCCGTACCATCTCCGAGGAAAAGTGCACCATCGTCTGGCTGCTGGTGCCCTGGGCGCAGGATATCCTGGACGCGATCGACGCGGGGCGGATCCATTTGGAGCACTGCATGCTCGATCAATGGCGGCTCATGCACATCGGCGCGCAGCCGGTCCCGCCGAGCCTCATCCGCCGCTGGAAGACCATTTTCCCGCACCATCAATATGACACCAATTATGGCCTCAGCGAATCCACCGGCCCGGGCTGTGTGCACCTCGGCGTGGAAAACATCGAAAAGGTGGGGGCCATCGGTAGACCCGGCTACCTCTGGCAAGCCCGGATTGTGGATGAAAAGGGGCAGGATGTCCCGCAGGGCCAGGTCGGCGAGCTGGCGGTGCGGGGCCCCGGCGTGATGCTGTGCTACTACAAAAATCCAGAGGCCACCGCGGAGATCCTCAGGGACGACTGGCTCTTTACCGGCGATATGGCGCAGATGGACGAGGACGGGTTCATTTACCTGGTGGATCGAAAGAAGGATGTTATCATCTCCGGCGGCGAGAACCTTTATCCCGTTCAGATTGAGGATTTTCTCCGGCAGCACGGGAAGATCAAGGATGTGGCCGTGATCGGCCTGCCGGATCATCGGCTGGGAGAGATTGCCGCGGCAGTTATTGAGTGCAAGGAGGGCGAACCATGCACCGAAGAGGAGATCAACCTTTTCTGCAAGGAGCTGCCGCGCTATAAGCGGCCCCGGAAGATCATTTTCGCCCAGGTACCCCGGAATCCCACGGGCAAGATCGAAAAGCCCCTGCTCCGGGAGCGGTATGGCCGCAGCCGGTTGGTGGAGGCGCAGACCACGAACTGACCCGGCATATTATGTATTTGCTATGGCGCGAAATTTGTATTATTATAAAGGCTAAAAATCCGGCACGCGTTCCCCGCGGAGCCGGATGCACCCGTCGTAAAAAGGCAGGGGCTTTCCCCGCTTTTGCTTTGAACGTATAAGGAGGATGATCATGAAAACACTCATGCTTGGCAACGAAGCGGTTGCCAGGGGCCTGTATGAGGCGGGCTGTTCCGTGCTCTCCAGCTATCCTGGCACGCCCAGCACGGAGATCAGCGAAGCCGCCGCAAAGTATCCGGAGATCTATGCCGAATGGGCCCCGAACGAGAAGGTGGCCATGGAGACGGCCTTCGGCGCCGCGCTCGCGGGCAAGCGGAGCTTCTGCGGCATGAAGCACGTGGGGCTCAACGTGGCGGCAGACCCGCTGTTTACCATCTCCTACACCGGCGTGAACGCCGGGATGGTCATCGGCGTGGCGGACGACGCGGGCATGCACAGCTCCCAGAACGAGCAGGATTCCCGCCATTACGCGAAGGCGGCCAAGCTCCCCATGCTGGAGCCTGCGGACAGCGCGGAGGCGCTCGCATTCGCTAAGCTGGCCTACGAGCTTTCCGAGCGGTTCGATACCCCCGTCCTCCTGAAGATGTGTACCCGGGTGGCCCATTCCCAAAGCATCGTGGAGACCGGCGAGCGGCAGGAGCCCGCGCCCCGGCCCTATGAAAAAGACCCGAAGAAATATATCATGATGCCGGGCTATGCCAAGCTGCGGCACCCAGCCGTGGAAGCGCGCCTCGCGGCGCTTGCGGAATATGCGGAAACGGCGCCCTGCAACCGGGTCGAACCGGGCGGGGATCATTCCATCGGCATCATCACTCACAGCACCAGCTATCAATACGTAAAGGAAGCCTGCGGCGATCGCTTCCCCGTGCTGAAATTGGGCATGGCCTGGCCGCTGCCGGAAAAGCTGATCCGGGAGTTCGCCGCATCCGTATCCCTGCTCGTCGTCGTCGAAGAGCTGGACGGCTTTATTGAAGACCATTGCCGGAATCTGGGCCTTGCCCTTGCCGGCAAGGATTATTTCTCCCCCATCGGGGAGCTTTCCCAGAACATCGTGGCGGAGAAGCTCGGCCTCAAGGCCCACGAAGGCGTTGCGCTGGAAACGCCCATCCCGCCGCGTCCGCCGGTCATGTGCGCGGGCTGCCCGCACAGAGGGCTGTTCTATACCCTTGCCAAGGGAAAATATACCGTCATCGGCGACATTGGGTGCTATACGCTTGGCGCGGTGGCACCGCTCAACGCCATCGATGCGGTGGTCTGCATGGGAGCTTCCATCTCGGGCCTTCATGGCTTCACCAAGGCCGGCGGCTCCGAGGGGCGCAAGACCGTGGCCGTCATCGGGGATTCCACCTTCATGCACTCGGGCATGACGGGCCTTGTGAACGTGGCCTATAACGATTCCAACAGCACCGTCATCATCCTCGACAACTCCATCACCGGCATGACAGGCCATCAGCAGAACCCGACCACAGGCTTTAACCTCAAGGGCGACCCTGCCGCGAAGGTGGACCTTGAGGCGCTGTGCCACGCCATCGGCATCAACCGCGTCCGGGTAGTGGATCCTTACAACCTTGCCGCCTGCGAGACTGCGATCAAGGAGGAGACGGAGGCGGAGGAGCCTTCCGTCATCATCTCCCGGCGGCCCTGCGCCCTGCTTAAATATGTGAAGCACAAGGCGCCCCTTACGGTGGAAGCGGCCGCCTGCAAGGGCTGCAGGATATGCATGAAGATCGGCTGCCCGGCTATCAGCATGGAGGGCGGCAAAGCGAAGGTCGACGCGACGCTTTGCACCGGCTGCGGCGTTTGCTCGGAACTCTGTAAATTCGGCGCGCTCTGCGCCGGGAAGGAGGCCTGAAATGGAGACGAAGAACATCATGATCGTGGGCGTTGGCGGGCAGGGCTCCCTGCTTGCCAGCAAGCTCCTGGGCCGGCTCCTGCTCGGCAGGGGCTATGACGTCAAGGTGTCCGAGGTACACGGCATGAGCCAGCGCGGCGGCTCCGTCGTGACCTATGTGCGCTTTGGGGAGAAGGTCTATTCCCCCATCATTGATAAGGGGGAGGCGGACTATATCCTCTCCTTTGAGCTGCTCGAGGCCGCCCGCTGGACGGAATACCTCAAGCCCGGCGGCAAGATCATCACCAACACCCAGCGGGTCAACCCTATGCCCGTTATCACCGGCGCCGCGGCCTATCCGGGCGGACTCGTGGAGGAGATGCGCGGAAGGGGCATGGATGTGGACGCATTTGACGCGCTTTCCCTGGCGGAGCAGGCGGGGTCTTCCAAGGCGGTGAACCTGGTTCTTCTCGGCAGGCTCTCCAGATCCGCCGAGTTTAGCGAAGCGGAATGGATGCAGGCCATTGAGACGAGCGTGCCGCCTAAATTCCTGGAGCTTAACCGCCGCGCCTTCGCGCTGGGCCGCGGCTCCTGAAGAATATCCTTTACGACCATTAGAGAGGAACAGTATGGAACGTTACTATCAGCCAGAGATTGAATGTGCCAGCCGGGAGCAGATCCTTGCCTGGCAGAACGAGCGCCTGCTGCGCCAGGTGCAAAACGTATGGGACAACGTGCCCTATTACCGCAAAAAGATGGAGGAGAAGGGCCTTAGCCCCAAGGACGTCAAGGGGCTAGAGGATCTGCACAAGCTCCCCTTCCTCACGAAGGACGACCTGCGCGAGGCATATCCCTATGGCCTGATGGCCCGCCCCCTGAAGGATTGCGTACGCATCCAGTCCACCTCCGGCACCACGGGAAAGCGCGTCATCGCTTTTTATACCCAGCACGATCTTGACATCTGGGAGGATTGCTGTGCCCGGGCGATCGTCGCAGCCGGCGGCACGGATGAGGACGTCTGCCATGTCAGCTATGGCTACGGCCTTTTCACCGGCGGGCCTGGCCTCAATGGCGGCAGCCATAAGGTGGGCTGCCTGACCCTGCCGATGTCCTCCGGCAATACGGATAGGCAGCTCCAGTTCATGGTGGACCTTGGTTCCACGATCCTCTGCTGTACGCCTTCCTACGCGGCATACCTGGCGGAATCCGCTGCCGAGCGGGGCATCCGGGATAAACTCAAACTCCGGGCGGGCATCTTCGGGGCCGAGGCCTGGAGCGAGGAGATGCGCCGGGAGATCGAAAAGGGCCTCGGCATCAAGGCTTACGACATCTACGGCCTCACGGAGATCAGCGGCCCCGGCGTGAGCTTTGAATGCTCCGAGCAGACCGGCATGCACATCAATGAAGATCATTTCATCGCGGAGATCATCGACCCCCGCACCGGCGCGGTGCTGCCCGAAGGGGAAAAGGGCGAACTGGTGTTCACCTCCATCACAAAAGAGGCGTTCCCGCTTCTGCGCTACCGCACGCGGGATATCTGCGTGCTGAGCCGAAAACCCTGTTCCTGCGGCCGCACGCACGTGAAGATGTCGCGGCCCATGGGCCGCAGCGACGACATGCTCGTCGTCAAGGGCGTGAACGTATTCCCCTCCCAGATCGAGACTGTCCTTCTGGAGCAGGGTTATGCCGTCAACTACCAGATCATTGTGGACCGGGTCAACAATTCCGATACGCTGGAAGTCCACGTGGAGATGACGCCGGAGATGTTCTCCGATCAGCTCAGCCACGTGGCGGAGATGGAGAAGCAGCTGGTCAGCGCTTTGAAGGCCATGCTGGGCATTTACGCCAAGGTGCGCCTTGTGGCGCCCAAATCCATCGAGCGCAGCGAAGGGAAGGCTGTCCGCCTGATCGACAAGCGAAAAATTTAAAGGAGGGAACCAGCATGACGATCCATCAAATATCCGTGTTCCTGGAAAACCGGGCGGGACAGTTGGCAGAGATCACCAAAATCCTCTCGGAGCGCCATATCGACCTCCGGGCCCTGAACATCGCGGAAACCACTGACTATGGCGTGCTCCGGCTGATCGTGGATCAGCCGGAAGCCGCGGCTTCGATCCTGCTGAGCGAGGGCGTTATCCTTTCCATGACGCCGGTGGTGGCTGTCGGGGTTCCCGACCAGCCCGGTGGGCTTGCGGAAGTGCTGCGCCTCATATCCGAGGCGGGCGTCGATGTGGAGTATATGTATTCCGTATTCGGCCAGGTGAACGGGAAGGCGTATATGATTTTCCGCGTGACGGATACGGATAAGCTCATCGCCATCCTGAATGCAAACGGCATCGCCCCCGCCGCCGGGGAAGAGCTGGGCATTCATTGAAACCGGAACCCAGCTGATTGAGACAGAATTGAAAGAAGGATATAAGACATAATGAAAGAAGTCAGCAGAAAAACGCAGCTGTTCACCGATTCCGTCATCCGGCGGATGACCCGCATCTCCCTCGAGTGCGGGGCCATCAACCTCGCGCAGGGCTTCCCGGATTTCGACCCGCCCAGGGCGTTGACCGACCGCTTGCAGGAGATCAGCACCCTTGGGCCGCATCAATACCCGATCACGATGGGCGCACCCAATTTCCGAGCGGCGCTTGCGCGCAAGTGCGGCCGCTTCATGGGTCGTACCCTGGATCCGGATACAGAAATCGTCGTTACCATCGGCTCCACGGAAGCCATGGTGGATACGATCTTCGCCCTGACCAACCCGGGGGACAAGATCGTTATGTTCTCGCCCTATTTTGAGAACTACCACGCGCAGGCCATCATGGCGGATTGCGAGCCAATCTTCGTGCCGCTGGTGCCGCCCACGTTCCACTTCGACCCGAACGTGCTGGAAGAGGCGTTCAAACAGCATCCGAAAGCCATCCTAATCTGCAACCCCTCCAACCCAAGCGGCAAGGTGTTCACCGAGGCGGAGCTCCGGCTCATCGGCGAACTTGCGGTTCGCTACGACGCTTACGTTATCATGGACGAGGTATATGAGCACATCGTTTACGCCCCGCACCGCCATGTTTACATGAACAGCCTGCCCGGCATGTGGGAGCGGACGGTCTCCTGCAGCTCGCTTTCCAAAACCTATTCCATCACTGGCTGGCGCTTGGGCTATGCCATCGCCCCCAAGCACCTGATGGACCGCATCAAGCAGTTCCACGATTTCAACACCGTGGGCGCGCCCTCTGTGCTCATGGAGGCGGCCATCGCGGGGCTTGACATGCCGGACAGCTACTATACGGAGTTCGGCGCCCACTATACCCACATGAAGGAGCTCTTCACCAAGGGCCTTGATGCGATCGGCATCCCGTATACGGAACCCCAGGGCGCGTACTTCGTGCTTGCAAACATCGGGCCGTTCCTCAAGAATGGGCAGACGGACGTGGAATTCTGCGAGGAGATGGCCCGCAAGGTGGGCGTCGCCTGCGTGCCCGGCACTTCCTTCTTCAAGGAGGATGTAAACGACATCGTTCGGGTACACTTCGCCAAGAAGGACGAAACGCTGCTCGAAGCGCTCAACCGCCTGGCGGACATCAAGGCCAAGATGGCGTAACGGTTTATTTGCAGACAGCAGAAAAGCACACCAAACGGTGTGCTTCAGCTTGTCGAAAAAGTCTCTCCGGGATTGTCAAGGGCCGCAGCCCTTGACTTTCCATCGCGAGCAGCGACCTGTGCGGTGCGAGCGAAAAGCCTTGCGCCGCAAGGCTTTCTTTACACGGAGCGCTGGCCGCGCCATCGGCGCAAGCGCGATGTGCAATCCTCGATAAAGTGGCATCTGCCACTTTATCGACAGCCTAAAGCACACCAAACGGTGTGCTTTTTGTGCATGAAGCCGTTTTTGCAGCCCGTTACTGCCGCTTGCGCGTCGGATCCGGCTTGATGACGCCGCTGCGGTATGCCTCGAGGAGCTTGCGCAGATCTGCGATACGCCCTTCGAGCTCCACGCCCGTATCAATGTCGGAGACCATGACGCGTTTCTGGAACTCCTCCACGATGTGCGTATGGGAGGTAATGTCCCGGTCGTGCCGGACTGCGTCCTCGATGCTGGTGAACGGCTCGTGCGCGGCAATGCGCATGCCCCAGGAGTTGAAGAACATCGTATAGCCTGCGATCCCCGTCTGCCCCTGGTAGGCGCGGCAGAACCCGCCGTCGATCACGACGAGGCGGCCATGCGCCTTGCAGGGATTTTCGCCCTCCTTTGCGCGCACGGGGATGTGCCCGTTTACGATGCGGCTCCAGGGCTTGTCGAGCCCGAACGCGGTGAGGATGCCGCGGCAGAAGTCCTCGTCGTCGTAATACTCGTAATAGGCGTTCTTCGGCTCCTTCCAGGTCGCCTTATCCTCGATGAGCGCGCGCTCAAACGTGGTGATGTGGCTGCGGCCGAAGATGGGAGAATTGCGCCCGCACCAGAGGAACCAGAGGAAATCTCGCCCGTTCTGGCGTTCCGCGGAGCCTTCCGGCGCGAAATAGCCCTGCCGGGCGAGCTTGTCGCAGTAATCGAGGAAATCGCGCCCGCTCAGGCGGTTACGGCCAAACTCGAACTCGAGGAAGCTGCCGTCCCGGTTGCAGGGGATGCAGCCGTGGTAAAGCAGGTTCCCGTTGTAGCAGCGGTAGACGGAACCAACGGAATACAGGAAGCGCGCGTGCTGCTGCAAACGCTCGCTGTGCATGAAGGCAGAGACGAGCTGACCCATCAGGGCCTCCTCCTCCCCGGTGAGCTTCGTCGGGTCGGCGGGGTCGACGGTGGGGAAGTCCGTATCCCGCAGGGGATATTCCTTGCCGTCCACCGTGAGCGTGCCCTTCTCCCAATCCACGCGGGAGAGCATATCCCGGTCGTCCATATGATACTCCGGGTGGCGGCGGATGACCTGCCCCTCCAGCTTGAACAGGATGACGCTGATGGCCTTGTGCATGCGCGCGTAAAGGTTCAGGTCACGCGGCTTGAAGGGTTCCTCCGGCAGCTTGCGCGGCTTGAAGACAGAAGCGTCGCCCGCGCCGTACTGCTCGGTGGAGAACAGCGCAAGCGGCAGCAGATTGATGCCATAGCCATTTTCGAGCATGTCTAGGTTGTCATACTGCACGCAGTTGCGCACGGCAGTGGCGATGCAAACGTCGCTGCCGGCGGCCGCTCCCATCCACATCACGTCATGGTTGCCCCACTGGATGTCTACGTTGTGATGTTCCATCAGGTGGTCGAGGATCACGTCCGCATGCGGCCCGCGGTCGAAAATATCGCCCACGATATGCAGCACGTCCACGGTCATGCGTTTGATGAGCGTCGCCATTTCCACGATGAAGGTGTCCGCGCTGCCGGTGTCGATGATGGCGCGGATGATGTTGTCGTAATAGCGGTCCTGGTTGCGGTTGGGGCCGGTGTTGAGCAGCTCCTCCATGATGTAGGCGAACTCCTTGGGGAGCGCCTTGCGCACCTTGGAGCGGGAGTATTTGGAAGCGGAAAGCCGGCATACGGCGATGAGCCGCCGGAGCATTACGCAATACCAGTCGTAAAGGTCGGCAACGGTCGCCTTGGCTTCGATGAGCTTTTCGCGCGGGTAATAGATCAGCGCGGCGAGTGCGCGCCGCTCCGCAATCACGAGCGAACCCTCGAACGCCTGGTCGATCTTATCCGCGACCGCGCCGGAGCCGTTGTTGAGGATATGCAGGAACGCTTCATGCTCGCCGTGGATGTCGCTCATGAAGTGTTCGGTGCCTTTTGGGAGATTTAAGATAGCGGTCAGGTTGATGATTTCCGCGCTTGCGGCTTGCGGCGAAGGGTATTCCCGTGCAAGGAGCGTGAGGTAGCGGGCATCTCGAGCGTTCATGGAAACCTCCGGATTGGTTATTATATTAACAAAGAGAAACGGTATATTCTATTAACGACACTTATATATTAGCACGTTTTTTGTGCGCTGAATAGATGGAAAAACACGTTTTGCAGGAATTCCTGCAAAAAATCCGCTGGTTGGCGGGAGGGAGCCGGGATGTTATACTATGAATATAGAAACAACGCAAAAGGAGAACGTCATGCTGAAAATCGGGTGCCACCTTTCCTCGTCGAAAGGGTTTTTGCATATGGGCAAAGAAGCCGTTTCCATCGGCGCGAACACATTCCAGTTTTTTACGCGCAACCCGCGCGGTGGCGCGGCGAAGGCGTTGGATGAAGCGGATGCCGCCGCGTACCGCGCTTTTGCGGCGGAGCATGGGATCGGCCCCGTCATCGCGCACGCGCCGTACACGCTTAACGCTTGCGCGGCGGACGAGGGCCTGCGCAGATTTGCGCGGGAGACGATGCAGGACGACCTCCGGCGGCTCGCGCACCTGCCCGGCAGCTTCTACAATTTCCACCCCGGCAGCCATGTGAAGCAGGGGATGGAGGAAGGGATCCGCCTCATTGCGGAGACGCTCAACGCCGTTTTGCCCGAGGCGGGAGAAACGGCCGTGCTGCTTGAGACGATGGCGGGGAAGGGCAGCGAGGTCGGCGGCCGGTTTGAAGAGCTGCGCGCGGTGATCGACCGGGTAGAGCATGCGGAGCGCCTTGGCGTGTGCCTCGACACCTGCCATGTGTTCGACGCGGGCTACGACATCGTGAACGACCTTGACGGCGTGCTCGCGGAGTTTGACCGGGTGATCGGCCTTACCCGCCTCCGCGCGCTGCACCTCAACGACAGCATGAACCCGCTTGGCTCCCACAAGGACCGCCACGCCTGCCTTGGCGCAGGGCATATCGGCCTGCCGGCGCTTCTCAGTGTGGTAAAGCACCCGGCGCTTCGCGGCCTGCCGATCGCGCTCGAGACGCCCAACGACCTTGCGGGTTATGCCCGGGAGATCGCGCTCGTGCGGGGCGGCTGAGACTGCCGGCCAAGCGCACCTGCATTTGAACAAGAAAAAGTGGAGCCTGCGCCGTCTTTTATGGCGCAAGGTGCTCCGCTTTCTTGCGCGCCTCCGGGAATGGGAGCAGCGGCTCCGGCACAGCCGGGTGCGCGCGAAGGAATTTTTCCATCCAGATCATATCCTTCCATGCGCCGAATTTATAGCCACATTTGGTGAAGTGCGCAACGGTTTGATAGCCGAGCTTGCGGTGAAACGCCTCGCTCCTCTCGTTGGGATAGGTGATGCAGGCATTGAGGTTCACGATGTTCTGGCGGCTGAGCCAGCGCTCCAGCTCCGCGTAAAGCAGCGTGCCTGTGCCGCGCCCAGCGCAGCCCATCTTCACATACACGGTGACTTCTACCGCCCAGTCGTAGGCAGGCCGCCCCTTGAACGGGCCGGCATACGCATAGCCGAGCACCGCGCCTTCTTCCTCCGCGACAAGGTAAGGATAGCGCGCGAGCGTCTTTTCCATGCGCGCGGCAAACTCCGCGGCGGAGGGTGCCTCATATTCAAACGTGACGTCCGTCGTCTCCACATATGGCTTGTAGAGCGCCGCCAGCGCGGGCGCGTCCGCAGGTTCCGCGATCCGGATCGTGACCATGCCTTCCCCTCCGCTCCCGTTATTTGTCCGCGAGCGTAATTGTGCCCGCGTCATAACGCACGCCGTCCGCGAGGACGGTCACTTCGTATTTCCCTGAAAGGCGCTCCGGCAGCGTCAGGGAGAAGCCGCGCGGCGCGGCCATGCCGTCCGCAAGGGCCTCGGCCTGCTCCTCCAAAATGGGGAACGCCTCGTAGCAATGCGCCGCATCCCCTTGGCTGAGCAGCACGAAGATGTGCTCCGGCTGGTCGGCGGCGTCAAAGCAGCCCGCAAGCTGCGTATAGCCGCCGCGCCCGTATTGCGTAAGCCGTGCCGCACCGGATTCCATTCCTGCCAGCGCCGGCGCTTCCATCTCGTGTGCAGGCAGCAGCGGCGCGGCGGCGAGCAGGTTTTTGATGTTGCGTTCCACCAACTCGATGAACACCGCGTCCGGCGTTTCCGCATCGAGCAGCGTATAATTATATGGGAATTCCGCGCTGTATTTGACGCGGCCGAGGTTTGTGGAAAGGAGCGGCAGCAGCGCGTTCCCGAAGGAATCCCGGAACAGGTGCAGCGAGACGCCGTTTGCGCTGCTCGTGGTGCCGAAGGTCGTATCCTGCGCGGGGCGCGCGCCTTCATCGTAAGCAAAATCCGCTTCGATGCCGTAATCCGGCTCAGGACGGCCGCCCGCGAGGGCAGGCAAAACGAAATTATGCAGGTCGCCCGCGCCGTCGTAGACGGTCGTGGGCGTAAGGGAAGCGTAGGTTTCATATTCCGCGCCCGCGGCGACGCGTTCCATGATCGCGTTGTAGGCAAGGAGCGCGCCGCGCTCGTTCCAGTGGGTGTCCCGGTCGTGGTAAAGCTGGCCGTCGGCCTTATGGGCAAGGAGCAGCGCGGTGAAATCCACGGTGGGCACACCCGCCTCCGAGAGCGCCGCGTAAAGCCGCTCCCGGTTGCCTGATTCCCTGGTGGGGGCAAGGCGGGAAGGCATGTTCTCCGGGTAGACGGTGTTCTTGTTCGGCGCGATGGAGAACGTGAACGCAATCCCCCGCGCCTCGCACCAGGCCTGCTCGATGCGGAGGCACGCGGCGATGCGGGCGATCTCCTCAGCGGAAAGCAGATTGCGCCCGAGGTAATCATCGAGCGTTTCGGAATAGAACAGCATGCCGTTTTTCCCTACGATCACTTTCTCGTTGAGCGTATCCCCAAGGAGTGCCATCGTGAGGCCGTGGAAGGCCGTGACCATCTCCTCCCGGAAGCCGAAATGATCCTCGAAGTAATCGTCGAATTCCGCCGGGAAGGATAGGTTCAGCCCATCCCGCCCAAAGAGCGAGGCACGCCGCGCAAGGGGGCGGTTTTCCCGGTTTTCCGCTTCGTAGCCGCATAGCAGCGCCGCGGTGGGCAGCAGGCAGAGCGCGAGAAACGCGGCGATGAAGGCGATATAGAACGGTTTCTTCATAAAAAGAACCCCTCCTTAAAAGCGGAAATAAATGAACGGGTTATAGGCCGCCGTGGCAAGGCAAAGCACGCTGAGCACGGCGAGGAGATACGCGGCGGCGTAAACTGTGCCTTCCCAGGCAGGGCGGCGGGCGCTTAAGCGTTCCCCGAGGCGGTGCATGAGCGGCGTACAGGCGAGGGCCGAAACGGCAAGCGCTGCAAGGCTCAGCGGTGTTGCGAGGGCGGAAAGCTCTGCAAGCGCGGCGGGGGAGAGGCTCCACCCCGCAAACATGCGCCCGATGAGGGCGAACGCCTGCGCCATGCTCTCCGCACGGAAGAACACGAAGCCGGCCGTCACCGCGAGGAGGGTGTATGCGTGCCGGAGCGCGCGCGGCCACTTCATGGGCTTGAGCGCGCCATAGGATTCGAGCATCAGGAAGCCGCCGTGATACAGGCCCCAGAAAGCGAAATTCCAGCTTGCGCCATGCCAGAGGCCGGTCAAAAGGAAAACGATGAGCTTATTCACCCCTGTGCGCAGCCTGCCCTTGCGGTTGCCGCCAAGCGGGATATACACATACTCCCGGAACCAGGTGGAAAGCGAGATATGCCACCTGCGCCAGAACTCCTGCATGGTACCTGCGACGTAGGGGTAGTTGAAGTTTTCCTTGAATTCAAAGCCGAAGGCGAGGCCGAGGCCGATGGCCATATCCGAATAGCCGGAGAAATCGAAATAGATCTGGAAAAGATAAGAGAGCGCGCCAAGCCAGGCCGTGGGCGCGGCGACGGCCGAAAGGGGCAGCGCGTAGACCGCGTCCGCCGTAATCGCAAGCGTATTGGCGACGAGCACCTTTTTGGCAAGGCCGAAGCAGAAGCGCCGGAAGCCTGCGGCCGTTTTTTCGGTGGTGACGGTGCGGCAGCGGAGCTGCTCGTCCACGTCGTGATATTTCACGATTGGCCCTGCGATGAGCTGCGGGAAGAGCGCGATATAGAGCAAAACGTTGAAATAGTTCCGGGAAAGGCACGCGTCGCCGCGATATACGTCCAGCACGTAGCTCATGGCCTGGAATGTGAAGAACGAAATGCCGATGGGCAGCGCGATGCCGGGCAGCGGAAGCACGAGGCCGAGCGCCCCGTTCAGGCTCCCGATGAGGAAATCCGTATACTTAAAAAAGACGAGCGTGCCGGCGCTCCAAACAACCGCAGCGCCGCACCAGAAGCGCCGCTTCCCCGGGAAGCGCGCCATGGCGAGCGCCGCGAGGTAGTTCACAAGCGTCGTGAGGAGCATCAGCAGCACGTAAACAGGCTCGCCCCAGGCGTAAAACAGCAGCGAGGCGAGCAGCAGGAGCGCATTGCTCCAGCGGGTGCTGCGCCTGCACAGCAGGTTCACGAGGAACGCTGCCGGCAGGAACAGGAAAAGGAATGTAGGGGAGCTGAAAACCATGGTTTACCCCGCGCAAACTCAATAGCTGGGGGAATAGATGTAGATCGTGCTCACCGCGTCGCCCGCAAACTCGAATTGGATGCGTTCGGCTTGGATGTCCGAAGGGTCGTTGGTGGTAGAATAGGTGATGTAGCCATCGTCGAAATAGTCCGCACCGTAAAGCTCCGTCAAGGCAGAGAGCGCGTCGCCCACCTTCGCGCCGCGCAGCGTCGCGTAGGTGTCGCCGGTCAGCGTGATCATCTCGGTCACGTCCTTGCCGTCCACCGGCACAGTGTTTACCGTGATGCCAGGGTAAGCGTAGGTCTTATCCTTGCCGTCGTAGACGCAGCTCACCATTTCGGAATACTCGTAACCGTCGCCCAGGGCGGCGAGCAGCGCGGCGCTGTCCTCACGCAGGTAATATACCTTGCCGCCGACCTCGATGCCGAGGTCCTTTTCGGAGAATGCGCCAGTGGGCGCGGCGGCAGCGGGCTCTCCGCCGCAGGCCGCCACGACGCAGAGCATCAGCAGTACGGCGATGGAAAGGGAAAGGTTCTTTTTCAGTCTCATCGGGGGAAACCTCCTTTGTGTTTGCAAAATGTGTTCAGCGGCCATTTTCGGGCAGCTCTTCAAACGGAAGCATCGTGACGCGGGAAAGGTCGATGTCCGTGGTCATGTATTTCTTGCTGTCGGTGTCGGAAAAATGCCACCATTCGCTCTTGATGGGGTTGAAGCCGCACTCGGCCATCACATCGGTCATATACTTGACGTTGGCGCTCTGCTCTTCCGTCCAGGTCTTGCAGGTGCGCGCGGATTCCTCGGAAAACGTGTGCATGGGCGTGGGGAAATCGAGCTCGAGGCCCGTTGCGTCGTCGATGAGGGCGATGTCCACCGCCGCGCCGCGGTTGTGGTTGGAGGCCGTGGTGGAAGGATCCGCGATCCAGTGTTTGTTCTGCACGATCTCAAACAGGCGGCGCTGCGCGGAGAGCGGGCGGTAAGCGTCGTAGACCTTGAGCGTGTAGCCATCCGCCTTGAAGACATCCCAGGCTTTCACGAGCTTCTTGGCCGTGCCGCGCTGCAAAAGGAACACGGTGCGGCCATAGAGCGGCTCGCCCACGACATTGTTTTCCGTGTTGAAAAGCTGTTCATACTGCGCGTCCGGCAGGTAGAGCTTGAGATCCACGAGCTCGTTTTTGACCATCACCGGCGTTACCCCATCGTCCTCATAGACGGGGAGGCCGGTCGGGATGTCGATCTTCTGCCCGGTTTCCGGCGGGACGCAGGCATAGAGCACCGTCTCCTCCGGGACAAGATATTCCGCATAGCAGTAGGCCTCTGTGCCGTCCAAAAGCTGCACGCGGCTGAACTCGCCCTCCGCGCCTAGGTAATAGACGGCCTCCTCATAAAGGAGCTGGCCGATGATGTTCCCGCTGTCCGCGGTGGAGGGGGAGGAGCGCACGTTGAGCTCGCTGACGCGAACCTTGTAAAGCGGGCCGGGCGGCGGCGTAGGCGTAGGCACGGGCGTTGCGGTCGGGGCGGGCGTTTCCGTGGGCGCGGGCGTCTCAAGCTGCCTCGCAGGGATGGGCGTCAGGTCGATCGCCCCCGTGCCGTCCGGCTCAGTGGGCGGCTGGGCAGCGGGCGCGCAGGCCGTGCACAGCAGCAGGAGCGCGAGAAGCAGCGCGGATAAACGCATAGCGGAGCCTCCTTTCATGATTCGGATGGAAAAGCGGCTTTAATCCCCCGCTTCGATGTCCGTCGGGTCGTAACGCTTGCCGTTGCGGCTGGGCACCTCGTCGCTCGTGGTGCCCTTGGGGGAGCCGTTTACGATCTCGAGCACCGTGCCTTCCGGGCAGTTTTCGTAGATGAAGCGCGCGGCTTCGGTCACCATCCGGAGGCAGCCGCCCGTGGAGGATTTGCCGATGCCGAGCTCGCCGTCGTAATACTTGGGCCACATATAGCCGTTGTTCTCCTCGCCATAGAGCGGGGAGTGGATGTAGAGCCGGTTGTGGTAGCGCGTGGCAAACTGCACGAAGCCGCCGTCCGGGAATTCATGCCAGCGCTCGCGGTCGCCGCCCAGGGTGAAGGTGCCGGCGGGCGTTTTGTTCCCGCCGTGGGCGATGCGGTAGGTCTTATATACCTCGGAATACGCGCCGTCCGCGCCCTTCTCATAGATGGTGAGGGTGTAGGAACCTTTTTCCACATAGAGATAATAGGGCAGGTCATCCCCGGTGGAGGGGATGGGCGTTTCCGACGGAGCCTCGGTTTGGGCTGGGGCTTCGGTCTGTGCGGGCGGCACGGTCTGCGTTGGCGCCTCGGTCTTGAGCGGAGCCTGCGTCTGCGGGGCCTGTGTAGCCTGTGCGGGCACGGCGGAAGTTTCGGGCGTTTCCGTGGGCATGGGAACGGCAGGGTTCGCGCCGGCGGGCGTGCCGAGGATGAGCGGGGCAAGCGTTTCGGCCGGCGTAGGTGCAGCCGGGCTGCCCGTTTCGTCCGGAACGCCGATGTCGATCACGCCATCGCCATTTGCGGAGACGGCTGCGCGTGGCGCGCATGCGCCGAGGGAAAGCAGCAGCAGGCATGCGAGCAGCGCGGAAAAGATGCGAAGGTATTTCAACTTCAAGCCTCCTTGAAAAGTGCGTCATAATATCTCATAATAGTTTACTACAACGCGGCGGCGCTGTCACCAGCCCGAAGAAAAAACGGCTGCCCTGCCGAAGAATGTTTACAAACCGGGAAAGAGAAGGGCGCGCTGCGCGCGCCCTGTTGCTTGTCGAAAAAGTCTCTCCGGGATTGTCAAGGGCCGCAGCCCTTGACTTTCAATCGCGAGCAGCGACCTGTGCGGTGCGAGCGAAAAGCCTTGCGCCGCAAGGCTTTCTTTACACGGAGCGCTGGCCGCGCCATCGGCGCAAGCGCGGCGTGTATTTCTCGATCAAGTGGCATCTGCCACTTGATCGACAGCCTGCAGGGCGCGCTGCGCGCGCCCTGCATATCCTCAATAAAACGTCGCCACTTCTTCCTCCGGCTTTTCCGCTGGTTCGACGGAGAGTGCTGTCAGCACTGGCCCCTTTGTGCCGTAAGCCTTGTGATATTCGATGGAGACCTTCGCCGTGAGGGTTACCCAGTCCCGCTTGTGGAGCGTTGCCGCCTCCGGCCATTTACAGACGAGCGCGGCGTACTTGATGTCATTCACACAGCAGGTCATCACGTGGCGGCCAACGATGAACACATCCTTGCCGAGCTTGGGCGAAAGCGCCACGACGCCTTTGAAGCGAACGGTTCTGCCGGAATATTTCCCTGCATCCTCGGTGATGTCGCGGTACCAGAGGGCATAGTCCCCATCCGCGATCTCGATGATAGGCGCGTTGAGGTCAAAAGGCAGCGGATCCTCGATCTCGTCGTATTCCACCTTGCCGTTCGGGTATTCAAATGCGATGTTCGTCCGGCGCGACGTTGCGCGGACGATCTTGTGGAACATGAGCTTGTCGGTTTCATCGCTCGCGCGGTTGAATACCACAAGTTCACAGCTTTTGAGCTTGTCCACCACGAGCGGACGCATGTTCGAGTTGTAATTCAAAAATGTGCGCGCGTCCACGAACAGGAACTCCTGATAGATGCTCCAATCCTCCGGCATGTGCTGATAGAGCGAATCCAGCATCCACATGCCGTTGTATTCCACGAGAACGCGGGTGGCCCTGTGCTTCTTTTGCAGCGCAGCAAGGCGCGTTGCGGCAAGGCCGCTTTCCTCCTCGATCATCTCGATGAACACGTTGCCGCCCGCGAAGGTATCCGGGGCATATTCCTCCTCGCCCTCCTCGCACAGCAGCAGCAGTGTGCGTTCATCCGCGTTGAAGCGCTTATCCTCCAGCGTCTCCTGGATGAAACGCGTTTTTCCCGCTTCCAGGAAGCCGGTGAACAGATAAACCGGAATCTCCATAGCCATACCGCCTCCGCGTCAGCGCGTCGGGAAGAGCGCCGCAAGCGCGGCTTCGTTGAGCTTTGAGCCGATCACGCAGAGCCTGCCAGTGATCGGCGCGGGGCCTTCGCGCACCTCGCTTTCGCCGGGCACAAGGTCAAAATGCAGCCACTTGCCGCACGTGCAGGCGACCATGCCCTTTGCGCGGAGCACGAGGCCGTATTGCGCCTCATTGCTGAGCGCCGCGAGCGCGTTCTCGAGCTCTTCCCGGCTGAACTTGTGGGTCGTCTCGATTCCCCAGCTTACGAACACCTCGTCAGCATCGTGGCCATGATGGTGGTGATGGTCATGATGATGGCCGCAGGAACATGCCTCGTGCTCATGGCCGTGTTCATGGTCATGGTCGTGCTCATGGCCGTGTTCGTGGTCATGGTCGTGCTCATGGCCGTGTTCGTGTTCATGTTCATGCTCATGATGATGGCCGCAGACGGGGCATACTTCATCTTCCTCCGATTCGGAAGCGAGCTGCGTCAGCGCAGCCGCGAGCGTATCCTTGCGCTCCATAGCGGCGAGGATCTGCGCGCCGTCAAGCTGATCCCAGGGGGTTGTGACGATCACGGCGGAGGGGTTATGCTCCCGGAGCAGCGCTACTGCCGTGGAGAGCTTGTCCTCCGGGATGGAATCCGTGCGGGAAAGGACGATCGCGCCTGCATGCTCCACCTGGTCGTTGAAGAATTCGCCGAAGTTCTTCATGTACAGCTTGCACTTGTTGGCGTCCACTACGGCGGTGAAGCTGTTGAGCGCAAGCTCCTTGGAGTCCACGCCCTGCACGGCGCGGATCACGTCGCTCAGCTTGCCTACGCCGGATGGTTCGATGAGGATGCGGTCCGGTGCGAACTGGGAGAGCACCTTCTTGAGCGCTTCCGCAAAGTCGCCCACGAGGCTGCAGCAGATGCAGCCGGAGTTCATCTCGGTGATTTCCACGCCGGAATCCTGCAGAAACCCGCCGTCCACGGCGATCTCGCCGAATTCGTTTTCAATTAAAACAAGCTTTTCGCCCGCGTATGCTTCGCGGATCAGCTTTTTGATGAGCGTGGTTTTGCCGGCGCCCAGGAAACCGGAAAAAATATCGATTTTCGTCATTCCATTTCTTCTTTCCGCAGCCCTTGCTGCATGTTTTTCTAACCCTGAATTATAACGCTGAATCCCCGAAAATACAAGCGGTGCGCTCGGAATTGAGCATCATTCTGCAGGCGCTTCTCCAACCGGCAACTCCACGATGCCCGAGACGCTCCAGCTTTCGCAGGAATACCAGAAATAACCGGCATGTTCCGCCCCCGCTTCGTCCCAATACGCATAGCGTATGAGCATGGCGTCGTCCTCCCGCCACTGCACGAAAGTGTATTGCGCGCCTTCCGCGACGCCGAAAAGCAGGCTGACATTTATGGTATGGTTGCCGGCGTAATCGTCTATCACGAGCCGCGTGCCCTCCGCATCCTGCATGGATACGGCGAGATACCGCCCGCTGGGCGACCACCACATGCCGCCGAACTCTGCGCCCAAATAAGTTGTTAAGTAATAGCCGCGATCGCGGCTGGTGCAGACGGTTTTGAGCGTAAAGCCGCCGGCCTTTGGGAAGATGCCGGTCACGTCGCCGCGATAGGCCGTGGCGGTCATGCTGCCATCCGGCGCGGCTTCGCGTGCCGCGATGTGAAAATACCCTTTGCTGAGCAACACGAGTAGGCAGATTATCGTGCCAAGCAGCAGCGCGGCGATGGAAAATGATGCCGTCCGCTTCATGGTGCGGCGCTTTTCCCGGAAAAGGGCTTTTTTGTAATCCAGGCTTTGCGCGGCAGCTTCCTCAGAAAGCGGGGCCTGCATGCGCGCGAGCTCCGCCCGGCAGGCGGGGCACTCCTTCACATGCGTCTCGATGAGCGCAGCGCTTTCCGCGCTCGCAAGCCCGTCCGCGTACAGCGGGAGCAGATCCCGGACGATGCTGCAGTTCGTCATGGCGTTTCCTCCAATTCGTTTAAAATCATGGCCTTCGCGCGGAAAAACGTTACGCGCGCCCAGGTTTCCGTCCTGCCCAGCGCATCGCCGATCTCCCGAAACGGGAGGCCGGAAAGCCGGAGGAAGAACGCTTCCCGGTAAGGCTCCCGGAGCTTCTTTGCGGCGGCAAGCGCCGCATGGGCTGTCTCCCGGTCGAGAAAACAGTCCTCGAAAGGGACGGCCTCCGCAGGAATATCCTCCGGGAAGGGCGCATACCGCTTTTGCCGCCGGACTTCGCTGAAATACAGGTTTTTTGCGATGGCGCACAGCCAGGTGGAAGGCTTGCAGCACCCGTCATAGAGCGCCGGCTTTTGCAGCGCGCGCAGGAACGTCTCGGCAGCAAGTTCCTCCGCAATGGCTGCGCTGCCGGAAAGGGAGAGCAGGTAGCCGTAAACGATCCGATAATTGTCCCGGTAGAAATCCTCGCGCGTCATCGGCATCCTCCTTTCCCAGTTGTTAATGAAACGCCGCAGCGCGCGTTTTGTTACAAGGCGCCTTGCCTTAAATTTTAACGGCGTGTGCGGGGGACGATACAGGAAGCGTTTTGAAAATTTTGCTGCACAACGAGCGGTCGGACTGCGTGCTGTGTTCCACACTGGCCTCCGACACACTCATATTCGCCTCTTCAGCCATCGTGAGCGGCTATACCTTGGAAACGCTCGGCGTGGCGGAATAGAGGGTGCATAAAAACGGACGCGCAGGCGTCCGCTTTTTGCGTGGCGTTTTATTGTTAGGCCGCCTTGCCCCTTTCAGCAGCCGCAGCGCGCGAGAATGCGCTCGCGGAGCTTGCGCACATCCTCCGGCAGATCCTCCAGCGTGAGGTTTTGCAGGGAAGCGGCGGAGCCGGCCTTCGCGGCGGCGTCATAATACCAGCATTTGTAGTCGATCACATCGAGCGTAGCCTGCAGCGTTTCCATTTGTTTGAGGACGGCGCGCCTGCGCTCGTAAAACATGTCCCGCCGCTGCGGCAGCGTCGCATCCCCTTCCAGGCACCAGTCGATGAACTGCTTGATGTCCCGGATAGGCATGCCGGTCGCCTTTAGGCATTCGATCAGCCGGAGCCATTCGAAATCCGATTCCTTGAATACGCGGATGCCGCTCTCGCTGCGGTCCACAAAGGGGAGCAGGCCTTCCTTGTCGTAATAGCGCAGGGTAGGCGCACTCAGGTGCATGCGCGCGGCGGCTTCGCCGATGGTATAGGGCATAGAATTCTCCTTCTTACGTTCTCGCTGTTGGTCCGTCCTTGTTGCAGAACAATGGAAATATGAAAAGCTGCACTTAAAGCTCACTTTAAGTGCAGCATTATCATACCGCAAACGTGCGTACCCGTCAAGGGGCAGGGTCAGAACAGCGTGAGCTGCTTCCCCTGTTCCGCATGGCGCCTGCGTGCGGTCTCGCGCAGGATGGAATCCGGGAGTTCCCGCAAAAATTCAGAGGGTGGGTTCGGCGCGGTCAGGATCAGCTCATCCCGCGCGCGGGTCATGCCCACGAAGAAGAGCCGCCGCTCCTCTTCCAGGTCAGAAACCATACCCTCGCGTTCCAGCGGGAACGCGCCTGCGGAAAGCCCGGCGAGGAACACGACCGGGAATTCGAGGCCCTTTGCGCCGTGCAGCGTCATCAGACGCACCGCGCCGGAGGAATAGGCTTTCCCGGCCGCGCGGCGCAGATCCGCCTCCTCGCCGAGCGCAAGCGCGTGCAGGAACCCCGCCATGTCCGCATAGTAAGCAGCAAGCTCGGCAAGCCGCGTGAGCGCGGGCGCATCCGGCGCGTACTCCGCCTGATAGCGCTCCACGAGCTTGCGCGGCTTTTCGTGTGCAGTGCGCGGAAGAAAGTCCGCGCAGGCGGAAAGGAACGCTTCCGGGCAGCCGGCTGCACGCAGCGCTTCCGGGGAGAATGTGCCTGGGGACGCGCCCGGCGTGGACAAGCGCGATGTGGACGCGCTTACGCGGGCGGCGTCTGCATCCGTGCAGCCGAAGGCAAGGCGCAGGCAGGCGCGGAGGGAGAGCGCGTCCGCGGGGTTCAGCAGGAAGCGGAAGAAGGCGAGCGCGCCCTGCACCGCGCCGTCCGCAAGCTCGCTGCCGCGGCCGGACACGATGCAGGGGATGTCGTCGTGCCGCAGGCAGGCTTCGACGGCCTCCAACTGGCGGTGGGTGCGGCAAAGGACTGCCAGGTCGGAAAACGGGCGCGCATCCTCCTGCCGGTTCCCGGCGCGCGCGTGTGCGGAGAGCATGTCCAGCCCGCCCGCCATGCGCGCGATCTCCTTGGCAATCCAGACGCCCTCGGCAAACGGCGTTTCCGCGCGCAGCAGGCGCACCGCCGCCCCGCCTGGCCGCGCAGGGAGCAGCTCCCGCGGGCCGCCCGGGTTGCGCGCGATGGCCTGCCGCGCGCATGCGAGGATCTCCGGCGTGGAGCGGTAGTTGGTGCGGAGGCGGATAGTGGAAAGCGCGGGGAAATCCGCCCGAAGCTCGTCAAAGCAGACGGCGCTCGCGCCGCGGAAGCCGTAGATGGACTGATCTGGGTCGCCGATCACAAAGAGGCTCTCCCCACCCTTGGCCCAGGCGCGTACCAGCTTGCGCTGCACGGCGTTGATGTCCTGGAATTCGTCCACGAGCAGGTGGCGGAACCGGGCGCGCTTCCGCTTCCCGGCGGGCTCGTTTTCGGCGGCGTCAAGCGCTTCGAGCAGCAGGTCGTCCAGATCCCGCGCGCCAAGGGCGCGGCAGGCCGCGCAGTACGCTTCGTATACGCGGGGGTCGAGCGCCGCTTCCTCCAGGGAAGCTCCGTTCTTTACACGCGAAATGGCGCGCTGCGCGTCGCGCACGGAAGCTGGGGAGCCGGCGGCGCCGAGTGCTTCCTGCACGAGGAGCTCCGCCTCCGCTTCGCCGAGGAGCGGTTTTTGGGGAAGCAGGCCGAGGCAGACGGCGTGGAACGTGCCGATGGTCATGCCGGCGAGCGCCTGTTTGCCGCCAAGGCGCGCCGCAAGGCGTTCACGCATTTCCGCGGCGGCTTGGTTGGTGAACGTCACCGCCGTGATCTCCGCGGGCTTTGCGCCGCGCGTTTCGATCAAATACGCGATGCGGGCGACGAGCGTTTTCGTCTTGCCCGTGCCCGGCCCTGCGATGACGGCGACGGCGGGCTCTTCCGTTTCGACGGCGCTGCGCTGCTCCGCGTTGAGCGCGTCTGCGCGCGGCGCTTCCGGCGTGCTTGCCTGCGCCCGCGCTGGCTCTGCCGGCAGTGCAGCGGCAGGCTTTTTCTGTGCGGAGGCTTCCGGCGCGGCCGCGCCGAACAGCGAGAGCTGCCCTTGCAGCGCGGCGCGCTCCTCTGGGGAAAAGAGCGTGATTTTGCCGTATTCGCCGTCGTACCCGCCGGTGCGCGCCACCTGCCCGGCGCGCAGGCGGCGCACGCCTTCCGCGATGCAGGGCCCCGCTGCCCGCTCGATTTCCGCGAGGGGCGCTTCCCGCAAAATGTAGAACTCCGGGCCGAGCGCGCGCAGAAGCGCCTCGTATTGCCGCTGGGCCTTTTGCCCCGCAGCAGACGTGCCCATGGCGGCGGCGATCAGCTCCGGCAGGGGGACGAGGCTCTCGTACGGTTTCCTGTCTGGCGGGAGGAAGCCTTCGGCCCGGTCTGCAAGGGCGAGCACGCGGTGCTGCACGCCGATGGTTAGCTTCCGGCCGCAGACCGGGCATTTGCCGCCGAGGCGGAGCGTTTCCTCCGGCTCGAGGCGCACGCCGCAGTTCCGGTGGCCGTCCAGGTGGTACTTCCCTTCTTCCGGGAAGAATTCGATGGTGCCCTGAAAGCCTTCGCCGGTTTGCAGAGCGTGCCGCAGCGCAGGATAGGAAAGCGGCGCTTCGATGCAGTTTGCCTCCCGGCCAAGCTTTGCGGGGGAATGGGCATCCGAATTGGAGACGAGCGTAAAACGGTCGAGCGCGCTGACGCGCCAGTTCATGGGCGGGTCAGAGGAAAGGCCGGTCTCGAGGGCATGGATCTCGCCCGCGAGGCCGCCAAAGCATTCCTCGATTGTATCGAACCCTGAAAACGCGCCGAACAGCGAAAAGTGCGGCGTCCAGATATGCGCGGGGATGAACATGGCCTCCGGGCAGGTGTCGAGCGTGATCTCGAGCAAGTCCTCGCAGTCGAGGCCGAGGATGGGCCGCCCGTCCGAGCGGATGTTGCCGATGGCATCAAGGCGTTGGGCAAGGGCATCCGCCGCGCTGAGTCCCGGCAGGAGAATGAGGCTGTGTACCTTGCGGGTCCTGCCGCCCTTCTTATAGATGGTGCTGATCTCGCCCGTGACGAGGAAACGCGCGGGCTCGTCCGCGCCGGCGGCCTCGGCGGGCAGGCGGAATTCGCGGCGCAGCATGTAAAGCCCTTCCTCCGCAGGGACGAGCTGTTCGCGCATCGCGGCGCGCCAGGCGGGATGCGTGAAATCCCCAGTGCCGACGAGGAGGATGCCCTTGTTGCGCGCGGCAAGGTCGAGGTGCGGCAAGTCGCAGTCCCGGCTGGTGGCGCGGGAATAGCTGGAATGGATATGAAGGTCTGCGATATACATGCGTTTCTCCTGTGGGGCATATTTTGGCGGATGTTCCCGATTCCTTATTAATTATAATGAAGGCGGCGGCGCGCGTCAACGCGGGGAACGCCTGTACAAACCGGGGGAAACCATATATACTGTTGCTTGTCCGCGGGTGCTTTGAAGATCTTCCCGCGGGGAAGAGGTTCCTTTGGAAGCGTTCGTTTCGTATCTCATCGTATGCCCGCTCGTTTTCATCGCGGGCTTTGTGGACGCGGTCGCGGGCGGCGGCGGATTGATCTCCCTGCCCGCTTACCTGATCTCCGGCGTGCCGGTACACATGGCGATCGGCACAAACAAGCTGAGCTCCGGCATGGGCACCGCCCTTGCGACGTTCCGCTACGCGAAGAGCGGCTACATCCGCTGGAAGCTCGCAGTGTTTTGCGCTGTCAGCGCTCTCATCGGCTCCTCCTGCGGCGCGGAGCTCGCGCTTTTAATCGGAGACGGCGTGTTCAAGCTCATCATGCTCGTGATCCTGCCGCTCGCGGCGGCCTATGTGCTGCGGGGCAGGGCGCTTGCGGGCGATGCGGAAAAAGAGCCGCTTCCGCAGGGAAAAACCATCGCCGTTTCGGTGGCGGTCGCGCTCACCGTCGGCGCGTACGACGGCTTTTACGGCCCCGGCACCGGAACGTTCCTGATCCTGCTGCTGACAGGGCTTGCGCACATGCGTCTCTCGGAGGCGAACGGCATCGCAAAGGTCATCAACCTTTCCACGAACGTCGCCGCGCTCGCGGTGTATCTTTTCAACGGCAAGGTGATCTTCCCGCTCGGCCTTGCGGCGGGCTGCTTTAGCCTTGCCGGGAACTATATCGGCACGCGCTTCTTCGCAAAGGGCGGCGCGAAGGCCGTGAAGCCCATCATCCTCATCGTGCTTGCGATCTTCTTTGTGAAGGTGCTCACCGAGGTACTGTAAATGCAAGGATTTATCTTTCACAGCTTAAAACCGCCCCGGCGGTTTAGGCTGTCGATAAAGTGTCAGATGCCACTTTATCGAGGGATTCACGTCGCGCTTGCGCCGGTGGCGCGGCCAGCGCTCCGTGTAAAGAAAGCCTTGCGGCGCAAGGCTTTTCGCTCGCACCGCACAGGTCGCTGCTCGCGATCAAAAGTCAGGGGCTGCGGCCCTTGACAATCTCGGAGAGCCTTTTTTGACAAGCTGAACCGCTCCGGCGGTTTTTTGTTTGCCAAAAAACGCGGTATGCGCGCGAACCCGGGGAAAGTTCCAAGAAGCGCATCGTATCCGCCCGAAAGGGATGCAAACGCCGCCCTTTTGTTGCATGATGTTGTTGCCGGTATACGCGGCGACATGAATTGCGGGAGGCGGGAAGATGTATTTGGATCTGTTGGGACGAAGGGCGCGGCGCGCGGCCGCGGCCGCGTTGGCGCTTCTGCTTGCGTGCCATATATGCGCGCTGGCACGCGCGGCGGAGCCGGGCGGGGTGGACGTGATCCTCCTGATGGACGCTTCCGCGATGACTGCGCTTTCCGGCGCAGCGGCGGAGGAGCCCTGGCTTGCCTGCCCATGCCTCAATCCGGAGCATTTTTATTTAAAGCCTGTGGCGGTGGATGCGGAGGAAGCTGCGGCGGGCGCAACGTTCCCGCGCGCAGCGCCGCTTGCCGCCGGGGAGGCGGCGGGCGCGGGAGAGCTTTCCGTTTATGATGAGGCGGTGGGCGCGTGGGTGGCGCTTTCCTTAGAACGGGAATACCGGTTTTGCCACAGCTTCCTTTCGGAGCCGGAGGCGCACGGCTGGCAGCCCTGGCGCTACCATTTTACGCAGGATGAGAACGGCGCGCCCGTGCGCATTGCGTGCAGCGAAGCGTGCGGCTGTTTTGGCCGGGAGCAGGCTGCGAAGGCGCTTGCCCGCATGCTGGCAGCCGCTGTGCTCGCGGAAAACGGGGAAAACCGCGTAGCCTTCTGCGCGTTTGGGGAGGCGGGTTCCTCCCGCTGGTCCTGCCCGCTGACGGGAACGCTCGCCGACGTGCTCGCCTGCATCGACGCAAGCCCGGTGCAGCGCGGCGGGGATCATGCGGCGGGCCTCGCCCGGGCGCTGCGGCTCCTGAACCGCCGCCCGCTTTCCGAACGGATCAGGCGGCGCGCGGTCGTGGTCGTGCTCTCGGGCGGCGAGGCCTTCCCGGCGGGGAACGCGGCACGCGCGGTGCGCCTGGCGGATGCGCTCAAGGCCCGAAGGGGCGCGGAAACGCCCGCGGTGTTCGGCACGGCGCTTGCGCCGGAGGAACGCCGGGGCTGTGGGGCGGAGGTGATCGTCCTTGGCTTTTGGGACGGCGGGAGCGCCCTGCTTGACGCGCTTGCCTCCGGACCGGATGCCCGTTTTTGCATGGAGGATCCCGCGGCGGCAGAAGCGGCGGCTGCCGCTGTGCTGGAACGGGCGATGGAGTCCGCCCCCGGCATATAAAAAGAAAACCGGCCGGAGCAGCAGCCCTGGCCGGTTTGTAATTCGTTTTGGTTGAAACGGGAGTGTGTCAGGCGGAAATGCCGCCGTTTGCAAGCCAGGTGCCCTTGCGGTAATAGTACAGCGCGAGCAGGCCGCGCACGCATAGGTCGCTCGCCATGGCGATCCAGGCACAGGTGAGGCCAAGGTCCGTGGTATGCAGGAGCAGGAGCGCAAGCGGGATGCGCACCACCCACATGCCGGCGAGCGCGATCACAAAGGTGATCTTCGTCTGCCGTGCGCCGCGCATGATGCCGGATACGACCATCGAAAGCGCGGAGAACGGCTGGGCGAGCGCCTCGATGCGCAGCACTGCGCCGCCGAGGGCGATCACCTCCAGATCCGGCGTGAACAGCGAAACCAGGAACTGCCCGCTGAAGAAAAGCACCACGCCCATGGCGGTCATGAAGAGCACGGCGCCGAGCGTGCAATAGCGCCCAAAACGCTTCGCAAGCGCGGGGCGTTCTGCGCCGAGGGATTGGGCGATGAGCGTCGTTGCCGCGGCGGAAAAGCCGAACGCGGGCATATAGGTGATGGATTCCGCGGTGTTGGCGAGGCTGTGCGCGGCGAGCTCCGCCGTGCCGAGCGCCGTGACCATAGCGGTAACGGCCACCTGCCCGAGCGAGATCGTCACGCGCTCGAACGTGACCGGGGAGCCAAGGCGCACCATGTCCTTGAAGATCGCCTGGTCGAAGCGGAATTTGTCCTTCAGGCGGATGGAGACGGGGAACGACGGGCGGAACAGCGCGCTCAGGAGCATGATGCCGGAGAAGGCTGTGGCAATCGCTGTGGCGGCGGCCGCGCCGCGCACGCCCCAGCCTGCGCCCCACATTGTAAAGCTAAGGCCGAACAGGTTCACGGTGCGCGTCGGGAAGATGAGCAGCGTGTTGAGCACCACGTTGATGACGTTTGTGGCGATGTTGAACACGAGCGGCGTGCGCGTGTCGCCCGCGCAGCGCAGGATATTGGAACATACGTTGATGGAAAGGGTGAACAGGTACACGGCGCTCACAATGGCGATATACGCCGAGGCGTCCGCACGGATCGCTTCTTCCGCACCAAGCCAGACGGGCAGGTGCGGTGCGAGGAACTGCATGATGAGCGTTGAAAGGAGGCCGAAGCCGAGGATCGCAAGCACGGATTGGCGGACAACGGCTTTTGCCTGCTCCGGCTTGCCTGCGCCGATATAGCGGCCGACCGGAACGCCGAAACCAAGCGCGATGCCGGAAAAAATGCCGCCCATCAGCCAGGTGAACGAAGAGGTCACGGCGATGGCGGCGGTCGCGTTTTTGCCGAGGGAACCCACCATTGCCGTGTCCACATATTGTACGATCATGATGAGAAGCTGTTCAAGGACGGTCGGCCATGCCAGCCGCCAAATGATGCGCGTCGGGTGCATGCTTTCATCAAGCACGTCGACGGTACGGCCCAAACCCATGTGTGAAGGCATCCTTTCCATGTGGCGTTTTTGCGTGTTGGCAGGCTTTATCTTACCACTTAAAGCCCGCTTCAAGTCAACCCCGCAGGCGCTCCGGGCACTGCGGCGGAATCGTGAAAACATTGCAACATATCGGATTATAACGAAAACGGAGGATTGTGTAAAGACGGAGGGTCAATTATAATATTTAGAAAATAATGGGATAGGAAGCATCGCTATGGATCTGTTTTCCGGAAACGCAGGAAAGCGTGCGCCGCTTGCGGACCGCATGCGCCCGCGCACGCTGGATGAATTTATCGGCCAGGCGCACATCGTCGGCAAGGGCCGCCTGCTGCGCCGGGCGATCGAGACGGACAGCCTCACAAGCTCCATTTTTTTCGGCCCGCCGGGCTGCGGCAAAACCACGCTTGCAAACGTCATTGCCAACCAGACGGGCGCGCGCATCGCAAAGCTTAACGCCGTCACCGCCGGGGTGAAGGAGGTGCGCGCCGTCATAGACGAGGCGCAAAACACCCTTTCACTGTATGGCCAGAGCACCTACCTTTTGCTGGACGAATGCCACCGCTGGTCCAAAACCCAGAGCGACAGCATCTTGCCTGCGCTCGAGAGCGGCGTGATCCGCTTTATCGGCTCCACGACGGAAAACCCGATGGTCTCGATGACGGGAGCGGTCGTCTCCCGCTGCCGCCTGTTCCAGTTTTATCCGCTCACCACGGAGGATGTGGCGCAGGCCATGCGCAATGCCCTTGCGGACAAGGAGCGCGGGCTTGGCAATTATAATGTAGAGATCGAGCCGGAAGCGTTCGAGCACATCGCGCGCATCGCAAACGGGGACGCGCGCAGCGCCCTCAACGCGCTGGAGCTCGCTGTGCTCACTACACCGCCCGAAAACGGCGTGATCCGCATCGACCGGGAGATCGCGGCGGAGTCCGTGCAGCAGAAGGTCGTCAAGTGCGACGACCAGCAGTTTTACGATATGCTTTCCGCTTTCTGCAAAAGCCTACGGGGCGGGGACAGCGACGCGGCGCTCGCCTGGTTTGCCCGGCTGATCTACGCGGGCGTGGACCCGCGCGTTATCGCGCGCAGGCTCATCGCCCATGCGTCGGAGGACATCGGCCTAGCGAACCCGCAGGCCATGGTGCAGGCCGTGAGCGCGGCGACGGCGCTCGAGCACATCGGCATGCCGGAGGCGAAGCTGCCGCTCGCGCAGGCGATCATCTTCCTGTGCGAAAGCCCGAAATCCAACGCTGTCGTCATGGCGATCGACGCGGCGTTTGCAGACGCGAAGGACGTGCCGGACGAGCCTGTCCCCATCCATTTGCGGGATACAGCTTTCCGCGGCGCGGAAAAGCTCGGACACGGCAAGGGGTACAAATACCCGCACGATTATCCCGGCCACGTAGTGGCGCAGGAATATATGCCGCCTTCGGTGAAGGGCCGGCGGTACTACATCCCGGGCGAGCTCGGGAACGAGGCGAAGATCCGCCAGAACCACATCCGCAGCGGCAAGCTCAAAACGCCGGGAGGGGAACCGGCAGAAAAGAATGAATAAGGAGGAAAAAGGGATTTGATCGAGAAACGGATCGCACAAAACGTACTCGCGGCGGCGCTCCAGACGGGCGGCGATTACAGCGAGCTCTACATGGAGGATACGGAGCAAAACAGCGTATCCATGGTGGATGGCAAGGTGGAAAACGCGCAGTATACCCGCCGCAGCGGCGCGGGCGTGCGCGTGCTCCAGGGCGGCAAGAGCGTATACGCCTATTCCGCGGACACAAGCGAAGCGGCGCTCATGGCGGCAGCCCGCGCGGCCGCGGCGGCGCTTTCCGGCGCGAAGGAATGCGAACCGCAGGCGTTTTCCGTGACGCGGGCCTGCGCGCAAGCGCCGGAAGCCCCCTATTCCACGGTGGACAACGCGGCGCGCATCGCGCTTTTGCGCGACGGTGTGAAGGCTGCGCGCGCCAATTCGGACGAGATCACGCAGGTGACGGCAAATTACGTCGACGTGGATCAGCGCGTGCTCATCGCCACGAGCGACGGCGTCTGGGCGGAGGACAGGCGGCCCCGCGGCCGCGTGAGCTTCAACGCCGTCGCCATGAAGGACGGCGAGGCACAGACCGGCGCGGTCAGCCCCGGCCGCGGCGAGGGCTTTGAACAGTTCCGCAAGCTGGATATGGCCGCCCTCGGCAGCGAAGCGGCGCGCATGGCGGCGACTATGCTGCACGCGCCGGATTGCCCGGCGGGCTTCGTGCCGGTGGTGATTGACGGCGGCTTCGGCGGCGTAATCCTGCACGAGGCCTGCGTGCATTCCCTGGAGGCGACGAGCGTCGCTAAGGGGAATTCGGAATTTTGCGGCAAACTTGGCCAGAAGATCGCAAGCGATGTTGTGACCGCTGTGGATGACGGCACGATGCCCGGCGAGTGGGGCTCCCTCCATGTGGACGACGAGGGCATGCCCACGCAGCGCAACGTGCTCATTGAAAACGGCGTGCTCAAAAGCTACCTGGTGGATCTGCTCGGAAGCCGCCTCATGAACCACCCGCGCACGGGCAGCTCCCGGCGGCAGGGATACACCTATGCACCCACCTCGCGCATGACGAACACCTTCTTTGCACCCGGCACGGACGATGAGGAGGAGATGCTGCGCACGATGGGCGAGGGCCTTTTTGCCAAAGCGATGGGCGGCGGCAGCGTGAACCCGCTCACGGGCGAATTCAACTTTGCCGTGCGGGAAGCCTATTGGGTGAAGGACGGCAAGATCTTCTGCCCGGTGCGCGGGGCGACGCTCGTCGGCCGCGGGGCGGACGTGCTGATGCAGATCGACCGCATTGGCAGGAATATGTGGATGAGCCCGGGCATGTGCGGCTCCCTTTCAGGCAGCGTACCGACGAACGTGGGCCAGCCGCGCATCCGCGTGCGCGGCATCACTGTGGGCGGAAAAGGAGGCAAGCTGTAATGGACTTCAATCAATTCAAGGAAAAGGCGTTTGAAACCGCGCTTGCGAAGGGCTGCGACGCGGCGGAGCTGTATTTTGTGGAAGGCGATTCCTTCCTGGCGATGGTGCTCGAGCAACAGCTCGACTCCTACTCCGTTTCTCGGGAGCGCGGGCTGAACCTGCGCGTGCAGCTTGCGGGGAAGAACGGCTATGCGTACACCGAAAGCCTCGAAGCGCCGGAAACGCTTGTGCTGCGCGCGATGGACAATGCCCGTGCGATCGAAAACGAGGATGACCACCCCATGCAGGGCAAATGTGAATACCAGGCGCTTCCGAAGCGGGAATGCCGCGTGGATACAGCCTCTGAACGGGAGAAAATCGAGCTTGCGATGGCCCTTGAGCGGGCTGCAAAAGCGCAGGATCCGCGCATTGCGCGCGTGATGCGCAGCGCCGTGGGCAGCGTGAGCGCGGTGACGCGCATCTGCAACACGCTGGGGCTTGACGCCGAAGGCGAGGAGCGCGTGGCGTATTCCTACGTTGTGCCGGTCGCCTCTGCGGAGGGGCAGGTGAAGGATGGCTTCGCATTCCGCGTGGATGACGGCGTGTTCGATGTGGAGGGCTGCGCCAAGGAAGCCGCCGCGCGCGCGGTGGAACAGCTTGGCGGCGCGCCCGTGCCGGCGGGGGAATACCGCATCCTGTTTGAAAACCAGGCGATGGCGGATCTGCTCGCAGCGTTCTCGCCGATGTTCTCCGCGGATGCGGCGCAAAAGGGGCTCTCCCTGCTCGCGGGCAAGGAAGGCGAGACGATCGCCGCGCCCTGCGTTACCATATTGGATGATCCGTTCCATGCGGTGAACCCGCGCGCGTTTGATGCGGAAGGCGTACCCTGCGCGCAGAAAGCCGTGGTGGAAAGCGGCGTGCTCAGGACGCTGCTGCACAACCTGAAAACGGCGAAGAAGGCGGGCGTGGCATCCACCGGAAACGGCGGGCGGGCGGATACTGCCGCGCCGGTCGGCGTGATGCCGACGAACTTCTATCTGAAGGCGGGGGCGGAAGATTTCGACGCGCTCGTTGCAAGGCTCGGGGACGGCGTCATCATCACGGATGTGAGCGGCCTGCACGCCGGGCTCAACACCATCTCCGGCGAGTTTTCGCTGCTTGCCTCCGGCAAGCTGGTGGAGGGCGGTAAGGTGGTGCGCGCGGTGGAACAGATCACCGTGAGCGGTTCCTTCCTCTCGCTGATGCGCGGCGTGGAAGCCGTGGGCAGCGACCTGCGCTTCGGCCTGCCGGGCGGCTCCTGCTTCGGCAGCCCGAGCGTGCTTGCCGGGAAGCTGACGGTCTCCGGAAAATAAAGGAAATATTTGACGAAACAATGCGCAGGAGCGCGTTCCCCGCGCTCCTGCTCCCCTTTTCTTTTGACATCGCGCGGAACGGGACGTATAATTAAACTAGAGACAATCTATGTTCCGTTTGGCGGCTTGCTGTGCTTTCAACTCTGTGCGATGGATTTCAAAGAAAGGAAGGGGGAACCATGTTTCAGGTCGGAGACCAGGTGTGTTACCCGATGCATGGCGTTGGCGTAATTGAAGCGATTGAGGAGCGGACGGTGCTCGGCGTCCCGGCGCAATACTATGTGCTGCGCTTCCTCGTTGGAAAGATGACGGCGCTGGTTCCCGTGGAAAGCGCGGAGCGCATCGGCCTAAGGTATATGATCTCGGCGGAGGAATGCGAACGCGTGCTTCAGTTCCTGCAGGAGAAACCCCGCCTGGAGAACGGCAACTGGAATAAGCGTTACCGCGAGAACTACGACAAGCTGCGCGGCGGCAATATTTATGACGTTGCAGACGTTGTAAAATGCCTGTGCAAACGGGATGAAGAGAAGGGCCTTTCCGCAGGCGAGCGGAAGATGCTGTCCGGCGCTCGCCAGGTGCTTTTGGCGGAGCTTGCGGCGGCGAGCGGCCGCGATGTAGAGGAGCTGTCCCTCACAATCGGCATGTGAGCTCTTCCGGGATTTTGCGCCGCGACGCGGCGCGCAAAAAAGGAGTGTGACTTTATTGGCTAGAAAGATCGCGCGCTGGTTTGCGACGCTTCTTGGCATCGTGATCGGCATCGGGATCGTGGAAGCGGTCAACCAGATCTTTGTTTCTTTGGGCATGATGAGCATGTATGACAGGCTGATCCCCTGGGTAATCCCGGTGATCTTCATCGCGTCGGGGCTGATTTGCGGCATCATTACTTTTATTTTTTCCCCGCGCCTGATCTCCGTGTTCGCGGCCTTCATCCACGAGACGGAGGCGATGCTTGCCGACATGGCGCTCGTGGATATTTTTTTCGGCGTAGTCGGGCTCATGATCGGCCTTGTGATCGCGTTCCTCGTGAGCACGCTGACGGCGAGCATCCCGTTCAGCTGGCTGCGGCTGATCGTTAACATCGCGCTTTATGTGATGTTCGGCTATCTGGGCTGGTCGATCGTGACCAAGCGCAAGGGGGAGATCAACATCCCCTCTTGGTTCAAACGCGGGCAGAAGGACAAAACGGGCAAGACCAGCGGCGTTGCGCGGCCGAAGATCCTCGATACTTCCGTTATCATCGATGGGCGGATCGCGGACATCTGCCGCACGGGCATCATCGAAGGGACGCTCATCGTGCCCGGGTTCGTGCTGCAGGAGCTCAGGCACATCGCGGACAGCGCAGATCCTTTGAAGCGCAACCGCGGCCGCCGGGGGCTTGATATCCTCAACAAGATGCAGCAGGAGCTAGACGTCCCCATCAAGGTGAATGAAACGGATTATGACGACATCGCCGAGGTGGACGCAAAGCTCATCAAGCTCGCCTACGACATGGGCGGCGTGGTCGTGACGAACGATTATAACCTCAACAAAGTGGCGGGTGTGCAGCGGGTGCCGGTGTTCAACATCAACGAGCTTGCCAACGCCATAAAGCCCGTCGTGCTTCCGGGCGAGGAGATGATGGTGACGATCGTCAAGGAAGGCAAGGAGGCCGGGCAGGGCGTGGCCTATCTGGACGACGGCACGATGATCGTCGTGGACGGCGGGCGCAAGCGCGTTGGCGATGCGGTGGAGGCCGTGGTGACGAGCGTGCTGCAAACCTCCGCCGGGCGGATGATATTTGCGAAGATCAAATAACCTTACAAAAAACGGCATAGACCCCGCACGGAAACCCTTCCGCGCGGGGCTTTTTGTTGCGAATTTGTAAATTGTGGAAAACGCCAAAATGCGGGAATTGACGCATGCGGGGATACATGATACGCTTTAAGCATCCTCTTCACGCACCTGCGGGCCGCGCGGCGCAAGGGAATCGCATATTCCCGGCAGGGCGGGAATAGGGTGGGAATACCTATTGACAGAATACCGGCAGCAACGTACACGCTCAAAACAACAGAAAACACATTCGCAGAACGCTCAACGATCCCCTTATCTAGCGCGCCCTGGGCGTGCAGCCCTGAAAAAACCGGAACAAGCATGAACGGAAACGGCCTTTAATTCTTCAATCCAGATAGGAGGAAATAAGAATGAGACTAAGACGTTATGTATTATTCTTCACCCTGCTGCTCACGCTTGCCACCGTGGGAAGTGCAGCACCGGCGGCGCATGCGTGGGCATGCAACCATGTGTGGAATGAAAGGGTAACGAACCGGTACCTTCACGTGGATGCGTCAGAGCATGAACTCCGCAGAACGACGCGCAAAGCATGCCGGATATGCGGCTATTTTGAGCTGGATACCGAGCGCATCTTTCAAGAGCATAGGGAACAGCTTTACAATTTAGGCCATAACTATGCAGACCATACGCATAGCTACCGGGCAGGCTGCTCCCAGTGCGGATATACGGTGCGCCTGCAAACGATCCCATTCCCAGACCTGCCATGCCCCGAAGCAAGAAGCCCAAGATCCGCATACGAGCTGCAATGCTGCCCCAAAGCGGTGCAGCGGGATTAAAGCGAACCGGCTATGCGGCTGCACGCTATTTGATTCCCGCTTTGCGCGCCTGCAGGCCGTGCGGCGCAAGGGAATAATATATTCCCGGCAGGCGGGGAATGCCCATTGACAAAAGATTGGCAGCAACGTACACTGAAAATAACAGAAAACATTTTTGCAGAACAGATTCACGAATTCCTTACAACGTGTGCCTTGGGTGTGCAGCCTTGAAAATACCAGAACAAGCATGAACTGAAATGAGCCAAAACCGACTTACTTAAAAGAAAGATGAGGAAGAAACCATGAAACTCAAACAGTGTATCTCCATATTCCTCACCCTGCTGTTCACGCTTGTCACCGTGGCGGGCGTGGCGCCGGCAGCGCATGCGCGGGCATGCAACCACACGTATGAAGCATTGTCGAATATTAAGGAGTACCGAAATCCTACGGCAAGCGGGCATGAATGCCGTATTACTACGAGAGAACGCTGCACGAAGTGCGGACATCTTGTTGAGGACATTGGGGAATGGTATTCAGAAGGGCATAGCGAGCGAATCTATGACTTGGGGCACAACACAGCCCAAGGTACGCATACCTACGAAAGACGCTGCTCAAAGTGTTATTTACAAATCCGTACCCAAACGTTCCCCTGCTCAGGCCCTCCGTGCCCTGAACCGCAAAGTCTAAGGCCGATCTATGAGCTGCAATGACCCCTTGAAGGACAGCGGAACTAAAGTGAACTGACGCCGGGGCTGCACACCCAGCACATCAAAATTGATTTCCCCAAACGGCTTTGAAAGGAAGGTAGCCTATGTTCACGAGAACCGAACTGCGGATGCTCTGCCGCGCGCCATGGCGCACGGGGCTGTTCGCACTGCTGCTTGCGGCGGCAGTGGCGGCGGCATGCCTTGGGGGCGGACTGCTTGCAGCCTCCGGCGAAGGGATGACCGGGCTTTCGGAACGGTATACGACTATCGCGCTGCACACGAGCACGCGGGAGGCGGAGATCAAAGAACTGAACGAGCTAGCGGACGCGACGGAGCATGGGATGGTGGACCGTCGTGTTTTATATGGCGGCTACTGGCCGGGCGTGCATACGGCGACCTCGTTAAAGGAAACTTGGGAGCTGGAAGTGAACAGCTCGTTTAAATCTTACGAAGAGATCATTGAGAAAAATCTGCTGCTGGTTCCGGGAAACATGTCCGAATTCGATGAAGAGTATTCCCGGATCGCTGTCATCGCCACTTGCCTGGAAAAGATCCCGGACGAGTTCGACCCTGATTGGGCTCTGTCGGGTACTTTGGAACATGGAAAATGGAACTTCCGGATCGACGAGGTGCTCTTTGCGCATGAAAGCTACACGGTTCCGGAAACGATGCTGCATCACTATTATAATTACGGGAACGGCGACAGCAATGCGCACCTTTACGAAGTGGGCAGGCAGTACCTGATCGTCGGGGACATTGGGTACAGTAATTTTCCGGAGGAAGCGCCGTGGTTTGGCACAGAAGGATGGGGACGCAGAGATTCGGAGACGAAGGAATATGATTTCGAGTTCTACTGCGCTGAAATGAGCGGAACGCTGGAGGAAACGTTGGCCCGGCCGGAAAATGAAAGAATGGCAGTTTCCCTGCGCGACTGCGAGATCAGCCTCAACAGCATAACCGTGATCTCAACCCTGCGGCTCAACAGCATACCGCAGTTTAACCGGGGAGACCTTTATATCACCGAGGGGCGGGATTTCACCGCGCGGGAATATGAGCAGGTTGCACCCGTCTGCATCATGAGCGAAAAACTCGCGCAGCTCAACGGCGTCTCCGTTGGCGATACGGTTCCATTGTCGCTGTTTGAAGCGAAAATATCCCCATGGGAAAATGAATGGTCGCGCGATAAGTTTGATAGCCGACGATTTGATGATGTGCTTTCGGAAGAACGGGAATATAAGGTGGTTGGCCTGTTCCAAACGCCGGAATGGCAGTTCCACGGAAGGAAGCTGACGTTTTCCCCGAATACGGTGTTCATCCCGGGAGACCCTGGGACGGAACTTTACAGGATCACGTTGCATCCGGGGCTGTATACGATCCTCATCGAAAACGGGCATGCGGAGGACTTCCTTGCGGAAATGGAAGCGCAGAAGCCCGGGAGCAGCGAAAAGTTTGTGGTGTACGACCAGGGGTATTCCGAGGTGCTGCCGACGATGGAGGCGTTCGCGGAGAACGCGCGGCTGGTCGCGGCAGGGTGCGCGGCGGTGTTCGCGCTTGCGGCAGGGGTGTTCCTGGCGCTTGCGGCGGCAAGGAACCGGCATGACCTTGGCGTAATGCGCTCGCTTGGGGTGCAGAAGCGGGCGGCATGCGGGGCGTTTGTGCTGCGGTGCGCGGCTCCTGCGCTGCTGGGGAGCGTGCTGGGGTGCTGCGCAGGGCAGCTGCTGTTTGCGCGGGCGGTAAGCCTGCTGGGCGCGGAAGGGCTGGCCGTGCGGCCGGTTGGCGTACAGTGGGCCGTTGCGGGCGGCTGTGCGGCGCTGGTGCTGCTTGCAGCCGTGGCTACAGGCGCTGCGCTGATGAAAAAGAAACCGCAGGAGCTGATGCGGGAAGGAAGAGGGTAGGGATGAGGATGACATTTCGTTATGTTTGGAAGAGAATGGTGCGCATGCCGTGGGCGAGCCTTGCGACCGCAGCGCTTGCGGCGGCGTTATGCGTGCTGCTTTCGCTGCTCGCGGCCACGAAGGCAAAGCAGGAGGACGAGCTGGAACGAACCTATGATGCAATGGAAATCCGCTGCATCGTTACGAGCGCGGACGGTGTGCGTTCAGACGGGCTGCTCCTTTCCGGGGCAATGGACCGGCTCACCTACGACGCATACGGCCTCACGCAATATATCCGGGACTTGAACAAAAAAGTCACCCTCACCGTAAAGCTGAACGACCTGGATATAGAATACCCGCCCTCGCTGACTGGCATCACGAGCCAAGCCTCCGCGCCGGAACTGGGAAAAGAATACGGCGTGGATGTCGTGTTCATGGATGGCTACGGCTGGGAGTCCATGACGCGCGAGGAGCCGCTTTTGATCGTAAGCGAGACCGTGATGCAGAAATCCAACCTGACGTTCGGGGACGCGTACCCGCTCGCTATCCAGCATGCGCAGTATTATCCGGATTGGGTTGCGCTCTCCAAAGAACCACGTCCGTTCCGCGTGATCGGCTGCGTAATGGGGATGGAGGCGGAGGCAGTCTTTTGCCCATATGCGTACATCAGCCTTCTGGCCCGGGAAGAAGGGCGCGTCATGTATTCGGAAAGCGCGAGCTTTATCCTGCGGGATAACCGCAAGCTGGAGGAATTCCGTGCTGCGGCTTCGGAGCACTTCCCGCCGCCTGACGCGACTGCGGGCGGCAGCGCCTATGGGCCGTTCGCGCTTGTGATCCAGGATCAGCTCTTTCAGGAAACCGTTGCAGACCTTTCACGGGATATTCGCCTCTGCGGCGCTTTGATGCCGGCCGTATGCGCGCTGTGCCTGGGCGTTGGCCTCTGCACGGGGCTGATCGGCGTGCGCGCACGCCGGCGGGAGCTCGTTTTGATGCGCTGCGCGGGCACGCCGCGCCGCAGCGCATTTGCACTGATGTTCTTGGAACAGGCACTCCTTGGCGCCTGCGGTGCTCTGCTCGGCGCTTTTGGCATTGCAGCGGCTGGTTTGGCCCGCGTGGCCTTCGCTGCGGCGGGGGTCTGCGCTGCATGCTTTTCCGCAGGCGCTGCGGTTGCGGCATGGCGTTTCGTCTCCCAAAGGGTGATGGCGCTTATGCAGGAAAAGGGGTGAAGGGGACGGAGGCGGCTCAAACTGCCGCCAACCGCTGCATGCAAAAAAACACCGCAAACTTGAAACGTTGCCGTTGACAAGCTTGACGGGCGATGATACAATAGTAAACTGCGTTAGCATGATAATTTGCGGAGATTATCGGCTTTTTTGAGTTGTACCCGCAAGTTGATTCCAATTTTTGGGTATTGTATGCGCCCGAAAGGGGAAAACTGCACGTTGGGATGACGCGCCCAACAATCAAGCCGCGCAAGCGGTGCTAGTATAGGAGTGAACGCGATGGTGCATGAGGTGCAGATGGGCACGAGGAAGCGCATGAGCTTCTCCCGTATCGACGAAGTTCTCGACATGCCGGATCTGATCGAAATTCAAAAGAATTCCTATCAGCGGTTCGTTACAGAGGACTTGAAGGAAGTGTTGGCGGACATTTCGCCCATTACCGACTATTCTGAAAAACTTGTCCTCGAATTTGTGGACTACAACATCGACTTTGATCACCCGAAATACTCCGTGGAAGAATGTAAGGAGCGGGACGTCAATTATTCCGCGCCCCTGCGCGTCACCGTGCGCCTTATAAATAAGGAAACCGGAGAGGTAAAGGAACAGCCCGTGTTCATGGGCGATTTCCCGCTCATGACCGAGCAGGGCACCTTCATCATCAACGGCGCGGAGCGCGTCATCGTAAGCCAGCTCGTGCGCTCGCCCGGCGTGTATTTCACCGAGGCGATCGACAAGGTGGGCAAGCATTTGTTCTCTACGCAGGTCATCCCCAACCGCGGCGCGTGGCTCGAATACGAAACCGACTCCAACGAGATCATGTACGTCAAGATCGACCGCCAGCGCAAAGTATTTATTACCGCCCTGCTGCGCGCGCTCGGCTACGGCACCAACGCGGAGATCATCGACCTGCTCGGCGAGGAGGAGCGCCTGCTCACCACGCTCGAAAAGGATACCACAAAATCCGTGGAGGATGGCCTGATCGAAATCTATAAGCGCCAACGCCCCGGCGAACCGCCGACGGAAGAAAGCGCGCGCAGCCTTCTCAATGCGCTGTTCTTCGACAAGCGCTACGACCTTGCGCGCGTCGGCCGCTATAAATTCAACAAGAAGCTCTCCCTTGCCGCCCGCATCGCGGGGCATGTGAGCGCCGAAACCGTCATCGACAAATCGACGGGCGAGGTCTTTGTAGGCGAGGGCGAGACGATCTCCCGCGAGGCGGCGAAGGCCATCGAAAACGCTGGCATCAAAGCCGTTTACCTTGCCGTGGAGGACAAAAAGATCAAGGTGCTCGGCAACCACTTCGTGGACGCGGCGGCCTATCTGGCGTTTGACCCGGAGGAAGTGGGCCTGAACGAAAAGGTGCATTACCCGACGCTCATGCAGCTTCTCGCTGAGGCGAAGGAACTCAACGAGGACGGCCTCAAGGCGTTCCTCAAGGCGCATGTCCACGACCTCATCCCGCGCCACATCGTGCCGGACGACATTGTGGCTTCCATCAGCTACCTCATCGGCATGAACTACGGCATCGGCCGCACGGACGACATCGACCATCTGGGCAACCGCCGTATCCGCAGCGTGGGCGAGCTGCTGCAGAACCAGATCCGCGTGGGCATGACGCGCCTCGAGCGCGTGGTGCGCGAGCGCATGAGCCTGCAGGATATGGACACTGCCATGCCCTCCAACCTCATCAACATCCGCCCTGTGACGGCGGCGATCAAGGAGTTTTTCGGCTCCTCGCAGCTTTCGCAGTTTATGGATCAGACGAACCCCCTCGCGGAGCTGACGCATAAGCGCCGCCTCTCCGCACTCGGCCCCGGCGGCCTCAACCGCGAGCGCGCCACGTTTGACGTGCGCGATGTGCACTACTCCCATTACGGCCGCATGTGCCCCATCGAGACGCCGGAAGGCCCGAACATCGGTCTCATCAACTCGCTTTCGACCTATGCGCGCATCAACAAGTACGGCTTCATCGAAGCGCCGTACCGCAAGGTGGACGCGAAGAACCGTGAGATCCTGGACGACATCATCTACCTGACGGCGGATGAGGAGGACGATTTCATCGTCGCCCAGGCCAACGAGCCTACGGGCGTATATGACGGCAAGGTCTGGTTTAAAAAGGACCGCGTCGTGGCCCGCAAGCTCGACCAGATCGTCGAAGTGAAGAATGTGGATGTGGACTACATGGACGTTTCGCCCAAACAGCTCGTCTCCGTGGCGACGGCCATGATCCCCTTCCTCGAGAACGACGACGCGAACCGCGCGCTGATGGGCTCCAACATGCAGCGCCAGGCTGTGCCGCTCCTCGTGCCGGAAGCCCCCGTGGTCGGCACAGGCATGGAATACAAGGCCGCGCACGATTCCGGCGTGGTGGTGCTTGCGCGCGAGGACGCGAAGGTCGTTTCCGTCAGCGCGGATAAGATCGTCACCGAATCGGCGGACGGCATCCGCCACCAGTATAAGCTCATTAAGTTCAAGCGCTCCAACCAGGGCACCTGCATCAACCAGCGCCCGATCGTGAAGGTCGGCCAGACAGTGCAGAAGGGCGACGTCCTCGCGGACGGCGCTTCCACCGAGCAGGGCGAGATCGCGCTTGGCCGCAACATCCTTATCGGCTTCATGACCTGGGAGGGCTACAACTACGAGGACGCCGTCCTCATCAGCGAAAAGCTCGTCAAGGAGGACGTTTACACCTCCATCCACATCGAGGAGCACGAGACCGAGGCCCGCGACACCAAGCTCGGCGAGGAGGAGATCACGCGCGACATCCCCAACGTGGGCGAGGACGCGCTTGCCGACCTTGACGAGCGCGGCATCATCCGCATCGGCGCGGAGGTCCGCTCGGGCGACATCCTCGTGGGCAAGGTCACGCCTAAGGGCGAGACGGAGCTTACCGCGGAGGAACGCCTGCTCCGGGCGATCTTCGGCGAGAAGGCGCGCGAGGTGCGCGACACTTCCCTGCGCGTGCCGCACGGCGAAGGCGGCGTGATCGTGGACGTGAAGGTGTTCACGAGAGAAAACAAGGACGAACTGCCTCCGGGAGTCAACGAGCTCGTGCGCGTTTACATCGCGCAGAAACGCAAGATCTCCGTGGGCGATAAGATGGCGGGCCGCCACGGCAACAAGGGCGTTATCTCCCGCATCCTCCCGGAGGAGGATATGCCGTTCCTGCCCGACGGCACGCCGCTCCAGATCGTGCTGAACCCGCTGGGCGTTCCCTCCCGTATGAACATCGGCCAGGTGCTCGAGCTGCACCTTGGCATGGCCGCGAAGTCCTTGGGCTGGCACATCGCCACCCCGGTGTTCGACGGCGCGACGGAGGAGGACATCAAGTCCCTGCTCAAACAGGCGGGGCGGGATGAGGACGGCAAGACCATCCTCTACGACGGCCGCAGCGGCGAACCGTTTGAAAACCGCGTTTCCGTCGGCTACATGTACTATCTCAAGCTCCACCACCTGGTGGACGATAAGATCCATGCGCGTTCCACGGGCCCGTACTCCCTCGTGACGCAGCAGCCGCTCGGCGGCAAGGCGCAGTTCGGCGGCCAGCGTTTCGGCGAGATGGAAGTCTGGGCGCTCGAAGCCTACGGCGCGGCGAACACGCTCCAGGAGATCCTCACCGTCAAATCCGACGACGTCGTTGGCCGTGTGAAGACCTATGAAGCCATCGTCAAAGGCGAGAATGTGCCGGAGCCGGGCGTGCCGGAATCCTTCAAAGTGCTCATCAAGGAGCTCCAGTCCCTGGGCCTTGACATCAAGGTCCTCGCGGAGAACAAGGAGGAGATCAAGATCGGCGAGCTGACCGACGACGACGATACGCCGCCCATCGACGTGAACATCGCAGGCACGGAGGACGCGCCCACGCTGCTGCCCACGGCGAGCGACGAATTCAACGAGTTCGACGACTTCGACTTCAACGAGGAGGACGAGGAGGACGAAGAGGACGCCGACGACACGCCGCTTGACGGCTTCACCGTGTTTGACGGCGAAGACGGCGAGCACGAGTAACCAACCGGGACGGAAGGGAGAGAAACGAATTGTTTGAACTCACCAATTTCGATGCAATCCAGATCGGCCTCGCATCGCCCGAAAAGATCCGCGAATGGTCCCACGGCGAGGTTAAGAAGCCTGAAACGATCAATTACCGCACCCTGAAGCCCGAGCGGGACGGCCTGTTCTGCGAACGCATTTTCGGGCCGACGAAGGACTGGGAATGCCATTGCGGCCGCTATAAGCGCGTGCGCTATAAGGGCGTCGTGTGCGACAAGTGCGGCGTGGAGGTCACGCGCGCAAAGGTGCGCCGTGAGCGCATGGGCCACATCGAGCTCGCCGCGCCGGTCTCCCACATCTGGTACTTCAAGGGTATCCCCTGCCGGATGAAAATGCTCCTCGACATGAGCCCGCGGGCGCTCGAAAAGGTGCTCTATTTCGCAGCGTTCGTCGTGACCGACCCTGGCACGACCGACCTGCAGTACAAGCAGCTTCTGACCGACAAGGAATACCGCGAGGCGCAGGAGAAGTTCGGTGCGAAGGCATTCAAGGCCGGCATGGGCGCAGAGGCCATCAAGGAGCTGCTCATGCAGCTTGACCTCGTAAAGCTCGAAGGCGAGCTGCGCGCGGAGATCGAAAGCTCCTCAGGCCAGAAGCGCGCCAATGCGATCAAGCGCCTGGAGGTGATCGAGGCGTTCCTCAAGAGCGGCAACAAGCCGGAGTGGATCATCATGGATGTGATCCCGGTCATCCCACCGGAGCTGCGCCCGATGGTCCAGCTCGACGGCGGCCGCTTCGCCACGAGCGACCTCAACGACCTGTACCGCAGGGTCATCAACCGCAACAACCGCCTGAAGCGGCTGCTTGAGCTGCGCGCGCCGGACATCATCGTCCGCAACGAAAAGCGCATGCTTCAGGAAGCCGTGGACGCGCTCATCGACAACGGCAGGCGCGGCCGCCCCGTCACGGGCCCCGGCAACCGCCCGCTCAAGTCCCTTTCCGACATGCTGCGCGGCAAGCAGGGCCGCTTCCGCCAGAACCTTCTGGGCAAGCGCGTGGACTATTCCGGCCGCAGCGTTATCGTGGTCGGCCCGGAACTCAAGATGTACCAGTGCGGCCTCCCGAAGGAGATGGCGCTCGAGCTCTTCAAGCCCTTCGTGATGAAGAAACTTGTTGAGGACGGCCTTGCGCACAACATCAAGAGCGCGAAGCGCATGGTCGAGCGCGTGCGCACTGAGGTTTGGGACGTGCTCGAGGTGGTCATCAAGGATCACCCGGTCATGCTCAACCGCGCGCCTACGCTGCACCGCCTCGGCATCCAGGCCTTTGAGCCGGTGCTGGTCGAAGGCCGTGCAATTAAGCTGCACCCGCTCGTCTGCACCGCGTTCAACGCGGACTTCGACGGCGACCAGATGGCCGTGCACGTGCCGCTTTCTGTGGAAGCGCAGGCGGAAGCCCGCTTCCTGATGCTCGCATCCAACAACATCCTGAAGCCGCAGGACGGCCAGCCGGTCGTCTGCCCGACGCAGGATATGATCATCGGCTGCTATTACCTCACCCTCCAGCGCGACGGCGAGAAGGGCGAAGGGCGCGCGTTTTCCAGCGAGGACGAAGCGGTCATGGCTTACCAGAACGGCGATATCACGCTGCAATCCAAGGTGCGCATCCGCATGGAACGCGAATGGAACGGCGAGAAGCGCCGCAAGCTCGTGGACACTTCCCTCGGCCGCGTGATCTTCAACAACGCGATCCCGCAGGATCTCGGCTATGTGGACCGCAGCGTGGAGGAGAACATCTTCAAGCTCGAGGTCGATAAGCTCGTCGCCAAGGGCGACCTCAAGGGCATTGTGGACCGCTGCTACCGCCGCCATGGCGCGACAACGACAAGCGAGGTGCTCGACCGCATCAAGGCGCTCGGCTTCAAATATTCCACCCGCGGCGGCATCACCGTCGGCTTCCAGGACATCACCGTCCCGGAAAAGAAGCATGAGATCCTCGCCGCCGCCGAAAAAGAGGTGGACGGCATCGACAACCTGTTCCGCGCGGGCCTTCTTTCCGAAGCGGAGCGCAGGAGCAACGTTATCCACATCTGGGAAAAGGCGACCAACGAGGTCACCGACGCCCTGATGGAGACGCTCGATCCCTATAACCCCATCACGATGATGTCCGATTCGGGCGCGCGCGGTTCCATCAACCAGATCCGCCAGCTCGCGGGCATGCGCGGCCTCATGGCAGACCCATCCGGCCAGATCATCGAGGTGCCGATCCGCGCGAATTTCCGCGAGGGGCTGACGGTGCTTGAATTCTTCATCTCCTCGCACGGCGCGCGCAAGGGCCTGGCCGATACCGCGCTGCGCACCGCGGACTCCGGTTACCTGACCCGCCGCCTTGTGGACGTTTCGCAGGATGTGATCGTCCGCGAGGAGGACTGCTTCGCGGCCCGCGGCGAGACGCCCAAGGGCATGATGATCGAAGCGATCATGGACGACAACAAGGTCGTTGAAAAGTTCGCGGAGCGCATCCTGGGCCGTTACACGGTAGACCCCGTATTCCATCCGGAAACGGGTGAGCTGCTCTGTGATGCGGACACCATGATTACCTACGACATCCGCGACAAGATTGTCGCGGCCGGCGTCACCGGCGTGAACTGCCGCATGGTCCTCACCTGCCGCAGCGAGCACGGCGTCTGCGCGAAGTGCTACGGTGCGAACCTTGCGACCGGCGGGCATGTGGACATCGGCGAGGCGGTCGGCATCATTGCCGCGCAGGCCATCGGCGAACCGGGTACGCAGCTTACGATGCGTACCTTCCACACGGGCGGCGTCGCAAGCGCGGAGGACATCACGCAAGGTCTGCCGCGTGTCGTTGAAATCTTCGAGGCGCGCAAGCCGAAGGGCCTCGCTGTCATCTCGGAGATCGGCGGCAGGGTATCGCTGAGCGAGGGCAAGAAACGCGAGGCCACCATCACCAACGAGGATGGCGAGGCCGAGAAATACCTCATCCCCTTCGGCGCGAAGCTGCGCGTGAAGGATGGCGACGTGATCGAGGCCGGCGACGTGCTGACCGACGGTTCCGTCAACCCCAACGACATCCTCAAGATCAAGGGCGTCAAGGGCGTTCAGGCATACATGCTCACCGAGGTGCAGAACACCTACCGCTCGCAGGGCGTCGACATTGCCGACAAGCATATCGAGGTCATCATCCGCCAGATGCTGCGCAAGGTGCAGGTTGAGGACGCGGGCGACACCTCCATGCTGCCGGGCGAATTGGTGGACATCTTCCGCTTCGAGCGTGAGAACGAGGAAACCATCCTCGCAGGCGGCCAGCCCGCCGTGGCGAAGCGCAAGCTCCTTGGCATCACCAAGGCCGCACTTGCGACGGATTCCTTCCTCTCGGCCGCATCCTTCCAGGAGACGACGCGCGTGCTCACTGAAGCGGCGATCAAGGGCAAGGTGGATCCGCTCGTCGGTCTGAAGGAGAACGTTATCATCGGCAAGCTGATTCCTGCTGGCATCGGCCTCAAGCGCTACCACAACGTGGAGGTCGCGGAAAAGGCGGAGGAACCCTCCGCAGTCAACGTTTGATGATTCATTGAAGCATACGCGGGCGAGCGCGGGTCGCTCCCGCTGGGCGAACGCTGGAATTCCGGCGCTGCGGCGGGTTAAAGGTTCCGCGTTCGCCCGCATGATTGCATGACAGGAGGCAACGATGCCAAGGGTATACCTCAACAAGCAATGCCCGCTGCATGGCAGCGATTACTGCGCGCGGCTGAACATGGAAAACTGTGATACCTGCACGGTGCGCGGCCGAACCGAAGCGGAAATGCAGCTTTTGAAGCTCGACCTGGACGCGATCGCGGCGCTGATGCCGGAGGAGGGGATCTCTGAGCTTTTCCTGACGGACGAATGCGTGCTCTGCAAGGGCAAGGAAAAGGGAAAACGCGCCTGGTATGCACAGACGGACATCGGCAACGCCGAGCCGCGGCGCAAACGTGTGGGCTTCCTCGGCATCAAGCGGGAAGCGCGCGCGGGCTCGATCCTGCCGCTTCAGCTCGCCTGCTGCAACGCATGCCGCAAACGGTATCTGACGCTGCAGTATGTTTTCCCCCTCACGGCGGCCATCTGCATGGCGAGCGGCTTTATGCTCATGAGCGTCCGCGCGATCCGCGAGCCGTTGATGGCAGTCATGCCGGCGCTGCCGGCGATCGTTTTCCTTGCGTTTACACTTGGCGGCGTGCTCGGCGGGCTGTTTTGGCGCAAGGCGCTGCACAAACGCTATGGCGAAAAGACGCACCTTTCCATTTTTAACATCGGTGCGATGCAGCTTATGCGGCGGCTTGGCTGGTTTGAGCTTTACGAGGAGAAGGATCTTTCCCGCCTGGTGTTCTCCAAAAGACGGTTCCGCCAGGGACTCTATACGGGCGCGCCGGAACGCGCCGGGGCGGACAAGCCTGCCGAGGCGGCGGAATTCGCAGAAGAATAGGGCAAAATTGCCCAATTTTGTTTGACAAGGCGCGCTTTGAATGGTAAAATACATCCGTTGCGCCAAAGTACGCAGCTTTCGTTGCGTGCGCGCAAATTACGCTGTGGAAAATGTCCCTTTCAAGGGGTTGCAAGGGATTTTCTTCATATAAACCAAGAATTATTTTACCGTATTTTTACAGGAGGAAAATCATGCCGACCATTAACCAACTGGTTCGCAAGGGCCGTGAGCAGGTGCAGTATAAGTCCAACGCGCCGATCCTCAAGCAGTGCCCGCAGCGCCGCGGTGTGTGCACCGCAGTGCGTACTATGACCCCGAAGAAGCCGAACTCTGCGCTTCGTAAAATCGCCCGTATCCGCCTGACCGATGGCCTCGAAGGTACCGCTTACATCCCCGGCATTGGCCACAACCTGCAGGAGCACTCCGTCGTGCTCATCCGCGGCGGCCGTGTAAAGGATCTCCCCGGCGTGCGTTATCACATCATCCGTGGCGCGCTGGATACTGCCGGCGTTGCCAAGCGCATGCAGGCCCGTTCACTCTACGGCGCAAAGCGCCCGAAGAAATAAGGAGGGAAAAGCTATGCCGAGACGTGGATTTATTCCCAAGCGTGAAGTGCTGGACGACCCCATGTATGGTGGCAAGGTCGTAACCAAACTCATCAACCAGGTTATGCTCGACGGCAAGCGCGGCACGGCCCAGAAGGCCTGCTACGGCGCGTTCGAGATCATCCGCGAAAAGACCGGCCGGGATCCGAAGGAAGTCTTTGAGCAGGCGCTTGCAAACATCATGCCTGTGCTCGAAGTGAAGGCCCGCCGCGTGGGCGGCGCCACCTACCAGGTGCCGATCGAGATCCGCCCGGAGCGCCGCCAGACCCTTGGCCTGCGCTGGCTCGTAAGCTATGCCCGCAGCCGTGGCGAACGCACCATGATGGAACGCCTTGCCGGCGAGATCATGGACGCCGCCAACTCCCAGGGCAATGCCTTCAAGAAGAAGGAAGACACCCACAAGATGGCCGAGGCGAACAAGGCGTTTGCGCACTACCGCTGGTAAGCCCTGCACGAAGGAACCACGTCAAATCCGGCGTTTGCCGCCGGATTTGATTTTTGCCTGTTCGGGAGCGCGGCAGGCGCCGCGCGCGTATGCCCGGATGGAAAACAGATACAATAAAAAGGAATTGAACCCACGGGAAAGGAGGAGAAAACGTGGCACGAGATACATCGCTTGAGATGACGAGAAACATCGGCATCATGGCACATATAGACGCGGGAAAGACGACGACGACCGAGCGCATCCTGTTTTATACTGGCAAGATCCACAAGCTGGGGGAGGTGCACGAAGGCGCCGCTACCATGGACTTTATGGTCCAGGAGCAGGAACGCGGCATCACCATCGCTTCCGCGGCGACGACGGCTTACTGGAAAGGCCACCGGATCAACATTATCGACACGCCCGGTCACGTGGACTTTACCGTGGAGGTGGAACGCTCCCTCCGCGTGCTGGATGGCGCAGTCGCCGTTTTCTGCGCGAAGGGCGGCGTTGAGCCGCAGTCCGAAACGGTATGGCGGCAGGCCAGCAAATACGGCGTGCCCCGCCTTGCGTATGTCAACAAGATGGACATTACGGGTGCGGATTTTTACAACGTCGTAAAAATGATGCATGATCGCCTGAGCGCCAACGCGGTACCGATCCAGCTTCCAATCGGCTCGGAGGCGGACTTCGTCGGCCTGATCGACCTCATTACGATGAAGGCCGAGGTGTATTACGACAACGAGGGGAAGGACATCCGCGAGGAGGAGATCCCCGAGAATATGCGCGACTTGGCGGAGGAATACCGCCAGAAGCTCATTGAGGCCGCCGCCGACGAGGACGAGGCCATCATGGAAAAATACCTGGAGGGTGAAGAACCCAGCGAAGATGAGCTCAAGAAGGCCATCCGCAAGGGAACCATCGGCAACACCATGGTGCCTGTATGCTGCGGCACGTCCTACCGCAATAAGGGCGTGCAGCCGCTGCTGAACGCCATCGTGGATTACATGCCCTCCCCGCTCGATATTCCCCCGGCGCAGGGCACCTCTCTCGACGGGGAGGAGACCGTCATCACCGAGTGCTCGGATGACGCGCCCTTTGCCGCGCTTGCGTTCAAGATCGTGGCGGATCCCTATGTGGGCAAGCTCGCGTTCTTCCGTGTATACAGCGGCACGATCAAATCCGGCACGTATATTTACAACGCTTCCAAGAACAAGCGTGAGCGCATCGGCCGCATTCTTTTGATGCATGCCGCGAGCCGCACTGAGATCGAAGAAGCGCATGCGGGCGACATCGCTGCACTCGTCGGCCTTAAGGAGACCGGCACCGGCGACACGCTTTGCGACGAAAAGCAGCCGCTCTTGCTTGAGACGATGGAGTTCCCGGACCCCGTCATCCAGGTTGCGATCGAGCCCAAAACCAAGGCCGGCCAGGACAAAATGACCATGGCGCTTTTGAAGCTCGCGGACGAGGACCCGACCTTTAAGACCTTCACGGATCAGGAAACGGGCCAGACCATAATCTCCGGCATGGGCGAGCTGCACCTGGAGATCATTGTAGACCGTTTGATCCGCGAATTCCGCGTGGAATGCAAGGTCGGCAAGCCGCAGGTCGCTTACCGCGAGACGATCACAAAGACCGTTAAGTCGGAAGGGCGCTACGTCCGGCAGACGGGCGGCCATGGCCAGTACGGCCACTGCATTGTGGAGTTCTCGCCCCTCGAGCCCGGCAGCGGCTTTGAGTTTGAGGACAAGACGGTCGGCGGCGTGGTTCCGAAGGAATTCATCCCCGCTATCAAGACCGGCATCGAGGAAGCTTCCCGCAGCGGCGTGCTTGGCGGCTACGAGGTCGTGGATTTCAAGGCGACGCTTCTCGACGGCAGCTACCACGATGTGGACTCCTCCGAAATGGCTTATAAGATTGCGGGCTCCCTCGCGCTCAAGGACGCGCTCGAAAAGGCGCACTGTGTGCTGCTTGAGCCTGTAATGAAGGTCGAAGTGCTCATGCCCGAAGAATACATGGGCGACGTAATCGGCAACCTGACGGCGCGGCGCTGCCGCATCGAAGGCACTGAGGTGCGTGGCAACGCGCAGGTTGTGAACGCGATCTGCCCGCTGTCCGAAATGTTTGGCTATTCGACCGACCTGCGCTCCCGCACGCAGGGGCGCGGCACGTTCACCATGCAGTTTGACCACTATGAACAGGTGTCTGACGGCGTGGCGAAGAAGATCCTCGGCTTGCGCGTGTAAACAGAGCGCGGCTTAACATGAAATAAACACTGAATTTGAGGTAAGGAGAGCTACAATGGCAAAGGCAAAATTTGAACGCACGAAACCGCACGTAAACATTGGCACGATCGGCCACGTAGACCATGGCAAGACGACGTTGACGGCGGCGATCACGATGGCGCTGGCGCAGCAGGGGCAGGCGGCGGCGATGCGTTACGACGAAATCGACAAGGCGCCGGAAGAGAAAGCGCGCGGCATCACGATCAACACAGCGCACGTGGAATACGAGACGGAGCACCGTCACTATGCGCACGTGGACTGCCCGGGCCACGCGGACTATGTAAAGAACATGATCACGGGCGCGGCGCAGATGGACGGCGCGATCCTGGTCGTATCGGCGGCGGACGGCCCGATGCCGCAGACGCGCGAGCACATTCTGCTTGCGCGGCAGGTTGGCGTGCCGTACATCGTGGTGTTCATGAACAAGGTGGACCAGGTGGACGACGAGGAGCTGCTTGAGCTGGTCGAAATGGAGATTCGTGAGCTGCTTTCGAGCTATGATTTCCCGGGCGACGATATTCCGATCGTGAAGGGCTCCGCGCTGCAGGCGCTGGAAGCGATCCAGAACGGCGCTGTTGCAAAGGACGCGCCGGAGTGCAAGTGCATTTTCGAGCTGATGGACGCGGTGGACAGCTACATTCCGGAACCGGAGCGTGCAGCCGACAAGCCGTTCCTGATGCCGGTAGAGGACGTGTTCTCGATCACGGGACGCGGTACGGTAGCGACGGGCCGTGTGGAGCGCGGTACGGTGAAGGTGCAGGACACGGTGGAGATCGTGGGTCTGACGGAAGAGAAGCGCTCCACGGTGGTAACGGGCGTGGAAATGTTCCGGAAGCTGCTTGACCAGGCGATCGCGGGCGACAACATCGGCGTGCTTCTGCGCGGCGTGCAGAGGACGGACATCGAGCGCGGGCAGGTGCTTGCGAAGCCGGGTTCGATCCATCCGCACACGCACTTCAACAGCGAGGTGTACGTGCTGACGAAGGAAGAAGGCGGCCGTCATACGCCGTTCTTCAGCGGCTACCGTCCGCAGTTCTACTTCCGGACGACGGACGTAACCGGTACGATCAAGCTGCCGGAAGGCGTGGAGATGGTGATGCCGGGCGACAACATCCGGATGGAGATCACGCTGATCACGCCGATCGCAATGGATGAAGGCCTTCGGTTCGCAATCCGCGAAGGCGGCCGCACGGTAGCGTCGGGCGTTGTATCGAGCATCATAGAATAACAAAAAGCATACAGCAAAGGCTTCGGAGGAATTCCGGAGCCTTTTTGCGTAGGAGGAGGGGAGTTCCCTGGCATGTTTAGCGGAACGGCTTTCTGGATAAGGCAATCCTCCGTCAGCGCTTACGCGCTGTCACCTCCTTTCAAAAAGGAGGCTTTTGGGCGTGGTGAACTCTGGTGGTTTTTCGTACTCGGGCGGCGCACGGGAGCGCATCGACCAAACGGCTCCTTTGGCAAAGGGGCGGAGCCGAGGCGCACCCCGCCCGCCCGACTCGCGGTCGCTTCGCTCTGTACCGCTCGCTGGACTAGGCCTCTGAGCCGTCGCAGGCGGGGGCTCACGGCGCGTCTCCCGCGCCGGAAGTTCCTTGCTTGGGCGATGCAGCGAGGCGGAAGCTCAGTGAGCAAGGGAGCGCCAAGAAGCCGCTCCTGCGGCGACACAGCGCGACCATTGCGAACTTTGGGGCCTGGCAGCGCGCAGCGCTGGCTGAGGATTGTTCCTGCCGCAGCGGCTAACCCGTTCGGCAGCGCGTTCCTGTGGCGGCCCCTTCACTGCCTATGGGAAGCGCACATCCCAAAAGGCTCCCTCTCGGAGGAAGCTGCCGCCCCTGCGGCAAGACTTCCCAAAGCGCCTGCATGCACAGTGGGTCACAAAGGAACGGCTTTTTCCAAGCAAAAAGGCGAACCTTACGGTCCGCCTTTTCTCATGCGCATTTGCTTATTGGAACTTCATGCCGTTGAACTTTACGCCAGGGCCCATCGTGGTGGAGATGACCACGCTCTTGAGGTAGGTACCCTTCGCGGCCGCGGGCTTCGCCTTCACGATCGCGTCCATCAGGGAAGCGAGGTTCTCCGTGAGCTTGTCAACGCCGAAGGAAACCTTGCCGACGGGGACATGCACGATAGCAGTCTTATCGACGCGGTATTCAACCTTACCGGCTTTGATGTCGGCAACAGCCTTGGCAACATCCATCGTGACGGTGCCGCTCTTCGGGTTCGGCATGAGGCCCTTAGGGCCGAGGATACGCGCGATGCGGCCGATGGTACCCATCATGTCCGGCGTCGCAACGCAAACGTCAAAGCCAAACCAGTTCTCGGTCTGGATCTTCTTTACGAGATCGTCGTCGCCTACGAAATCAGCGCCGGCTTCCTGCGCTTCCTTGGCCTTGTCGCCCTTGGCGAACACGAGCACGCGGACGGTCTTACCGGTACCATGGGGCAGAACCACGGTGCCGCGAACCTGCTGATCCGCATGACGCGGGTCAACGCCCAAGCGGATAGAAGCCTCGACGGTCTCGTCAAACTTGGCTTTCGCGGTGGAAAGAACGGCTTCGATGCCCTCGCGGGGATCATAAAGCTTCTGCTTGTCGATCAGCTTAACGCTGTCCTGGTATTTCTTGCCATGCTTCATACTTCAATCCCCCCTTAGTCCACAACGACGATGCCCATGCTGCGGGCCGTGCCTGCCACCATACGCATGGCGGCCTCAACGCTCGCGGCGTTCAGGTCGGGCATTTTCAGCTCCGCAATCTCGCGGACCTGCGCCTGCGTGATGTTGGCAACCTTCTGCGTGTTCGGGCGGCCGGAAGCGGTCTCGATGCCGCAAGCCTTCTTGATCAGGACGGCCGCGGGCGGCGTCTTGGTGATGAAGGTGAAGGAGCGGTCCTGATACACAGTGATGACAACCGGGATGATCAGGCCCGCCTGCTTGGCGGTACGCTCGTTGAACTCCTTGCAGAAGCCCATGATGTTCACGCCGTGCTGACCCAGCGCGGGGCCGACCGGCGGCGCCGGCGTCGCTTTGCCAGCGGGGATCTGAAGCTTCACATACCCTGTGATCTTCTTTGCCATTGAAGTTTTCCTCCTGAATAAAATGTGGTGCGAGCGGCCTTGGTCTTTCTTCTCAAAAGCAGGGAAGAGAGGGCCTCCCACTTATGCAAACCCTTTCGGGCTACATAGCGAAAAACGGTTCTTACAATTTCTGTACCTGGATGTAGTCGAGCTCCACGGGCGTGTTGCGGCCAAACATGGAAACGACGAGCTTCACCTTCTGGCGCTCCGGGTCGAGCGCTTCCACGGTGCCGATGAAGTTCTCCAGCGGGCCGGAGACCACGCGCACGCTCTCGCCGACGGCGATGTCCAGCTCGATGGGGATGTGCTCCACACCCATGGCCGTGACCTCTTCATCCGTAAGCGGGATGGGCTTGGATCCTGGGCCGACAAACCCCGTCACGCCGCGCGTGTTGCGCACGACATACCAGGTTTTGTCGTTCATGATCATCTTGATCATTACATAGCCCGGGTAAACCTTCCGCTGGATGACCTTGCGCTTCGCGTCCTTGATCTCAATGACTTCCTCCGTGGGATATTTCACCTCGAGGATCATATCCTGGAGGTTGCGGTTTTCCACGGCCTTTTCAAGGTCTTCCTTTACTTTGTTCTCATACCCGGAATAGGTATGGACGACGTACCACTTGGCTTCCTCGGACATGGTAGCTCCTGTCAAGGCGCCGCTCAAAGCGTGCCGAGGAGCGAAAGCCCCTGACCGAACACGAAATCGAGCACGCCGATCACGATGCTCATCAGCACGATGAACGCAAGGACCGTGAGGGTATAGGAAGCGAGTTCCTTCTTGGTGGGCCAAGCGAGCTTCTTCACCTCGCCGAACACCTCGCGGAAGAATTTGCCGATCCGCGCAAACAGGCCCGGACCTTTCGCCTTCTTCTTGGCGACTTCCTTCTTTTCGTTCTTCTCGTTCGCCATTTTTACTCTCCTGTCAGCTTACTTCGCTTCTTTGTGGACGGTATGCTTGCGGCAGAAACGGCAGTACTTGCTGAACTCCAGGCGGTCGGGGTCGTTCTTCTTGTTTTTGAAGGTATTGTAATTCCTCTGCTTGCACTCGCTGCAGGCCAACGTGATCTTAACGCGCATGATTGATTTCCTCCTCAAGTATCCAACGGCGAACCGTTTTGTGGATTGCGAACCTAAATAAACCCCCCTGATGGGGGTTGCTTAACTAATTTAGCACACGCGCGCTGGAATGTCAAGGAAAACCGCGAAAACTTCTTGCTTTTTCCGGCATTTTGGCCGTCTTGTGGCCGCGTTTGCGGCAGGGCCATAGATGTTGTGGAGGAGGAAGAAAATGTTGGGAATTGATAATTGGCAATGGGCGCGGGGGTAAGGCAATCCACAGTCACGGCTTGCGCCGTTTATTGCGGCAGTTCGCAAAGGCCGCGCGAATAAGGTCAATCCTCAGTCCGCTTCGCGGACGGCTCCTTTGCCAAAGGAGCCTTTTGGTCAGTGCGCTCTCGAATGCCATCCGAATACGAAACCCGTTGGAGTTCACCACCCTCAAACGCCCCCTTTCTGAAAGGGGGCGGCACGGCGTGATTGCCGTATTCCAGCAGCGCGCAAGCACTGCCGGAGGGAGTTCTCTATGGCCGAGGCTTAAGCCGGAACAAAGCAACTCCCTCAGCCGCCTGCGGCGGCAGCTCCCTCTGAGAAGGAGCCTTTCGAGCCGGAGAACAGGCTTGCGTATCCACGCCAAAATGCGCGCATGCGCAGGGCAAGGGCCGGCGTCCGAGAGGTTGCGCGGTGCGCGCGAGCGCATGCCGCGTTTGCTGCATGGGCACGCGCCGAATCCGCGCTGGCAAAGCATGCGGCCGTCGGCGCGGCAAGCGCGAACGGATTGGATGGACCCGGCCCGGCAAGCCCGAGCACCGGCGCGCGCTTTTTGCTTCTTTTTCTAAAAAAGAAGTCCCCCGCCGGGACAAGGCGGGACAGCCGCACCTTTTCTCGCGGGACGTCCGGGACGCCGTACCCCTACGATGGCTTACATCAAAGGCCCGCTTTCTGTTTCTTCATTCACCTTTCTCCATTATTACCGTTTCGCTTCACCTTCACCCAGTAGCCGTTTCCGTTTGTGTCACGCACAAAGCGCGTATAGCCGCGGGCACGGTATGGCTGGGCGGGATAGCCCTCGCCGGGCAGGGCATAGACGGTACTGCGCGCGCCGTTCACAAGGCCGCTTCCTTCCAGATAGTAACGCCGCGTCCCCGGATAGCGTACACGCCGCCAAGAAATGCCTGGGAACGCCTCCGGGAAGAGGCTCCCCGCCGCCTCCGCCGTGCCCACGCCGGAGGGCTTAGGCGCATCCTCCGGCCTGCTCAGCTCGCGCACCGCGTCGCTCCATTGCGGGTCGCGCAGCCGAGTGTGCCCCGCCATACCGGCAGGGATCATATTCCTGCGCCTGCGTTCCTCCTGCACGGCGAGCGGCCGCGGCACAAAAGCGCCGCGCAAGGGTTCGTCGGACGCAAAGTGTGCCGCAGCGCCACCCTCGCCACCGCCGGGCGGAAAGAGTTCGCTCGCTTTGGAAAGAATGCTCTGGAGCGCCTCGGAACGCGGCTGCGGCGGTTCCGGCCGGTGCGTGGCGGTCCGCTGTTCCGCCCGCGCAGGTTTTTCCGCCGGGGCCTCCGGGAGCGCAGGCGCTGGGGGCGCGGCCTGCGCGCGGGGTTCCTGCGGTTCGCGCTCAGCCATGGGCGTTTTTGCCGCTTCCGCAGTGTGCGGCGGGGCCGCCCGCGGCGCTTCGGCCGGCGGGCTTTCCCGGTTGCCGCCCGCCCGCAAAGCCCGCAGCGGCCGCTTCAGCGCCTCGACCGCACGGCGGTCCAGCGCGCCGCGCGCACCCTCCGCGCAGAAGATCTCGCCCCCCGGCGCATCCGCAACGAGGAGGATCACCGCCGGGTCGACGCGCGCCGCCGTCCGCCCAGCTCCGCCGGAAAGCGGGACGCGCACTGCCGTCCCATCCAGCCCGGCGAGGCATGCGGCCTTTGGGATGGGTGCGTCCAGCTTTGCGCCCGGGCGCAGCGTGAGCGTAATGTGCGTCCCATCCGCGCCGGACAGAATATGCGCCGCACCCCTGCGCATGCCGTGAAAAGCGATGATGCGTTCCGTTTCTCTCGCGTTCATGCCGCAATCCCCCTTCTTTCTTCTAATCATGTATATGACGCGCAGGGGACGGTATGTTATAATGAATGTGCGGCGTCTGCAAAAAACCGCCGCAAACCGCCGCAAAGGAGGATCTGAATGAAACAGCTCAGGGATAAAAACGGCCTCACGCTGGAAGAATTCCTTGCCAATTACGACCCGGACAAATACCGCCGCCCTTCCGTCACGGTAGACATGGCGGTGTTTACCATGCTGCGCACGGAGGGTGAGTGCGACCTTGCTGTGCTGCTCATCCGCCGGGGCAACCACCCGTTCCTCGGCACGTGGGCGCTGCCCGGCGGCTTCGTCAAGATAGACGAGGAGCTTGCGGACGCAGCCGCCCGCGAGCTCCAGGAGGAAACCGGTGTGACGGATGTGCCGCTTCGTCCCTTCGGCGTGTTCGGCGGCGTGGACCGCGACCCCCGCACGCGCGTGATCTCCGCCGGGTTCTTCGCGGTCGCGCCCATGTGCAGCCTCGCACCCGATGCGGGCGACGACGCGGCGGACGCTTCGCTTTTCGTGGTGGAAACGAGCCTTGAAGCCGCGAGCGCCTCCGCCGAGACATACCGCATGACGCTCTTTGGCCGCCGCATCCTCTGCGCGCGCGCCCAACTACGCTATGACGCGCTCGGCGCGCAGGCGGCGCAGATGCCGGGCGAAATGGCGGGCGACCTTGCAAGCGACCATGGCCTCGTGCTTTTTTCCGCGCTCCGGGCGTTGGCGGCGCTGCCGCGCGCGCGCGTTGCGCGCCTGCTCACGCGGGACTGCCCGGACCTTTTCGACGATGCGGTAGAGGCGCTTGACCGCGCCCTCGGCGCGATCCCGACGGAGGATGAGGAGGACTAGGCGCGGCGCGCTTTGCGCGAACCAAAAGGCGCCCTCTTATAGGGAGCTGCCGCCGCAGGCAGCTAAGGGAGTTGTCTTGTCCCGGCTGAAACCGCGTAGGGGACGGCGTGCTTTCTGAAACGGTTTCTTGATACGGCAATCCCCCGGCATGCTAACGCATGCCACCCCTTTTCAAAAAGGGAGCGTTTGGAAGTGGTGAACCCCAACGCTTTTCCGTATACGGATCCCGCACGAGAGCGTGCAAACCAAAAAGGCTCCCTCTCAAGGGGAGCTGCCACTGCAGACGGCCGAAGCAGTTCCCGTTGCACTTGGAACGTGGCTTTAGAAGAAAGGACGAAAAGCAAACGCTTATGAACCAAAACAAACCCATGCCGAAGCTGGCCGCGGCCCTCGCGTTCCTCGCGGCGCTGCTGCTGATCGTATCGCTGCTGTTCACGGCGCTCCAGCTTGTGCTGCACGACGAAGCCTGGTTTGCCGCGCGCTATGGAGCTTACGGCACCGCGGAGGCGATCGGCATCCCCACGGACGACATCACTGCCGCACTGATGCGGCTAATATACTACATGGAGGGCGACGTCCCTTCGATCGACCTTACCGTGACGGAGAACGGCACGCCCGTTTCGATGTATAACGAGCGGGAAACACAGCACATGGTGGATGTGCGGGAGCTTTACCAGGCCTGGCGCGGCGTGCGCGATTTCGGCGTACCCGCGGCGGCGCTGCTGATCCTCGGCGCGTGCGCGCTGCTCCCCAGGGGGCAGCGCATGAAGGCGCTTTCCAAAGGGTACCTCCGCGCGAGCATCGTTTTTGGCCTCATCGCCGCCGCGCTCGGCGTTTGGGTCATGGCCGACTTCAACAGCTTCTGGATCAATTTCCACTATCTGTTTTTCGACAATGACCTCTGGATTCTCTCCTACGCCACGGACCGCATGATCCGGATTTGTCCGCAGCAGCTTTTCTATGACATTGTGGTGAAGTTTGGGCTCATCTTCTTCGCCGCCTTCGGCGCGCTGCTCGCAGCCTCCATTTTCGGCGCGAGAGGGAGGAAAGCGCGGGGAGAAGGATAGGGGGCAATGACAATCCCCCGTCAGCGCTTGCGCGCTGCCACCCCCTTTCAGAAAGGGGGATTTTGGGAGCGGTGAACTCAAACGTTTTTTCGTATTCGGATAGCACATGGGAGCGCACTGACCAAAAGGCTCCTTTTTGAAAGGAGCTGTCATGGCGTAAGCCATGACTGAGGATTGTCTTATCCGCGCAAGCGCCGGATATACCCCGCTGGGAAAGCGAAGGATCATTCCCGCCGCAATCCGGGTTCATCACAAATATGCACCGAAGTGCAGAAAGGGATTCTGCCCATGCAATACGAAACGCTGGCCCGCGCGGGCGTGCAGGCCTATCAGCAAAAAGAAGCACCCCTCCTGCTCGCCATCGAGAGCTCCTGCGACGAAACCGCCGCGGCCGTGCTGCGCGGCGCGCGGGATGTGCGCGCGATGACGGTCTACACGCAGATCCCGCTGCATCAGAAGTTCGGCGGGGTCGTGCCGGAGCTCGCCTCCCGCAGCCACGTGGAAAAGATCGGCGCGGTGACGGAGGCAGCCCTCCGGGAGGCGGGCGTGTCCATCCATGAGATAGACGCCATCGCCGTCACCTATGGCCCAGGGCTCGTTGGCGCGCTACTCGTAGGCGTGAGCTACGCGAAGGGACTCGCCCTTGCAGCGGGCAAGCCCTTCGTGGGCGTGAACCACATCGCCGGGCATATCGCGGCGAACTATCTGACCTATCCGGATTTAAAGCCCCCGTTCGTCTGCCTCGTGGCTTCCGGTGGGCATAGCCACATCGTGCGCGTGGAGGATTACTGCTCTTTCGCGCTCCTTGGCCGCACCCGGGACGATGCCGCCGGCGAAGCGTTCGACAAGGTGGCCCGCGTGCTCGGCCTCGGCTATCCCGGCGGCCCGGCGCTCGAGGCGCTCGCGCGGGAGGGCGACCCCCATGCCTTCCGCTTCCACGCGGGCTTCAACGACAAGCCCACGTTCGATTTCAGCTTTTCCGGCCTGAAGACGGCCGTCATCAACCAGGTGCACACGGCGCAGCAGCGCGGCGAAACGCTCAGCGCGGCGGATGTGGCCGCCTCCTTCCAGCATGCCGTGGTGGAGACGCTCGCGGAAAAATCCGTGCGCGCCGCCGTGGAAAGCGGCATGGGTACGCTTGCCCTCGCGGGCGGCGTTTCTGCAAACCGGGCGCTGCGCGGCGCGATGCAGCGGCGCGCGGAGGCTGCGGGCCTGCGCTTTTGCTGCCCGGAGTTCCGCTTCTGCACGGACAATGCCGCGATGATCGCCTGCGCCGGGCATTATGCGCTCATGGCCGGTCAGTTGTCCCCGCTTTCGCTTAACGCCGTGCCGGGGCTTGCGCTCGCGCCGGAGCCTTCCGCCAGGTAGGCGAGCACGCCGTCCGCAATGCCGTGCGCCAGCTTCTGCTGGTGCGTTTCCGTTTGCAGGAGCGCCTCATCCTCCGCGTTGGAAAGGAACCCGCACTCGACGAGCACGGAGGGCGCGGGGCTTTCCCGGATCACGAAATAATCCCCCGGGTTCGCGCTGCGCACCGGCCTGCCTGCCGCCTCGCATACGGAGGCGATCACGAGCTCCGCCAGGCGCTGGCCCTCCGCGGAGCCTTTCATGTAAAACGCCATGGGGCCGGAGACCGCCGGGTCCGTAAAGCGGTTCATGTGCACGCTGACGACGAGATCCACGTCCGCCGTGTTCATGATCGCGCGGCGGGCCTGCATATCGCCCTGCTTGGTATCCGCAAGGGCGTTTTCATCCGTGCGCGTCATGAGCACAGTCACGCCCGCTTCCTCCAGCGCGTCCCGCACGGCGCAGGCGACGGTCAGGTTCAGCCCGGCTTCCACCACGCCCGTCTTGCTGCCCACCGCGCCGCCATCCGCGCCGCCATGCCCCGCATCCACCACCACGGTGTAGGCATGGGCAGGTGTTTCCGCCTCCGCACCGGGCGCCTCCACGCCGGGCGCCTCCGCACCGGGCGCCTCCGTCGGGAACGGCTCGATCACCGGCCTATCCGCGCGTCCCAGCATACGCGCGCCGAATACCCCCACGATGCACACCAGCATCCCCAACAGCAGCGTGTCGCACGCATGCCTGAGCCGCGTGCCCGCTTTCCGCTTCCCCATAAAATCACCTCATGGTGATTATATTGGTGGAAAGGCCCACTTATAACACACCTACGCGCCACTTTCGTGCCTTTTTCCCGCATTTTGCATGCCTGCCCCTGCATATGCGATGTATGTCCACATGCAGAAATCTTTGAATATTCGCCTTGACAAGCCGGAAATATCCACACTGTCCACAAAGTTATCCACACCCTGCTGCGGGGATTTAGGCGCTTTTTCGCGTTCTTGTCCACAGAATTCACACCGCCTGTCCATAGATTTTACACAAGCGCATATGAGTGGTATATGCAAATGCGGAAAAGCACGAAAAACCGCGGACGGGCCTTGCGCGCCCCCGCGGTTTGCCTTGGATGCATATTCGTTTTCGATATTTACAGCTTCCCTTCGCTGCGCAGCCAGGCGAGCGCGTCCGCGACCGTCTCGCGCAGGGGGCGCGTCCGGAAACCGAGCTCCCGCGCGGCCTTCTCGTGGGAAAAGGCGGAATTGCTTTTGAGCGTGTAAAGCGAATACCGCGTGAACAGCGGCTTGCGCTTGGTGATGGCCGTGCTGAGGCCGAAGAACGGCAGCGCAAGGCAGGCGACCCACGTCGGCAGCATGCGGCGCACCTCCCGCGCACCGCCCTGCTCATGGATGCAATGCAGCAGCTCGCGCACGGAAACATAGCGGTTGGCCAGGATGTATCCCTCGCCCTTGCGGCCGCGCGTGCAGCAGCTGACCACGCCCGCCGCCACGTCCCGCACGTCCACGAAGTCGTACCCGCCGTTCACGCCTACGGGCAGCCTGCCCCGGCATGCGTCGATGAGAAGCTGCGTCACGCTCCCACCTGCCAAGTCGTTTGGGCCGCAGAGCCCGCCTGGGAACACGATGGAAGCATCCAGCCCCTCCTCGCGCACGGCGCGCATTACGAGGGCCGAAGCCTCCGCCTTGGTTTTTCCATAAAAGCCTTTGATTTTGTCCGGGTCGAACTCGGTTCCTTCGGTGATAACCTGCCCGTGCGGCAGCTCACGCAGCGCGTGTACGGAGCTCACGTAGACGAGCTTTTTCACCCCGGATTCCACGCACTGGGCCACCACATTGCGCGTGCCCTCCACGTTGACCGCGTGCACGCGCTTGTTGAAATTCCATCCAATCGAAACGATGCCCGCGCAGTGGATCACGCAGAGCTCCGTCCCCGCAGGCGCCTCGAAGAACCTCCGCAGGGACGCGCGATCCAGCACGTCGCCCTCGAAGCGTTCCATCGCCTCCGGCAGCTTTTGCGCCGCCTTGTCGCCCGGCAAAACGAGCCCGCGCACGTTTGCGCCGCACGAAACCAGCTCCCGCGCCACGTTGCTGCCCAAATAGCCTGCAGCGCCCGTCAAAAGATATAACCGTTCCATCTTGCACACCTCGCCTTGTAATGAATGAATTTGCTCAATGCCAGATAAATTAATGCGGCAAATTGTGCAACATAGTGTTGTTTATCTTTCTTAATATTATTATACTAACGGTATATCGCATGCTCAACCGCCAAATGTGCGGCGAATGCAAGTTAGCCAACAGGTGCGCGGTGCGGTGTCGGTTATCAATGTGAACGTTTTTTGGCGGAAAAGCGGAGGAAGATAAAGACTTCGCGGGCGCAGGCCCTTGGGTATGCTTTACGGGGTGCTCGGTGTATAATGGCAATCCCCCGCAGCGCTTACGCCGCAAGAATACGGCAATCCCCCGGCATGCTAACGCATGCCACCCCCTTTCAAAAAGGGGGCGTTTGGAAGTGATTCACCCCTACGTTTTTCGTATTCGGACGGCGCGCGGGAGCGCACACCCAAAAGGCTCCTTTGGCAAAGGAGCTGGCACGGCGTAAGCCGTGACTGAGGATTGTCTTACCCCAAACGCACCCTCACCAAACACACAACAAACCCTAGGAGGAACCACCCATGAAAAGCGACCGGCGCGTGCGCTATACGCGCATGGTTCTAAAGCAGGCGCTGCTCTCGCTGATGCTGGAGCGGCCGATCAGCCGCATCACCGTCACGGAGATCTGCGCGCGGGCGGAGGTCAACCGCGCGACCTTCTACGCGCACTACACCGACCCTTACGACCTGCTCGCGCGCATCGAGAACGAACTGTTGGAGGCAATCCAAGGTTCGATCCGCAGCGGGCTTTCCTCCAGCAGCCTCCGCCAGCTTTTGACGGACATCTGCCACTCCATCCGGGAAAACGGCGCGCTTTGCCGGGTGATCTTCAGCGAGCACGGGGACAGGGAATTCCTGGAGCGCGTGCTCAACATCGCGCACGAGGAAAGCATGGCCCTCTGGAAGAAGATGGCCCCTCAGGCAGGGGAGCGGGAGCTCGCCCGGCTTTACGACTTCTTCTCTCACGGCAGCGCCGCAGTGATCCGCAGCTGGGTGCTCTCCGGCATGCGGGATACGCCGGAGGAAATCGCCTCCTTCATCGAGCGCATCAGCGCGGGCGGGCTTGCGCAAATCGCGGGAAAATGAGCGGATTTTCTTGTAATCATGGGCATTCGCGCTTATAATAAATTCGATGGAGTATACAAACGATAACCAAAATCCCAACGGGCTGCTCGCGCTCGTTTCCGCCGGCCTGCCGGAGCCGCGCCGCCGCAATCCGCGGCAGGTAAGCCCGCTCGTGCTCGCGTACATCGGGGATACGGTGTACGACCTTTTTGTGCGCACGCTGCTGGTGGAGCGCACGGACGCGACGGCCCACGGCATGCACATGCAGGCCGCAAAGCGCGTCTGCGCGGCGGCGCAGGCGGAGGCGTTCCGCCGCATCGAACCCCGTTTGACTGAGGACGAACTCGCCGTGTTCAAGCGCGGCCGCAACGCCCACATGGGCACTGTCCCCAAGCACGCGCACATTGCGGATTACCGGGCGGCCACGGGGCTTGAGGCGCTTTTCGGCTACCTTTACCTCGCGGGCGCGGACGCGCGCCTGGCAGAGCTCATGCGTGCGGCGCTCGGGGAGGATGCAGACGGGTAAAGGCGGGGGCTGATTCAGCAATCCCCCGGCATGTTTTACGGAGCGGCATCCTAATACGGCAATCCTCCGTCAGCGCTTACGCGCTGCCACCTCCTTTCAAAAAGGAGG
>OJPD01000081.1_pt1 | contig 77801 bp, 63 predicted proteins | sample 1598371 | NCBI WGS metagenome assembly OJPD01 (sample SAMN03922478, study PRJEB24848) | human gut metagenome | isolation source: stool sample | host: Homo sapiens | place: Germany | collected 2010-11
CGTCGGCAGCGTCAGATGTGTATAAGAGACAGAAACTATAGAGACGCTTCCCAACTTCATTTGATAGAACCGTTGGCATTTCTTTAATCAGTGGCATAGAGTTGATATTGATTACTCCGATGTTATTGCTGCTAAAATAAGACAGTTGAGTATCATCAACAATCTCCTGATCCAATATAAGGTAGCCAACTCTTCTATTCTCGTCTAATGCTCCGTTTTGCGAACGCATGTAGTTTAGCCAACTAAGTATAAGCTTGATGTTATAATCATTTAACGAATATCCTAAAAATAGCACAATATGGTCAGTCAGCAAGGATTTAATGAAAAGTTCAATTAATACATGTTTTTGCGAGTAGTTTAAATAGTCTTGCTCTTTTAGAACTATGCTGGAAGGTTCGGAAAGATCCCCGTGCATTTTGACGATGTACTTTCCTTTGTCTGCATTTAACAAATCCTTATCATGCACAATCACTTGGTATTGCTTACAAAATATATTTTTTGATGATTCAAGCAACTGGTCATAATTTGTGGTTATAATATGGGCTGGATTTATATCAAGAATTGCTGACGATAAAGGTGCATCTGCTGTCACAGCAGGAATACTTTCGGCTAATACACGGTTATATAATTCTTTATCCTTGTTAAACACATGCTGCGGTATCTTTAGAAATTCATCTGTCGAAAAATCATCTTTCAGCAAACAGGTACTTTCGCATTTTTCTGCTTTATGTCTGCAAGAATTACATCTTGAATAGTTAATTGCTTTTGCCATGTTTTGAATCAGGGTATTCCAGCTGGGCATTCCATCCACATTGCAAGATACTCCCGCACCGACAAAAATGACTAACTTTCCTTGCTCGTCTTTTTCCCTGAACAAACTGATATAGTTGAGCAGTTCATCGTTGCTCATAAACACATCTACCTTCTTTATCTATGAGGTCATTTTTATACGTAAGTAACGGCGGAACTCGTCAAATCAAACAAAGCATTCTTCTACTCTTGCTACATGTTCAGTACCTTTATCCTTCGTGATACCGTAACCACCGCTCAAAACTTGAAGTGGTATAGAGAGAAAACTGCTTTATATACTTTATTATACTATACTGCAAGATATTACTCTTGGCAACTCTTTGCTACAATAGTCTCAACATCTACAAAGGAGCTGAGGCTATGCCAACCACTTATCCCACTGAACTCAAAGTCAAAACCATTCGCCGCTATGAAAAAGGCGAGTCCATCAAAGCGTTGAGCCAAGAGTTGCACATCTCCCAAAGCACCCTGTACCAATGGAGGAAAGAGTACTGCTCGATCAAAGCACACAACTGCACCTACACGCCCGCCGAATTTGACGCCATTTCCCACCGTCTGCAAAAGCTGGAGCATCACATGGAGATCATCCGCCAGACCGGGTATCTGTCCAGTGTTCCCTTGCAGAAAAAGCTTGCCACCCTTGAGGAACTCTACAACCGGGCGGGCAATCCCTACAGTGTCCATGAGCTATGCGACGCTCTTGACGTTGCAAGGGGGACCTTCTACAACCACATCTTCCGAAGAGCAGACAGAAGCAAATATCAGGAGGAACAGGCGCAACTCATGTTGATGGTCAAGCAGGTGTTTGACGACAGCGAGCAACGCTTTGGTGCGGAGAAGATCCGTGTCATTTTGGCTGAAAGCGGCATTCGCGTGGGTAAAAAGCGTATTTCCGCCATCATGCAGGAGTTGGGGCTGCACAGTGTTCGAGTAGACGCAAAAAAGCAGTTCAAACGCAAGCAGCAATACGCAAAACAAAATCTGCTGAAACATGAGTTTTCAGCAGATCATCCCAATCAAACATGGGTCAGCGATATTACATACTTCAAGGTCAAAAGCTACTGGGTCTATCTATGCATCATTCTTGACCTGTACTCCCGTAAGATCATTGGCTGGCGAGTATCCAAACACATGAGTACACATTTGGTCACGGCAACCTTCAAGGCCACTTATCAGGAACGGGGACGACCACAAAACCTAACCTTTCACAGTGACCGGGGTAGTCAATATGTTTCCAAAACACTGACCGGGCTATTTCAGCAGCATGGTGTGAAGCAGTCTTTTTCTGCTACCGCCAGACCACTGGATAACGCCGTGGCCGAGACTTTCTTTTCTTCATTCAAACGGGAGGAGGCTTACCGAAAAGATTACACCTCCGAACAGCACTTTCGCAGAAGTGTGGAGGAATATATTCGGTTCTACAATGAGGTACGACCCCACTAGACGCTAAACTACAAGACACCACAGGCATTTGAGGATAACTATAAGTCTGTTTTATCGAAAAGCAGTGTCTAAATTTCCACTTCGCGTAAAAATATTAGTTTTGCGTTTTGAGCGTTTTGGAAAAACAGCGCTTCCCCTACAAAAAGCGGGGAGCCGCCGTGTTGTAAGGCTTTCCGGATATGACAAGTCCCGCTTTTCGATAAAACTGTTCGAAAAGCGGGACTCATTCATTATGGTGCCGGAAGTGGGACTCGAACCCACACGGTATCGCTACCAACGGATTTTGAGTCCGTCACGTCTGCCAATTCCATCATTCCGGCAAAATTTACGAGACACAGTTTATCACAATTTAAGCAAATCCGCAACCATAAAGTGCTCGCTTGCGTTATAATGATACGGTATAATAAAATTTACCGTACCCACAACCCGAAAAATTTGCATGTGTGCAAGGAAGGACGGTTTTTATGAAATGGAGAAGGAGGATCGTTGCTGCGGCGCTGCTGGCTGCGCTTTTGGCGGCAGGCTGCTCGGCTCGGAGCAACACGGCGGATGTTTTGACAGAATATTCCATGCCAAGCGAGCCGCAGGCAGCGGCCACGGAGCATGAAAGCGCGGCGTATGACGCGTCCTACGCGCTTTCGGCAAGCGCCGAGGCGGTAAAGCGTTCGGAGGCTGCAGGGGAGCAGTATGGCGGCCGCAAGGTGATTTTGACCTATGAGATCCGGTTGGAAACGGATGCGTTTGATTCGCTGCTTGCCGCGCTGAAGGAGCGGCTGGAGGCGGCGGGCGGCTATCTGCAAAGCTCGTATATCGACGGGAAAAAACCGGAGGTTTACGGGGAGAGCGGGCGCACAGCTACGCTCTCCCTGCGCGTCCCCGCCGAAGGCGCGGAGGCGTTCTTCAGCGATGTGAAGGCCATGGGGGCTGTGCGGAGCGAACAGGCTTACACGGACGATGTGACCCCGGAGTATTTCGACCGGGAGACGCGCCTTGAAGTGCTCAACATCCAGCTTGAACGGCTCAAGGGCATCCTCGTTGAAACGGACAACTTGGCGGATGTGATCGCCCTTGAAACGGAGATTGCCCGCGTGACGATGGAGATCGAGGCGCTGACCAGGGAGCTGCGCCGCTACGACGCGCTGATCGAGTACACTACCATCGACGTAACGGTGTATGAAACCGTCTACCGGGAAGGTCCGGCCGCCGCCGAAACCGTGGGCGAGCGCATCGAAGCAGGCTTTTCGGATTCGCTCAACGCCGTGGGCGTGTTCTTTGTGGATGCGTTCGTCTGGTTCGTATCGGCGCTGCCGGTGCTTGCAGTGCTGGCGGCGGTCGCCGCTGCGGCATTCCTTTGCATCCGCGCGGCACGTAAGCGCCGTAAGGCGCGGAAGGGCGCAAACAAGGACGACAAGAAATTATATGAGGAGAGGAAAGAATGAAAAAACAAGCGATTCTTCTGTATGGCGCGCTTTTGTGCATGGCGGCGCTGGCCGGATGTAAATCAGATGAGCAGATCGCTGAGACTTCCCAGCCGCAGCCCGCGGTGATCTCGCCGGATGTGCACATCACGCAGGAAGCGGACGAACGCGATACGCTTACTGTGAGCGGTGCGGGTGAGGTCAAGCTGAAGCCGGATCAGGCGAAGGTCTCTATCGTGATCAAAGTCACGGAGCGGCAGGCTGATGACGCGCAGCAGCGCAACGCGGAACTGACGGACGCCGTCCTTGCATCCCTCAAGGCCAACGGCGTGCAGGATGCGGACATCCAAACCGAGGATGTCCGCCTGAGCGAGGAATATGATTACGACAAATCCCCGGCTGAGCTCACAGGCTATTCCATGCGCAACACGCTGAACATTACGGTGCGGGATACGGAAATCGTCGGCAAGGTCATCTCGGATGCGATCTCCGCGGGCGCGACGAGCACCTATGGCCTTACGTTCACGGTGTCCGATCCGAGCGGCGCATACCAGGATGCGCTGAAAGCCGCTGTCGCGGAGGCGCAGGGCAAGGCGGCCGCAATCGCCGAGGCGCTTGGCGTGGAGCTTGCGCCGATCCCCGTTTCCGTGGACGAAGCCAGCAGCAGCTACCAGCCCTATCTTTATGACAGCATGGTGAGGGAGGAGGCTACGGCCGCCGTGAGCAACGACGCGGGCAGCATTGCCGTGAGCACGGGAGAGCTCTCCGTCACCGCGAAGGTGGACGTTGTGTATGAGATCACGTCCGCTGCGGCTGTAGCGCCGCCCGAGACCTGATCGAGCCCATAAGGCAGCGGCGCCGCCCCAAAATAAGCACGGGAATGCCAGATGGCATTCCCGTTTTAATCTGTGTGCTGCCTTATGGGAGGCGCGTTTTCATGCTTGTTCCGCCGTTTCCGGCGCGGCGGCAGACGCTTGCGCTCCTTCCGCCTTCGGCGTGCCGAGGTAGTTCGGCAGCTGCATGCCCGCCATGTCGAACAGCTCCTGCATGGGCGGGATGCTCTTGACCATCCCAGCGAGGAAGTTTGCGGTGGCGGTCTTTTCGCCGTTCGCGCCGTCCCAGACGGTGACCTTGTCGATCTTGATGTTCTTGATGGCGTCCACCTGGATCTGCATCAGGGCTTCCATCTTGTCCGCGAGCATCAAGCGGAGCGCGTCGGAGGGGTTGCCTGCCGCGGCCACGACCTGCGTGAAGCCGTCCGCCTGCTTGATGAGCATTTCCTGCGCGCCGCGCGCTTCCGCTTCCATGCGCATAAAGATCGCGTCCGCTTCGCCGCGCGCCTTGCGGCGGATCTGCTCCGCCTGCGCTTCGGCCTCGAGCTCCATGCGGCGCTTTTCCACCTCAGTCTTTACGATAATGTCGGCCTCGAGCGTAGCTTTTTCGCGCGCTGCGCGGGCTTCTTCCGCCGCGCGTTCCGCGGAATAGGATTCCTCGAGCGCCTTTGCGGATTGCACCTTTTCCGCCGCGGTGGCGACGCGCTGGGCTTCTGCCTCCTGCTCGCGCAGCTTGGCGTTGGAGCGCGTCACATCGATGCGCGCCTCGTTTTCGCCTTGGATGGCAGTGGCGTTGGCCTGGGCGACCTTGATGCGCTGATCCATGTTCGCGTTTGCTTCGCCGATGGCGCCGTCGCGCTCCTTTTCGGCGACGGACTTCTTCGCGTCGTTGATGGCCTTGGCGGCGGCTTCCCGGCCGAGCGCGGTGATGTAGCCGGATTCGTCGCTGATGTCGGTCACGTTCACGTTGATGAGGCGCAGGCCGATCTTCTTGAGCTCGGTCTCCACGTTGCGGGAGACAGCTTCAAGGAACTTATCGCGGTCGGTGTTGATCTCCTCGATGTCCATCGTTGCGACGACAAGGCGCAGCTGGCCGAAGATGATATCCTTTGCAAGTTCCTGTATGGAGGCGAGGCTCAGGCCGAGCAGGCGCTCCGCCGCGTTTTGCATGACGCCCTGCTCCGTGGAGATGCCGACCGTGAAGCGGGAGGGGACGTCCACGCGGATGTTCTGGCGGGAAAGCGCGTTGACAAGGTCCACCTGTAGCGACATGGGCGTAAGGTCCAGAAACTGATATGCCTGCACGAGCGGCCAGACGAACGCAGCGCCGCCGTGGATGCAGATGGACGATTTGCTCGAACCGTCCCGGTTGCGGCCAACCTGGCCGTAGATGACCATGATTTTATCCGAAGGGCATTTCTTGTAGCGCGTGAGCAGCACGAGCAGCAGCGAGAACAGCAGCACGGCTATGACGACTACGGCGATGATTCCTTCCAATCCTGGCATTTTTGATGTACCCCCTTAAATTTGTTCTATATTGCAAACGACCGTTCAGTTTTTGGGCTGCACGATCAGCGTCGTCTTTCCTGATACGCCGATGACCACGACCTCGGCGCCGGTTTTGATGGGCGCCTCGCAATCCGTCACGGCGTCGAGCTGCGTCAAGCGCTCCTGCAAAAGCAGCGTCACCTTGCCGGTCTCGCTGCGCGCGGGCGGGATGGTGAGGTACACCGTGCCGGAAAGGCCCACGGCGTTGCGCACATCGAGCGTACCGTTGTATTGCAGGCGCAGGAAGGATTTGAGAATGAGCGCCGTCAGGACCATCGCAAGCGCGCCGGCCGCGACGGCGAGCAGCACCGCAAGCCCACGGTCCATGCCGCCGCGCAGCAGCGCGAGACCCGCCCAGCCGCCAACGGCGAACAAAGCGATGATCCCGCGCAGGGAAAAGAGCTGGAGCCCCGCGCCAAAGCCCGCGTCCTGATCCCCGATGGAAGCCGCGTCTGCGGCGCTGATGTCCGGGATATCCGGGATGCCATCGCCGTCCACGTCGATGGTCAGATCCATATCTGCGTCCGCGTCGTGGCCAAGGCCGAGGAGCGTTAGCACCATCTGGATCAGCAGCAGCGCCGTGGCCGGAAAAGCGACGAAGGCGAAGCCGCGCTCCAGCGCGCCCAGCGATTCCCACCAAGCAAGCATAATGATTCCTCCCCCGTAAACAGTTAACAGTTATAGGTCGAGCGTCTTAAGCAGGCGCTCCGCGTTTTGATGCAGCACGCTCGAAGAGTAGGCGAGCAGCATGATTTCGAGCACGTTCAAAAGCCGTGCCTTTGCGCCGGCATAGGGCTCGGCGTAATCCGCAAGCGACGCTTCCACGGCCGTGCGCATCGCCCCGCGCGCGGGGATCCCCGCACCAAGGGCGCCGAGCGCGTCCGCAAAGCGGCAATACAGCTCCGTATCGCTCATTACGTTTGCCCCCATATATGCGCCCGCGTGTGCGCAGAGCGCGATGATGCTTTCGATCTGAAGGGAATCCTTCAAGGCGTTGATGATGAGGAGCCGGGAAAGCTGCTCGCGCGAATACCGTTTTGCCTTCGGCGGGGAAACGAACCCGCGCTTGACCCAGTTCTGGATGGTATGCGGCGCAAGCCCAGTGATCTCCGCTACCTGGGAAAGCACGAGCCCGCCGGCGAGGAACATCGGCGCAAGGAGGCCGTCCGCAATGTTGCGGCGCGAGAGCTCCACCTCGATCGTGGAGCCGGGCAAAAGACCGATCATGGGAACCTCCTCGCCTTGTTTGTGTATAGTATAACATATGGTCACATGACTGTCAATTATGGTTTGGCGAAACGAAAGAGCGATTGAGATCGGGCTTGACAAACGTCCACATTCCGCATAAACTAAAGCTTAATTGAATGATTGCGTTGAAGAAGAGGAGTACGCGTTCCATCCTGCATCAGAGAGACGGCTTCACCGGCTGCAAGGGCTGTCGGCGGGCAGGCGCGGAAGGTCGCTTCGGAGCATCCCGGCCGAGCAATTTTGGGTAAGCCGGGGCGTGCGCGCCGCGTTAAGGCGCTTGGAGGTGGGGCTGCGCCCTTGCGGCGCGCTCAACAAAGGTGGTACCGCGAGCGATTCGTCCTTTGAAGGCGAATGGCTCTTTTTTATTTTGTGAACCGAACAGAAACAGGAGGATCGATCCAATGAACAGGGAAATGCCCAAGGCATACGACCACAGCGCCGTGGAAGCCAGGCTCTATGAAACCTGGGAGAAAAACGGCTACTTCCATGCGGAACCCAACACCGGCAAGCCGCCGTACTGCATTGTCATCCCGCCGCCGAACATCACCGGGCAGCTCCACATGGGCCATGCGCTTGATGAGACGCTGCAGGATGTGCTTATCCGCTATAAACGCATGGCGGGCTACGAGGCGCTCTGGCTCCCCGGCACGGACCATGCTTCCATCGCCACGGAAGTGAAGATCGTGGAGCAGATGGCCAAGGAGGGCTTGGACAAGCGGGACATCGGCCGCGAGGCGTTTTTGGAGCGCGCGTGGGAATGGAAGCGCGTCTACGGCGGCCGCATCGTGCAGCAGCTCAAGAAGCTCGGCTCCTCCTGCGATTGGGCGCGCGAGCGCTTCACGATGGACGCGGGCTGCAACAAGGCCGTCACCAAGGTGTTTGTGGAGCTTTACAACAAGGGCCTCATCTACCGGGGCGACCGCATCATCAACTGGTGCCCCACCTGCAAGACCGCCCTTTCCGACGCGGAGGTGGAGTACGAGGAGCAGAACAGCCACCTTTGGCATGTGCGCTACGACGCTCCGGATAAATCCTATTCCATCACCGTGGCGACGACGCGCCCGGAGACTATTCTGGGCGATACAGCCATCGCCGTGAACCCGGCGGATGAGCGCTATGCGGGCGTTGTGGGCAAAACCGTGGTCATCCCCGTGGTGGGGCGCGAGATCCCTATCGTGGCGGACGAATACGTTGAGATGGAATTCGGCACCGGCGCGGTGAAGATCACCCCGGCGCACGACCCGAACGATTTCGAGGTCGGCGTGCGCTGCAACCTGCCTGTGCTGCGCGTCTTTACGGACGATGGCCACATCAACGAGCTTGGCGGCGCGTACGAGGGCCTCACGACCATGGAGTGCCGCAGGAAGCTCGTCGCGGACATCGACGCGGCGGGCAACCTCGTGAAGGTGGAGCCTTACGCGCACAACGTCGGCACATGCTACCGCTGCCATTCCACGGTGGAGCCGCTCGTCTCCAAGCAGTGGTTCGTGGATATGAAGCCGCTTGCGGAGCCCGCGCTCGAAGCCGTGCGCTCGGGCGAGATCAAGTTCGTGCCGGAGCGGTTCGACAAGACGTATTATAACTGGATGGAAAACATCCGCGATTGGTGCATCTCCCGCCAGCTCTGGTGGGGCCACCGCATCCCGGCCTATTACTGCGACGCGTGCGGCGAAACGGTGGTTTCCGCCGAAGCGCCGGAGAAATGCCCGAAGTGCGGCGCGCCGATGCGTCAGGATGAGGATGTGCTCGATACCTGGTTCTCGAGCGGCATGTGGCCGTTCTCCACGCTCGGCTGGCCGGAGGAGACGGAAGCGCTCAAGTATTTCTACCCGACGGCGACGCTCGTGACGGGCTATGACATCATCTTCTTCTGGGTGGCGCGCATGATCGTGTTCGGCAAAGAGGTGATGAAGCAGAAGCCCTTCAGCACGGTTTATATCCACGGCATCGTGCGCGACGAGCTTGGGCGGAAGATGTCCAAATCCCTCGGCAACGGCATCGACCCGCTGGAAATCATCAAGGATTACGGTGCGGATTCGCTCCGCTTCAGCCTTATTACCGGCAACAGCGCGGGCAACGACATGCGCTTTTACAGCAAGAAGGTGGAGGCGGCGCGCAACTTCTGCAACAAGGTGTACAACGCCGCGCGCTTCGTGCTCATGAACCTGGGCGGGGAAACGCCGGGCGAGATCGACCGCACCGCGCTCGACCTGGCGGACAAGTGGATTCTCCACCGCCTGAACACGGTCACGAAGGAAGTGACGGGCAACCTCGATTCGTTCGACCTGAACCTCGCCGCGCAGAAGATATACGATTTCATCTGGACGGAGTTCTGCGACTGGTATATCGAAATGGCGAAGCCCCGCCTGAACGGCGCGGACGAGGCCGCGAAGGCCAACGTGCGCGCGATCCTCGTGCATGTGCTCGCAGCGTCGATGAAGCTGCTGCATCCGTTCATGCCGTTCATTACGGAGGAGCTCTACCAGAACCTACCCGGCGCGGAGGAAACCATCATGCGCACGGCCTGGCCGGAGTATGACGCGGCGCTCGAATTCCCCGCAGAAGCCGCGACGATGGAAGGCGTGATGGACCTCATCCGCTCCATCCGCAACGTGCGCGCGGAGATGAACGTGCCGCCAGCCAAGCGTGTTTCCATGACGCTTGTGGCGCATAAGGATGACGCGGCGGCGATGGAGGAGGCGTCCCCCTACGTGATGAAGCTCGGCGGCGCGGATCGCATCCGCGTGCAGCTTGACAAGGCCGGCGTCCCGGAAAACGCCGTTTCCGTGGTGGGCCAGCTTGCGGAAGCCTTCATCCCGCTCACCGATCTTGTGGATATCGACAAAGAGATCGAGCGCATGAAGAAGGAGATCGCCAAGACCGAGGGCGACATTGCCCGCGCGGCGGGCAAGCTCAACAACGCGGGCTTTGTGGCCAAAGCGCCGGAGCGGGTCATCGCGGAGGAGCGGCAGAAGCTCGAAAACGCCAAAGCCCTGCTCGAAAAGCAGAAGGCAAGGCTTGCGGAACTGCAAAAGTAAGGGGTAGAAAAACAGAAAAATGGCTCCTGTCCGAACCGGGCGGGAGCCTGTTTTATAACGCGATAAGCCCACCGTTGGTTGTCCACAGAGGCGTGTACGTACACGTCCGGCAACGTCTCAAACGCCGTTTGCGGGGGTACGACAATCCTCTCATGCAGGCGTACGAAAGCCAGCTTTTCTTGCTACATGCTTTTTAGTAAGTCCAGAATGAGCTGCTTTTGCGCTTCGTTTAACGCGGACCAACTGTCCAACATTTCCTTTTGTACTGATGTAAGAAAGACCGCATCATCACCTTCCGCAAAAAATTGCGAAAGCGTAATTCCAAATCCTTTGCACACCTTGTCTAATGTCTGTATCGTTGGCGTTTGGTTCTTTCGATACCAAGTGGAGATTGTAGATTGAGTCAGCCCCGAGTTTTTTGCCAACTCATATTCCGACCACTTTCGCTTTATACGAAGTCTCGTAATTTCCTTTAAGACATCTTTCATAAATAATCACTCGCTTGCTTGGCTATTGCGTATATTATAGTTCGCAGAAAACTTGATTATTAGTTAGGCGAGACGTATAATAAATTCGTAATACCGTAGCATTTATACAAGTGAAACAAAATATGAGGAGAAAGGATACCATGAACATCAAATCCGAATTGGAAGCGATGCGCAAGAGAATGTTCACCGATCAACTGCTGGGCAGCATCCTTGCGGCACATAAAAAGGAGCTGGCAGAGACGGGCTTTGAAGCGGATGCGCAAAATTATGCGGAGGCGAAACGGGCCCTCGCCGCGATGCTGAATGAAGGGTAAAAAGAAAGCCTGGCAGAAATCGAGGCGGCTTATTTGGACAACCTGAAATACGCCCTGGAATTCGGTTTTACGCACGGTGTTTACGTTGGATTTAGCCAATATTTTGTGGATGATGCGGATGCGGACGAGAGGCCATTTGAACGGTTTGTTGAGGAAGCGGTTCTCCGCGGCCCTGAAATACAACGGTATTCCGTTTACGATGAAAAGCGGAGGCGCGCGAATGCGTTGCTTGCGGATTTGTGTGGGCAGCTCGGCAGGAACGGCGACGAGCATTTAATATCCATTGAAACGGCATGGGATGAACGGGATTGCGGAACGCTTCGCTATGCGTTTTATATTGGCTACCGTTACGCCCTTTCCATCATTGAGGACGTTGCGCCCCTTGGCAGCACGCGCGACATCATCGGCAAAACGCTTTTGACAGAGCATGAGCTTGGCTTTACGCAAACCCGGTTGGAGCAGGAGCGGGATGAGACTGCCCGCCGCGGGCGTGCGGACTCCCTAAAGGTTCCCCTGTAAAAAATTCAATTCCGCGCACATCGTTTCATCCGGCATATTTGGCGGCGATCTGCCGCGGAAACAATCCCCATCAGGGCAGCGTATACAGCCCCTCCCCGCGCGCATGGAGCGCCGCAGCATTCACGATGCGGTAATGCCCGCGTCCGGCGTGTGCAATGAGGCCCTCGGCGGTCAGCCGTTCAAGCGCGCGCAGCAGGTGGCGGTAGCTCGCGCCGATGAGCTCCGCCGTCTCCGTAAGCGGCTCCGCGAACATGCCGGAACGCGCCGTGGCAGCGATGTAGGCGCAAAGGCGCGCCTCCAGCGGATAGAGGATGATGTGGGAGCAGTTTTCCGTACTGCGTTTGAGCTTTCCCGCGAGCGCGGCCCCGGCACGGTTCAAGAATTCCGTGTGCGTGCGGAGCGTTTCGCGGTTGCGCGCAAGCGGCACGCCCGCGCAGACCACGTCCGTCATGGCGCGGATGCTTGTCTCTGCGGTGGACGTGCCGAGCATCAGCTCAAGGTCGCCGATGATGTCCCCCGCCTGCGAAAAGCAGAGCAGCAGCTCCCGCCCGTTTTCCGCGAGCACGCTGACCTTTGCCCGGCCGGAAAGCACGAGCATCAGGTACGCAAGCGGGCGCCCGGCCGTGCAGACGGCCTCGCCCTGCGCAAAGCGGAGCGCCGCCGCGCCGGAAAGCGCGTCCGGCGGGAGGCCCGCCGCGGCCATCGCCTGGCGCTGCAGCGGGGAAAGCGGAAGCTGCTGCATGGAAGTTCTCCTTTTCAAAAGCAGGCTATTTTTGAAAAAATGGTTTTTGCCATTCAGAATATGACATATGTCCTATTCGATTGTCAAGCCCCTGCCGTATGCTATTGAGCGGAAAAGGAGCGAAGCGATGTATTATCTGATTTCATTTGTTACCGCCATGCTGGTTTCCGCGATGGTCACGGTCAACGGGAACCTTTCGGGCGCATATGGGACGTATCTTTCCACGGCGATCATCCACGCGGTCGGCATCGTGCCGGCCACGCTCATCGCGCTCGCGCGCCGGGAGCGCCTGTTCGATGTGCGCGGCCTCAAGCCCGGCGTGTTCCTCGGCGGGGCGATCGGCGTGGTCACGGTCGTGTGCAATAACGCGGCTTACACCGGCGGCATCAGCGTTTCGGCGATGGTCGCGCTAAGCCTGCTGGGGCAGACGGTAGCGTCCCTTCTTGTGGATCAGTTCGGCCTGTTCCGCATGCCAGCCAAGCGCTTCAACCGTGCGAAGCTCCTCGGCCTCCTCTGCACGGCGGCGGGCATCGCCTGCATGCTCTATGGCGCGGATACCTCCGCGCTGCCGGTGCTGCTCTCGTTTTTGATGGGCGTAACGATCGTCCTTTCACGCAGCGTGAACGCGATGCTTGCGAAAAAAACGAGCCTTTTTGTCAGCACGTGGTATAATTATTCCGTTGGGCTTTCCGTCTCCCTTGCCGTATGGCTGCTCGCAGGCCTGTTTGAGCGTGTGCCGCTCTTGCTTACACCTGCGGCGGCTCCGCCGCTTTGGGCATTTTTCGGCGGGCTGATGGGCGTGGTCACAGTGTCCGTGCAAAGTTTTGTGACGCCGCGCATGCCCGCGTTCCAGCTCACACTGGTGCTGTTCGTCGGGCAGGTGTTCACGGGGCTTCTGATCGACGCGCTTTCCGGCGCGGGAGGCTCCGCGCAGGAGTGGATCGGCGGCGCGTTCGCCGTGGCAGGGCTTTCGCTCAATGCGCTGCTGGACCGACGCGCGGAGCGCGTGCGGGCTCTCGAAGCAAAAACGGAGAACCCAAATTAAAAAACGAAATGGAAAGGAACGGAACCCGATGCTGATCGATTTTTCCAAGATGGAAGAAACCGTGCTCCAGAATTTCTATGGCGGCGAGCAGGAGATGATAGCGAACATGCATATCGACGCGCACAACCGCATCCTGCACGGCAGGCTTGCGCCAGGCGCTTCCATCGGCATGCACGCGCACGAGACGAGCAGCGAGATCATCTACATCCTGCATGGCGCCGGCAAAGCGCTCTGTGACGATAGCGCCGAACCCCTTGCGCCCGGGCTGTGCCACTACTGCCCGAAGGGGCATTCCCACAGCATCGTCAACGACGGTGCGGAGGAACTCGTGTTCTTTGCGGTCGTGCCGCAGCAGTAAAAAACGGAAGCTAGAACTGAGGAGGGCGCATGCGCCCTCCTCAGCATATCCGAAAAACCTATCTGAGATCGCAAGGAGAAGCATCTCTTGAATTCAGGACGCGAAAAAAGCGATTTTATAAGTGCATTAAATGCAGCTTGCAACGCGCGTGGGAGAAAAGCCCGCGCGTGTTTTTTGGGAACGAGCCGGAAAGAATAGGGGATACCAGTTTTCAGGAGGACATGTGGACATGGCGGCCAACCGATCGTTTTTTGGGCTTTTGGGCGTAACGCTGGAAGGGGAGCGGCTCGAGGAGCGCGCGCGGGAATTGGCGGCGCGCACCGCGGGGCGCGCCCGGCGCGCACGCTTTGCAGAGGCTCTGCATCCGGGCGGCGACCGGCGGGCCATCCTTTCGGATTACAAGCGCCTTTCCGCCTGCGCCCGCGCAGGCGTGGAGCTTTCCCCCGCGGCTGAAACGCTTTTGGATTCGTTTTATCTTGTGGAGAAAAGCCTTGTTGCGCTCACGAACGCGGGCGAGCAGCTGCGGGACCGCACGCTGCCCGTTAACCGGGAAGGGGAGCACGTCGGCTTTGCGCGGGCCTATTCCGCCGCAGCGGGGCTCGTCGGCCACCATGGCGCACGCATCGATGACGCTGCGCTTACGCGGTACATCACGGCATTCCAACAGGTCAGCCCGCTTTCCATGCGCGAGCTCTGTGCGCTGCCCATGATGCTCAGGCTCTGCACAGTGCGCGTGGTACGCCTGATGAGCGCGGCCGCGGCGCGCCGGGCGGAGGAACACCTGCGCGCGCGGGAGCTTGCGGATGCGCTCTGCCGCGTGGCGTGGGACGAGAAGCGGGTGGATGCAATTTTGGAACGCGCCGGGCTGCATGCCCGGCCCGCCTGCGTGGAGCGGCTGACAGCGCTCCTGCAGGAGCGGGATGAATACCGCCTCATCGAGCGGATGAACGCGGCGCTGCGCATAGCGGACGCGGAGGCGGAGGCGCTCACCGGGAAGGACCGCCTGCTGCAGGCGCAGGACGCGGCGCGCATGCAAAACGCCATTGCGAGCCTGCGCTTCCTCGACGCATTGGATTTCCGAGATTTTTTCGAGCGCTTCAGCGCCGTGGAAGCCGCGCTGCGGGAGGACGCCGTCTATCCCGAGATGGACGCCGCGACGCGCGGCTATTACCGCACCTGCGTGGAACGCCTCGCGGGGCGGCTTGGGGTGGCGGAAACGGTGGTCGCCAAAACGGCGGTGCGCCTTGCACGCGGCGGGGAAGGCCGGCTTTCGCATGTGGGGGCGTATTTGTTTGAAGAGGGCGAACCGCTGCTTTGCGAGGCCCTCCGGCCGGACCGGCATCGCATCAGGCTCACGGAAAACCAGAAGCTCGCGCTCTTTGCGGCGGGGGAAGCCGCGTTCACGGCAGCGCTTGTGGCGCTCGCCGCGACGGGCGGCCTCGTGCAGTGCCTGCTTTCGCTCCTGCCCGCGTGGAGCCTTGGGCGTTTCCTGGCGGCGCGCATCGCCATGTGGGGGCGGGATGCAAGGCGTATCCCGCGCATGGAGTTTGCCTCCGGCGTGCCGGAGGATGCCCGCACGCTCATCGTTGTGCCGACGCTGATTCTTTCCGAGGACGCGGTTGCAGCTTCGCTTGCGCAGCTCGAGACGCATTACCTTGCAAACCCATTGCCGAATTGCTGCTTCGCGGTCCTCGGGGATTTTAAGGACGGGCCGGAGGAATGGCGGGATGGGGAAAAAGAGCTCCTTGCCAAGGCGAAGGAACAGACGGACGCCCTCAACGCGCGCTACGCGAAAGGAGGGCCGCCCATCTTCTTTTTCCTGCACCGCAAGCGGGAGCTGTCACGCTTTGACGGAATATATATGGGGCGCGAGCGCAAGCGCGGCGCGCTGTGCGACCTGGTGGAGCTGATCGCGGCGGGAGAAGCGGAGCCGTTTGCGCTCATCAGCGCGCCGCTTCCTTCCTCCGTGCGCTATTGTTTGACGCTCGACGCGGATACCATCCTGCCGCCGGGCGCGCTTGCCAAGTGCGTCGGCGCGATGGCGCATCCGCTCAACCGCCCCGTCGCGGACCGCAACGGCGTCGTCCGCCTGGGGCATGGCGTGATCGCCCCGCGCATGCGGCAAACGCTTGCTTCCGCCGCAAAAACGCCCTTCGCGCGGCTTGCAAGCGGGGAAAGCGGGGTGGATCTCTATGCTTCGGCCGCGAACGAATTTTACCAGGACGTGTTCGGCACGGGGAATTTCGGCGGCAAGGGCATCTTTGATGTGGCGGCCTTCCGCGCCGCGCTGCCCCATTGGATCCCGGAAAACAGCGTTTTGAGCCACGATCTTTTGGAAGGCTGCTTCCTGCGGGCGGGCTTTCTCGGGGATGTAGCGCTTTACGACGGCGAACCTTCCACGTTCGCGGCCTGGTGGAAGCGGCAGCACCGCTGGATGCGCGGGGATTGGCAGCTGCTGCCGTTCCTGCTGCCACGCCTGCGGGACGCGGCGGACAGCCCGCATAAAACGCCGCTTTCCCTGCTTTCCCGCGCGAAGATGCTCGACAACCTGCGCCGCACGCTCCTTGCGCCAGCGGTGTTCAACCTGCTGCTGCTCATGCCGTATTTCGGCGGCGGCGCGTATGTCTGGGTCGGCCTTGCCGCGCTGTGGGACGGCTTTTTGTGGGACGCGCTCTCGCTGCTCGGCTCGTTTTTCGTGCATGGCTTCCGCGGGCGGGACGCTTGGGGCGCTTTGCGCGAACGCGCTGCGGCGGCGCTGCGGGCGCTGCTCGAATTTGTGACGCTGCCGTTCGCTGCGCTTAAAAACGGGGATGCGATGGGCCGCTCCCTCTGGCGGGTGCTCGTTTCCCACCGGAACATGCTCGAATGGCAGACTGCGGCGGAAACCTCAAAAAAAGCAAAGCAACAGGGGATTGCAGGCATGTGCAGGCTGCTCTGGCCCTGCCTTGCGGCAGGCGCGTGGATGGCCGCGAGCGCGTTCTTCGGTCGCATGCCCGTGGCAAGCGTGCTCCTCGCGCTGCTGTTCTTTTCCGCGCCTGCGCTCGTGCTGCGGCTGGACCGGCCGCGTGCCGCGGAGACGCTTTCCCCCGCTGCGCGCGAGGCCGTCGCGGGATGGGCCGCGCGAACCTGGCGCTATTTTGAAACCTTCTGCACGGAGGAGACCGGCTTCCTGCCGCCGGACAATTTCCAGGAGGCGCCGCTTGGCGTCACGGTAAACAACACCTCGCCCACGAACATCGGCATGGCGATGCTCTCCGCCGTCGCGGCGCACACGCTCGGGCTGATCGACGCGGCGGGCCTCGTTTTGCGCCTCGGGCGCATCGCAGAGCGCGTGGAGACGGCCGAAAAGTGGAACGGGCATCTTTACAACTGGTATTCCCTTGCGCCGTTTGCGCCGCTTGCGCCCCGCTATGTTTCTACCGTGGACAGCGGGAACCTGGCCGCCTGCCTGCTCGCGTGCGAAAGCGCGCTCCTTTCGCTCGGCCAACCGGAGGCGGAAGCGCTGGGCAAGCGCCTGCGCGCCCTTGCGGAAGGGATGGACTTCCGCGCGCTGTACGACCCGAAGAAGAAGCTCTTCCACATCGGGTTCGACTGCGTTTCCGGCGTGCTTACGAAGTCCTGGTACGACCTGCTCGCCTCCGAATCGCGCCTGACGAGCTTTGTCGCCATCGCGCTGCACCAGGTGGATGCGGAACACTGGCAGAACCTTTCCCGCCTGCTCGTGGACGCGGGCGGAGGGCGGACGCTCATCTCCTGGAGCGGCACGATGTTTGAATACCTGATGCCCGTGCTCCTGACAGGGATGGCGCCGGGCAGCCTTTTGTGCGAAAGCTGCATGGCCGCCGTGCGCGCGCAGCGTGCGGCCGTCCCGGCCGAAACGCCCTGGGGCATTTCGGAATCGGGCTATTACGCGTTTGACCGGGCGATGTTCTACCAATACCGCGCCTTCGGCGTGCATGCGGTCGCGCTTTCCCCGGCGCGGGAGCGGGAGCGCGTGATCTCGCCCTATTCCGCGATGCTCGCGCTTATGGCGGAGCCGCGCGAGGCCGCAGCGAACCTCGGACGGTTGGAGGCGCTCGGCGCGCTCGGGGAATACGGCTTTTACGAGGCGCTCGACTTCACGCCGCAGCGTCTGCGCGCGGGCGTGCCCTATGAAACGGTGAAAAGCTACATGGCGCACCACCAGGGCATGAGCCTTTGCGCGGCGGCAAACGCGCTCACGGGCGGCGCGCTTGCGGCGCATTTCCTGCGCGTGCCGGAGGTGCGCGCGGCAAGCCTGCTTCTTGCGGAGAAGCGGCCCTCCCTCGCGCTTGCCATCCGCGCGTTCCACAGCAACAACGCGCCGGAGGAGGAGCCGCTGCCGCGCCGGGAGAGCAAGCCCCGCGTGGTGACGCGCGCGGGCGCGCTGCCGGAAACGCAGCTCATCACCAACGGGCGCTATACCGCCTTCCTGACGGACGGCGGCATTTCCTACAGCCGCTGCGGGGAGATCATGCTTACGCGCTTCCGGCCGGATGCGCTGCGCGCGGATTCCGGCGTCCATTTCCTCGTGCGGGACGGCGCGCGGGTCTGGTCCCTCGCAAGCGCGCCCGGGAACGCGCAGGCGGACGCGTACCGCGTGACGCTCGAACCCCACAAGGTCACCTATGAACGCAGGGACGGAAGCATTTCCTCCCGCCTTTCGGTCTGCGTTTCCCCGCGGCACGACGGCGAGGTGCGCCACCTGCTGCTCAAAAACGATGGGGCCTCGCCCTGCGAGCTGGAGCTTGGCGTGTTTGCGGAGATCGCGCTTGCAACCCAGGCGGAGGATCTCGCACACCCGGCGTTCGTGAAGCTGACCGTGGACGCGAAGCTCGTGGACGGCACACTCCTGTTCGAACGCAGGGGAAAGAACGCCTGCTGGGCATACGCGCGCCTCTGCGGCCCTGCGAAACCGCAGTACGCGACAGACCGGCTTGCCTACCTGGGGCGCAACCGGACGTATGCGGAGGCGATGAAAACGCCTATGGTTGCGCCGGAAACCGTATCCGCGCCCATCGAACCCGGGCTTTGTGCGCGCACGAGCGTAACGCTCCGGCCGGGGGAAAGCGCGGAATTCACCTTCCTGTTCGGCATGGCGGAAAGCGAGCGCAAAGCGCTTGCGGAGGCAGAGGCCATGCGGGCGGAAGCGGGCGAGGCGTTCGACCTCGCCTGGGCGCATGCGAACAGCGCTTTGCGCTTTGCGGGCGTGGAGCAGGGGAAGGCGGCGCTGTTCGAGCGTATCGCCGCGCGGCTCATCCTCGGCGTCCCGCAGGGGCGCGCGCTGCCCGGAGGGCCTTGCCCAGGCGTGCCGGGGCTTTGGAAGCTCGGCATTTCCGGCGACCTCCCAATCGTGACGCTCCGCGTGGACCGGCATGCCTCCATGCGCATGGCGAAAACGCTGCTGGAGCTGCATGCGTACCTGCGCGCGCGCGGCGTGCGGTTTGAGCTCGTGTTCCTCGGCGTTTACCCGAACGAATATGCGGGCGAGCTGCGCCTGCGGCTTCAGGACATGATCGAGGCCTGCGCGGGCGGGGATGATACCGTGCATCTGCTGCACGATTATGCGCTCACGGACGAGGACCGCGCCGTGCTCGCGGCGCTCGCGCTTGTCGTGATCGACCCGGAAAAGAGCCTAAGCCGCCAGTTCCAAACGCCTGCGGCCCGGGAGATCCCCACCCCCGCCTTCACCCCGCGGCGGGAGGCGCGCGGCGCGTTCGCGCCGAAGGAAGAAGCGCTCCTGTTCCCGAACGGCTGCGGCGGCTTCAGTGAAGCGGGGGATGAATACGTCATCCGTCTTTCGCCGGGCGAGAGCACGCCGCTCCCTTGGGCGAACGTGCTTGCAAACGAGCGCTTTGGCACACTCGTGACGGAAAATGGCGGCGGCTATACCTGGTGCGGCAACAGCCGGGAGCACAAGCTCACGCCTTGGGCGAATGATCCGGTGCGCGACCCGAAGGGGGAGATCCTCCTGCTGTATGATCTTGAGGACAGGACGGCATGGACGCTCACGCAGGGGCCGCTTTCCCGCGGCGCGCGCACCGAAACGCGCCATGGCTTTGGCTATACGCGCTATTCCTCCGAAGCGGAGGAGCTTTCCGCGGCGCTTACGGTGTTCGTGGACGCGGAACTGCCGGTGAAGTATTCGCTGCTTACGCTGCGCAACCCCATGCTGCGGGAGCGGCGCGTGGGCGTGGTCTACGCGGCGGAATGGGTGCTTGCGAGCCTGCCATGCCCGGAGGCCGTGCATACTTGCTTCGACGGCCGCGCCTGCTACGCGGAAAACCTGCGGGAGCCTTCTGCTGCAAAGGCTTATATCGCTATGGCAGGTGGGGCGGACGCGGTGGAATGCGCGGCAGACCGGGAGGATGTGCTCGTAGGCGGCTGGGCGCGGGACGCATGGGACGATGGGAAAACGGCTTACGGAACGGGCTTTTCCGCGCTGCGCACGCGGCTCACCCTCGCGCCCGGCGAGACGCGCACGCTCGTGCTGCTGCTGGGCGAGGATGTGCCGGAAGAAGCCGCGCCGCTGCTCACGATGGACGCGCATGCGGCGGAGGAACGCCTTGAGGCCGTGAAAGCGCTCTGGCGGGAGCGGCTCGGCGCGGTGCGCGTAAAAACGCCGGACCGGGCGATGGACGTGCTCCTGAACGGGTGGCTGATGTACCAAACATGGAGCGCGCGCGTGCTTGGACGCACGGGATATTACCAGTGCGGCGGCGCGGTTGGCTTCCGGGATCAGCTTCAGGATATGCTTTCCATCCTCCATTCCGACCCGGCGCGCGTGCGCGCGCATATCCTGCTGTGCGCATCCCGGCAGTTTGAGGCTGGGGATGTGCTGCATTGGTGGCATCCGCCTGTGAACGGCGTGCGTACGCGCATCACGGACGACCGGCTGTTCCTGCCGTATGTGGCCCTCGCGTACGCGGAAAGCACGGGGGACGCTTCCATCTGGGAGGAAAACGCGCCGTACCTCGAGGATATGCCCATCTTGGAAGGGAAGCGCGACCTTTACTGCGCGATGCGGGAGGGGAAAATTGCGGAGCCGCTGTACCTGCACTGTGCGCGGGCGGTCGAGCGCACGCTCGAAATGGGCGCGCATGGCCTGCCGCTGATGGGCGGCGGGGACTGGAACGACGGCATGGATCATGTCGGGGACGGCGGCGGCGAGAGCGTCTGGCTCGGGATGCTGCTCCTCCACGTGCTCACGCGCTTTGCGCCGCTCGCGCGGCAGCGCGGCGACGCGGAGCGGGCCGCACGCTACGACGCGGAGGCGGCGCGGCTTCGCGCCGCGCTGGAGGAAGCCGGCTGGGACGGCGCATGGTACCGCAGGGCGTATTTTGGCGACGGGCGGAGCCTCGGCGCGCGCGGCGGGGAAGCCTGTGCAATTGACCTCATCGCCCAGGCCTGGGCGGCGATGTGCGGGCTCCCGCACGCGGAGGAGGCGTTCGATTCCGCGATGGCGCTGCTCTCCGACCGGGAGAACGGCGTGGTGCGCCTGCTTGCACCGCCCTTCGAGCGGCCGGACCCGGCGGTCGGCTACATCAGCAGCTACCTGCCCGGCGTACGGGAGAACGGCGGCCAATACACCCATGCGGCGGCTTGGCTGCTGCGCGCGGCATGCCTGCTGAACAAGCCGGACAAGGCGCGGGAGCTTTTTTCCATGCTCAGCCCCATCGCGCATGGGGACAGCCCGTTTGCGATGCGGCGCTACAAGGCAGAGCCTTATGTGCTCGCGGGGGACGTTTACGCCGTGGGCCGCAATGCCGGGCGCGGCGGATGGACGTGGTATACCGGCGCGGCCGGCTGGCTGTACGAGGTGACGCTTTCGGACCTCTTGGGCGTGACGCGGCGCGGGGACCGGCTCTTCCTCACGCCCTGCACGGACTTCCCGGAATATTCGGTGTGGCTGCGCTTCGGCAAGACGGCCTATGAAATCACCGTGCGCGGCGGCGCGCGCGGGCCGGAGGAGGGGATCCCGCTCGTGGACGACGGGCTGCACCACAGCCTTTTGTTCGAGCCGCCGCAGCCCACTTGAAAAGGCGGCGGGTTTGCGGTAAAGTAAGGGCATGACAAAGCAAACGAAACCCGCCGATACCTCCCGCTTCTTGCCCACCACTGCCGCGGAGCTTTCCGCGCGCGGCATTGAGCAGCTCGATTTCGTATACATCATTGGGGACGCGTATGTGGATCACCCGAGCTTCGGCCCGGCGATCATCAGCCGCGTGCTCGAGAGCCATAGCTATACTGTCGGCATCATCGCCCAGCCGGATTGGCACAGCGCGGAGGAGTTCCGCCGCCTCGGCAGGCCGCGTCTTGCGTTCCTCATCAGCGCGGGGAACATCGACTCCATGGTGAACCACTATACCTCCGCGAAAAAGCGCCGCTCCAGCGACGCTTACACCCCTGGTGGCGAGCCTGGGAAACGCCCCGACCGCGCGACGATCGTCTATGCGAACCGGGCGCGGGAGGCTTACCGGGGCGTGCCGGTTGTCATCGGCGGCATCGAGGCGAGCCTCCGCCGCTTTGCCCATTACGATTATTGGGACGACAAGGTGCGCCGCAGCATCCTTTCGGATTCGGGCGCGGATCTTCTCATCTACGGCATGGGGGAGCGGCAGATCGTCGAGATTGCGGACGCGCTTGCGGGCGGATTGCCTGCGGAGCAGATCACCTATGTGAATGGCACCTGCTATATGACGCATTCGCTCGAGCGGGTGTATGAATACGAACGGATCGAAAGCTATGAGGATGTGGCGCGGGATAAAAAGGCCTATGCGTCCGCCTTTCTGGCGCAGTACCGGGAGCAGGACGCGATCCGCGGGAAGCGCCTCGTGCAGCCGCATGGGGATTCCTTCCTCGTCGCCAACCCGCCTGCCGCGCCGCTCTCGACGGAGGAGCTTGACGCGGTGTACGAACTGCCTTATACGCGCGCGCCGCATCCTTCCTATCAAAAAGAGATCCCTGCGCTGTTCGAGGTGAAGTTTTCGCTCACCTCCTGCCGCGGGTGCTTCGGCGCGTGCTCGTTTTGCGCGCTCACGTTCCACCAAGGCCGCGTGATCTCCGCGCGCAGCCATGCGTCGCTTCTGCGGGAGGCGGCGCTCCTCGCGCAGCAGCCGGACTTCAAGGGCAACATCCACGACGTCGGCGGCCCGACGGCGAACTTCCGCCAGCCCGCCTGCAAAAAACAGCTTAAAAGCGGCGTCTGCGCCGACAGGCAATGCCTCGGCTTTGAGCACTGCAAGAACCTCGAAGTCGACCACCGGGATTATATCGAGCTGCTCGAAAAGCTTTCCGCCGTGCCGGGCGTAAAGCGCGTGTTCGTGCGCTCCGGCATCCGTTACGACTATGCGATGTACGATAAAAGCGACGCGTTTTTGCGCGCGCTCATCAAAAACCATGTCTCCGGGCAGCTCAAGGTCGCGCCGGAACACGTATCCGACCAGGTGCTGCGCCTTATGGGCAAACCCGCCTGCGCGCTTTACGACCGCTTTGTCGCAAAATATATGCAGCTCAACCGCAACCTGGGGAAGGAACAATACATCGTGCCGTATTTCATGTCCTCGCATCCGGGGAGCGACCTCTCTGCGGCCGTGGAGCTTGCGGAATACCTCAAACGCACGGGGCAGCGGCCGGAGCAGGTACAGGACTTTTACCCCACGCCCGGCACGCTTTCCACCTGCATGTATTACACTGGTTTCGACCCGCGCACGGGCGAGCGCGTTTACGTACCCAAAAGCGCCTCCGAAAAGGCGATGCAGCGGGCGCTGATGCAGTACTTTATGCCCCAATACCGCGACCTGGCGCGCACGGCGCTGCAAAAGGCGGGGCGGGAGGATCTCATCGGCTATGGGAAGCATGCCCTCGTGCCGCCGCGCGCGGAAAAACGGGCGGGGGAAACGCCGGCCGGATGCAGGAAGAAAAACGCGGACTTGCACGAAAAACGGAAGAAAGCCGCACAAGCTCCCCGAAAAGGGGCGCCAAAGCAGCGCTGAGCCAGCACTATATGAAAACTATAAAATAAAAAATTCATTCTGCATTTCTGACTTTCTTTTCACGATTCCTTGTGATAAAATCATAAGAAATATATTGTCGGTTTTATGACGATAAGCGACCGGTCTATTTATTTTCAAGGAGGGCAAAGACACATGGCCAATGGACAGGGCACTCGTAAGGAACTTTACGAGCAGCTGGACAAAGTCATCCTGCAATGGAAGGATGAGCCCGGCGGGCTCCTTCCGATCATGCAGAACGCGCAGGAGATCCTCGGCTGCGTCGACGAAGAGGTGCAGCATTATATCTCCAAGAAGATCAGCGTCCCCATATCCACGATTTACGGCGTGGCAACGTTCTATTCCCAATTCACGCTGCAGCCGAAGGGCAAATACGCGATCGGCCTCTGCCTTGGCACAGCCTGCTATGTCCGCGGCTCTCAGCTCGTGATGGATGAATTGGTGAAACAGCTTGGCGTGGAAGCGGGCCATACCACCGGAGACGGCCTCTTCACCCTCGACGCCACCCGCTGCATTGGCTGCTGCGGCCTTGCGCCCGCGATGATGATCAACGACGATGTTTACGGCAAGGTAACGCCTGAGGAGATCCCGGGCATTCTCGCCAAATATCGCCAAATCGGCTAAAAACGGGGGCACTGCGCAAAAGTATCCTGAATTGCGCAAAATCCGTGCAGGGAGAGGCGCTGCAGGAAGAGCCTGCCCTTGCGGTATCTATTCCCCTGCTCCACCGCAGACGGCATGCCTGCTACAGATTCCTGAAAAATGCTTAAGCGTTTGGAAGCAGATCCCAAAGCGGCGTGCGGGCTGCTTGACGCCTCCTGTGGGGTGGAGATCAGCCTTGCGGCTTATCGCCCTATCGCCCGGCGGGAGCAGAGCGCCTCGCTTGTTCCGATCATATCCTTCTTATCATTGAGAACGCCGGCCGCAGCATCGCGGACGTCAACCTTGCGGTGCAGGCAGGCTGCCCCGGGCGGTTCACATGCTGGGCTTTGACGCCGGCATGAGCCACCGAAACATAAAACGCTGCCTGGACACCTTTGAAATCACATCTGAACTGGGTTCAGAAACGGCGATCCGCATGGGTCTCATTGACTTAACAACGCAACGGACTGCGGCGGATGCCGCGCGCATACAGACGCCAGTGGGAGGGATGCGCATGAACCAGAAACGACCGGCCGCAACGCAAGGCTGGGAAGGACAAATGCGTGAGCCGCACCGCACACCGAAAACGCCGCATGGCAGAAAGCGCAGCGCCTGGCTGTGTTAAGGAGCCGGGCCGCGCGCATCCGAGTACAGGAAAAGCCAACGGCCTGAGCACCGGATGGCAGAACTGGCCAACCTGCAACGAAACCGCTTGGGAGGCAACCTATGATTACCGTTGCGCAATTAATGGAACCGCTGGAATTGACGCTGCTCACCCCGGACGCTGAGCTTGCACGCGAGGTGACGGGCGCCTGCGTTTGCGACCTGCTCAGCTTCGTGATGGCGCGTGGGGAGGCTGGCATGGCCTGGATCACGGTGCAGACGCACCTGAACGTGATCGCCGTTGCGAGCCTGTGTGAGTTTTCCTGCGTCATCATAGCGGAGGGCTCCGCCGTGGAGCCGGAAACGCTTGCAAAAGCGGCCGGAGAGGGCATCCCTGTGCTGCGCAGCGCGCTTTCGGAATACACGCTCGGTGGCAGGCTTTACGCCTTAGGCGTGCGCTGAAGAGAAAAGCCCGGTGGGACTGCACGCCCGTTCCTCCTGTGCGGAAGATGCTATGCCCGCATGGCACATAGCCGGCCGGCGGAGCGCGAGGGCGGCGGGGTGGGAAGGAGAACGCGTGAAGGAAATTTCCCTGCATATCCTTGACCTGGCGCAGAACTCCATCCGTGCGGGCGCAAAGAACGTCCGCATCCGCATTGAGGAGGACAGCGCCGCGGATACTTTCGCTGTCTCCATCGCGGACGACGGTTGCGGTATGGAGCCGGAATTGGCCAGGGCTGCGCAAAACCCGTTTGTGACGACGCGCACGACGCGCAAGGTAGGCTTGGGTCTCCCGCTGTTCCTCACAGGCTGCGAAAACTGCGAAGGCAGTTTCCGACTTGAGAGCGAGCCGGGGCGCGGCACGCGCGTGGCAGGAACTTACCGGCGCAGCCACATCGACCGGCCGCCGCTTGGCAACATTGCGGACACGGTAGCGATGCTCATCGCCGCAAATCCGTGCCTGCGCCTGCGCTATGAGCACCGCCTGGATGGCGGCGAATACGCGCTCGACACGGCGAAGCTTGGAGAACTCCTCGGCGGGATCCCACTCGACGCTCCCAAAGTTATGGCTTTTATAACAGAATTTATTCACAGCAGCGAATCAGAACTAGAATCAATGGAGGTACACAAACCATGAAGACACTGCAAGAGTTGGAGGCGATCCGCCAGAGGACGCTCAACGAGCTCAACCTGCGCAAGCGCCGCGAGGATGGCGTCCGCGTGGTGGTAGGCCTTGCCACCTGCGGCATCGCGGCGGGTGCGCGCGAGGTTGTGGCTGCGTTTATGGAGGAAGCCCACAAGCGCCAGCTCACCAACGTCACCGTATCGCAGATGGGATGCATCGGCCTTTGCCGGTTGGAACCCATTGTGGAAGTGCATCTGCCGGGGCAGGAGAAGGTGACCTACTGCAAGGTAACGCCGGAGCAGGTAGGGCGCATCGTATCAGAGCATATCATCGGCGGCACCCCCGTTGCGGAATATACCATCGGCAGCTTCGAGTAAAATCAACGGAACGACAGAAGGAGAGTTAAGAAGATGAACTACAGGTCGCATGTGTTGGTCTGCGCAGGCACGGGCTGCACGTCCTCAAATTCCCTGCGCATTATTGAAAATTTTCATAAAAAGCTGGAAGAAACCGGCTATGATAAAGAGGTTCAGGTCATCCGCACGGGCTGCTTCGGCCTCTGCGCAGCCGGCCCCGTCGTGGTGGTTTACCCCGAGGGTGTGTATTACAGCCATGTCAAGCCGGAGGACGTTGAGGAGATCGTGAACGAGCACCTCATCAAGGGCCGCCCGGTGCAGCGCCTCATCTACAAGGAGCAGGACGAAAGCGGCGTCAACATCACGCTCAACGATTCCGACTTCTACAAAAAGCAGCACCGCATCGCGTTGCGCAACTGCGGCATGATCGACCCGGAAAACATCGACGAATACATTGCCTTCGACGGCTACAAAGCCCTCGGCAAGGTGCTCACCGAGATGACGCGGGACGAGGTCATCGATACCATCATCCGTTCCGGCCTGCGCGGCCGCGGCGGCGGCGGCTTCCCCACCGGCCTGAAATGGAAATTCGCCAAGGCACCGGAAAGCGACGTGAAATACGTTTGCTGCAACGCGGATGAGGGCGACCCCGGCGCGTTTATGGATCGCTCTGTGCTTGAGGGCGACCCGCATTCCGTGCTGGAGGCCATGACCATCGCGGGCTATGCCATCGGCGCGCAGCAGGGCTACATCTACGTACGCGCGGAATACCCCATCGCCGTAAAGCGCCTCCGCGTGGCGATTGGCCAGGCGCGGGAATACGGCCTCCTGGGCGACAACATCATGGGCACCGGCTTCAAGTTTGACATCGACCTGCGCCTTGGCAGCGGCGCGTTCGTCTGCGGCGAGGAAACCGCGCTGCTCGCCTCCATCGAAGGCGGCCGCGGCGAGCCCCGCCCGCGCCCCCCGTTCCCGGCGGTGAAGGGCCTTTTCGGCAAGCCGACGCTGCTCAACAATGTGGAAACCTATGCCAACATCTGCCAGATCATCCTCAACGGAGCGGAATGGTTCGCCGCGATGGGCACCGAAAAGAGCAAGGGCACCAAGGTGTTTGCGCTCGGCGGCAAGATCAACAACACCGGCCTTGTGGAGATCCCGATGGGCACCACGCTGCGCGAGGTCATTTACGAGATCGGCGGCGGCATCCCGAACGGGAAGAAGTTCAAGGCCGCGCAGACGGGCGGCCCCTCCGGCGGCTGCATTCCCGCGGAACACCTTGACATCCCGATCGATTATGACAACCTCATCGCCATCGGCTCCATGATGGGTTCCGGCGGCATGATCGTCATGGATGAGGACAACTGCATGGTCAACATCGCCAAGTTCTTCCTCGAGTTCACGGTGGATGAATCCTGCGGCAAGTGCCCGCCCTGCCGCATCGGCACGCGGCGCATGCTCGAGATGCTTGAAAAGATCACGAGCGGCAAGGGCGAGCCGGGCGACATTGAGAAGCTCGAAAAGCTCGCTTACAACATCAAGGCAGCGGCGCTGTGCGGCCTGGGCCAGACCGCGCCCAACCCCGTGCTTTCCACCATCCGCTATTTCCGGGATGAATACGAGGCGCATATCAACGAAAAGCGCTGCCCGGCGGGCGTGTGCAAGGCGCTGCTCAACTACGTGATCGACCCCGAGAAGTGCCGCGGATGCAGCCTCTGCGCGCGCAAGTGCCCCGCGGGCGCGATCTCCGGCGAGATCAAGAAGCCGTTTGTGATCGATCCCGCGAAGTGCGTCAAGTGCGGCGCGTGCATGGAAACGTGCAAATTCGGCGCGATCAGCAAGAAGTGACGGCAAAACAATACGAACGCATGGGGAGCACCTTCATTTCCGGGGGTGCTCCCGCTTGTGAAAAGGGCGGCGCATGCTGCGGTTGCGGCGAAGCGGAACGCATCTGCGCAAACCTGCAAAAACATATGGGCTTTGCTGGATGCGCTTGCGGAGACAGGGAAGGATGTGCTACAATATCTTTGATGGTTAGAATATGCTAACCTTTATGCGCGAAAGGAACTGAAAAACCGGAAAGTACCGGCAAGCCGGATATGCAAAACACGGATGGGATAGGGGGGAAGGCGCGTGGGCGAAACGGCAAAGATAATCATGGGGGTAATGATCCCTTTCCTGGGGACAGCGCTTGGCGCGGCGATGGTGTTCTTCATGAAGGAGGCGATGGACGCCCGCCTGCAAAAGCTGCTGCTGGGTTTCGCGGCGGGCGTGATGATCGCGGCCTCGGTCTGGTCGCTGTTGATCCCGGCCATCGAGATGGCGGAAGCGGCGGGCAAGACGGCCTGGGTTCCCGCCGTGGTGGGGTTCCTCGTGGGCGTCGGGTTTCTGCTGGCGCTCGATACGCTCATCCCGCACCTGCACCTGGATTCCACCACGCCGGAGGGCCGCCCAAGTACGCTTGGGAAATCCCTCATGCTGGTGCTGGCTGTGACGCTGCACAACATCCCGGAGGGGATGGCGGTGGGCGTCGTGCTCGCGGGCATGCGCGCCGGGAACGAGGCGATCAGCGCGGCCAGCGCGCTTGCGCTCGCTGCGGGCATCGCGCTCCAGAACTTTCCGGAGGGCGCGATCATCTCCATGCCGCTTGTGAGCACGGGGATCTCCAAGCGCAAGGCGTTCGGGTATGGGCTCCTTTCCGGCGTCGTCGAGCCGGTGGGAGCGGTGCTGACGATCCTCCTGACCTCGCTTGTGACGCCCATCCTGCCGTACGTTCTCGCCTTTGCCGCCGGGGCCATGATCTACGTGGTGGTGGAGGAGCTGATCCCGGAGGCGCAGGCCGGGGCGCATTCCAACATCGGGACCATCGGCGCGGCGCTCGGCTTTGCGCTCATGATGGTGCTCGACGTGGCGCTCGGCTGACCCAGCCCCAAAAGCCCAACCAAAAAGAGCCCGCCGCCGTCCTCTGGCTGCTGGGCTCTCTTCCTGTTATAAATTTTTTTGCTTTTGACCTTGCGGCTCACCGGGTTGAACGCCCAAGTGCGCCGCCCGGCCCGGTCCAGTTCCCGCCGGGCCTTTTTGCTGAGTTTTTCCTTTGGAATAAAATGCGTCATGTTGTCCTCCGTTCTTTTGGTTCCAGTTCAGTCTTGTTCTCCTGTGCCGCCCGCCAATGGAATATTGCCTCCAATACGCCGCCGGCGATGGCGAGCGCCTTGTCGGAAACCGTGAAGCAATGCTCCCGCGCGCAGCGGGGGTCCACGTCGCCCGCCTTCATCCCGGCAGGAACAGGGAGGCCGTCCGGCAGGATGCCCCGCAGGCAGCCCGCGATCTCCGTGCGCAGCGGCACGCCGCCCACATCCGCGACGGCGTCGCCGGCGGCGACCATCTCGCCGATCAGCAGACGGGCGTGGAATACGCCCGCGGCAGGCGCATAAAGCACGCGCTCCTTGGCATAACCACCCACGCTGCCGGGCACGCCGGTGTTGGGCAGGGCGGAGCCTTCATAGATGCAGCGGCCGAGCGTATGCCCGCGCATGGTCTCCACCACGCAGTGGCAATCGGCCCCTGCCGTGAAGCCCGGCCCGAGCGCCACGACGAGCGGCGCATCCGAGATACGCGTGCCGAGGTTCCGCTTGGCGAGCATCGCGTCCACGAGCACATCCGGGCGGTAGGCTGCTATGTTTTCCCCCGCGGGGTCGATGATGACGGCGGGCGCGCCGCGCAGAAGCGCTTCCCGCACCTCCGCTTCCGTCCCGCACAGGCGGGCGGTTACGCCCTCCACCGTGGCGGAGCCATGGTAAACTGCCTCCGAGAAGGCGACCGTGCGCCGCACGGCTGTTGGCCGGGGCAGCTCGGTCAAAATCAGTGAAAACCCACAGCGGTGCAGCCGCAGGGCGACGCCCGTTGCGATGTCGCCCGCGCCGCGTATTAAAACCAGCATCCGATCACATCCTCCCTTAACATAGCAGTGGCGGCGGGATACCCTTCCGCGCGGAGCAAACGGGCGATGGCTTCACCCCGGGCGCGCAGCTCCGGCGTATCCGCCTGGTTGAGCAGCGCGGCCGCCGGGCAGGAAACGCCGCTGTGCCGGAAGCCTCGGAGCAGGATGCGCGCAACGTCCTCTTCCCCGATGCAATGCGCGGGAGAGAACCCGGAAAGCGCACAGCGGTGCAGCACTTCGCCTGCCGGCCTGCCGAGTGCGGAAAGCCCGGCTACCTGGATGAGCAGCCCTGTCCCCTCCGGGATGCAGGGCTCGTCCGCCCGGTGCCACTTGAGCGGCAGCCGCCGGGAGCCATCCGCCTCGCAGAGCACGTGGTCGAAAGCCCCACATGCCGCGGCGAAAAGCTCCGGCGCAAGCCCGGCCATCTTCCCGCCTCCCGCCGGGTATCCGGCGAGCACGAGCGCGCCGGGCCGCGCGGCCGCGGTGAGCTCCTCCGGCGCGGCGGGCGCGCAAAACGCAACGCCTGCGGGCGGCGGCCAGGCGAGGTGGGTGGTGGTCGTGAGCAGCACCGCAGCGCCGTCCGCGGCGAGCGCGCGGCCCAGATGGAACAGGAGCGCCGTCTTTCCGCCGCCGCCCGTTATGGCAATTACCTTTGGCGGCGGACAGGGAAGGGAAAGCTGCATGGGATTCCTCCTGCGGGCAATGGAATCTTTCTATTTCATCATACTATATTTTCCCGCAAAACGCCAATGTGATCACCACAAAACACGGCGCTTCCTTTTGGGTGGACAAGCCGGCATGCAATCTGGTATAATGAATTAGCGTTATTCTCGTATAAAAATAACGATCTTGGTGGAACGCTATGGCTTCTTTGCGAAAAAAACAACCGGCCATTCCGAAGCAGCGCAGCGCACGCTCCCAGCCCCGGGTGCTGCTTTTGCTCGCGCTGCTGCTCCTTGCGTTGTTCCTCACCTCCTTCGCGTTCGGGCGCTACGGCGTGCCCGTTTGGGATGTGGCGCGCATTCTTGCCTACCGCGCGGCCGCGCTCGTGGAGGATGGGCTTGGCTGGCTGCTGCGGCGCCCCGTGGAATTCCTGCCCGATACGGCGCCCTGGACGGCGCAGATGGAGACGGCTGTTATCAACATCCGCCTACCGCGCATCCTGCTTGCGTGCATGGTGGGCTGCTGCCTTTCGGCGGCGGGCGCGGCGTATCAAGGCGTGTTCCAGAACCCGATGGCCTCGCCGGACGTGCTGGGCGCGTCCTCCGGCGCGGCGTTTGGCGCGGCGCTTGCGATCCTGCTCGGCACATCCAAGCGGGGCGTAACGCTCGCGGCCTTCGCGGCAAGCCTCGTTGCGGTTTCGCTCGTGTTCCTGATCGCGCAGCGCGCGCCGGGGAACCGAGTCGTGAACCTGATCCTCGGCGGCATTATGGCAGGCTCCCTATTCTCGGCGGCGACCTCCTATGTGAAGCTGGTGGCGGATCCGGCGAACCAGCTCCCGGAGATCACCTATTGGCTCATGGGGAGCCTTTCCGGCACAAGGCTTGCGGATGTTGGCCTTGCGGCCATCCCCATGGCGCTCGGCTGCATTCCGCTGCTGCTGATCCGCTGGCGCATCAATCTGCTGACCCTGGGCGATGAGGAAGCGCGTACGCTCGGCGTGAACACGAACCTGCTGCGCATCCTCGTGATCGTATGCGCGACGCTCGTTACTGCGGCGAGCATCTCTGTTTCCGGCATGATCGGCTGGGTCGGCCTCGTGATCCCGCACCTCGCGCGCAAGCTCGCCGGGAACAACTACCGCTATCTCATGCCGGCAAGCATGCTGGCGGGAGCAGCGTTCCTGCTGGTGGTGGACAGCATTTCGCGCAACCTGCTTGCCGTGGAGATCCCCATAGGCATCCTGACCGCGTTCATCGGCGCGCCGTTCTTCCTATACTTGATTTTAAGACGGGAGAAAACGCTGTGAGCATTTCCATAGAACAACTGCAATTTGCGTACCGTGCGCATCCCGTGCTGCAAGGGGTGAGCTTTTCGGCGGAGAATGGCTGCCTGCTCGCGGTGCTCGGGCCAAACGGCGCGGGCAAAACGACGCTGTTCCGCTGCATCCTCGGCCTCCTCAGCCGTTACCGGGGGCGCATCCTCGTGGACGGCATGGACGCGCGGGCGCTTTCCGCCCGGGAGCTTGCGCGCCGCGTCGCCTACATCCCCCAGGTGCATGGGCAGGCGTTCTCCTATTCCGTGTTGGAGATGGTGCTTATGGGCATGACGCATGGGATTTCGCCGCTTGCAGCCCCGAAGGAGAAGGAGGCCGCCGCGGCGCGTGCCGCACTCGCGCGGCTTGGGATCGAGCATCTTGCGCGGGTCCCGTTTTCCCAGCTTTCCGGCGGGGAGCAGCAGCTCGTGCTGATCGCCCGGGCGCTTGCGCAGGCGGCGCGTACGCTCGTGATGGACGAGCCGACGGCGAGCCTCGATTACGGCAACCAGGCGCGCGTGCTCGAACATGCGCGCACACTCGCGCGGGAGGGCTACGCCGTAGTGCTTTCCACGCACAACCCGCAGCATGCGCTCACCTATGCGGATGCGGCGCTGGCCCTGCTGGATGGGCGTGTTGCGGCATATGGCCCGCCGGCGGAGGTGCTGGATGCGGCGTTGCTGTACCGGCTTTATGGTGTGCGGGTGGAATTTTTGAAAACGGAAAGCGGCATGCTGATCGCGCCGCGCGCCGGAGGTGGGGAACATGCGGTTTGAATGGACGCGGGACGCGATCCGCTTCCGCCTGGATGCGGCGGCGCGCGTCCGCTTTGATGAGGCGATTGCCGCGCGCATCCTGCCGTACCTGCCGGAAAATGCGCACCTGTGCGACGCGGGCTGCGGCCTCGGGCTGCTGAGCCTCGCGCTCGCGCCCCGCTGCCGCGCCGTGACGGCGGTGGACGAAAGCGGCGCTGCGCTCGCCGTACTGGAAGAAAACGCGGCGCGTGCAGGGATTGAGAATATACGAGGCGTGCAGGGGAACCTGTTCGCCATGCGGCCGGAGACGCCGTATGACGCGATGGTTTTCTGCTTCTTCGGCCATACACGGGAAACGCTGCGCGCGGTGCGCGCCCAGTGCGCCGGGCGTGCGATCCTCATCAAACGGGATCATGCGGAGCGGCGTTTCACACTGGAGCACCGGCCGGCGCGGCGGCTGAACTTCCAAACGGCCTGCGCGGAGCTTGCGGCGCTCCAGACACCCTTTCTTTCGGAGACGTTCCCGCTGGAGATGGGGCAGCCCTTCCGCTCACTCGCGGATGCGGCGCGCTTCTTCGCGCTTTTCAGCGAGGATGGCGCATCCCAGGATCTGGAGCGGATCGCGGAGCGGCTCGTGGAAACCGGGGAAGCGGAATTCCCGTATTATTTGCCGGCCCGGCGCATGCTCGGCATGATCGTGCTCGACGCGGGGGACATTCCCGATTTCGTATAAATTACATTCTGACCAACTGGAGGATTATACGATGAAAAAACTGCTCGCTTTTACGCTGGCCGCGCTGGTGGCGGCATCGGCCCTTGGATGCGCCGCGCAAACGCCTGCGCGGACGCACGCGCCTGCGCAAACGGAGCTTCCGCCGGAAACTGCGCCGGGAACGCGGCAGTTTACCGATTCCGCCGGGCGTACGGTGGAGCTGCCCGCGCAGCTTGATTTGGTCGCCGTGTCCGGGCCGCTCGCGCAGATCGTGCTGTTCGCACTCTGCCCGGACAAGCTCGTAGGCATCGCTTCCGCGTGGGATGAGAGCGCCGCGGAATATCTTGCGGCGGAGTATTACAACCTGCCTGAGCTTGGCCAGCTTTACGGCGGGAAGGGCGAGCTGAACCTGGAAGCGCTGCTTGCAAGCGGCGCGCAGGTGGTCATCGACGTTGGCGAACCCAAGGACAGCGTCGCGGAGGATCTCGACGCGCTGCAGGAGCAGACAGGCGTCCCGTTTGTGCATATCACGGCGACGACGGAGACGATGGGCGAGGCATACCGCAAGCTGGGTGAGCTCACCGGCATGGCGGAGGCAGCGGAAACGCTTGCCGCTTACTGCGATGAAATCTACGCGCAAACGCTTGCGCTTGCGGGCAGCGTCAAAAAGGTGAACCTGCTCTACTGCCTGGGCGATGCGGGGCTCAACGTGATCGCGCAGGGGAGCTACCATGCGGAGATCATCGACCTGCTTTCCAACAACCTTGCCGTTGTGGATGAGCCCTCCAGCAAGGGCAGCGGCAACGAGGTGGATATGGAGCAGATCCTCCTCTGGAACCCGGACGTGATCCTGTTTGCGCCGGGCGGCATCTATGCTGCGGTTGGGGAGGACGCCATCTGGCAGCAAGTCGCGGCCATTCAAAGCGGCGCGTACTACGAGGTACCCTTTGGGCCGTATAACTGGATGGGTTTTCCGCCTTCCGTGCAGCGCTACCTCGGCATGCTCTGGATGGCGAAGCTGCTTTATCCGGAGTCTGCGGAATACGACCTTTACGCGGAGGCGGCGGAATACTTCCGCCTGTTTTACCACAGCGAGCTGACCGAGGCGCAGTACGGCGCTTTGGTTGCAAATTCCATCGGCGCGGCGGAAACGCCTGCTGCATAGGAGGACATATATGAAGGAATTGTTTTCGGCGATGCGGGACGCGGTTGCCCGGGGCGAGGACGCGGCGCTTTGCACGATCGTCGCAAGCTCGGGTTCCACACCCCGGGGCAGCGGGGCGAAGATGGCTGTGTTTGCGGATGGGACGACGCGCGGGACCATCGGCGGCGGCGCGGTGGAGCATGAGAGCATCGCGCTCGCAAAGGAGGCGCTTGCGCGCCGCTGCGCGTTCACGCGGGGCTTCTGCCTTGCGCCCAACCAGGTAGCGGATATCGGCATGATCTGCGGGGGGCAGGTCGTTATCACGTTCCAGTTTTTCGCGGGCGGGGATGCGGCGGCGCTGACGCTGCTTTCCCATATCGCGGCGCTGTTTGATACGCAGCAGGACGCTTGGCTTATCACGAAGCTTTCCGGCGGTGTGGCGGCGGACATGGGCGTTTACGCGCGAGATACGGGGCTTTTATTCGCAAAGGAGATTCCAGAAGCGGAGATCCTGCCGCTGCTCGCGCCGCGCGCGGTGCGCGGGCAGGGGGAGCCGTGCTATTATGTGGAGCCGCTCACGCGCGCGGGGCTTGTGTATGTGTTCGGCGGCGGGCATGTTTCGCAGGAGCTTGTGCCGCTGCTTGCGCGCGTCGGCTTTTCTGTAATGGTGTATGAGGACCGGGAACGCTTTGCCGACCCAGCGCGCTTCCCCGGCGCGGTGCGCACGATCCTCGCGCCGTTCCCAGAGGCGGCGGAGCGCGTCGCCGTCACACGGGACGACTATATCGTCATCATGACGCGGGGCCACCAGGCGGATTTCGAGGTGCTTGCGCAGATGCTCCGCACGCCTGCAACATACGTCGGGGTGATCGGCAGCCGGCATAAGATCGCCGCAACGAACGCGCGCCTGCTTGCCGCGGGCATCCCGGAAACGGAGCTTGCGCGCATCCATACGCCGATCGGCCTGCCCATCGGCGCGGAAACGCCTGCGGAGATCGCCGTCAGCATTGCGGCGGAGCTGATCGCGCACCGCGCGAACGCGAAAAAGGAGGGAGCCTGATGCCGCGGCATATCCTCCTGACCGGTGCGCGCGGCGCGGGGAAGAGCGTGCTACTCCGGCGCCTGCTTGCGGCGGCCGACATGCCCGTATATGGATTTATAACGAAAAGGGAAGCCGCGGATGCAAGCGGCTTCCACCCGATCTATATCCATCCGGCGGGGATGCCGGAACAGGAACGCACCCATACAGAGGAGAACCTCGCGGGCACGTGCGACCGCAGGGTGCACACCGTCCGCCCGGAGGCATTCAATGCGATCGGCGCGGGCTGCCTGCGCGCGGCGCGCCCGGGCGGCGTCCTCGTCATGGACGAGCTTGGCTTTTTGGAAGCGAGTGCGGAGACGGAAGCGTTTCAGCAGGCCGTGTTTGCGGCGCTCGATGGGGACATCCCCGTGCTTGCGGCCGTGAAGGATCGGGAGGACATCCCGTTCCTCGGCGCGGTGCGCGCGCACCCGAACGCGGCGCTCTATACCGTCACCCCGCAGAACCGGGATGCGCTTTATGCGTTGCTCGCGCCGCGCGTGCTGGCCTGGCGGGAGAGAGGCGGGGCGTAATCCCGGCAGAATGTGGAAGAGAAAAGCCGCGCCCGGCCTTTGCAGACCGGGCGCGGCTTTTGCGCGAACGCAGCGCATCAGCCGAGGTAGCTCAGCAAAAATGCGAGCATCGTGCGGAAGCCTGCGGGTAGGCTCGCAAGCTCGATGTATTCCTTCCGCGTATGCGCGCCGCGCCCGCGGTAAACTCCGGTGCAGACGGCGGGGATGCCCAGCGAGAAGGGGATGTTGCAGTCCGTGGATCCGGAGTGGAAAAAGGGCTCGCATTCCGCTTCCGCACGGATCGCAGCAGAAAGGCGTTCCTCCAGCGCCCGCTGGCGCGCGGGGTTTACGTCTCCCATGCAGGGCCGTTCGCCCAGAAGCGTGACTTCCACTTCGACGCCCATGCTGCGGTACGCCGCGACGACGCTTTCAAACATCGTTTTCATCTTGCCCAAACAGACGCGCGAATCGGAACGGTATTCATAGAGCATGGAAGCCTCCTGCGCGATGGTGTTCACGGAGGTCCCGCCTTGGATCATGCCGACGTTGTAGGTGGTTTTGCTGTCGCCTTCCACGGGCGGCTTCACGGTATAAAGCGTGCCGATCATCGAGGCGAGCGCATGGATTGCGTTGCGGTTGCCGAACGCGCCGAAGGAGTGGCCGCCCTCCGTGCGCACGGTCACGCGGTAGCGCGCGCTGCCGACCGCCTTGTTGCAGATGCTGCCAAGCCCGCCGTCAAAGGAGATCACCTCCCGCACGCGGCCCGCATAATCCTGCATGAGCTGGCGGCAGCCCTTGAGGTTGCCAAGCCCCTCCTCGCAGGTGTTGGCCACGAACAGGAAGCCGCAATCCGCGGTCTGCGGCTGCGCGCGGAAATAGCGCGCGGCGAGCATCAACGCGGCGAGGTTTGCCGTATCGTCCCCAACGCCGGGGCAATAGAGCCTGCCGTTTTCCCGGCGCAAGGGCATCGGCTCCGTGTCAGGAAAAACGGTATCCGTGTGCGCCATGAAAACGACAACCTCCCGGCCAGGCGCACAGTTGACCGGCGCGATGACATTTTGCGCCGCGTCTGTCGTTACATCCGGAAAGCCGTTTTCCGCAAACCAGGCTTTGACGAACGCCGCGCGCCGCTCCTCATGGTGCGAAGGCGCGGGGATTTTGCAGAGCGCTTCGATCAGCTCGACGAGCGGGCGCTCCTGTTCGGCGGCGTAGACGCGGCCTTTGCCGTTCAGTTGGAACTCCATTTACATCTCCTCCTCATTCATAAAGTTCCGCCATACTCCAATCCCCAAGCGCATCGAGGATGGGCATGAGCGTTTCGCCGCGCGCGGTCAGGCTGTATTCCACGCGCACAGGGACTTCCAGGTATTCCTGCCGCGCGACGAGCCCGTCCTGCTCCAATTCCTTGAGCGCAGCCGCGAGCACGGTGTTGGAAACGCCGTCCAGGCTTTTGCGCAGAGCGTTGTAGCGGGAGGTTCCGTTGTTGTGCAGCGAGCAAAGGATCTGCATCTTCCACTTGCCGCCGATGCGCGCGAGCGCCCGGTTCAGCGGGCAGGTTTCCATGCAGGGGCAGTTTGCGTGAACGTCTTCCATGCGGTAAGCGCCTCCTGAGTTGGTTAGAAAGAACTGCGTTCTTGCGGAACACGAAAATGATATTATAATAATAGCAGGTAAGAAAAACGAAGTAAAGCCGGAAGGGGAATTTCAATGGGGTTTTATTTGCAGGGGCTGACCATCGGCCTTGCGTACGTTGCGCCAATCGGCCTCCAAAACCTGTTCGTCATCAATTCCGCGCTCACGCAGAAGCGGGGGCGGGCTTATCTGACGGCCCTGATCGTCACGTTTTTCGACGTTACGCTGATGCTTGCCTGCTTCTTTGGCGTAGGCGCGCTGATGGAGCGCTTTCAATGGCTGCAGCTCGCCGTCCTCCTCGTGGGGAGCCTCATCGTGTGCTGGATCGGCATTGGCCTCCTACGCAGCAAGGCAACGCTCGATGCGGGCCGGGCGGATGTGAACGTCCCGCTTTTGCAGCTTGCGGGCAAGGCGTGCGTGGTAACCTGGTTCAACCCGCAGGCGCTCATCGATGGGACGATGCTCTTCGGCGCGTTCCGCGCGTCGCTACCCGCTGGGATCGAGGCGGCGTTTGTACTTGGCGCGGCGTCTGCGTCCACCCTCTGGTTTTTCGGGGTGACGACGCTCATCTCGCTCTTCAGCGCGAAGTTCAACGGCAAGGTGCTGCGCGCGATCAACATCGTATGCGGCTGCGTCATCATTTTCTATGGCCTGAAGCTGCTATATACTTTCGTGCGGATGATCGCGGGGTAAGCTGTAATGCATAAAAGTGCGGGCGGCGTTCCAAGCTGGGAAACGCCGCCCGCGCTGCGATTTTGGTTTGTTATTATTGGAAAATCTCCGCATAGAGCGTTTCGAGGTGCGCCGCATCCACCGGCGTGCCGGTGTTGTGCGCGCCGCCCTGCGCGGCCGTCTGCTGAGCCCAGAGCGGGAACATGGTGCGGTCCGGCGTGAAGTCGATCGGATAATTGCGCTCTGCATAGGCGGTCAGCTCCGCCTGGGTCATGCCGAGCGCGCCGAGCACCAGGGCGAGGCGCTCCGGCCGGTGAGCGGCAAGCTCCCTCAGGTACACGGGCAGCACGAAAGCGTTCGCAAGGCCGTGCGCTGTGCCATGGAAATAGGTGAGCGGATAGGCGATGGAGTGCATGAGCGTCGTGCCTGTGTGGGAGATCGTAATGCCGCCAAGGAGGGAGATGAGCATCAGTTCGTCCCGCAGCGAAACCACGTCGCCCGCCTCAAGCTGCGGCATGAGCTTGCCGAAGCGCGAAAGCGCATGGAAATTCAGCGCGTCCGTGAGCGGCGACGCCTTAACGGAAATGACGCTCTCAAAGCAATGGGTGAAAGCGTCCATCGCCGTGCTGCGCGTGATGGCAAGGGGCAGGTTGTCGGTATAGGCCGGATCGAGCAGCGCAACGCGGGGATAGGTCTGGAGGCTCCCGAAGGAGCGCTTGGTCTTTACCGCGTGCCAGGTCATGACGGACCAGGGCGTAGCCTCGCTCCCGGTGCCCGAGGTGGTCGGGACGGCAACGATGGGCAAAACCCCGTTTTCATATTGATTGGTGAAAAGCTGCTCCGCAGGGATGTCGTTTGCGGCGAACACGGCGACGGCCTTTGCGGCGTCGAGCGGCGATCCGCCGCCGATGCCGATGATGAACTCAGCGCCGAACGCGCGCGCCTGCGCGCCGACCGCGCGGCATTGCTCCACGTCGGGGTTGTTGCCGATGCCTTCGAACACACTGCATTCGATCTTTTCGTGGGTGAGCGCCGCAATGACGTCCGCAAGCGCGCCGCTCGCGCGGCCGGAATGCTTGCCGGTTACGATGAATGCGCGCGCGCCTAAGCGCAGCGCAGCGCTTTTGCGCTGCACGATGCCGCGGCCAAAACAGAGCTCTGTCGGGAAATGAAAGCTGAATTCCATAGAAAACCTCCGGGATGGCGTCAATTATGCATAATCATACCATCTCGGAGGGGATTTAGCAAGCGGCCGCGAGATGATCCGCGGCAAAATCCGTAAACGCCTTGCAAATGAGCGCATAGCCGGCTTCGCTCGGGTGCACGCCGTCGATGCAGATGAGATCCCGGAAGCGGGGCTGCTCCAGAAAATAGCTGCGCACGTCCACCAGCGGGCAGCCCGTATCTTCCGCGATGCGCACGATGGCGTTGGAGTACGATTCGTGGAAGCGGTAGATACGCTGCACATCCCCAAGCCAGCGCAGGATCTGCTTTGCATCGTTCCCGTTGCGCCCGAGGAAAGCGAGGTAGCGCTCTGCGTCGATGGGCGGGAGTGTCATCAGCACGGGCTGGATGTTCGCCTGTTTCAGGTCACGTACCATGCTGCGGTAGGTTTCTTTGAACTGGGCAAGCTGCGTGAGCGGCTTGTGCTCCGATTCGGGTAGCACGGAGATTTCGTTCCATTTGAAATTGCAGTCGTTCCCACCGAATTCGACGAGCGCGTAATCGCACGCGACGCCTTTTTCGAGATCCTGGCGGAGCAGGGAATACCCCTTATCCACCGTAATGCCGAAGCGGGAGCGGTTCTCCGTTTCCACGGAGAATCTTTCCCGGAATTTTGCAAGGTACTCCTCCATCAGCGCATGGTAGCGGTACGCGCGGTCGATCACCGTGCCCTTCATTACGGAATCGCCGTAGATCCTTGCCTTCAATATCTCTTTCATATAGGCCACCTCCTACGCCATATTATCTCCAAAATTTCTTAATAGTTGCGTCATAATCTAGTATTCAATACCAGATTAATTAGATTATAATATTGACAACCGAATAAGTCAAGCACGATTGACGGTATTTGCCATGGTATGCTATACTTTTTAAAAATGTGCGCGTTGGCGCGCAAGCTCGGAGGGGAAACATGAGGATCACGCCGGAACGGGCGGGCGCATTCCATTGCCCGCGCTGGGAGGAGCTGCCCAAGCTCCTGCTTTATATGGATCAGGTGATCCTTGTGCTGGAAGAAACGCTTAGCCTCTTCGTGGAGGAGAAGGAACACGTCGTGACCTCCACAATGATCAACAATTATGTGAAGCAGAAGGTAATCGGACCGCCGGTGCAGAAAAAATACGGACGGGAGCAGCTCGCGCAGCTGATGATCGTCTGCCTGCTTAAAAAGGTACTTTCCATCAACGAGATCGCCTGTCTCATGGGGATGATGACCGCGCGATTTACCCCGCAGGAGGCATACGACAGCTTTTGCGGCGCGCTGGAGAACGCGCTCGTAAAGGCTTTTGCGCAGGAGCAGCGCGAGGTGCCCCCCATCGCTTCCGGGGAGCCGGGGCTCGCGGCGCAAAGTGCGGCGATTGCGGCGCTCATGGGGAAGCTCGTCGTGGAGGACTGCCTTGCTGCGGAAGCCGCCGCACAGGCGGCGCGCACAAAAAATGCGCCGCAGAAGAAGCCCCAGGCAAAGACGCAGCCGCAGAAGGAGGGCGCGCCGGAGGCGCCGGCGGAAAGCGCGGAAGAAGCGCTGCAGAAAAAGCCGTGAACAAATTGAAAAAAGGGCGGTTTTCGGGCCTGAATTGGAATTGCAAAACCGGTTTGGTTGTGATAAGCTATACTGACGGCGGTATGTCCATGGCGTGTACATGCTGCGTTTGTGTAGCTTAATTATAATTTCGGAGGGTTTTATGGCAACGATGGAAAAGCTCGAAGGGAGCAAGGTGAAACTGACGATCGAGGTTGCGGCGGACGAGTTTGAAAAGGCCGTGCAGCAGGCGTACCTTAAAACGAGAAAGAACTATAACGTTCCCGGCTTCCGCAAGGGACATGCGCCGCGCAAGGTGATCGAGAACGCATACGGCTGGCTCGTGTTCTTTGACGAAGCTTTTGACATCGTCTACCCTGAAGCATATGAGGCCGCCGTGAAGGAGCACGGCGTCACGCCCGTTGACCGGCCGGACGTGTCCATCCTTTCCTGCGAGCAGGGCGCGCCCGTAGTTTTCGCGGCGGAAGTGGCCGTGAAGCCGGAGGTCGTGCTCGGCGCCTACAAGGGTATAGAAGTAGAGAAGCATGAGTATAATGTTACGGATGAAATGGTCGAGGCTGAGATCGACAAGGAGCGTGAGAAGATCGCAAGCACTACGGAAGTCGCCGGCCGCCCCGTCGCAAACGGCGATAAGGTCAACCTTGACTATTCCGGCAGCGTGGGCGGTGTGAAGTTTGACGGCGGCACCGCTGAAAACCAGGAGCTCACCATCGGTTCCGGCATGTTCATCCCCGGCTTTGAAGAGCAGATGGTCGGCATGAACCCAGGCGAGGAGAGGGATATCACCGTGACCTTCCCCGAACAGTACCATTCCGAGGAACTCGCGGGCAAGGAAGCCGTGTTCCACGTGAAGGTGAACGCGATCGAAGAAACCATACTGCCCGAGGCGGACGATGAGTTTGCCAAGGACGTTTCCGAATTTGATACCATCGAGGAGCTGCGTGCGGACAAGCGCAAGAAACTGGAAGAGGCCGAGGCGCAGCATGCGAAGAACCTGCGCGAGAACGAGCTGATCACGAAGGCATGCGAGAACGCGGCTGTGGAGATCCCGGAAGCGATGATCGAGCGCCAGATGGATCATATCCTCAACGACATCCGCTACCGCCTCAGCATGCAGGGCGTCTCCCTGGAGGATTACTGCAAGTACACCGGCGCCTCCATCGAGGATATGCGCAAAGAGATGCGCGGCGACGCGGAGAAGCGCGTAAAGAGCCAGCTCGTGCTGGAGGCGATCTCAAAGGCTGAGGCTATCGAGGCTGCTGCCGAGGAGATCGAAGAAAAGCTCAACGAGTATGCTGCCCAGTTCGGCGACAAGGCGGAAACCTTTAAGGCCGGCCTGACGGACGAGGATAAGCTTTACTTCGCGGATCAGATCGTGCTGGATAAGACCATCGCGCTGCTCAACGAGAATGCAGTGGAAAAGTGAGCCGGAACAATACGCGCATATTATACACTGAAGGAGGGAAGTACGATGAGCCTCATCCCGATGGTTGTGGAACAATCCAACCGCGGCGAACGTTCCTATGATATATACTCGCGCCTTTTGAAGGACCGGATCGTCTTTCTTGGCGGCGAAGTGACCGACGAGGAGGCCAACCTGGTTGTGGCACAGCTTCTCTTTTTGGAAGCCGATGATCCCGACAAGGACATCAGCCTTTACATCAACAGCCCCGGCGGTTCGGTTACGGCCGGCATGGCGATCTACGACACCATGCAGTACATCAAGTGCGACGTTTCCACTATCTGCCTCGGCATGGCGGCAAGCATGGGCGCGTTCCTGCTTGCGGCGGGCGTGAAGGGCAAGCGCCGCGCGCTTCCCAACAGTGAGATCATGATCCACCAGCCGCTCGGCGGCGCGCGCGGGCAGGCCACCGATGTGGCGATCCACGCGGACTGGCTGCTGCGCACCAAGAAAAAGATGAACGAGATCCTTGCGGCGCGCACGGGCCAGCCCATCGAGCGGGTGCAGGCGGACACGGAACGCGACAATTTCATGACGGCCGAGGACGCGCTGCGTTACGGCCTCATTGACGAAATCATCCCTCCAAGGAGGTAGGAAAATGGCAAAATATGACGAGAAAGGCACCGTGAAGTGCTCCTTCTGCGGCAAATCGCAGGATGAGGTGCATCGGGTCATCGCGGGGCCGGGCGTCTACATTTGCAGCGAATGCATCGAGCTTTGCCGCGAGATCTTGGAGGACGACGTGGATACCGCGCCGGTCGATCTTGCGGATATCCCGAAGCCGCACGAAATCGCTGCGATTCTCGACCAATACGTCATCGGCCAGCAGGACGCGAAGCGCGCGCTCGCGGTTGCGGTATACAACCACTATAAGCGCATCAACGCGGGCGAATCGAGCGATGATGTGGAGCTTCAAAAGAGCAACATCATCATGCTTGGGCCGACCGGCTGCGGCAAGACGATGCTCGCGCAGACGCTTGCGAAGATCCTCAACGTTCCCTTCGCCATGGCGGACGCGACTTCCCTGACCGAGGCGGGCTATGTGGGCGAGGATGTGGAAAACATCCTGCTCAAGCTCATCCAGGCGGCGGATTTCGACGTGGAACGCGCGGAAAAGGGCATCATCTACATCGACGAGATCGACAAGATCGCCCGCAAGAGCGAGAATACGTCCATCACGCGCGACGTTTCGGGCGAGGGCGTGCAGCAGGCGCTGCTGAAGATCCTTGAAGGCACGGTCGCAAGCGTGCCGCCGCAGGGCGGGCGCAAGCATCCGCACCAGGAATTTATTCAGATCGACACGACGAAGATCCTCTTCATCTGCGGCGGCGCGTTTGCCGGGATCGAGGACATCATCTCCAAGCGCACGGGCAAGAAGATCATGGGCTTTGGCGCGGATGTACAGTCCAACGTGGAGAAGGACGTGGGTGCGATCCTCAAGAACATCCTGCCGGAGGATCTGCTCAAGTTCGGCCTCATCCCCGAATTTGTGGGCCGCATGCCGATCATCGTGACGCTGCACCAGCTGGATCAGGACGCGCTTATTGACATCCTGACGAAGCCCAAGAACGCGCTCACACGGCAGTATAAGCGCCTGTTCGAGATGGACGGCGTGGAACTTGTGTTCGAGGATGACGCGCTCATCGAGATCGCCAAGAAGGCTATCGAGCGCAAGACCGGCGCGCGCGGCCTGCGCGCCATCTGCGAGGAAGTGATGCTTGACATCATGTATGACATTCCTTCCCGCACGGACGTGAAACGGTGCACCATCACCAAGGACGTGATCGACAAGATCGCGCCGCCCCGCTTCGATCTTGCGCTGGCGGAAGCCGCCGCCTTGCCCGAGGGCACGGCGGTATAAAAGAATACAACAGATGTGAGCGGCCCGCCTTTTGGCGGGCCGTTCATGCTGTCGATAAAGTGGCATCTGCCACTTTATCGAGGGATTCACGTCGTGCTTGCGCCCATGGCGCGGCCAGCGCTCCGTGTAAAGAAAGCCTTGCGGCGCAAGGCTTTCCGCTCGCACCGCACAGGTTGCTGCTCGCGATCAAAAGTCAAGGGCTGCGGCCCTTGACAATCCCGGAGAGACTTTTTTGACAGGCCGTTCAGCTTGCCGCCCTGCCAACTCTTAACTGTTCTATTTTCCGGGAAACGTATCCATACTAACGCCGAGAAAGGGTTCGGAGGGACGGTATGGAGATCATCATATGGATTTTGATGCAGCTTGCGCTGTTCGGAGGGATGCTTTGGTTTGTAAATGCACGGCGGAACCGGGAATTGGGCGTTACGCGGCGGCCTGCACCGAAGGGAGAAACGCGGGAACTGCATGACCTGCGCGCGCAGCGTGCGCGCGCGTTGAACATGCCGCTTGCGGAACTCGCACGCCCCGCCAGCATGGAGGACATCGTCGGCCAAGGAGACGGCATCCGGGCGCTGCGCGCCGCCATGTGCGGCCCAAACCCGCAGCACGTGCTGCTCTATGGCCCGCCGGGTGTGGGCAAAACCTGCGCGGCGCGCCTCGTGCTGGAGGAGGCCAAGCGCAACCCGGAGTCCCCGTTTGACGCGGAGTCCGCCTTTGTGGAGGTGGACGCAACTTGTGTGCGCTTTGACGAGCGCGCGATTGCGGATCCGCTGATCGGCTCCGTACATGACCCGATTTATCAGGGCGCGGGGACGCTCGGCGCGCAGGGCGTGCCGCAGCCCAAGCCCGGCGCGGTGACGCGCGCGCACTGCGGCGTGCTGTTCCTCGACGAGATCGGCGAACTGCACCCGATGCAGATGAACAAGCTGCTCAAGGTGCTGGAGGACCGGCGCGTGTATTTCGACAGCGCGTACTATTCCCCGGAAAATACCGCTATCCCGCCGCATATCCACGACATCTTCCAGAACGGCCTGCCTGCGGATTTCCGCCTCATCGGCGCGACGACGCGCAGCCCGGAGGAGATGCCGCCCGCGCTGCGCTCCCGCTGCGTGGAGCTCTTCTTCCGGCCGCTTGGGCAGGCGGAGCTTGCCGCCATCGCGGAGGGCGCGGCGCGCCGGCTCGGCGTTGCGATGGGCGATGCGGCGCTCCAAGCCTGCGCCTCCTACTGCGCCTCCGGCCGGGACGCGGTGAACATCGTGCAGCTTGCGGGCGGCGCGGCGCATGCGGAAGGACGGGATGAAATCACGCCGGAGGACGTGCTTTGGGTGGCGGAAACCTGCCGCCACAGCCGCAGAATGACGCAGCGCCTTTCCGAGACGGCGCGCGTGGGCGTGTGCGCGGGGCTCGCCGTATCCGGCGCTGGGCAGGGCGTGGCGATGGAGATCGAATGTACCGCTTCGCGTGCGGCACACGGCGCGGGCACGCTGCTCCTGGGCGGCATGGTGGAGGAAGAGGAGCTCGACCTGCGCACGCGCAGGCTCCGCCGCAAAGGGACGGCGCGCGTTTCGGCGGAGAACGTCCGCGCGGCGTTCCAACGGCGCTTTGCGCTCGACTGCGGAGAATATGACGTGAGCTTCAACGTGCCGGGCGGCGTGCCGATGGACGGTCCTTCCGCGGGCATCGCGCTCGCCGTTGCGCTCATGAGCGCCATCACGGGGAAGGCGCCCGTGCCGCTCCTGGCGCTCACGGGGGAGATCACCGCGCAGGGCGAGGTGCGCCCTGTGGGCGGCGTGCGGGAAAAACTTGCCGCCGCCGTGGAGGCCGGCGCGCAGACGCTCGTCATCCCGGCGGACAACTGGGAGGAGGGGTTTGCAAAACTTCCCGCTGCGGTATATCCGGTAAAGGATATTGCGGAGGTGATGCGTATTGCATTCGACGTTGCGCCCGAGGCGGAATGGGATGGCGTTATCCCGATCGGAGACCGTCAGCTCGCCATTGGAGATTAAAACATAGCTTATATTTACACCCCCTGCCCAGCGGACGGGACCCCATGGCTTCATTCGCTGGCAGGGGGCACTTTTCGTTCCTCCGATTCCTTTTTTATGTTTTTGCACCAAATTCATATTGTTGTCACACACACGGTTTATATGTATAATTGAATAACACCAACGCTGGAGACGTCCGGCGGAAAAAAGGAATGAAAACAATGGAACGGAACAACGCAATTTATGAACATATTCCGGTCGTTCCCCTGCGGGGCCTCGTCGTGCTCCCAGGCGAACTGCTGCACTTTGATGCGGGCAGGCAGGGAAGCGTCAAGGCGCTTACTGCGGCGGCCGAAGATGGCAGCCTTGTATTCCTCACGTCCCAGAAGGACGTGCGCAAGAACGAGGTTGGCCGGGATGACATCTACCGCATCGGCACGGTCTGCCGTATCCGCCAGGTGCTCAACCTTCCGGGAGATGCGATGCGCGTGCTCGTGCACGGCATTTGCCGTGCGCGCTTCACGAGCCTGGAACATGGCGAATACCTGACTGCGGACGCCGTGCAGCTCGACGCGCCGCCCTATGATGAGACCGAAGCAGAGGCCCTGCGACGCCGCCTGGCAAAAGCGCTCGGCGAATACGCCGCGCTTTCCACCAAACTTACAGCGGACACTGCGGAGAGCGTATCGCGCACGGAGGATGCGGGCGCGTTCGCGGACGCGGTCGCCAACGTGACGCTTGGAAAGGCCGAGCAGCGCCAACACGTGCTCGAGTGCTTCGACGTGCTCGAACGCCTGCGTGAGACGCTCACGCTTGTGCTGGGCGAGATCGAGGTCCTGCGCGTGGATCGCCGTATTTCCCAAGAGGTCAAGCGCCGGGTGGACAAAAACCAGAAGGAATATTATCTGCGCGAACAGATCAAGGCCATCCGCGCAGAGCTGGGCGAGACTGACCAGGCGGAGGCGGATCTTTTCTTGGAGCGCTTGGAAAAGAAGGACATGCCGGACGCGCTGCGCGAAACGGTCAAGAAAGAGATCGACCGCTTTCGGGAACTGCCGGCGGGTTCGCACGAGCAGCCGCAGATGCGCAATTACATCGAATGTATGCTCGATCTGCCATGGACGGAGCAGACGCAGGATGACCTCGACCTGGCGCATGCACGCGCGGTGCTTGACGCGGACCATTACGGCCTTGAAAAGGTGAAGGACCGCATCGTCGAGCATCTGGCCGTTGCACGCCTCACGGGCAAAGTCACGGGGCAGATCCTTTGCTTCGTCGGCCCTCCGGGCGTAGGCAAGACCTCCGTCTCGGAATCCATTGCCCGGGCGCTTGGACGCAATTTTGTGCGCATGAGCCTCGGTGGCGTGCATGACGAAGCGGAGATCCGCGGCCACCGCCGCACCTATATTGGTGCCATGCCGGGCCGCGTGATCGCGGCCATGCGGCAGGCGGGCTCCGTCAACCCCGTGCTGCTGTTCGACGAGATCGACAAGCTCACGAGCGACATGCGGGGCGACCCTGCCTCGGCCATGCTCGAAGTGCTGGATAGCGCGCAGAACCACGCCTTCCGGGATCATTTCCTCGAGGTGCCGTACGACCTTTCCAAGGTCATGTTCATCACGACCGCCAACAGCACGGACACCATCCCGCGGCCGCTCCTCGACCGCATGGAGGTCATTGAGGTGCCGAGCTATCTTGAGAATGAGAAGCGGGAGATCGCAAAGCGCCACCTGCTGCCCAAGCAAATGGAGAAGCATGGGCTGAAGAAATCCATGCTGAGCATCCCGGATGAGGTGATGCGCGAGCTGATCCGCGGCTACACGCGGGAGGCGGGCGTACGCTCGCTGGAGCGGACGCTTGCGAAGGTATGCCGCAAGGCGGCCTGTGATATCGGCGAAGGGAAAACGCGCGTGCGGCTCACACCGCAGCGCATGAGGGAATATCTCGGGCCGGTACGCTATCTGGATGTGGCGGCGCACAAGGAGGACATGGCCGGCGTCGTGAACGGCCTTGCGTGGACGAGCGTGGGCGGCGAGCTGCTGGAGGTCGAGGTGCAGGCCGTACCCGGAAGCGGGCAGGTGATCCTGACCGGCAAGCTCGGGGACGTGATGCAGGAAAGCGCGCGTGCGGCGCTCACGTTCCTCAAAGCGCATGCGGAGGTGCTCGGCATCCCGATGCCGCTTGACAAGCGCGATATCCATGTACATGTGCCGGAGGGTGCGGTGCCCAAGGACGGCCCCTCCGCAGGCGTGACGATCATGACGGCCATCGCAAGCGCGCTCACGGGTATCCCCGTACGGGCTGACGTGGCCATGACGGGCGAGATCACGCTGCGCGGCCGGGTGCTGCCCATCGGGGGCCTGCGTGAAAAGCTGCTCGCGGCGGCGCGCGCGGGCATGACCAAGGTCATCATCCCGGAGGAGAACCGCAAGGATCTCTTCGAGGTGCCTGCCGAAGTGCGGGACGCGCTCCGCATCGTCTTTGCACGGGACGCGATGTGTGTGCTCGCGGAGGCGCTCACGCGTATGCCAGGCGGGGAGGAAGCCTGTGCGGAGGTTCTGCCGCTGCATGTGCCGGCGCATGGCCGGCCGGGCGCGATCCAATAATATTGATTGCAGGCTGCCGGCAAAGCGGCAAGCTGAGGGGTGCACGCCGTGCAGGCGCTGAGCGCAGTTGGAAGCCGGGGATGATACATCCCTGAAACATTCCAGGAGGGCTTTTCGGCAAGCTGGCTATTAAAAACAGACGCGGGGGGAAAGATGGAAGAATTTACGATCAAAAAGGCTGTGTTTGAGACGAGCGTGGGAATCGGAGGCACATATCCCGCGGACGGCGTGCAGATTGCCATGGTGGGCAAATCCAACGTGGGGAAATCGAGCCTCATCAACTCGCTGTGCAACAATTTTAAACTGGCGCGCATCTCGTCCAGCCCTGGGAAAACGCGGCTGATCAACTTCTTCCGCATCAACGATGCGTTCCACCTGGTGGATCTGCCGGGCTATGGCTTCGCCAAAGCCCCAAAAACGGAGCAGGAAAAGTGGGGCAGGCTGATGGAGGATTACCTTTCCTCCGGCCTGCTGACACACATCTTTATGCTCATCGACATCCGGCATGCGCCGACGGCGGAGGACAAGCAGATGTTCGAATGGATCCTGTATTACGGGATCCCGTTCACGCTCATCGCCACCAAGGCGGACAAGCTTGCGCGCTCCAAACGCAAACAGGCCGCGAACGCTGCGGCAAAGCTCCTGGGCGCGCCGCCGTATGCTATCCCCTATTCCGCAGAGAATGCGGAAGGCCGCGCGGAGGTCTATGCCCGCATTGGGGCGATCCTTGCGGACGCGGGGGCAAGAGCATGACGGGAATTTGTAGAAAAGAGGCTCTCTCGAGCTTCTTTTTTATCATTTTGGCTGGAATGCGAAAATGGGTATTGACATATAAAAGCCCCTTTCGCATAATAGTGGAGTAAAAAATCAATCTGCCGGAGGGTACCGCGATGGGCCTTAGAAAATGTCCCCGCTGTGAGCTGAACTATATTCGTGACGACGAGAAATACTGCAACGTTTGCAAACGCGAAATGAAGGGGGAAGCGGACGCTGAAGAAACCGTCACGCTTTGCATCGAATGCGGGGAGAACCCTGTGGTAAAGGGGTCTGACCTTTGCGCGATCTGCCTGCGCGAAGCGCGGCGGCAGGAAAAACTTTCTCCCCGCTTGCCGGATGAGATCGGTGCCAGTGACCTTTCGCTCACGAGCGTTGCACTCGACGAAATCGAAGTGCCTCTGCCTGCGGACGGGGAGATCCCCGAAAGCGAGCTGGACGAGATCGACAAGGAACTCGGCGAGGATGATGCGGACGAGCTGCCTGATGACGAGGATGCGGAAGATGCGTGATGCGTTTTGAGCGGGATGCGGGTATTCGCGCTGGCTGACCTGCACCTTTCCGGCAGCGTTGACAAGCCAATGGACGTGTTTGGCCCGGCATGGGACAACCACCTCGCGCGCATCCGCACAGCCTGGCTGGAAAGCGTGGGGGAAGAGGATCTTGTGCTCATTCCGGGGGATATAAGCTGGGCGATGCGCTTGCAGGAGGCGGAAACGGATCTCCGGACGATCGCCGCCCTGCCCGGGAAGAAACTCATCCTGCGCGGCAATCACGATTATTGGTGGAATTCGCTTTCCAAGGTGCGCGCGGCTTTGCCGGAAGGCATGTATGCGCTGCAAAACGATGCTTTTGCGTTTGGAGATGTCGCTGTTGCTGGCTCCCGGGGCTGGGTCTGCCCGGAGAGCGCCGGCTTTGACGATGCGGAGGACCGCTCCATTTACGAACGCGAGGTACTCCGCTTGGGGCTTTCGCTTTCCCATGCGCCGAAGGACAAATTCCTAGTCTGCATGATGCATTATCCGCCGTTCAACGAGCGGCGCAACCCTTCTGGGTTTACGGAGCTGTTCGAACAGTACGGCGTGAAGCGTGTCGTATATGGGCACCTCCATGGAAAAGCGTGCCGCAACGCGTTTGAAGGGGAACGCAACGGCGTAGAGTACACGCTTTGCTCCGCGGATCACCTGGAGTTTAAACCCAAATTGATCCTGGAACTGTGAAACTGTTTTAACATTGATAGAACCACGCGAAGCCTCCGTTTTCGGAGGCTTTTCAGCTTGCCGAAAAAGTCTCCCCAGGATTGTCAAGGGCCGCAGCCCTTGACTTTTGATCGCGAGCAACGACCTGTGCGGTGCGAGCGAAAAGCCTTGCGGCGCAAGGCTTCCTTTACACGGAGCGCTGGCCGCGCCATGGGCGCAAGCGCGCTGTGTAACCTCGATCAAGTGGCAGATGCCACTTGATCGACAGCCTGAAAGCCTCCGCTTCGGAGGCTTTTTTGTATAAAAACAGGCTTTCTGCCGGGAAAAACGGAAAAAACGCGCATGTGCGGCACACGTGATTTTTCCGGGAGAAATGGGCGTGAAATTCAATTAAGGTGGTGACAAGTGTTGCGAAGTGGTGTATAATGGGTTCAGATGATGCGGTGGTGTATCCATATGCACTGCCGCAGAACCGAAAGGGGCGTACGCGATGCTGATCAACTCGTTTGAGCATAACGTGGACGCCAAGGGCCGGCTCTTCATTCCGGCCAAGTGGCGCGAGGATCTGGGGAGCACCATCATCGTCACCCGGGGCATGCTGGGGAAGAGCGATCGGCGGTGTCTTTTCGGCATGTCGCTCGCAACGTGGGACATGCTCCTTGAGCGCTACAACAAAATCGCAATGACGGATGTGAAGGCACAAAACGCGCTGCGCATGACGTTTGCTAACGCCTGTGACTGCGAACTGGACAAGCAGGGGCGCATCCTCATTTCCAGCACGCTGCGCAAATACGCGGGCATTGACAAGGACGCGGTGCTCGTCGGCATGGGGAATCGCATCGAGATTTGGAGCGGCGACATGTGGGCGAGCCAGCTCGAGGCAAGCGAGGATGAGGACGAAGCGCTTGCCTACCTCGCGGGGCTTGGCATATGATCGGTTTCCATCATATCCCAATCTTGCGGGAGACGGTCGTATCCTTGCTAAACCCCATGCGCGGCGGCGTGTTCGTGGATGGGACGCTCGGGGGCGGAGGCCATGCGGAAGCCGTTCTGGAGCGCCTGCCGGAAGACGGGAGGCTTTATGGGATCGACCGGGACGGCGCGGCAATCGCGGCTGCGTCGGCGCGGCTTGCCCGCTTCGGCGAAGCGTTCACGGCCATTCGCGGCAACTTCTTTGATATGAAGCGTCTGCTCGCGGCGCAGGGCGTGACGGAGGTGGACGGCATCCTGCTGGATCTCGGTGTATCCTCCTACCAGCTCGACACACCGCAGCGCGGCTTTTCCTACCATGAGGATGCGCCACTCGATATGCGGATGGATCCTTCCGCGCCGCTTTCCGCTTACGATGTGGTGAACGGCTATCCCGCGGAGGAACTTACCCGGATTATCCGGGAATACGGGGAGGAACGGTACGCTTCCCGCGTGGCGAACGCCATCGTGCGGGAACGCGAAAAAGCGCCGCTCAACAGCACGGTGCGCCTCGCGGAGATCGTAAAGCTCGCCCTGCCGGCCCCAGCACGGCGGGAAGCGCAGCACCCGGCCCGGCGCACGTTCCAAGCGCTGCGCATCGAGGTGAACGGCGAGCTCGAAGGCCTTTCTGCAGCCCTCAACGACGCGCACGATTTGCTGCGAAGCGGCGGCGTGCTTGCGGTGATCACCTTCCACTCTTTGGAGGACCGCATCGCTAAGCAGGCATTCAAAACGTTTGAGCATCCCTGCACCTGCGACCCGCATGCGCCGGTGTGCACCTGCGGAAAAACGCCCACGGCAAAGGTGCTCACGAAAAAGCCCATCGTTGCGGACGAAGCGGAGCTGCAACAAAATCCCCGGGCGCGCAGCGCGAAGCTGCGCGCAATACAAAAGTTATAAGTTAAGGCGGAAATGAATACCATGGCAATAGCGGCAAGAAAAGACGAATACATATACGCGCCCTCGCGGGTATATTCGCACAGCCGCGCGGCGACGGCCGAGGCGTTGCCAAATCCGGAACCCGAACGGGCGCCGCAGCCGCGGCAGCCGGGCCAGGCGGAGGCTGCGCCACGCACGCGGCCGAAGGAACCCACCGTCAAAACCCGGGTGCACAAGGGCCCTTCCGCCCGACAGCGGCGCAAGCAGCGCGTGCTGCCCAAGGTGGTGAGCGTAGCGTGCATCTTCCTCATAGCCGCGATCCTCATCGGCGTGATCGTGCGCTATTCGATGATCGCGCTCGCGTACTCCGCCGTAAACGATCTGGAGGATCAGATCGCGGAAAGTGAGCGCAGCATCGCAGCGCTCAACGTGCAGCTCAACAGCGTGCTCGATCTGAATACGGCGCGCGAGACGGCGCTTTCCGCTGGCTTGGGGTATCCCACGGCGGAGCAGATCGTCCATGTGCGTGAAACGATCGGCAGTTATCAGAAAGACGATGGCGGTACGGATGGGGAACCCAACCAAAATCAGGATGCGAGCGCAGAACCGGATGGGGACATGAATACGGACTGAGCGCTCCTGTCCTTTGGAGGAAAACACATGGGAGCACCCAGCGTTTCTTACAAGAAAAGATTGCTTGCGGCTTTGATCGTGATCGCTACGGTGTTCGTGGTGCTCATCGGGCGGCTGTTCTACATCCAGGTTGTCCAAAGCGACGAGCTGCAGGAACGGGCGCTTTCCCAGTGGACGAGGGACACATCCCTTTCCGCGGCGCGCGGCAATATCCTGGATACGACGGGCGTGGTGCTCGCCCAAAGCGGCACGGCCTACAAGGTGGTCATCTGGCCAACCAGCATCAAGTCCGACGAGCGCGTACGCGTGGCGACGGAGCTTGCGGAACTGCTTGACATGGATTACGCAAAGGTGCTTTCCAAGGTCAGCGATGGAACAAAGCAGGAGATCGTCCTTGCCCGCCGCGTGGAGCGCGAGGTAATCGACCAGATCGCAGCGCGTAAGCTCGGCATGGGCGTTGGCACTGCGATTGACACCAAACGGTATTACCCCTCGGGCAGCCTGTTTTCGCAGCTCCTTGGGTTCACGACGGTGGACGGCGTGGGGCAATCGGGGCTCGAACAAAAATATGACAAATACCTGGCTGGCGAAAACGGCCGCATGATTACGGAAACCGACCGCAAGGGCAACGCGCTTGCCTACGGCGTGCAGGAGGTCATCGAGCCGGTGGACGGCTACAACCTCGTTTTGACGGTGGACAGCGTATACCAATCGGCGCTTGAAAAGGCGTGCAGGGAAGCGCTCACGGTGAACAACGCGGCAACAGCGCAGGGTATCCTGATGAACTGCAAGACCGGCGAGATCCTTGCGATCACCACCCAGCCGGATTACGACCCCAACGACCCGCCCCGCAGCGATGCGGAGCTTCTCGCTTCAGTCACACGCAACCGCGTTGTGGCCGACGCATATGAGCCGGGCTCCACGTTCAAGCTCATTACGCTTGCTTCGGCGCTCGACAGCCACGCCATCGACGAAAACTTCAGCATCCATTGCCCTGGCTACCACATCGTCAACGGCGAAAGGATTCGCTGCTGGAAATCCGGCGGCCACGGCCAGCAAAACCTCTTCCAGGTGGCGCAGAACTCCTGCAATCCCGCCTTTATGGCGATGGCGCAGGCGATGGGCGTGGAAACGTTTTATGAATATATCTATGCCTTTGGGTTTGGCTCTTCCACGGGGAGCGGCATCACGGGCGAAGCGAGCGGCATCGTAACGCACCAGAAATACATTACGGAAAACACGCTCGCACGCATCGGCTTCGGCCAGAGCATCGCTATGACGCCCTTGCAGCTTGCAACGGCCGTCTCTGCGGCCGTGAACGGCGGCAACCTGATGCAGCCCTATGTGCTGGACCGGATCGTTGCAAACGACGGCACGGTGATCCTCCAAAACGAGCCCACGGTCGTGCGGCGCGTCATCAGCGAGGAAACCTCCGCGCTGGTGCGCGAGATCGCGGAGAGTGTCGTCACAAACGGCAGCGGCCGCAACGCCGCAGTCGCAGGATACCGCATCGGAGGCAAAACGGGTACTGCGCAGAAGTATGAGGACGGCAAGATCGCGGACGGCAAGCTGATCGCTTCGTTCATCGGTTTCGCCCCGGCGGACGACCCGGAGTTTGTGTGTCTCATCCTGGTGGATGAGCCGCAGGTGGGCACAGTATTCGGCAGCACAGTTGCGGCGCCGTTCGTCAAGCAGATGCTGGAAGAGACGCTGCGCCATGCCGGCTATCTCCCAGAAGGAAGCGAGGAATCCGTAGCGGTCCCCACGCTTGCGGGGATGACCATCGCGGAGGCGAAGGAGGCGCTGGAAGCAGCGGGCCTCACTGCAGCCTATCAGGACGACACGGCGGAGCTTGTCGTCGCGCAGGTTCCGGCTGCAGGCCAGACGGCCGTGAAGGGCTCGGGCGTGCTGCTGTACACGGAGAACACGAGTGTGGTGCTGGAAGGCGGCACGGCCGGCGAGCCGGAGCTTGTGACGGTGCCAAACGTAGTGGGCATGACACGCCTCGCTGCGAGCGACGCGCTTGCGGCGCAGGGGCTCAAGATATTGATCTACCCGGAGGATCAGACGGGGAAGGCGATACGTCAATCCCCAGCGGCGGGGGAAAGCGCCGCGGAAGGCACAGAGGTGCTCGTGGAGTTTTCCAACACGAACATTGGAGACTAAGCACGGCACGTTCGGGTGCGGAAGCACGGGAAACCGTGAGAGCGAAAGGAAATGAGGAAACGGGATGCTGCTTTCGGAACTGGCAAGCGCAACGGCTTACGAAAAACGCATGGGGGAGGATACCCCCGTTGCGTCGCTGCAATACAATTCCCGCAAGGTCGGGAAGGGTGATGTATTCTTCTGCATCGTCGGCACGTTTTCGGATGGCCATGCGTATGCCGGGCAGGCGGTGGAAGCGGGCGCGGCCGCGCTCGTGGTAGAGCGGGAACTCCCGCTCCCCGTGCCGCAGGTGATCGTAAAAAACACGCGCATCGCCATGGCGGAAATGGCGGCCGCATTCTATGGATACCCGGCGCGCGGCATGCGCATCGTAGGGGTAACGGGCACCAACGGCAAAACCAGCACCACCTATATGCTCAAGGCGATTGCCGAGCAGTGCGGCCTCAAGGTGGGGCTCATCGGAACGATCCGCAACCTCATCGGGGAGCGCATCATCGATACGGAGCGCACGACCCCCGAAAGCGTGGATTTGCAGCGCATCCTGCGCGAGATGAAGGACGAGGGGGTAGACCTTGTTGTGATGGAAGCGTCCTCCCACTCGCTGGATCAGCGCCGCGTGCACGGCATTGAGTTTGAGACGGCGGTCTTCACCAACCTGACGCAGGACCACCTGGATTACCATAAGACGTTTGAAAACTACCTCGCAGCCAAAATGCGTATCTTCGCACAGGCGCGGCAGGCCGTCGTCAACCGGGATGACCCGCATGCGGAGACGATTCTCGGTGCGCTGACGGTTCCGTATAAGACGTTCGGCGTCCGGGAACAGGCGGATGTTTCCGCCACCGAGATCGACATCACCACCCGCGGCGTGCAGTTCGACATGCATTGCCCGCTTGGGAACGTACGGATGTACGTCCCCATCCCCGGCCTTTTCAGCGTGTTCAACGCCATGGGCGCGGCAGCCGCAGCGATCCAGCTCGGGTTCCCGCTTTCTGCTGTCAAGAACGGGATCGAGACCATGGGCAGCGTTTCCGGCAGGCTGGAGCCTTTGCCCACGGGCGGACGGGACTTCACGGTGCTCCTCGATTACGCGCATACGCCGGACGCGCTCGAGAACATCCTTAAGACCGCACGCGGCTTCGCGGAGGGGCGCATCGTGACGCTCTTTGGCTGCGGCGGGGATCGGGATCACGCGAAGCGCCCCATCATGGGCGAGATCGCGGGCCGGTTTTCAGATTTCCTCGTCGTCACAAGCGACAATCCTCGCACGGAGGACCCGATGGCGATCATCGAGACGGTGCTCGAGGGCGTGCACAAATCCGCTTGTCCTCACGTGGTCATAGAGAACCGCTATGAGGCGATCCGCTATGCACTCGAGCATGCGCAGCCAAAGGATGTGATCATCCTCGCGGGGAAGGGACACGAGAATTACCAGGAGATCGGCGGCGGGAAACGCCATTTTGACGAGAAGGAAATCGTAGCTGAACTGCTTGGCACAAACGAGAAATAACTTGCGGGCGTTTTTGCCCGGTTGGATACGGAGGATGTTATGCAATACCCGATTTACGCGCTGCTGCTCGCTGCGATCGTGACCATCGCACTCGGGCCTGTGCTTATCCCGCTGCTCAAGCGGCTTAAGTTCGGCCAGACGGAGCGCGACGACGGCCCGCAGTCGCACTTGAAGAAGACGGGTACCCCCACGATGGGCGGCATTATGTTCATCGCCGGTATCCTGGTGGGGACGCTTGCCTTTTCTCTGAACGCAACGGAGCTTGCGCTGCCTGCGCTGCTCGTGACGGCCGGGTTTGCGCTCGTGGGCTTCCTGGATGATTTTTTGAAGGTCAAGTATAAAAACACCGTTGGGCTCAAGGCGTACCAGAAGATCATCGCGCAGTTCGGCATCGCGCTCATCCTGGCGCTGTATGCGTACAACAGCCCGTTCATCGGCTCGAAGATCTACCTCGCGTTTTTCGATGTGGAGTGGGATCTCGGCGTCTTCTACATTCCGTTCGTGATGTTCGTCATCATCGGGACGGTCAACAGCGTAAACCTGACCGATGGCCTCGACGGCCTTGCCTCCGGCGTGAGCCTGATCTATGCGGTCACGATGTCCATCATCTTTTGTTATATGTCCACCGTGATGCGCTTGCCCAGCGACGCGGGACAAGCCGCGCAGACGCAGTATGCGGCGGAGCTCAACTCCATGTCCATCTTCGCGGCGGCGGTGGCCGGCGGGTGCCTCGGGTTCCTGCGCTTCAATTCTTACCCTGCGCGGGTATTCATGGGGGATACCGGTTCCCTCGCCCTCGGCGGTGCGATTTCCGCCATGGCGATCTTCAGCCGCTCGGCGCTGCTGCTGCCCATCATGGGCGCATGCTTTGTCGCCTCCTCCGTTTCGGTGATTTTGCAGGTCGGTTCCTACAAGCTGCGCAAGAAGCGCGTGTTCCGCATGGCGCCGCTGCATCACCATTTTGAGCTCAAAGGATATGCGGAAACGCGGATCGTCTCCGTATACATGATCGTTACCACATTCCTTTGCCTCATATGCCTTTTGGCATACGTGTAAGAGTTTTTTCAGCCGTTTGGTGCTTGTGGACGTAAGCCGTGGTTTCTTGATTGGCGCTTGGCACGGCGGACGACAAGGATAAGGTGCTTGAGGCAGAGCGCGGCTCTTTTGCCTCAAGCCCCTTGGCCGCACCGGACGGCTCTTTTTTCAAAACCGCGCATGGATGCCCTCCATGCGCCCAAGCATATATTTTGATCGCGGCAGCCGGCCGCGGGAAGGAAGCACAAACGATGGAAACGAGGAAAAAGCGGGCGCTCATCGTCGGGATGGCGCGAAGCGGCGTCGCGGCGGCGCGGCTGTTGTACGAAAACGGATATGCTGTGACCGTCAACGACATGAAAAACGAGATCGACGGTCTTACGGAGGCGCTCGCCGGCATAGAGTATACCAACGCGCTCGGAAAAGCGCCGGAAACGCTGCTCAATGGAATTGACCTCATGGTGTTAAGCCCAGTCGTCCCGATTTTCGCCCCGTTTGCAAAAGAGGCGAAAGCGCGCGGCATAGAGGTGATCGGGGAGATCGAGCTCGGCTACCGGTTCTCTGACCGGGGTGCGAAGTTCGTCTGCATCAGCGGCACGAACGGGAAAACAACTACCACCGCGCTCACGGGAGAACTGTTCCGCGCAGCGGGCGCGCACACATTCGTGCTCGGCAACATTGGCGTGCCGATCAGCGCGCACGCGATGGAGACACGCCCGGGCGATTATATCGTCGCAGAAACGGCGGCGCTCCAGCTCGAAAGCATCGCGGACTTCCGGCCGAACGCGTTCGGCATGCTCAACATCAGCGAGGATCACCTGAACCGGTTTGAGTATAGGCTGGAAAATTACATCGCGGCCAAATGCCGTGGGTTCGAGAACCAGACGGCGGAGGATTTCGCCGTGCTCAATTACGACGACCCCACCGTGCAGGAGATGAAACGGCTCACGAAAGCCCGCATCGTCTATTTTTCTCAGAAGGAAGAACTGCCGGAAGGCATGTTTCTGCGGGAAGGCAGGATGATATTCCGGCTGGATGGCGTGGAAACACCGCTCATCCAAACGCAGGAGCTGCAGATCCCCGGCCGGCACAACGTGGAAAACGCGCTCTGTGCCGCGGCGCTTGCGCTCTGCATGGGCATGGATGCCGGAAAGGTCTGTGCAGGCCTCCGCGCTTTCCCGGGCGTGGAGCACCGCATCGAATTCGTGCGGGAAAAGGACGGCGTGGCTTACATCAACGATTCCAAGGGCACCAACCCGGATTCCACCATCAAGGCCGTCGAGGCCATGACGCGCCCGACGATCCTGCTCCTCGGCGTGGGGGATTACGACAAGCACAGCGACTTTACGCCGCTGTTTGAGGCGTTCGGCGGCCGCATCAAGCATGTGCTGGTTTCCGGCTGCAACATCCCGGCCGTGCAGGAGGCTGCAAGACGCACAGGGTATGCGAACGTGACGGTGTCCGACGGCAGCTTTGAACAGATGGTGCGGGACGCGCAGGCGATCGCCGAGCCGGGCGATGCGGTGCTGCTTTCACCCGCCGCAGCAAGCTGGGGCAGGTTCAGCGACTACGAGCAGCGCGGGCGCATCTTCAAGGATATTGTGCGCGCGCTGTAACGAATAGGGAGCAAAGCGTATTTTAGGCGAAAGGAGGCGGGCGAGGCTATGGAAGGCAGGCTGGAAAAACGGAGGCCGTTTTACATCGGACAGCTGGATTTTTCATTGCTGATCGCGATCGTGATCCTTTGTGCCTTCGGCCTTGTGATGCTCTTTTCCGCGAGCTATTATACCGCGCAGAACTCTTCGCTTTATAATTACGACGGCTTTTACTTCCTGAAAAGCCAGGCGATGTATCTTGCCGCAGGCCTTGTGGCGATGTATATCGTTTCCCGGGTGGATTATCACTTTTTTGACAAGATCCGCGTGTTCGCGCTCGTGGGTACGCTCCTTTTGATGCTGCTCGTGCTCGTCCCCGGCCTTGGCGTGAGCCGCAACGGCGCGCAGCGCTGGCTCGGCATTCCAGGCACGAGCTTCACCTTCCAGCCCTCGGAGCTTGCAAAGTTCGCGCTCATCGTTTACATGGCGGGCTTCATGTCCCGCCGCCCGCAGACCATGAAGAACCTCACAAAGGGCGTGTTCCCGATGCTGTTCATCATGGGCGCGTTCGGCCTTGTGCTGTTGCTGCAAAAGAACATGTCCATGATGGTCATCCTGCTGATGACGGGCGTTGTGATGCTCTTTTTGGGCGGCGTGGAGATCAAGCACCTGCTGCTGCTCGCGGGCATTGCGCTGCCGATCCTCGTTGTGGCGGTTCTGATGGAGGATTACCGCCAGTCCCGCGTGCTGATGTTCATGAACCCGTGGGAATCGACGGAGGAGGGTGCGTATCAGCTCCGCCAGGCGCTCATTGCGCTCGGCGCGGGCGGCGTGTTCGGCCAGGGACTCAACTTCAGCCGCCAGAAGCTGCTGTTCCTGCCCTATGGCGAGAGCGACTTTATCTTTGCGATCATCGGGGAAGAGTTGGGCTTTGTTGGCTGCGCGCTGCTCATCCTCGTGTATTTGTTTGTAATCTACCGCGGCGTGCGCATCGCCATGCGCTGCAAGGACCGCTTCGGGAGCCTGATGGCGGCCGGCATCACGGCGGTCATAGGCATGCAGGCGGCCATTAACATCGCGGTGGCGACGAGTTCCATCCCGCCCACCGGGCAGACGCTCCCGTTCGTGAGCGCGGGGGGGACGTCGCTGATGATCTTCCTTGCGGCCGCCGGGATTTTGCTCAACATATCCCGGAACATCGAATAGGAACATTGCGCTCCCCTGCCGCATAAGTATGGAATGTGCCGTCTTGCGGCGGAGAGGAGAAAGCATGGCATCCTTGATTGTGACGGGCGGAAGGCCTTTGTCTGGAACGATACGTGTGAGCGGCGCAAAAAACGCCGTGCTGCCGATCCTTGCGGCGGCCCTGCTTGCGGAGGGGCCCGTCACGCTGTATGATTGCCCGCGCCTGCGGGATGTAGACAACATGATCGCGATTTTGGATGCGCTTGGCGTCCGCTGGTCCTGGGAGGAGGGCGCGCTCCTTCTGGACGCTTCCGCCGCGAACGCTTACGTAATGCCGCAGGGGATTTCCAAGGAGCTGCGGTCGTCCATCTTCATGCTGGGGCCGCTGCTTGCCCGCTTCGGGCATGCGGTATGTACGTTTCCCGGCGGCTGCGAGATCGGGCATAGGCCGATTGATCTGCACCTGAGGGGGCTTACGATGCTCGGCGTGGAGATCCGTGAGGAGCATGGGCTTATCCTGTGCGACGGGCGCTCCATGACTGGCGCGGACATCCACCTGGATTATCCGAGCGTGGGTGCGACGGAGAACATCATGATGGCGGCCGTATGTGCGCAGGGCGAGACGGTCATCCAAAACGCGGCGCGGGAGCCGGAGATCGAGGATCTCCAGACCTTCCTGCGCAAGCTGGGCTATGGCGTTTCCGGCGCGGGTTCCTCCACGATCCGGATCCTCGGCGGCCAGATGCGGCGGAACCGGAGTGGTGATGCGGGAGGCATTGCGCACCGCGTAATCCCGGACCGTATCGTGGCGGGCACGCTGCTGTGCGCGGCGGCTATCACTGGCGGCGAAGTTGAGCTGAAGAATGCTGTTCCGGCGCATGTCGCGTCCGTCCTTGCAAAGCTGCGCGAGGCGGGCTGCGCGATCCGCACGGAGGGGGACGCGATCCACATCGCGGCGCCCGCACGTCCGCGGGAGATCAAGCTGATCGAAACGCTGCCTTATCCGGGTTTTCCGACGGATATGCAGGCGCAGTTCTTTGCCCTTTGCGCTGTGGCGGATGGCACGAGCATGATCGTGGAAAACGTGTTTGAAAACCGCTTTAAGCATGGCGCGGAGCTGCTGCGCATGGGCGCGAGCTTCACCCAGAAGGACCGCACTATCGTCATCCGCGGCGTGGAGCGGCTGATGGGGACGCGCGTTGCGGCGCGGGACCTGCGCGGCGGAGCGGCGCTCACGCTTGCGGGCCTTGCGGCGGAAGGCGAAACCATTGTGGAAAACGCAGAGCTGATCGACCGGGGCTATGAGCGTTTTGACCGGATGCTTGCTTCCCTCGGGGCGCAGATCCGCCGGGAAAATACGGAAGAAGAAACACGATGAACGATGGGAACAGGGAAAACCGAAACGAGAAAACCCCTCCGGAGCAGGAGCGCGTTTACGCGCCCACACATTCTGCCGGGACGCTGAACCTGCGCCCGTTCCAGAAGCGCGCCGCACAGGAAAGCGGGATGGATACGCCTTTGGAGTCCCTGGAAGAACAGGAGCCTTTGGACCCCCCCGAGCCGGCAGATGCGCCCGAAGCCGCCCAACACAAGGCGGCTCCGACCGACGCGCCCGCCGCAGCGGACAAGCCCGAACCGGAGATTCCGGACCTGTTTGCGGATGACGATGCGCCGGAGGAGGATGCGCCCAAGGCGGAGCCGCAGCATAGCCGCCATGCGCCCACCGTGCGGGAAGCAAAGCGGCGTGCGCGCCGGCTGACGGAGCGCGAAAAACGCCGCCGCGAGCGGCGCAAACGCATGGTGCGCTTCTTGAGCGCCGCGACGTTCGGCGTGATCCTTATCGCGGCGCTGCTGCTGACCTATTTCATTCTGATTATCGATAGGATCGAGGTTTACGGCTGCGAGCGGTTCACAGAGGAGGAAATCATTTCCGCATCCGGACTCCGGACGGGGCAGCATATGTGGCTCGCCAAACTTGGCGCGGCGAAGGCGGCTGTAGAGGCCGATCCTTACATCGCATCGCTGGAGATTACGCGCGTCTATCCGGACAGGCTGGTGCTTCGCGTGACCGAGCGTGTAGAAAAGGCTGTGATCCTCGGCATGAACACGCACGCGGTGATCGACGGCGAAGGCTATGTGCTCTCGATTGGCACGCGCGCGAGCTATGAAGGGCTGCTCAAGGTATACGGCACCGGCGCGGGCGGCTACCATGTAAACCAGCGCCTGGGCGAGGAATCGGACTTCCATTCCCGCACGCTTGTGACGCTGCTTGCGGCGCTTGAACAGGCGGAGCTGATGGACGTTGTGGAGACGCTCGACATCAGCAACCCGCTGAGCGTTACCATGACGACGTTCGACGGCCTTACCGTGCATTTGGGGCAGCCGGATAACGCGGAAGAAAAGTTGAACAATTTTCGGATTGTCTTGCCCAAGCTCATCGAAGCAGGGTACAATAAGAGCGGGACGCTCGACCTGAGCGCGCGGGGTTCCCCCGTGTATTCCCAGCCGGATTCCAGCGCCGCGCTTCCGGGTGATCCGGAAGGCTCTCCGGAGCCGGGCCAAACGCCAGCGCCGGACGCAACGCCCGGCCCAAACGCTTCCCCCAGGCCAGGCGCGTCGCTTTCGCCTACGCCCACCGGCGTGCCGGATGATCCGTATTCCGGCTGAGCGGATGGAGATGGGATGGGAAATCACCCTGCATTTTCCATTATAGCGGGTGAATGTATTGCACAACATATGGTATCTGTGGTATTCTTTTAATACTGGGAAAGGTATACCCTTACCGTGCGTTTGCGCGTGAACGGAGGCGCTATGAGTCAATATACTGCCGTGCTGGATGTTGGCAGTTCCAAAGTCATATGCTTGATTTGCAGCCCTGACGGCAAGGACAGCATCGTTGTCCATGGCGCAGGGATACGCGAGTATAAGGGCTACAAGCGCGGTGTGATGGAGGATGAGCAGCAGTTTTCCGACGCGATCGTCGATGCTCTCGCGCTCGCGGAGGGCGAGGCGCGCCGCCGCGTGCGGGAGATCTCCGTTGGCGTCCCGGCTCCGTTTACAAAACTTGTGCTGCATGAAGGGGAGATCGCGCCCCGCGCGCGCAACAAGCGCGTGACGCACCGGGACATCGATGAGCTTTTAAACGCTTCGCTCGATTTTGAGCCGCCTGAAGGCTATGAGCTTATCCACAGCACGCCGGTGGAATTTGTCGTGGACGGCGTTGCCCGGGCGGACATGCCCCTCGGCGTTTCGGCCGAAACGCTGCGCGCTACGGTGTCGCACCTTTATGTGGAGGAACGTTTTAAACGCCTGGTTTCGGATGCGCTTCTGCGCGCCGGGCTCGATGCGGATATGTATATCGCCGTGCCGCTTTCCGAGGGGCTGTTCGTGATCCCGGAGGAGGAGCGCGCGCGGCCGGCCGTGCTGCTGGACGTTGGCGCTACGCATACGGACGTATGCGTTATGCGCAATTCTGCGCTCGTCGCCATGCGCACGATTGACGTGGGCGGCAACCACTTCGCGGGGGATCTTAGCTACGGGCTTGGCCTCGCGCGGCCGGTGGCCGAAACTGTCAAGCGCCGCTATGTTTATTCCTTGGATTATCAGGACAGTATAGACACAATCCGGATCCCCGGGGGCGGCGTGATGAACGTTGACCATGCGGCGATTCAGTACATCATTGAAGAGAGGACTAAGGAGCTTGCGGCGCTGATTTCCGGCGCGATCCGGGACATGGGCGTAACGCTTGCGGAGAGCCTCCCGCTCTATATGACGGGCGGAGGGTTCACGCTCATGCGTGGGAGCTGCGAATATATGGAACGGTGCATCGGCGTGCCGATCGAGGTGCGCATGCCGTGGATGCCGCGCCTGTCCTCCCCGAATTACGCGAGCGCGTTTTCCGTGATGGATTTTGTGATGCACGCGACGGACGAGGACAACGCGGGCCGGCTGGAAGGCGCAGGCGCGCAGGGAAAACTGATGAAAAAACTCAAAGATTTCTTTGTGAAGTAACATAAGGAGGAACACCACATGCCCATCGGTTTGGAACTGGATTTTGAAAGCGGCCAATTTGCGCAGCTAAAGGTCGTCGGGGTCGGCGGCGCGGGAAACAACGCGGTCAACCGCATGATTCAATACGGCTTGCGCGGCGTTGAGTTCATCTCTGTGAATACGGATAAGCAGGCGCTGTACCTTTCGCGCGCCGGGCAGAAGATTCAGATCGGAGAAAAGCTGACCAAGGGGCTTGGCGCGGGCGCCGACCCGGAGGTTGGCCGCAAGGCTGCCGAGGAAAGCCGGGACGCCATTACGGAGGCGCTCAAGGGTGCGGACCTGGTGTTCATCACTGCAGGCATGGGCGGCGGCACGGGAACAGGCGCAGCGCCCATCGTGGCCGAATGCGCCAAGGAGATGGGGATCCTCACCATTGGCGTCGTCACAAAGCCCTTTGCCTTTGAGGGCAAGGTGCGCATGAACAACGCGGTCAACGGCATCATGAACCTGAAGGATTCCGTGGATACGCTCATCATCATCCCCAACGATCGCCTGCTCGACACGGTGGGCAATGTCAGCCTTTCGGAGGCGTTCCGCGTGGCGGATGACGTGCTTCGCCAAGGCATCCAGGGCATCAGCGACCTGATCGCTGTGCCAAGCATGGTCAACCTGGACTTTGCGGACGTGCGGACGATCATGCGCGAAAAGGGCATGGCGCATATGGGCATCGGCATGGCTTCCGGCGAAAAGCGTGCGCTTGAGGCCGCGAAGCAGGCCGTCGAGAGTTCGCTGCTGGAAACCAGCATCAACGGCGCGAAGGGCGTTATCATCAACATTACGGGCGGCGCGGATCTCGGCATCCTGGAGGTTTCCGAGGCGGCCGCGTTCATCCAGGAATATGCGGACGGAGATGCGAACATCATCTGGGGCGCGGGCACGGACGAAGAGCTTGGCGACGCGGTGCGCATCACGGTCATTGCGACGGGCTTTGAGTCCGCGGACGCGCGGCTGAGCAACCGGCGCAACGCTGTGCAGCAGGAGCCGCAGCAGGTCGTGCGCACCGGCCGCGTGGCGGACGACTGGCGCAGGAAGGACAACAACGAGCCTTCGCTGCCAGGTTCCAGCGCACCGAAGCGCAATTTCTGGGAGGAAAAGCGCAGCAAGGCGCCGCAGTACAGCTCGCCCTTGCCGGACGGCGAGGAGGTCACGCCGCACTTTACCAAACAGGATCTCCCCAAGGGTGATTATAACCCCAAGGAGAAGAACAACCTCGACCTGCCGAGCTTCCTGCGCAACAAGAACGATTAACAAAGGAGTAAAAGGGAAGGCCCCGCGCGAGCGGGGCCTTTCAGTTTGTCGAAAAAGTCTCTCCGGGATTGTCAAGGGCCGCAGCCCTTGACTTTTGATCGCGAGCAGCGACCTGTGCGGTGCGAGCGAAAAGCCTTGCGGCGCAAGGCTTTCTTTACACGGAGCGCTGGCCGCGCCAGGGGCGCACGCGCGACGTGAATCCCTCGATCAAGTGGCAGATGCCACTTGATCGACAGCCTGGAAGGCCCCGTGCGAGCGGGGCCTTTCATAATGCCGGAAATTGAAACTCGGTGCTGGCCTGGTTCTTCCGCCGCGCGTTACACCCCCATATAATCCGCGAGGTTCGCGCCCGGATCAATCCTGCCTTCGAGGATGGGCGTTTTGCTTGTGAAAATAGTCGTTACGCCAGGGCCATGGCCCATCTTGACGCAATCGCTGTGGACGACCACGCCGATGGTGCGCGCGCCGCGCAGGTATCCGCGGCCAAAGGAGGTATCGCAGTCCTCCAGCAAAACAAAATCGCCATACCGCAGCTTATCGAGGCCAAGGCGGAGAAGCTCGTCACGGTCGGCGGTCATGATGTCGTAGTCCCCGCTTGCGGCAGTGCCTGAGCCGATGCCGCTGCCCATGAGGTACGCCGGCACGCGCGCCGCGACGGGGACGATGAGCTTGCCGCCCTCCACGGTAACGTTCATCTTTTCAAACAGGTTTGGATCGAGGTTCATGCAAAATACGGCATCCTCAAAGCCCTCGATTTTCATGCCCTGCCCTTGCGCACGTACCTGGATGCGGTCGCCTATGGCGAGCTTATCAAGCGTTTCTTCCGGGAAGTAACAGAGCACATGCTCCACGCCGCCGTGCGTACCGGTCACGAAGCCGCGTGCGCCCTTTGCGTCGCCGGAGATGACGGTGGCCGTGTTGCCGACGCAGGAAAGCATGTTGAAAGCCGCGTTTTCATGCGCATCCGGGTTGCGGACGGTCACGCCCGGCTCCACGTGGTCGCATTCCATGGCATAGACGGAGTCGCCGATCTTCACGTTATAGGTGATCGCGCCCGTGGCGGGCAGCACATGCGGCGTGCCTTCGTGGCCGATCCGGTAAGGGCTTGCGATGGAGGGATGGCGCACGGCGCCGGCCACGCTTTGCATTACGAGGCGGGCTGCATTGATTTTCGCTTTCTGCATAGGGAGTCTCCTTTCGGTTTGCGGTTTTCGGGAATGAAGTGTTTCCGCGTTTATGATACCGCAAACGGAGGGAAGGTTCAAGCGAGCGTTGCAAGCCATCCGCTCAAATAGGAAATGGGTACGGTAAGCGCGCACCAGAGCAGTGAGAACGGCAGGCAGACCTGCCCATACAGGTTGAAGGGCACTTTGGAATAATCCCATACGCCAAGCCGGAGCCGGACGTTCACGAGCGCGCCCGCTACGAATTCGATCGCCGTGATGACGAGGCCGCCTACGAAGCATTTGAGAAGGAGCGGCATGTGGAAGCGCAGGAACAGGCCGTGCAGCAGCGCAAGCGCCAGCCCGCCCGCAAAAAACATGGAAATATGGCTCCGGCCGCGCCAGAGGAGCTCCAGCAGCACGTAGGCCGCGCCGCCGAGGAGAAACGCGAAGAGGAAGATGCTTGCAGTCATATCCAATATTGTTTACAGCTTAGCGGTTTTTTTCTCCCGGGAAAGATGGTATAATTTAGAAAAACGTTTATGCAACATGAGGGGGAGTGGCGATATGGCAACAAAAATTTGGGCACACAGGGGCGCGAGCGGCTATGCGCCGGAAAACACCATCCCGGCGTTCAAGCTGGCGGTGGAGCAGGGCGCGGACGGCGTGGAGCTGGACGTGCATATGAGCGCGGACGGCAAGCTCATGGTCATCCATGATGAGACGGTGGACCGCACCTCCAACGGATCCGGCCGCGTGGTAGACATGACCTGCCAGGAGCTCAAACGCCTCGATTTTTCCAACGGGATGGAGGGCTACCAGAACGTCCGCATCCCGACGCTGCGCGAGGTCTACGGCCTTTTGAAGAACACGAACCTCACCATCAACGTGGAGGTCAAGTCCGACGTTGTGATCTATTATGGCATTTGGGATCACCTCATCGCGCTCGAGCGCGAAATGGGCATGCAGGGCCGCATCCTATATTCCTCCTTCAACCATTATGTGCTCCTGAAGATCCGCGAACTCGATCCGGAGGCGGAAATCGGCCTGCTTTATTCCGAGGCGATGGTCGACCCGTGGGTCTACGCCAAGTACGTGGGCGCAAACGCGCTGCACCCGCATTACCTTGCCGCGCTCAACTGTCCCGGCATGCTGGAGGGCTGCCGCAAGGCGGGGGTAGCCGTGCATCCCTGGACGGCGAACGACCCGCAGGTGATGCGCGAGCTGGTGGAGGCCGGCGTCGCTGCGATCATCACGAATTATCCGAACCTGGCGCTTCAGGCAGCCAGGCGATAAGGTAGAGACTGTCGATCAAGTGGCAACTGCCACTTGGCCGAGGGATTCGCATCGTGCTTGCGCCGGTGGCACGGACAGCGCTCCGTGCAAGGAAAGCCTTGCGCCGCAAGGCTCTTCGCTCACACCGCACATCCCCCAGGGGACCTTCTCTTGCCGCTATGCGGCAATTCACCTTGGGTCGCTGCTCGCGATTGAAGCCAAGGACTGCGGCCCTTGACAATCCCGGAAAGACTTTTCGACAAGCTGGGCCGGGCGGAGAATCCGCCTGGCTTTCTCTTTTTCGTTTGCCGCGCATCTGTGCAACCATACCTTGCCGGCCCGCAACCATACCTTGCTTGACGCATGCGCGTACACATGGTTTAATAAAACCCATAATACCTTGCACAGGGAGGCAGCATGAAGAAATCCTATCCCATCGGAAAAACGCTCGGCCGCCTCGTGCGCAACGCATGGCGGCAAAACAAGCGCCTGTTCATAAGTTTTGGCATTTATACGCTTGCGGCGGCGGTCTACCCGATGCTGGCCGTGGCGCTGCCAAAGCTCGTGCTGGGTGAGCTGACGCGGGCGGAGCCTTCCGCCCAACGGCTGATTTTCATTGTGGCCGGTTTTTTTGCTGCGGCAGGGAGCGTCGGGTTCCTCGCAACTTATCTAAATAATACCGCATACCATAAATTATCGTTGTTCCGGCTGGAATACCTCAAGGATATGGTGAACAAGATCCTCACCATGCGCTATTGCAGCACCGAGGACGCGAAGTTTTATGATGAACACGAGCGCGCTATGAACGCGGCAAACAGCAACGGGGAAGGCATAGAGGGCGTATATCATGTGCTGTTTGAAGGCCCTGCCGTGCTCCTGACGGTGCTGGCCTATGTCGTGTTCATCGGCCTCAAAAGCGTGTGGATCCTCGCGGCGCTGCTGCTGCATGTCGCGGCGGTATATTGGGTCAGCCGAGGAACGCATGCGTTCCGCCACAGCCTCCATGCGGAGATCGGCCATGCGGAGCGCCGCGTGCGGTATTATTCCGACGCTGCGAACGATTTTTCCTTCGGCAAGGACGTGCGGCTTTACGGCTTCAAAGCCCGCATCCTCGACAACTTCCGGAGGGAGATCGACGCATATGCGGCCATCCTCGCCCGCATCGCCCGCCGGGAGTTCCTGCTGGGCTTTGCGGCGCTCGCAACGCTCCTTTTGAGCGATGCGGCAACTTATGGCATCCTGATCCGCGACGTGGTTCATGGGATGCCCATCGCGGACTTTTCCATGTACCTTGCTGCGGCGCTGAGCCTTTCGGCGCTGCTCAAGCGCCTCGCGGAAATGCTGGGCAAGGTCTACAGCGAAGGCGAATACGTGTATGACTTTTTCCGCATGATGGACGAGGATCTGGGCGAGCGGGGCGGGATGCGCCCGGCCATCGCGGGCGATACGCTCGAGATCGAATTCAAAAACGTCAGCTTCCGCTACCCGCGCACGGAAAAATACATCTTCCGGAACCTCAATTTCACGATCCATAAGGGCGAGCGCCTTGCAATCGTCGGCGTGAACGGCGCGGGCAAAACCACGCTCGTGAAGCTCATGACCGGCCTGCTGGAACCGACGGAGGGGGAGATCGCCATCAACGGCGTCCCGATCGGGGAGTTTGAAAAAAAGGCTTTGTATTCGATGTTCTCCGTGGTGTTTCAGGATGTGAACGTGCTGGCATATACGGTGCTTGAAAACGTCGCCTGCCGCCCGGATGGCGACCGCGCCCGCGCGATGGATGCGCTTGTGCGTGTCGGCCTTGGCGAAAAGGTGCGCTCGTTCCGAAAAGGGCTGGATCAGACGCTTCTCAAGATCATAGAGGAGGATGGGACGGAGCTTTCCGGCGGCGAAGCGCAGAAGCTTTCGATCGCCCGCGCACTGTATAAGGACGCGAACATGGTCATCATGGATGAGCCGACCGCCGCGCTCGACGCACTGGCCGAGGCGGAGATCTACCAAAACTTCGCGGAGCTTGTGCAGGGAAAGACGGCGGTATACATCTCCCACCGGCTCGCGAGCACGAAGTTCTGCGACCATATCGCCCTTTTCGACGGGAACGGCCTTGCCGAGTACGGCTCCCACGCGGAGCTTATGGCCCTTGGCGGAAAATATTACGAAATGTTCACCGTGCAGGGTAAGTATTACAGCGAGGCGCCGGAGGAGGTGGGCGCATGAAACAGTGGAAAAAGATCCGTTTGTTTTTCTCCGTCGTTTGGGGGATCTCGCATGCGTATGTGCTGCTGCTTTGCGCGTCCGTGCTGCTGCCGGGCGCGCAGGTGCTCTTGAACTTGCTCCTGCCGAGGCTCCTCATCGACGAGCTTACGGGCGGCTGCCGCGCGGAACTGCTCCTGCTTTACGGCGGCGCGGTCGTCGGCTCGAACTTGGCGCTTGCGCTGCTGAACAACCTCGTCAAGCGCGGCGTGGACGTGAAGGAACGCTACATGGTACACATGATGTACCATGTTATGGCGAAGAAGATCATGAGCGTGGAATACAGCTGCCTGGAGACTCCGGAATACCTGGACCTGAAGGAGCGGGCGCTGTTTGCGTTCTACAACCAGAGCGCCCCCTACCAAATGGTGCGGAGCACAGCGCAATTCCTGCAAAGCGCGGTGACCATCGCCGTGACGCTCGCGGTGCTGCTCACGCTGAGCCCCGCGCTCGTGCTGGCCCTTTTGCTCTGCGTGGCGGCGAACCTGTTTGCCTATTCCCGCATGATGCAGGACCAGCTCAAATTCTACGCGAGCCTGCTCCCGATCAACCGGAAATATGGGTACTATGTAAACACCGGCTTCCAGGATGCGATCCAGAAGGATGTGCGCCTTTACGACATGAGCGGCATGATCTCGGGCCGTGCCGGGGAGTATGGCAGGGAGATCTGCGAGGAATTCGGCCGGTTCGGCAAAAAGCTCGGCCGTTTCCAGGGCCTGAGCGGCGCGCTCAACGACATGCAATCCGCGCTGGCCTACGGCTATGCCGGGCTGCGCGTGCTCGGGGCGATCACGGGCAAGGCGCCGGTCAGCCTCGGCGCGCTCACGATGTATGTGAGCGCGGCGGCAAGCTTCGCCAAAGCCGCGACGGACGCTGGAACGAACGCGGTGACCATCGCCGCGATGCTCGGCTATCTTGAACCGTTCTTTGAATTCCTCGCCCTGCCGGATGAAGCCGATCAGGGCGGCAGCCTGCCGTTCCCGGAACGTGTGGAATCCATCCGCTTTGAGCATGTGTCCTTCCGTTATCCGGGCAGCGACAAGCTCGTGCTGCGCGATGTTTCCTTTGAGATCCACGGCGGTGAGAAGATCTCCATCGTCGGGCTCAACGGCGCGGGCAAGACCACGCTTGTGAAACTGCTCGCGCGGCTGTACCGGCCAACGGAAGGGCGCATCCTGCTCAACGGCGTGGACATTTCCCAATATGAGAACGATTCCTACCTTGCAGCCATCGCGGCCGTGTTCCAGGATTACAAGCTCTTCGCGTTCAGTATAGATGAAAACATCACCGGCAAGCGTCCGGGGAGCGACCTCGTGGGCACGGGTGCGGTCATCCGGCGCGTCGGCCTCGGGGAAAAGATGGCGGAATTGGACGAGGGGATTTATTCCATGCTCGGTAAGGCTTATGATGAGAAGGGCGTGGAGCTTTCCGGCGGCGAGCGGCAGAAGATCGCCATCGCACGGGCGCTTTACAAAAACGCGCCGGTCATCATCCTCGATGAGCCGACGAGCGCGCTCGACCCACTCGCAGAGGCCGAGATCTATGAAAACTTCAATTCACTCATCGGGGATAAAACGGCGGTCTACATTTCGCACCGCATGTCCTCAAGCGTTTTTTGCGACCGCATCCTGCTGCTCGACGGCGGGACAGTCAGCGATTTTGACACGCACGAGGACCTTATGCAGAAGACGGATGGGCTCTACTACAAGCTCTTCCACGCGCAGGCGGAAAATTACCGCGTGGAAGGATAAAGCCCCCGCCCACGCCTTGTGGGCAGTGCGGGGCGGTGCAGCAACAACGTTAGACCAGAACCATCATCAAAGGAGCCTTGCGGGATGTAAGGCTCCTTTGGCGCGCCATCCGTCAAAAGCAGGCAGAGGAACATACAGCCGTCCGGGTAGAGCTTGCCTGCGACGGCTGTGCCTGCCGCCGCGCGGAATGCGCCTGCGCCCATCGTAGTCACAGCCGGGTCGAGCATCGCTTCCCGGTGGCCGGAATCCGAAGCCATCCAGGATTGGAATGCGCGCCCGGCGGAAAGCGTCAGGTCGGAAGAATAGGCGAGGTTTTCGCGGGCGTTGCGCCAGTCGGAAAAGCCGGCTTCGTCAAGCGCAGTATAAAACGCGCGGCCATCCGGCCGCAGGTGTGCGGTCTCCTGCGCGCGCATGTCCGCAAAAAGGCATTCCGCAGCGCGCGTTTGGGCCGGGGCGGAGAGCGCAAGGTCGAGCGTGAGCGGCGGCACACCGGCTGCTTCCCGCGCGGCGTTTACAAGCTGCCAAAGCTCGATCACAAAGCGCCGCTGCGCGTGTGCGTCCGGCGCGGCGCCGCCCTCCTCCGCGCGGGCGGGCGGAAGCATGAAAAGCAGCAGCGCAAGGAGCGCTGCTGCAAGGCGGGAGCTTCGCTTAATCCTCCACATCGAAGGCTTCCAGTTTGGAACTCGGCTGCATGGGCTTGTTGTCGCCGTGCTTTACGAAAAGCATCGTCCCAAAGGCGATGGCAACGAAGACGGTCGCATAGGGGAAAAGCGTCGTCATGCCGATCTTATCCATCAAAAGGCCGCTGAAATACGGCGTGATGGTTTGCGCAGCCATGCTGGCCGTGTAATAGAAGCCGGTATATTTGCCAACGTCCCCGCCGCGGGAAAGCTCTACCACCATGGGGAAACTGTTGACGTTGATCGTCGCCCAGCCGACGCCCGCGAGCGCGAACATGCAGTTCATCACGAGCGCGGAGCTCCCTTCGCGCAGGAAGGAGGCCACGCCAAAGGAGGTGGCAAGCATTACGATGCCGGCGAGGATCGTCTTTTTCCGGCCAATCTTTGAGGCGACCATGCCGACGGGCAGATATGCCGCGACGGCCGCGACGTTTGCGAGCAGGAGCGTCGTGTTATAGTCGAGGTTGAGCACCTTGCCTGCGTATACGGAGTATTTTGAGGTCACAGCGTTGTAGCCCATGAACCAGAACACCACGGAAGCGAGGATCAGCAGCAGCGACGCGCGTTCCCCCTTGGAGAGAGGGCGCTTCGCGCCTTCGCCGCCGGGAACGGCTTCCGCCTCCGGCAGATCATCGATGTGATATTTGCGGCTTTCCGCCTCCATCTCGTGCACGAACTGCGGCTCCTTGACCGTCAGCATGAACACGAGGAGCGCGGCGAGCATGAGCCCCGCTACGATGGCGAAAAACGACGTATACGGCATGAGCGCGTTTTTCGCCGCGCCGGTGCTGAACACGATGCCCATCCCAAGCACGAGGATGCCGCCTGCGGTACCCATCAGGTTGATGATGGCGTTCGCCTTGGAGCGCAGGGGCTTGATGGTAACGTCTGGCATGAGCGCGACGGCGGGGGAGCGGAACGTAGCCATGGAGATGAGCGCGACGAGCAGGATGGCGATGAACAGGATGAGCGGGAGCAGGTTCGCCCGCGTCTGCGCGTGCGCGTAAGCGTGCCGCGCGGGCACGACATAGTTGGTATAATCCGGATTGGCCGCGGTTGCGCCGTCCGTCTCGATCTCCGAGGTGATCGAAGCGAACCCTGCCCGGTCAAAGGTTTCGTTCAATACGAACTCCGTCCCGTCCGGCATTTCGAGCTTCTCGCCGCCGACGCTGTCATAAAGCGTCTCAAGCGCCGCGGGGTCGTCGATGGCGGATACGGCTTCGATGTTTTTGAGCTGCATGCCGTCCGCGAACGAGAGCGCCATGAGCGCCGCCGCCGCTACGATGGTGCCGATGAGGATGAACGGCGTGCGCCTGCCCATGCGGCTTTTGCATTTATCCGAGATCGCGCCGAACAGGGGGAGCATGAACAGGGCGAGGATATTGTCGAGCGCCATGATGACGCCCGAGTTCGCCTGGGACATGCCGAACTTATCGGTCAAGATCTTCGGGATGATGGTGTCGTACGCCTGCCAGAACGTGCAGATGAGGAAGAAAGCGAAGCCGACGAGGATGGTGCGCTTGTAATTGAGCTTCATGGGACAAAACCTCCGAAACGATGCGATTGCGGGTGCCCGGTCAACAATTTGATTATAAACGCTGCGCCCGCGGGTTGCAATCCATACTTTCCGCTTGGCGCGCAATGCGTGTGATGTTTTATAGGAGTTCACGCATGCGGTTTGCCGTTTCCGCGGGCATTTCGCCGCTGTTGCAAAGCACATGCGCGCAAAGCGGCAGCACGGGCAGCACGGCAAGCTCCAGCTCCCGGCGGTGCGCCCAGAATGCGATGGAATCCGGGTAAGCCATTTCCGGCATGTTCCGCGCGCGGGCGATGCGCGAAAGGGTTGCGGGGACGCTTTCCGGGGCAAGATAGAAGAGCGTAGGCATAAGCGGGCGGAGTGCCTCCGCTGCGCGTTGGAGGAAGGCGATGATCTCCGCATCCGGCAGGGCGTAGTGCAGCAGCAGATCCTGCACGGGCCGCTGCAAAAACGCGCTTTCCAGCAGCAGGAAGCCGGGCTTGCCGGCCCATTCGGCCGCAAGGCCGCGCCAGCGGGAAAGCGAAACGGCGGAATAAGCCGCAAATGGGATGCGGGGTGAAAGGGCGTAGCGGAACTCGCGGGCTCGGAGACGGCCGAGCAGCGCCCCGGAGAAAATGGGAGCGCCGTTTTCCATATAGCGCACGAGCAGGAAATCCCCCTCTTTGCGCACGTGGTTTGCGAGCGAAGCAACTTGGCCTGGGAATCCGGCGCAAAGGGCCGCGTATTCGGCCTGGGTCAGGCAGGCGTGGTGCTCAAGCTCGGCGGGGTGGCCGCTCTGGCCTTCCAGATAGCAGGCGCAGGGAACGTCCGCCCGCAGCAGCGAGGAAAGGCTGGTTGCAAGCGTCGTTTTCCCAGAGCCAGGAATACCTTCGATCAAGATCAGGCGCGCCATTGGGATGCTCCTTCCAGTAAACAACGATTTGCATATTATCATACCAACGGGAGCGCGCACAGGCAAGAATATATGATTCCGCCTCTTGTGTTCGGGGAGGCGGGCTGATAAAATTTGATAGGAAACAAGAACAAACACATGAATGGAGAAAACAGCATGAAACGGATCCGGCTTATCGCCACGGGCGGCACCATCGCCTGCATGCCAACGGAGCATGGCCTCGCGCCGGGGCTGGACGCGCGCGCTTTGCTCGGCTATGTTGGCGCGGGCGCGGAGGATGTGGACTGCGTGGATCTGTTCAACATGGACAGCTCCAACATCCAGCCGGAGGAATGGCGCAAGATCGCGGGCAAAGTGTTGAAATCCTCTTGGGATTATGACGGGATCGTCATCACGCACGGCACGGATACCATGGCGTATACGGCTTCTATGCTCAGCTTTATGCTGCGCGGCATCGGCGTGCCGGTGGTGCTCACGGGTTCCCAATACCCGATCGCCTATCCGGATTCCGACGGGCGCAGGAACCTCGGAAACGCGCTCCTTGCGGCGCGGGCGCTGCCGGGCGGCGTATACATCTGCTTCGGCAACGCCATCATCAAAGGCTGCCGCGCGGTCAAAACGCGGACGACCTCGCTCGATGCGTTTGAGTCTATCAATTACCCCTATGTCGGCATGGTGGCAAACGGCCGCTGCTATACCCTTGCCGCGCCGGAACCGCAAGGGGAGCTTTCCTTTTCTGACGCTCTCGACCCGCGTGTGGCGCTCATTAAGCTCGTGCCCGGTACGAGCCCGGCTCTCCTCGAAAGCCTTCTTAGCTGCGACACGCGCGGCGTGGTGGTGGAAGCGTTTGGCTTGGGCGGCATGCACAATTTCCGGCGGGATCATACGGAAAGCATCCGGAAACTCATCGCGGCGGGTATCCCGGTGGTGCTGACTTCCCAATGCTTATACGAGGCCAGCACGCCGGACGTTTACGAGGTCAGCGAGCCGCTGCGCAACGCGGGCGTGATCTCCGCGCGGGATATGACCACCGAAGCCGCCGTCACAAAACTGATGTGGGTGCTCGGGCAGACGGATGACCTGGACGAGTTGCGCGTGCTGATGCGGAAAAACCTCTGTGGGGAGATCACGGAGTAAAGGCTTGCCGCGGCGCGTTCCAAAGCGGCTTCAGCAGCAAGGAAATTCCCCGGCATGTTTTACGAAATGGCTTCTTGATAAGGCAATCCTCCGTCAGCGCTTGCGCCGCTAGAATATGGCAATCCCCCGCCAGCGCTTGCGCGCTGCTCCCCCCTTTTTGTAAAGGGGGCGTTTGGGGGTGGTGAACTCCAGCGGTTTTCGTATTCGGACAACGCT
>OJPD01000083.1_pt1 | contig 77614 bp, 77 predicted proteins | sample 1598371 | NCBI WGS metagenome assembly OJPD01 (sample SAMN03922478, study PRJEB24848) | human gut metagenome | isolation source: stool sample | host: Homo sapiens | place: Germany | collected 2010-11
GCCTTTGACAATCCCGGAGAGACTTTTTCGACATGCTGTATTATATATTTATGAGAAAATTGACTTGGCCTTGAAGCATTCTGCGATTTCTGAAAAGGGAACCTTTCTGCAAAAACCGTTCCTCTATTTTCCTGCCGCGCGCCTGCACGCAGGCGCGAACCCGCATGACCTGCTCGCACAATAGCGGAAATGCCGCCGGGATCCCGGCGGCATTTCCTTGGCGCGTATAGATTTTTTATTTTTACCCGCCGCCCAGCAAGCGGCGCGATAAACGAAGCGTATCTGCGCAGCGCTTATGTTATGCCGCGGCGTTCATATCGTAAACATAAAGTTTCCCTTTATCCGCAACCTGCCGCAGTTCCGGCCGGCGCGCCCGCCGAACTTTGCGGGCCTTCTGCCGTTTGTGGCGCTGGAGCTCCTGATGCACGGCGACCGCGCCCATCCCGCCCAGGACGATCCCCGGCAGCATGAAGGAAAAGAACATCCCGAAGTAATTCATAGTGAACCTCCTGCGAAAACCGCGTTCAAAGTTTCTTGTGCGGAACATTTTATTGTCATTAAGGAAATTTTTCTGCATTTCATTTCCTGTAATGCCATTATAGTATCTTATAAAGATACTGTCAAGGACATTTTTCCGCTTTTTTAGAAATTTTTTGCTTGCCTTTCATTTCGGGCGGGGATACAATAAATATGATAAATTCTTTTGTTTGCCGGAGGGCGCATGAGCAGATTGAAGCAGCTGCGCAAAAGCCACGGGATCACCCAGGATGAGCTGGGCGAGATCTTAGGCGTTCAGAAAGCCGCCGTATGCAAATATGAAACCGGCCGCGTCCCGCTTCCGCATGAGGCCATCGTGAAACTTTGCGACCATTTTCACGTTACGGCGGACTACCTGCTCGGCATCGACGCGCCGGAGGAAGCGCCTGCGCAGGTGACGCCGCGGTTCAAGCAGCGTGCTGCCGCGTCGCCTCACTTCCTCCCCATCGGGGAAACGGTGGGGGTGCCGCTCGTCGGGCGTGTGCATGCGGGGCTTCCGATTCTTGCCGATGAAAACATCACCGAGTATATTGGTGTACCAGCGAGCGATGTAGTTTCAGGCGAATATTTTTATATGGAAGTCGAAGGGGACTGCATGGTCGGCGAGTTCATCCCGGAAGGGGCGCTCGTGCTCGTACGCTTACAGCCGCGGGTCGAGAACGGGCAGATCGCCGTCGTCCGCGTGGAAGACGAGGTTCTCCTGCGCAAGGTGAAATACATGAACTCCGCGCTGATGCTGATCCCGGCCAACACAAAGTATGAGCCGATGATCGTGCCGGGAGAGCTCGCGGAGATCGTTGGGCGCGTGGTAGAAGTGCGCATCCGTGGGCTATAAAGCGGGCTGCGCTGCATAAATTTTGGAAACTTCCTTCTTGCAGGAAGGGGTTCAATAGATTAGGAGGTAACATTAACTATGGCATTTTGTGGGAATTGTGGTTCACAGATCAACGACGGTACAAAGTTCTGCCCCGTCTGCGGAGCCGTGCAGGGCGCCGCGGCTTCCGGCCAGCAGCAACAGGCTACCCCGGCGCAGCCGGCAGGGACGCGCATCGATGAGGAAAAATACCGCTACCTTGCGGCGCTTTCCTATCTCAATGTCATCTTCATGATCCTGGGTCTGCTCGTTGGCAATGCGTCCAACTATCTCCGGCACCATGCCAACCAGTGCGTCTGCCTGATGATCTGGAACATCTGCTGCGCAATCGTCTGCATCATCCCCTTCATCGGCTGGTTCGTTGGTATCGTCGGCATGATCGCAGGCTTCGTCATCATGATTATTTGCATCGTGAAGGCGCTCAAGCGCGAATATTACGAGATTCCGATCTTTGGCAAGATCCGCATCATCCCGGAAGTATAATCTCCGGCTTTATGAAATGGGTTCCGGCAGCAGCCGGAACCCATTTTTAGGCTGTCGATAAAGTGGCATCTGCCACTTTATCGAGGGATTCACATCGCGCTTGCGCCGATAGCGCGGTCAGCGCTCCGTGTAAAGAAGGCCTTGCAGCGCAAGGCTTTTCGCTCGCACCGCACAGGTCGCTGCTCGCGATTGAAAGTCAAGGGCTGCGGCCCTTGACAATCCCGGAGAACCTTTTTCGACAAACCGAAATGGGTTCCGGCAACAGCCGGAACCCATTTTTTCGCATAAAGCGCCGTTTATTTTTTCGCTTTCCCGTCCGTTTCCTGCTCCTTCTTCTTATCCCTATCGTCCTGAATCTGTTGCAGGATCGTTGCCGCCACAAAGCCGCCGAGCAGACCGATGAGCATGCCCACCGTGGCACTGCCCAGCCGTGTGCCTATAATGAGGCCGGCAAATACGCCGATGAGCGGAAGGAGCATCATCAGCATAGGCCTGCGCTTGCGGCGGTAATAATCCGCGGGCACCTTTTTCACAGGCACGCGCAGCTCGCTTGCGTACTCCTCCGCCTCCATGTCCCCAAACGGATACACCTCAAGCTCGGGCGAGGTGCCGTGGAAATAGTGCCCCTGCGGGAACCACTTGCGGTATACAAACGCCCAGCGGTCGAATACGCTCTGCAAGCCGGGGCCTTTGCACGGGAAGACCGCATAGTCCGTTTCCTCCGTTTGCAGGGACTCGAACCCCTCAGGTACGGCAAAGCCTTCCGCCACGACCTCAACGGCGATCCAATAATCGTATGCGCGCTTATCGAAATTGTGGCAGGCCGCCACATAGCACCGCGCATCCGGCGCAAAGCCGCGCAGCGCTGCAAGCGTGCCGTCTTCCTCGCACTGCGCCCAGAATGCCCGGATCTGGGCAAGCGCTTTCTGATCCTTCTCGGTAATGATGCGCTTCCGCTTGCCAACGAGAAGCAGCGCGGGCTGCGCGATCACCGTGCCTTCTTCCACCTGAGCACCCAATGCGGCCAGTTGGCATGTGGGCTCTTGCTTGATTTCTTCCATGGCTTCTCCGATCTTTGTTTCTGAAATAGGCGCATGTGCGCCCCATTCGTTTCATTTTAGCATAAACCGCCGCATAGATTCAATCGCCGCGTGTTGAAAAGCCGCCTGGCTTGTGCTATGCTTGAATTTGAAACCCGGAAAGGAGCGACTATGCTGAGCAAACGCTTATTCCGCAGCCTTGCGCTGCTTTTGGCCATCGTCTTTGCGCTCCCCGCGTTCGCGGGCTGCGGCGGTCCTACGGAGAATTCCGGCAGGGACAGCGGGATAACCGTCATCACGACGCTGTTCCCGCTTTATGACTTCGCCCGTGCCATCGCGGAAGGTACGGGAGCGGAGGTGTCCCTCCTGCTGCCGCCCGGCGTGGAAAGCCATTCCTTTGAACCTTCGCCCGCAGACGTCATCGCCATCCAGGGTGCGGATGTGTTCGCCTATACCGGCGATTATATGGAAACCTGGGCGCATGAGATCCTCGAAGGGCTGGACGGCGAACGCGGCACTGCGGAGGATGCCCGATTTTCCACCGTCGGCAGCCTCGTGATCGCGGATTGCTCCATGGGCATCCAGCTCGACGAAGTGGAAGATCACGAGGAAGCAGGCCACGAGGGTCATGGCCACGGAAATTATGACCCGCATATCTGGACCGACCCCACCCAAGCCGCCACCATAGCCGCCACCATTGCGGACGCGCTCTGCGCCGCCGACCCGGAACACGCGGAAGCCTACCGCGCCAACTGCGAAGCCTACCAGGCGGAGCTCATGGCGCTGGACGCAGCGTTTCAGGAACTGGTGGACCGCGCAGCGCGCCGGGAGATCTGCTTCGGCGGGCGGTTCGCACTGCATTATTTTGCCAAGCGCTATGGCCTTTCCTGCATTGCGGCGTACGATTCCTGCTCCTCCGAGACGGAACCCTCTGCGAGGGCCGTCGCGGAGATCACGGACGCGATCACCGCAGGCGGCATCCCGGTAATCTATTATGAAGAACTGGTCGACCCGAAGGTTTCGCGTTCCATTGCGGAGGATACGGGCTGCCAAATGCTGCTGCTCCACTCCTGCCACAACGTATCCAAGGAGGAGCTGGACGACGGGGCCACGTACCTCTCCCTGATGCGCCAGAACCTGGAAAACCTGAAGACCGGCCTGTATTAAGGCTGGGCTATACCATAAGACCCGCCGGCCATGGCCGGCCCGAAAGAAGCGAAATGTCCTTCAAAAAAAACGGAACCGAAAATGACGTCCTGATCCGCTGTCAGGACCTTACCCTCGGCTATGAAACGGGCGTGGTGCTCACGGGCGTGAGCTTCACGGTGCATGCGGGGGACTATCTTTGCATCGTGGGCGAAAACGGCAGCGGCAAATCCACGCTCATCAAGGCGTTGCTGGGCCTTTTGCAGCCCCGTGGCGGCGAGATCGCGTTTTCCGGCGTATCCGCCCGGGAGATCGGCTACCTGCCCCAGCAGACAGCGCTGCAAAAGGATTTTCCCGCAAGCGTATACGAGGTGGTGCTTTCCGGCTGCGCAAACAGCCTTGGCCGCGCGCCGTTTTACGGGAAAGCACAGCATGCACGCGCGGCCGAGAACCTTGCCCGCCTCGGCATTGCGGACCTGGCGAAAGCCTCCTACCGCACGCTTTCCGGCGGGCAGCAGCAGCGCGTGCTCCTGGCCCGTGCCCTTTGCGCCACGACGAAGCTGCTTTTGCTCGATGAGCCCGTCGCCGCGCTCGACCCCATCGCCACGAACGACCTTTACGCGCTCATTCAGCGACTGAACCGTGAGGAAGGCATCACTATCCTCATGGTGTCGCACGACGTGAGCTGCGCGCTGCACGACGCGACGCATGTTTTGCAGCTTTCCGAGCGGGGCGTCGCCTTCTTCGGCACGGCCGCCGCTTACCGCAAAAGCCCCACCGGCGCGCGGTTTTTGCGTTGCGCCTGCGCGGCGGATTACCCGCGCATCCAATTCGGCGTTTGGGAGGAGGAATGACCCATGTTCGCGCTGCTCAGTGAAATCTTCTCCTATTCGTTCCTGGTGCGGGCGCTCGTCGTCGGAAGCCTTGTGGCGCTCTGCGCGGCGCTCCTTGGCGTAAGCCTCGTCTTGAAGCGGTATTCCATGATCGGCGACGGGCTTTCCCACGTGGGCTTCGGCGCGCTCTCCATCGCCATGGCAATGAACGCGGCGCCGCTCGCGGTGGCCATCCCGGTCGTGATCATCGCCGCGTTCCTTCTGCTGCGCATCAGCCAGAACAGCCGCCTTGGCGGGGACAGCGCCATCGCGCTCATCGCCTCCGCGTCGCTCGCGGCGGGCGTGCTCGTTACCTCCCTCACGAGCGGGCTCAACGCGGATGTTTACAGCTACATGTTCGGCAGCATCCTCGCCATGAGCGCGGAGGATGTTTACCTTTCCCTCGCCCTTGCGGCCGTGGTGCTCGTGCTGTTCATCGTGTTCTACAACCGCATCTTCGCCATCACGTTCGATGAAAGTTTCGCCCGGGCGACGGGCACACGCGTTTCGCGCTACAACATGCTGCTCGCCCTGCTCACGGCGCTCACGATCGTCATCGGCATGCGCATCATGGGTACGATGCTGATTTCTGGCCTGATCATTTTCCCTGCGCTCACGGCCATGCGCGTGTGCCGTTCGTTCCGCGGCGTAGTCGTCACGTCCGCGATCATCAGCGTGTTCGCTTTCTTCACGGGCATGGTGCTTTCCTATGTGCTGCGCACGCCCGCGGGCGCGAGCATCGTCGCGGTAAACGCGCTGCTGTTCTGCGTTTTCGCGCTCGTAGGGAAGCTCGCAAGGCGTTGAAACATGCAACCTTTTCCTCCGCCGCACCGTTTTCTTTAGGTAAGAAACGACGAAACGGAGGTCTTTTTATGAAACGGATTCTTCCCCTGTTCCTCGCCCTGTGCCTGGCGCTGCCCCTGTTTGGCTGCGCACGGGGCGAAAAATTGCCCGATGAAAACGGGCAGGTGTTTTTCAACGCGACGGTGCTTGAAGTGTATGAAGGCAGCGGATGCCTGGTGGAGCCGTTCAGAGATGAGGAGGCTGTGCTCCGCTCCGCGGATCAAATTACGCTCGGCGGCGATACGCTGGAGGGAAACGGCCTTACCAACCTTGCTGTGGGCGACGCGATCCGCATCGCATACGACGGCACGATCCTCGAAACCTATCCGGCACAGCTTGCGACGGTATATTCCGCGTATCTGCTGGATGAAAATGGGGAAATTATTCCGATGTGTGGGAACCCGGAATAAGCTGTTGGATTCTGCCGGGAAATAACGCGCATGGAAACAAACCACCGGCCATTTGCTCTGAATGGCTGGTGGTTTGTATGCGAAAGGAAAGCTTCATTCGGCTTCATGGAGAACCGCTTCCAGATAATATGCGTTCGGCTCGTCCTCCGCAAGGCGCGCGATGCGGACTTCTGCATCCCTGCACCCCATTTTCCTGTAAAACGCCACCGTTTCTTCGGCCGGGTTTGCGCAGATGTACAGCCGCTTTGCCCCTAACTGTGCCGCACCAGCGCAGACCAACCGAAAAAGATGCTCCCCGATCCCCTGACGGCGCGCATTCCTCGTCACAAAAAGCTCCAGAAGGTTAAAATACGTATATTCTGGCCCAAGCGGCTGTGTCTCCAACAAACTGAAACCCAACAATTTGCCCTTTTGAAACGCACCGAAAGCGAGGCCTCCTTCTGCGGTCAGCTTTCGCTGAAAATACGGCACTAAAAACGCTTTATCCTCATCCGACCAGTCGTTGACATACTTTTGCGGTTTCAACGTCCATTCGCCGTTTTCCCATTTCCATACACGCTCCGATTTCTGAAGCCGGTCAAACGTTTGAAACAGCGCTCCCGTGAATTCTTCTCCTGCGATCCGCCGATAGGAAATCTCCATGGCCGCCTTTCTCCACGCCCGGATGAGGATGCTTTACGCATTTTCTTCCGGCAGGTTTTCCCGCTCCTTCTCCCGCTTTTTCCTGCGCAGGAACAGCGTGCCGACGAGGCAGACTACGATCGCGCCCGCGGCGTCCACCATCAGGTCCTCCATCGTGTCGCGGATCGCCTCATGGCCGATAAGCTGCACGCCCTGCTCTGTGGCGAACTTCTGCATGTTCATGCCGAGCATACCGTCTACCACGAACTCATAGATCTCCCAGACCGCGCCGCAGGCGAGCGCGAAGCAAAACGCGAAGAACGCCACAAAGCCTGGGGAGAGCTGCATGGGGACGCGCTTTTCTTCATTGAGGATGGACACGAGCGAAAAGCCCAGCGCACCGAGCATCGCGCCGCTGAAGGTGTGCAGGTAGATGTCCCAATTCGGGACGACATAAAAGAAATCATGCACTTCGCCCAGATAGATCGCGCAATAGAGGAAGATGAAATACATGCAGCGCATGTAATTTGGCACTTCGATCGAAAACCGCCTCTGGAAAAACGAGGGCAGGAACATGACCACAAGCCCCAGCATGCATTGCAGCAGGCTCAGGTAATAATCGCTCCGCACCTTGGTATACGGCTCGTCTTCCGGTACAGTGACAGGCGCGGTGAAGACCATCACCGTCACATATACGATCGAGCCAATCAGCACCAAAAACAGGATCGTACCGATGATCTTGCTCCAGTTCCACTTCTTGTCCGGTTTCCGCATCATTTCTTTCCTTCCGTTTTTTTAATATTGTTTATTTTACGGTATCCGGGCAGCGTTTGCAACCGTGTTTCCAGAAAAGCAGGCCCGGAGCAGCGCTCCGAGCCTGTTTTGAAGCCGAATGTATGGCGCGGGCGGCGCGTTACGCAAGGCCCGCGATGTAATCCGCAGCGATGTTCACCGCATTGCACACCGCGCCGGAGCTGATGGAGGCCGCCGTGACGGAATCCACCTCGCCGCCGTCCTTTGCGAGCGCAACCGGCGTTGCAAGGCCCGCGAACTGCTCGGAGAACGCGGCTTCCTTCACCTTCGCGCCGAGGCCCGGCGTCTCGGAGAAGCTGGAACCGCCGCACTGGATGCCGGTGAGCTGACCCTGCGCGTCGATGCCGACCGTGACCTCGATGGGGCCGCCAAAGCCGGTCACCGTGACCTGCGCGACATGGCCTGCCACATTGCCGGATGCGTCCAAGCCGCGATAGCAAGTATCCACCGGGGCGCCATCCGCAGTGGCAACCTCTTCAAAGCTCGCTGCCGCAGGCAGCACCTCAGCGCGCGCGGCTTCCGCAGCAAGCCTGGCCTGCTCTGCGATCGGGCCTTTCGTCAGCGCGTTCGTCACACCGAGCGCGCCGCCTGCAACAAGCGCAATCACGCAGAGAATTACCCAAGCAGGAACCTTTTTCATCTTCAACAACCCTCATTTCTTTTTGATGTATCGCAATAGATATTTCGCCGCAATGCCGGTCACTACGCCGGTTACGGCGGCAGAAATCAAAAGCACCGGAAGATAAGCCAGCACGGCGCGTACCTGCACGAAAAGCGACGCCGCCGCGCATTGGCCGACGTTGTGGCACGCAGCGCCTGCGACGCTCACGCCAACGACGCTTATGCCGCGCGCACGCTGAAGAAGCAGCATCGCGCAAAGGCTTAGAACCGCGCCCGCTGCGCTGTAAAGCATCGAGGCGGGCGAGCCGAACAGGAACCCGGAAAGCAGCACCTTGAGCGCTGCCAGCAGCGCCGCGCTCTTCGCGTCCATCAGGTACAGCGCATAGAGCAGCACCGTGTTGGAAAGGCCGAGCTTCACGCCCGGGATGCCTACGACCGGCAGCAGGGATTCCACATACCCCAGCACGAGCATCACGCCCGTCAGGAGCCCGTAACGGGCGACCTTCCCGGCGTTCATGGCGCGTCCTCCGCCATAAGCTCGATGGAAACACCGTTTGGCAGGCAGATGATCCAGTTTTCAAGCGCCGCATGCGCCGCGCTTTCCAGCGTCACATCCCCCTGCAAAACGCAGAGCTGATTGTGGCAGGTGGAGCTTTGCATCCGCACGCCGCCTTCAAACACCTCCACCACGTTGACCTTGCCCTCCCCCTGGTCGATCGTGAGCGTCTGCGGCTCATCGAGCGGTAAGCGGGCATATTCCACGTCGTTCACATATATGACCGCCCAGCCCGCCGCGCCGGCAGGCCCGCGCAGAAACAGCAGCAGGATGGCGGCCAGCGCCAGCACTGCGCCAAGGATGACGAGATCGGTCCGTTTCATTGAAATATTGTATCATTTCCGCCGGTATGCCGCAATACACTGTCGAATTCTTGTCAGGTTTATTTATTTTTACACGATTTATTCCATGCCCGCGAGGGAGAGCCACTCTATCCTCCCATCCAAAAGTTCCCACACCGCGGAGACGCCGTTTTCCTCCGCGAGCGCCCTGCCTTCTTCATACGGCAGGTTGAACAGCGCCGTCGAAAATGCGTCCGCAAGGCCGGAATCCGCATGCGTCACGGTTACGGCCTTCACGTATTCCGCCGGCATCAGGGTATCCGGGTCGATGATGTGATGGTAGTTCACACCATCCACCGTATAATAGCGCTGGTAGCCGCCGCTCGTCACGAACGAGGCGTCCGAAAGCTCCACCGTGGCGAGCGCCGCTGAAGCGTCGTCCGGATCCTGCACGTTGATGCGCCATGGCTTGCCGTCCGCTCGCGTCCCGAGTGCACATACATTCCCGCCAAGGTTTAACAGCATGCTCGTGATCCCGCGTTCGCGCGCATTCGCACAGGCAAGCTGCGCCGCGAAGCCCTTGCCGACCGCCCCCACATCCAGCCGCAGCGCCGGATCCGCGAAACAGACTGTCCCGGCGGTTTCGTCTAAAATGAGATCGTCAATATCCGCATGCGCCGCGGCCCTCTCCAATGCGTCCCGCTCCGGCAGGGCCGCCGCACCCGGGTCAGCAAGGCCGGCTGTGCGCGCGTCATGCCAGAGGGAGAGCACGCTGCCGAAGGCGATATTCACGCGCCCCCGCGTCAGGCCGTAGACCTCCTTTCCAAAGGAAAGCAGTGCGAACAGCTCCGGCTCCACCGCAACGGGGCCCTGCGCCGCATTGTCGTTCACAGTTTTAAGGCTCGTTACGCCCTCGTGTTCCTCGTAGATGTCGAACAAAGCGTCATAGCGGGCCAAGTCGTCGTAGACGGCACGCAGCACCTCCTGCGCCTCCGCCTCGCTTTCGGCGTAGACCGAGATCGTCACCACTGTGTCGAACAAGGAGAGGTACGTCGCCTCATACCGCTGCGGCGCGCTTGCGCACCCGCCTGTCAGCGGCAGCAGGAGCGCAATGCAGAGCAGGGCGGCAAGCATGCGTGGGATGGCTCTACATTCCCTCAAATTGATTGTCCATTTTCCGTTGTCCATTGCCGATTCTTATCTATCACAGCCTGTTCTATCACAGCCTGTCCCGCAGGATCATCAGCGCAAGGCTGAAGAACACAAGGATCGAGCATGCGTCCGTGACGGTCGTGATCATCGGCGCCGCCATCAGCGCCGGGTCGAGTCCGAGCTTTTTCGCCAGCATCGGCAGGATGCAGCCGAGCGATTTGGCAATGCATACCGTTGCGATGAGCGTTAGGCTCACCACCGCCGCGATGCGCACGCAGTCGGGGTTCGGCGCGGCGGCAAACACGTTATATTGCAGATAAATGCGCACGAAATTGACGATGGAGAGCGTGCCGCCGCAAAGCAGCGCCACGCGGATCTCCTTCCACCATACGCGCAGGAAATCCGCAGGTTCGATCTCATCGAGCGCCATGCCGCGGATGATCATCGTGGAAGCCTGTGAGCCGCAGTTGCCGCCGGTATCCATCAGCATGGGGATGAACGAAACGAGCAGCGGCAGCGTGGCGATCGCCGCCTCGTAATGCTCGAGCATCGCGCCGGTGATCATCGCGGAAAGCATCAGCACGAGCAGCCAGATGATACGGTTTTTCGCCAGCGACACCACGGGCATTTTCAGATATGTGCCATCGCTGTGGGCCATGCCGGCCATCATCTCGAAGTCCTCCGTGTTCTCCTCCTGCATAACGTCCACCGCGTCGTCGATCGTGATGATGCCGACAAGGCGTTCCTCCTTATCCACGACCGGCAGGGAGAGTATATCGTAGCGGGAGAACAGCTTGGCGATCTCTTCCTTGTCATCGAGCGTGTGCGCGTGGATGACGTTCGCGCTCATGATCGTTTCCACCTTTGCTTCCGGGTCCGCAAGCAAAAGCTCGCGCACCGTGACCACACCCTCGAGCTTGCGTTCAGCGCTGATCACATAACAGGTATAGATGGTTTCCTTGTCAACCCCTGTCTTGCGGATGACGTCGAACGCTTCGCGCACCGTAACGTTACGCCGGAAATAGACGTATTCGTTGGTCATGATGCTCCCCGCGGAGTCCTCGGGGTATTGCAGATATTCGTTGATGAGCTTGCGGTTCTGCTCGCTCGAATTGGCAAGCAGGCGTTTGACGACGTTCGCTGGCATCTCCTCGATGAGATCCACGTAGTCGTCCATATACATGTCGTCCAGGATGAAGCGAAGCTCGTTGTCGCTGATGGCTTCGATGATGCTTTGCTGCACATCGCTCTCCATGTAGGAAAACGTCTCCGCAGCGAGCTCCTTAGGCAAAAGCCGGAACAAGCGCAGCGCGGTCTGCGGGGCCTCCAGCTCGTGGAGCTCCGCGAACACCTCGGCGATGTCCACAGCGTTCATTTCCAGCACAGCCTGCTTGGCAAGCGCGTACTTTTTCTCCTGCAAAAGCACAAGAACCTTTGCGATCATTTCTGTGTACCTCCCTCCAGGGGCGGCCACAGAAGATCGCATGGCCGTCCCGCATTATTTGATTTTCGTACTAGGGTAAGGGCCTGCGTCCATTGCGCAATTTTGCTCCTTTCTAATAACTCGCACGCGGCGGGATACGCCGCATACATATTTATTTTATACCCCGCCCAGCCGTCTGGCAAGCGCCAAATGCACGAAAATCTGTGAACGCTGCGTGCTTCCCGCCCGGGTTTGACAGGCGCGCGCAAGGATGATACAATCCTTTTGAAAACGTTTCCAAAGTGTGTTTTACCCTCTTGCTTTTTAGAGTTTCCTACAGGAGAAGCCGCCATGCAGCAAAACGTTACGATATGGGACGTCGCCAAGCGCGCGGGCGTTGGGATCAGCACGGTTTCGCGCGTCCTCAACGGCGGCGCAGGCGTAAACGAAGCCACGCGGGAGCGCGTGCGCACGGTGATCGCCGAATGCGGCTATGAGCCCAACAGCAATGCGCGCCAGCTTAAGCAGCGCCGCGCGGATGCGGCTGCCGTGATCGTGCGCGGCGCGGGGAGCATGTTCCTCGCCTCCATCCTGGAGCGCCTGCAGCCGCGCATCGAGGCGCTCGGGCTCCGCTTCCTCGCGCATTATATCGACGAGCATGACGATGAAGCCGCCGCCGCGCGCGCCATCCATGCCGAGAAAAAGGTGCGCGGCCTCGTTTTCCTCGGCGGCAGCGTCGTCGGCCGGGAAGAAACGCTTGGCCTCCCCGCCATCCCCTGTGTGTATGCGACGCTCGACGCGCGCACCGTGCGCGCGGAAAATGTGTTCAGCGTCAGCGTGGACGACCGGGCCGCTGCCTACGCCGCTGCAGATTACCTGCTCGCCCGCGGCCACCGCAACATCGCCGTGCTCGGCGGCAGGCTGGATGCGGAAAACCCCATCGCCCTGCGACACCGGGGCGTTGTGGACGCTTTCGCGGCCCGCAGCCTCGCGTTCCCGGAGGAAAACTACCTGCCCGCCGGCTTCTCGCTCCCCGCCGCATATGCGGCTATGGACGCGGCGCTGCGCACGGGCTTCCGCTGCACGGCCGTGTTCGCCATGTCGGACCTCATGGCCATCGGCGCGGCCCGCGCGCTCGCGGACCACGGCCGCTCCATCCCGGGCGACGTTTCGCTCATCGGCTTTGACGGCACCGAGCTTTCGCGTTATACGCTTCCCCGCCTCACGACCCTTTGCCAGAACGCGGAGGCCATCGCCCGCGAAAGCGCCGCGCTGCTCGCCCAGGGTCTTTCCGGCGCGCCCGGCTCGCGCCATGTGATGCTCCAGGCGGAGCTGATCGAAGGGGAGTCGGTGCGGAACCTCGGTTGACATTCCCTTGCGCGGATGTTATAGTTTTCCCTAGAAAATATGAACAGGAGTTCCCTTATGCCGGCGACGAACTGATTCCAATTCAACAAGCGACGAACCCGACCTTGGCGCGCAACGCGCGCCGCCTGTTCGCCGCACTTTGGGATCAGTTGTGATATGGTTCTGGCGCGCAGCGCACGGAGTATCCCTCTGTGCGCTTTTTTGTGTCCGCCTTTTTCCGTCCTCCTTTCCCGGTGCGGCGCGCAGCCCAGCCAAGAATGGAGGACAACATGCAGCAGCTTTTCTGGAGTATCACACCAAACGGAATGCCCACCCTCGCCAAGCGCTGCCCCAAGTGCGGGCACCCGCACTATACCAGCGGCGGCCAGTTCCGCGTAAACGCAAACGGCGGCCTGGTGGACGTTTGGCTCGTCTATCGCTGCGGGCGCTGTAAGGCGACCTGGAACCTCGAGGTGCTCGCACGTACGCGCCCGTCGGCCATCGGCCGGGCGCAGTACGAACGCTTCCTCGCAAACGACCCCGCCCTCGCACTGCAATGCGCGTTTGACCCCGCGTTGCTGCGCCGCAACCATGCGGCGCTCGACGTTGAAGCGCTTGCGTTCACCGTGGAAGGCCCGCTCCCCACGGAATATCCCTGCACGGTCGCACTGCAGCCCGCTTTCCCGCTGCCCATTCCCGCCGCAAAGGCGCTTGCCCAGAGGCTTGGCCTGAGCGGGAGCGCGCTGCGCAGGCTGGAGGAGGCGGGCGCGCTTTGCTGCGAGCCCTCGCTGCGCAAGGCGAAACTCTCCGGCCCGGTGCGCGTCGCTTTTCTGCAAGATCCTTTTCACCCGGCCGGTTTTAGGATATAATCCCGTAAGACAGAAAAGGAGAAAACCCATGGAATTTGATTTGAATGTCTGGATGCAAACTTTCACCCAAACCGTGCGGGATGCCTTTGGCTCCCGGGTGCGCTTCATCGGCTTGCAGGGGAGCTATGCCCGGGGCGAGGCGCACGCGGGAAGCGACGTCGACGTGGTCGTAATCCTCGACGCGCTCTGCGGGGAGGACATCGCGCGCTACCGGGAGGCCGTCGCCGCGCTTCCGCACCGCGATCTGCTCTGCGGGTTCCTTTCCGGCGAAGCGGAGCTGCGCGCCTGGGACCGAGCCGACCTGTTCCAGTTTTGCCATGACACGGATGCGTATTTCGGCGCGCTGGAGCCGCTGCTGCCGCCCATTTCGGAGGCGGACGCGCGCCGCGCGGTGCAGCTTGGCGCATGCGCGCTGTATCACGCCTGCTGCCATAACATGACGCACGCGCGCAGCCTGGATGCGCTCCACGCGCTGCAAAAGTCCACCCGCTTCGTGTTGCAGGCAAAACATTTCTGCGAAACCGGCGAATACCTGCGTGGCAAAGCCGCCCTTTTGGAGCAGCTCTCCCCGGCGGAACGCGCGCTGCTCGCCCCCATAGCGGAGAGCGCGTTTGACGCGGCCTCTGCGGCATTGCTCTCCTTTGCCGGGGAAACGCTCCAGGCGTACAGCGCGTAAGGGCTGGGAGCAGGCAAAAGCGCGCAAGATGGCGCATATATCCTGACAATGGCAATCCAACGCCCACGGCAAACCATAGGATGGGCAACTTCTTTAGTCCACACCATTCAAAACAGTGCGGGCAGAGCATCGGAAGCGGCGTTGGCGGTTGGTTGTATTGTTGTACGGGTCGCTATACGGATGTGGTCTGTCCAGGCAGGCATAAGCAAAATATTCGGTACAAAAGCGGCATGTTCCCAGCGAAAGGTGCCGCCGCAGGCTTAAAGACAAGGGCTGCGGTCCTTGACAATCCCGGAGAGACTTTTTCGACAAGCTGAAAAGGCCGCCCAAAGGGCGCCACTCATAAAACAGCATAGGACTAATTCACGGGAAACGGCGTAGCTTCGGCTATGCCGTTTCGACCTTTTGCAGGTCATTCAGTAAAAACGCAGGGAGTATTCCCACAAGGTCATAGGAAATGTCAATCTTCTGTTCCCTATGCCCCTTTGACTTATCCGGCGCGTGAACATACACAGCCTTTACCATGTCATTCAACACAGTGGGCGTTAATTCGTTCAGGTCAAGGTATTTCCGCACTTTGCTGATGAACCTGTCAATGTTTTCTGCCTGTTCTTCCTGTTCGTCAATTTCTTCATTCAACCGCAACAGCTTTTCCCGCAGTTCTTCCTGCTCCTGTTCATAATCGTCAGAGAGCATTTGAAATCTGCTGTCAGATAATTTCCCGTTGGCGTTGTCCTCGTAAATACGCTTAAAAAGTCGGTCAAGTTCCTCAATCCGTCGTTCCGCTTGTGTAAGCTGACGTTTCTTTGCCGCAAGCTCTTTCTTTGCTTCGGCTTTCTGCTTTGCCCCCATAGCTTTTCGGAATTGTTCTTCATGGTTAGCGACGCAGGCAATCGTCAATCTCATGTGAGCGAGTACGCCCTGTTCCAAAACAACGGCGCGGATAAAGTGTGTCGGACAAACCTCTTTCCCCTTGAGCCTTGAAGTGGAGCATACAAAATGGTCTTGCCTTGCTTCAAAGTTTTTGCTTGTGCAGTAGTACAACTTTTCGCCACAATCAGCACAGCGCACAATGCCGGAGAACATATTTGTTTTTCCTGTCCTTGTCGGACGGCGTTTGTTCTTTCGTAATTCCTGTACCCTCGCCCATGTGTCAGCGTCAATAATCGCTTCGTGGGTATTCTCAAATACAAGCTGTTTTTCTTCGGGATTATGCAGCTTCTTTTTGGACTTATAAGATTGCTTGCAGGTTTTGAAATTGACTGTATGCCCCAAGTAATCTTTCTTTTCCAAAATATCAGCTACCGTTGCTCCTACCCATGAATACGGATTTTTCGGCACAGACAGATTTGTGACTTTTCCTTGTGCCTGCCAGTAAGCGGCGGGAGTAAACACCTTGTCCTCTTTCAGAATACGGGCAATCTGCGACGGCCCGTAACCGTCCAGACAAAGAGCAAATATCCGTTTGACTACCTCAGCGGCTTCCGCATCTACAATCCATTGCTTTTTGTTGTCTGGAGCTTTCATATATCCGTATGGCGGATTGGTACAGAGATGTTCGCCCGCTTCGCCTTTGGACTTCATCACAGCGCGGATTTTTTTGCTTGTATCTTTTGCGTACCACTCGTTGATGATGTTCAAAAAAGGGGTGAAGTCACTGTCCTGTTGGTTCGCGCTGTCTATGCCGTTGTTGATAGCGATAAACCGCACGCCCTTTTCCACAAACAGGACTTCCGTATAAAATCCCACTTTCAGATAATCACGCCCAAGCCGCGACATATCCTTGACTATCAACGTAGATACCTCACCGTTCTCGATTTTCTCTATTAACTCGCACCAGCTCGGACGATTGAAATTCGTACCCGAGTACCCGTCGTCCACGAAAAACAATGTATTCGAGAAATGATTTTCTTTTGCGTATTTACTTAAAATCGCCTTTTGATTAACAATGCTGTTGCTGTCGCCCTGTAATTCGTCGTCGCGGGATAAGCGGCAATAGAGGGCGGTAATTTTGTCAGACTGCCTTAACATCGTTTCTGCTCCTTTCATCGGCGGGCAGTCTGCCAATACAGGATTGCTTGTATCTATTGTATCGGCTCCTACATTTTTAATCAACATCTTTCTTGCCTTTTTCCTGCTCCATAAGCCGCAATACCTTGTGGGGCAGGCTCCTTTCCCCGTCATAGCTGCCTGTAAACCGATAGAGCGTCCTACCGGATTTTATGGTTATCTCGTATTTCGGCAACTCCTGATACAGCGGATTTTTCACCACAATATGCCCGTTTTTAATTTTTCGTTTTCGTTCCATTCCTTTCCCGTCCTTTCTAAAGCTAAAACTGAATAGCAAGCATAGGAAGTGGGTACCCACTTCCGTATTTTGCGGTGCAAAATGTTCTTGTTGGGATAATCCCAAACCCTTTGCACTCTGATACTGTAACGGTTAGAAATCTGTTTTTGGCAAAGAAACGGAAAGTGCGGTTGAGATTGTAAAAAGCCGTCTAATATGCTATAATTTCCTCATAAAATTGGAAATTCCGCATATAACGGAGGAAAAGAAAATGGCTGATACATTAGACGGGTTGAGCATGGATATAGAGGCCGAGAACAAGGCGCGGTTGCAAGCTGTTTTCCCGGAGTGCTTCACCGAGGGGAAATTAGACATTGATAAATTACTGTCCCTCTGCGGGGAATATATCACCGATGATTATGAGAAGTACGAATTTAAGTGGAAAGGCAAAAGCGACTGTCTGCGCTTGGCGCAGCGGCGCAGTACGGCGACCTTGCGCCCTTGCGCTGCCGAGAGCGTCAATTTTGACACGACCCAAAACCTTTATATCGAGGGCGACAATCTGGAAGTGTTGAAGCTGCTCCAAAAATCCTACTTCCGCAAAGTCAAAATGATATACATAGACCCGCCGTATAATACGGGCAACGATTTTGTGTATGAGGACGATTTTGCCGACCCCATGCGGCGGTATGTGGAGGTTACGCAGCAGACCACAAAGAGCAACCCCGAAACAATGGGGCGGTATCATACAAACTGGCTGAATATGATGTACCCCCGCTTGCGGCTTGCCGCTAACCTTTTGCGGGACGATGGAGTTATTTTTATTTCCATTGACGATAACGAGGTGGATAATCTAAAAAAGTTGTGTAATGAAGTTTTCGGGGAAGAAAACTTTGTAGGAAATATCATTTGGAAAAATGCAACTGACAACAACCCAACACAAATTGCCGTTGAACATGAATACATTTTGTGTTATGCAAAACGTAAAGACACAGCAGAAGCAGTTTGGAAAACGAAAGTATCTGCCGTGAAAAATATTCTCGTTGAAATTGGAAAGAAACTGAACGATGAATATGATGACGAAGCCATATTGCAAAGTGCATATTCTGATTGGTTGAAGAAGAATAAGGCGTTTTTGTGGCCGCTTGATAGATATAAATATATTGATAAAGGTGGCGTTTATACAGGTAGTCAATCCGTTCATAACCCCGGACGCGAAGGATACCGTTACGACATTATCCACCCCAAAACAGGCAAACCTTGTGTTCAGCCATTATTGGGCTATCGTTTTCCCGAGCACACAATGCAAGCCCTTATTTCAGAGGGAAAAATCTTGTTTGGGAGCGATGAAAAGAAAATAGTTGAATTAAAAGTATATGCAAAAGACTACGAAGAAAAGTTATCAAGTATTTTTGAATTGGACGGGCGTATAGGCGCATACGACCTAAAAGGTTTATTTGGAGAAAAGCCTATTTTTAGTAATCCAAAACCTGTTCAGTTAATTCAAAGATTGTTGTCTTTCATAACGACTGATAATGATATTGTTTTAGACTTTTTCGCAGGAAGTGCAACAACCGCACACGCCGTTATGGAATTAAATAAAGTTGATGGAAAATCCCGAAAAATGATAAGTGTTCAATTACCCGAAAATCTTGATATTAACTTTTCAACGGCAGAGCAAAAAGCAAAATCTATCATAGGAAATTCGATTGACTTTCTTAATTCAATAGGCAAGCCGCACTATATTACTGAAATTGGCAAGGAACGTATCCGCCGCGCCGGAAAGAAAATCCTTGAAACGCTTGACGGGGACAAGCCCCCCGTTGACGTGGGTTTTAAGGTATTCAAATTGGACACGTCCAACATGAAGCTGTGGGACGACACCCCCATTGAGGGCGGCGACCTTGAAACGCTCTTTGACCGTATCGAGGGGCATATCGACGGATTGAAGCCAGACCGCAGCGACGAGGACTTGATTTTTGAGATTCTCTTGAAAATGGGCTACCCCTTGACCGCCGGACTTGCCGCCTTTGACGTGGACGGGCTGACCGTTTACAAAGTGGACAGCGGCGAAATGCTCATTTGCTTGCAGCCGGGTATCACCGCCGAGCATATCGAGAAAATGGCGGCCTTATCCCCGCAGAAAATCGTCCTTGCCGGACACAGCCTTGCAGACAGCAGCACAAAGGCCAACGCCTTTTATCTGCTTGAAAACCGGGGCATTGAGCTAAAAACTGTGTAAAGGGGGCGGCGGTATTGAAGCTGAAGTTTAAGCAGCAGGACTTCCAGACCGACGCGGTAAATGCAGTTTGCGCCCTCTTTGACGGGCAGCAGCGGCAGACATCCACCTTTAGCATGGAGCAAAGTGGCGGGCAAATGGAGCTGTTCGCAAGTGTGGGCGTTTCCAACGCGCTCTACATAGACGACGGACGCATGACCGAGAATATGCGGGCGGTACAACGGAAAAACCTTTTGCCCCAGACCGACGACTTGCAGGGGCGGCAGTTTTCCATCGAAATGGAAACCGGGACGGGCAAGACCTATGTTTATACGAAAACTGTCTATGAGTTAAACCGTCTGTATGGCTTTACAAAATTTATCGTCGTTGTGCCGAGCGTGGCAATCCGCGAGGGCGTATATAAATCCTTGCAGACGACGCAGGAGCATTTTTCCGCACTCTATGACAACACCCCTTGCCGCTATTTTATCTACAACAGCGCGAAGCTGTCCGACGTGCGGCAGTTTGCGACCAGCGCAAATATTGAGATTATGATTATCAACATTGACGCTTTCCGAAAAGCTGAAAACGTCATCAATCAGCAACAGGACAGATTGAACGGCGACGCAGCAATCAGCTACATACAGGCGACCCATCCTATTGTTATCATTGACGAGCCGCAGAGCGTGGACAATACCCAAAAGGCCAAAGACGCTATTGCGTCCCTTGCGCCGTTGTGCGTGTTCCGCTATTCCGCGACCCACCGGGAAAAGATAAATCTGCTTTACCGCTTGACCCCCGTTGACGCTTACCAGATGGGACTTGTCAAGCAGATATGCGTATCCTCTAATCAGGCGGCAGGCGGCTTTAACAAGCCTTATATCAAGCTGCTGTCCGTTTCGGGCGAGGACGGTTTTCGGGCGCGGGTAGAAATCGACATTGAGGGCAAGAACGGGAAAGTGAGCCGCAAGGCCGTTACCGTCAAACCGGACGCGGACTTGCACAAACTGTCCGGCTATCGCGGGATATATGAGGGTTACACCGTTACCGGCATTGACTGTACGCCCGGCATGGAGCAAATCGAGCTTAGCAATACCGAAGTCGTGTGTTTGGGAAAAGCCATAGGCGATATTGATGAAAATATCATCAAGCGTATGCAGATACGCCGCACCATTGAGGCGCATTTGGACAAAGAATTGCGCTACACCGAAAAGGGTATTAAGGTCTTGTCCCTGTTCTTTATCGACGAGGTAAAGAAATACCGCGACCCGGAGGGTGGCAAGGGGATTTATGCGCAGATGTTCGAGGAATTGTATGCGGAATTGATTGCCCTGCCAAAGTACGCGGAATTACGCCGACGTTTTCCCGCCGACGCGGGGCGCGTCCACGACGGGTATTTTTCGCAGGACAAAAAGGGCCGCTATAAGGACACCAAGGGCGACACGCAGGACGATTACAGCACCTATAACACGATTATGAAAGATAAGGAATGGCTGTTGTCCTTTGATTGTCCCTTGCGCTTTATTTTCTCTCACAGCGCATTAAAAGAGGGCTGGGACAATCCGAATGTCTTTCAAGTCTGTACGCTGATTGAGCAGAAAAGCACCTTGACGGCACGGCAAAAGGTAGGGCGCGGCTTGCGCCTTTGCGTCAACCAAGACGGGGAGCGTATTGAGGACAGGAATATCAACCTTTTGCACGTTATGGCAAATGAAAGTTTTACGGAGTTTGCCGACAATCTGCAAAAGGAAATCGAGGAAGAAACAGGCGTAAAGTTTGGAGTTTTGCCGCTTGATTTGTTCAGCGGTATGGTATTTGAGGAAACGAAGACCGTGGAAACGCCGCTGACCGTGGAACAGGCAGAAACGCTCCTGGCCCACCTTGCAGGCGAGGGATTTATTAAGACCGACACGCCTGCGCCGGAGGTTTCCCCCGAACTGCCGAAAGAATTGGAAGCGGCGAAGCAAAAGGCCGTTGAGGTTATCGCCCGCGAGGGCGGCATTACCCCCGCAGCGGTTACGCAGCTAACGGCGCAGAAAACCGTTGTCGTCCAAAATGCGCTGACCTATGACGACGCGCAGCAGCTTATGACCCACTTTGAGAACAAGGGCTATATCACCAAATCCGGCAGGATAAAAGACAACATGAAAGCCGCTATACAGGAAGGAACGCTTGACTTGCCCCCCCGCTTTGAAAGTGCGCGGGCGCAGCTTGTGGCAGCAATCCGGCGCGCCGACACAAAGCCACCTGTCCGGGACGCTTCCCGCGACGTAACGGTACGTCTGAAAAAGGAAGTCACTGTATCGCCGGAGTTTTTAGAGTTGTGGGACAAGGTAAAGCAAAAGACTACTTACCGCGTCCAAATCGACGAGGACGAATTGATACGCCGGAGCGTTGCGGCCTTAAAGGACATGGAGCCGATACCCAAAGCGCGGATTGTGACCCAGACGGCAGATATTCAAATTGACAACCCCGGCGTAACCTACACCGAGCGCGGTATCAAGACTTCCGACCTTGCGGATAGCTATTCTTCCTTGCCGAATATCCTTGCTATCCTTGACGGGCAGACGTTGGCACGGCGCAGCGTGATAGCGGAAATCTTGAAGCAAAGCGGGCGAGGACAGGACTTTTTGAATAACCCGCAGATGTTCCTTGAGAACGCCGCCGAGATTATCCGGGACGCTTGCTATTCCCTTGCCATTGATGGTATCAGCTACAAAAAGCTGTACGGTGCGGAATACTATGTGCAGGAGATATTCGACAGCGCAGAGCTTATAGCAAATCTTGACCGAAATGCCGTAGCAGTGGAACATAGCATATATGACTACATCATTTACGACAGCCCGACAGTTGAAAAGCCCTTTGCCCGTGCGCTTGATGAGGACCCAGATGTAAAGATGTTTTTCAAGCTGCCAAGCCGCTTTAAGATAGACACCCCCATAGGGACGTATAATCCCGATTGGGCGGTCTATGTTGAGATTGACGGCATGAAAAAGTTGTACTTCATCCTTGAAACAAAGGGCAGCACGAATGAACTTGATTTGCGTGGGCGGGAAGCCCTGAAAATCCGTTGTGGTAAGGCGCATTTCAAGGCTCTTGACAGCGGTATAGAGTTGCATACTGCTACAAAGTGGGGAGATTTTAAGATACAAAACGCTAATATATGATAGCTTTTGCACTCTTATCCTTTCGCTTCCGCTCCGACACTGAAAGGAATGAAATGGGTAATTGATATAGTCAGTAATTATTTAATCTTTACTTTGTATATCTTTATTTAATTGCGTTGGTTTTTCCAATACCGGCGGCAAAGATATATTACACTCAAAAAGTGTTCATAACTCTAATATATCTTTTTGAGGGAGCAGAGCGTTACGCAATAGGCGCGTATTTCCCGTTGATTTAAGCGGTCTTGCAGACGCGAAAATGGCAGAGCAAAGGTATGATACTCTGACCCCTGAAAACGGCGTTCTACTGCGTAACAAAAAAGAAAAAGGACGAGTGAAAAGCGATTGCTTTTCACTCGTCCTTTTCTGCACCCCTGTATGGCAGCTACCCTAATTCAATTTGTCGGTTGATACTGTTTTATGAGTAGCTACCAAAGGGCGGCCTTTTGCGGTTTTGTTTACAGGTCGTAATACTTAGCGAATTCCGCCGGGTGCGGCACGCGGTTGATCTGCTCCGCCTCGCGGCGCTTCTTGGCGACCCACTGCGCGAGCAGACGCTCCGGGAATACGCCGCCCGCCGTCAGGTAATCGTGATCGGCCTCGAGCGCGGCAAGCGCGTCCGGCAGGTTTGTAGGCAGCGCGCCGATTTTTGCCTTCTCCGCGTCAGGGAGCTCGAACAGGTTGAAGTCATACGGTCCCCAGCCCCGCTCGTGCGGGTTGATCTTGTTCTTTACGCCGTCCAGGCCCGCCATCAGGATCGCCGCATAGGCGTAATACGGGTTGCAGGTCGCGTCCGGGTTGCGCAGCTCAAAGCGCTTTTTATCCGGCGACTTCGCATAGGCCGGGATGCGCACAACCGCGCTGCGGTTGGCCATCGCATAGCCGATAGTAACAGGCGCTTCAAAGCCTGGTACCAGGCGGCGGAACGAATTCGTAGAAGGGTTCGTAAGCGCACAGAGCGAGGGGGCGTGCTGCAAAAGCCCGCCGATGAACCAAAGCGCAGTTTCGCTCAGGCCGCCGTAGCCGTTTTCATCGTAAAATACCGGCTTCCCATCCTTGAAGAGCAGCATATGCACATGCATGCCGTTTCCAGCCTCATCCCGAACGGGCTTTGGCATGAGCGTCGCGGTCCTGCCAGCCTGCGCAGCGGTGTTTTTGATGACATATTTGATGAGCATCGTGTCGTCCGCCATGCGCGTCATCTCGCCCAGTTCGGTTTCGATCTCAAGCTGGCCGCAGCCGCCGACCTCGTGATGGTGGTATTTGACCTGTACGCCCATCTCCGCCATGCGCAGGCACATTTCCGTGCGCAGGTCATTGGTGACGTCCTGCGGGAGGCCGATGTGATAGCCCCCCTTGTGCGGCACCTGGTATCCGTTGTTTTCAAGCTCGCTGCCGGTGTTCCATTCCGCTTGGCGCGTATCCACGGCGTATCCCACGCGGTTCGGGTGCGTTTCATACTGCACATGGTCGAACACATGGAACTCAAACTCCGGGCCAATGACCATCTTGTCCGCGATTCCGGTCTCCTGCAGATAGGCGGCGGCGCGCTTTGCAACGTTGCGCGGGTATTGGTCGAACGGGCGGTTGTGCGGCGTGTCGATGATCATCACGTCGCCCACCATGGTGAGCGTCGGCGTTTTCATGAATGGGTCGAGCGCCGCAGTGGAAAGATCCGGGATAAACACCATGTCGCTGTTCTCCACCGGCGCATAGCCGTAATTGCTCCCATCAAAACCGATGCCATAGCGCATCGTATCCTCGTTGAGCCGCTCCACGGGGATCGTAATGTGCCGCCACCGGCCGTCAAGGTCGGTCATCTTGAAGTCCACCATCCTTACCTGATGGGCCTTGCAGTAATCCTGCACCTGTTCCAGTGTAGAAAACATGTCTTCCTCCATATTGTCGTTTCATATTTGCCTTTTCCGGCCTATCCTTTGCGAAAGGTTTTTACGTGAATTTATTCTGTATTTGTTTACAGTATGCCATTAACAGGGGGTATATGTCAAGTGCTTTTGCTGGGATATTCTGTATATTATTTTGCGTATGCAAAAGGCCGGAGCCAAGCCAGCCTTTCCTGTAAGCCGGAGGCTTTTGGCTCTAAACGCGCTTCTCCGGAGATATGCTATTTCCCCGCCATGCACAGGCCAATCACATCGCCGGGCACAAGCATCTCCGCGTTGTTCTTTGTTGGTATAAGACTGGATTTGTCTTGAACCCGCATCCGTATTCGCTTGTTTTAACAAAGAATCACCCCATTCGGATGAATGGGGTGATTCGGCGTTCCGGTATTTTAAGCGTTTTTCGTTTTTATCACTTTGCGCCTATCAGGTAGAGGATCGGGAGCAGGATCGCGGCGATGTTGCTCCAAGTGATCTGGAAACCGCCAAAAACAAAGCCGAGCACGGCCAGAACCAACAGGATAATGCCAAGCGTGCGGCACTGGGAGAGCTTGTTTTGCAGGCCTTTTACGCCTGCGACAAACTCCAAAATGCCGCCCAGGCACCCGATGATGACCGCGAGCACCGCAAGGATGCCAGCACCCGGCGCCCCCGCTGCGGCGAGCAGTCCCCCGCCGATGATGCCGATGATCGCAGTGATCACGGAGAAAACGCCGAAAATAAGGAACAATACGCTGATGACCTTCAGCAGAGTGCGATTGGAACCTTCCATACAAAAAACTCCTTTCAAATTTCAAGCGGTTTTAGCATGGCTGCCGTTTGCGCATTCCATGCACAGCACCGCCCCCCAAACGGTGTTGCGAGGGCGATGGGGGCGCTTGGCGGTATGCTTATTGCTTCTGCGCAAGCATATCCTTGGTTTTCATGAGGCGGGTCAGGTTGCCGCGTTCATTCTCATCAAGCTTCATCTTAATGGTTCGGATGGCCTCATCAAACTGCGGGATCATCACATACTCGAGCGCGTTCACACGCCGGCGCGTCTTTTCGATTTCGTCCGCAAGGCGGTTGCAGGTCTTTTCCACCTCCGCAAGCTCGATGAGCAGCGGCAAAAGCTCCGCAAAGGCCTGCACGGCCGCGTCAAGCTCCGCACTCGTGCCCACGATGCCATACGGAAGCTCCACGTTGCCCACCGAAACCAGTTCCAGTTTTGGAACCACGACGGACAGTACATGCTGCGCCGAAACCTTGATCTCCGCAGGGCGTGCGGGATAGCAAAGCGCTTCCTCCACAGCCTCCGCGCGCATGGACGCGCGCGCCAGCACGAAGCCCTGCATCGCGGCAGCAAGTTTCTGCTCCACCTCCTCGCGTAGCGCGCGGTTGCGCCGCACGTACACGATGAAGCGGCGCACCATTTCGTCCCGCTTATCCTTCATCAGCTTATGCCCGCGCACGGCGACTTTCCGCTTCTTTTTGAGGTTGGAAAGCTCCATACGGGTAGGCTTCACATTCAAAGCTGCCATAGCTCCTCCAATTCCGCCGCCTTATGCGGCATTGGGTCCGTCAGGGTCACGCCTGTTCAGCCTCTGCCTTGGGCAGATACTTGTCGAGGTATTCGTCGCGGATACGCTTGAGTTCCGCGCGCGGCAGGATGGAAAGCAGCTTCCAGCCGATGTCCAGCGTTTCCTCGATGGAACGGTTCGTGTAATATCCCTGGGATACATATTCCGCCTCGAACGCATCCGCGAACTTCGCGTAGAGCTTATCCGTATCGGAAAGCGCGGCGTCGCCCAGGATGACCGCGAGCTCCTTTGCGTCCTTGCCGCGGGAATACGCGGCGAAGAGCTGGTTCATCGTATCCGCGTGATCCTCGCGCGTCTTGCCACGGCCGATGCCCTTGTCCTTCAAACGGGAGAGGGACGGCAGGACGTTGATCGGCGGCGTGATGCCCTTGCGATGCAGCTCGCGGGAGAGGATGATCTGCCCCTCGGTGATGTAGCCGGTCAGGTCGGGGATCGGATGGGTGATGTCGTCCTCCGGCATGGAGAGGATCGGGATCATCGTGATGGAGCCGCTGTTGTCCCGGATGCGGCCCGCGCGCTCATACATCGTCGCAAGGTCGGTGTAGAGATAGCCGGGGTAGCCGCGGCGGCCAGGAACTTCCTTGCGCGCGGCGGAAACCTCGCGCAGAGCTTCGGCATAGTTGGTGATGTCCGTGATGATGACAAGCACGTGCATGCCAAGATCGTAAGCGAGGTACTCCGCAGCGGTGATTGCCATGCGCGGGGTCGCAATACGCTCGATGGCCGGGTCGTTCGCAAGGTTCACGAACGTGACGGTGCGGTCGATTGCGCCGGTGGCGCGGAAATCGTTGATGAAGAAGTCCGCCTCTTCAAACGTGATGCCGACCGCGGCGAACACGACGGCGAAGTTCTCGTCCTTGCCGCGCACACGTGCCTGGCGGGCGATCTGCGCCGCAAGCTGGGCGTGCGGCAGGCCGGAGCCGGAGAACACCGGCAGCTTCTGGCCGCGCACGAGCGTGTTGAGGCCGTCGATGGCCGAGATGCCGGTCTGGATGAACTCGGAGGGATAGTCCCGCGCGGCGGGGTTCATCGGGTTGCCATTGATGTCCAGCCGCTTTTCGGGGATCAGCGCGGGGCCGTCGTCCTTGGGGCGGCCCATGCCGTCGAATACGCGGCCAAGCATGTCGGGCGCCACGGCCAGTTCGATGGAGCGGCCGAGGAAGCGCGCCTTGGAGTCGGAAATCCGGAGGCCCTGGGAGCCTTCAAAGAGCTGCAGCAGCGCCCGGTCGCCGTTGACTTCCAGCACGCGGCCATGGCGGATCTCGCCATTCTTCTGCTCGATCTCGACCAGCTCGTCGTACTTGACGCCTTCGACGTGCTCTACCATCATCAGCGGGCCGGCGACTTCCTGAATCGTGCGATATTCCTTACGCATCCTCGTTTCCTCCTTCAGTCAGCGCGCGAATCTCAGCGTTGAGCGCGTCCATGGTTTCTTCGTAGCGCGGCTCGCATTCGGCTTCCGGCACATACTTGAAACGGCCAATCGCCTCGCGTGCGGGCAGCGCCGCAAGTTTTGCGAACGAAGCGTCCGCGTCAAGCGCCTCAACGCCCTTGTTGTAATAAGTGAGGATCAGCTTGAGCAGCATGTGCTGCTTCTTGGGCGAAGTATAGGTATCCACCTCGTGGAACGCGTTCTGGTGGAGATAGTCCTCTCGAATTGAGCGGGCTGCCTCAAGGGTCAGCCTGTCGCGGAAGGACAGCGCGTCGATGCCGACGAGGCGGACGATCTCTTCGAGTTCGCTCTCCTCCTGCAGAAGGTTCATCGTCTCCTGCACCATTGCGGTCCAATCCTCACTCACGTTTTCATTGAACCAGCCTTCCAGCCGGTCGAGATAGAGCGAATAGCTCTGCAGCCAGTCGATTGCCGGGAAGTGGCGCGCGTAGGCGAGTTTGCTCGAAAGGCCCCAGAACACCTTGACGGTGCGCAGCGTAGCCTGCGAGACGGGCTCGGAGATATCGCCGCCCGGAGGAGAGACCGCGCCGATGGCCGTGACCGCGCCGGTGCGCCCTTCGGAGCCGAGCGCCACGACGACGCCCGCGCGCTCATAAAACTCGGCGAGGCGGCTGCCCAAGTATGCCGGGTAGCCTTCTTCACCAGGCATCTCCTCGAGGCGGCCGGACATTTCGCGCAGCGCCTCCGCCCAGCGGGAGGTGGAGTCCGCCATGATAGCGACCTTATAGCCCATGTCGCGGAAATATTCCGCGATGGTGATGCCAGTATAGATCGAAGCCTCGCGCGCCGCAACGGGCATGTCGGAGGTGTTGGCGATGAGCACCGTGCGCTTCATCAGCGAAAGGCCGGTGCGCGGATCCTTGAGCTCCGGGAACTCCATGAGCACGTCGGTCATCTCGTTGCCGCGCTCGCCGCAGCCCACATAGACGATGATGTCCGCGTCCGCCCACTTGGCGAGCTGGTGCTGCACGACCGTCTTGCCGCTGCCAAACGGGCCGGGGACCGCAGCCACGCCGCCCTTGGCGACGGGGAACAGCGTATCAATGACGCGCTGGCCGGTGATCATCGGCTCGGCCGGCGCGAGCTTTTGCTTGTACGGGCGGCCGCGGCGGACAGGCCACTTCTGGAGCATCGGCACCTCCACCTCGCCGTCTTTGCCCGCGATGCGGGCGATGGGCGTCACGATGTTCGCTTCGCCCTCGAAGATCCACGTCAGTTTGCCGGAAACGCCGTAAGGTACCATCACGCGGTGCTCAACGGCCTCGGTCTCCTGCACGGTGCCGAGGATGTCGCCGGGAACGAGCTCGTCCCCTACCTTTGCCGTGGGCTTGAACGCCCAAAGTTTTTCATGATCCAGCGAATCCACCACGATGCCGCGGGTGATGCGGTCGCCAGCCTGCTGGCGGATGACGTTGAGCGGGCGCTGGATGCCGTCATAAATGGATTCGATGAGGCCCGGCGCAAGCTCAACGGAAAGCGGCGCGCCAGTAGATTCTACAGGCTCGCCAGGGCCGATGCCGCCCGTCTCTTCATAAACCTGGATGGACGCGCGGTCGCCGCGCAGCTCAATGACCTCGCCGATGAGCTTCTTCTCCGAAACGCGCACCACGTCGTACATCTGCACATCCGCCATGCCGTTTGCGACGATCAGGGGGCCGGACACCTTAACGATCGTACCTTTCTCTGCCATATTACTCCTCCGAAAATAGAATGTCCGCGCCGATCGCCTTCTCGACATTGGACTTGATCTGTGCCATCGCAACGCCCGAGCTGCCCTTGGAATCCGGGATCGGGATGATGGCCGGGAACGATTCATACCGGTATTTGGAAACCGCCTCGCCGCAAACAGCATAAAGTGGCTCGGTGAGGAAGATCACCTTGCAGCCTTCCCGCGCCAGGCGGTGAATGAGCTTCGACGCTTTTTCCGCATCCGTTTCATCGAACACGGCAAGCCCCGCGGCTTTCGCCAAAAGCACGCTGTCGCGGTCGCCGATCATGGCGATTTCAGCCTGTTTATTCGCCATAAAGCACGCGCATCCTTTCTGTGATGATGGATTCCGGCAGGCCGTTGCGCTTTGCCGTCAAAATGAGGCGGATGCAACGCGCTTCCTGCTCGCGGGCAAGCAGATACCCCACGACCGGCGCGACGGTATCCTGATCGAACCTGCCGCGTTCTGCAAGGTGGATGAGGTAATTGTCCCGCGCGCGCTCCACGGCCTGGGGGCCGCTCTGCTGCGCCGCTTCCACAGCCCTGCGCAGCGCTTCGCCCGCAGGGCCTTCTTCAAGCGCCTTGCCGAGCTGCTCTGCAGGCAGGGAGGCCGCCTTGAGGAACGTTTCCTCCGGGATATTGCCGGCCGGCAGAAGCGCCGCCGCAAGCCGTTCCATGGGCGCGCTCATCGCGCCAAGGCGCAGGAGCGCAAGCGCGTTTTCAAAGTCGGCCTTCGCTTTAAAATACTCAGCGGCAAACGCGCTCTTGCTTGCGTAGCCCATGCGGAAATACGCGCCGTCGAGCGCTGTGCTCACCCGCACGGGGTCCGCCGCCTCATGGGAAAACGTTTCGTCCAGCCCTTTGAGCGCCTCCGCAAGGGGGGCCGGAAGAGCTTCATAATCCGCTTCGCGTACCATGCGCGCGAGCGCCGCCGGATCGAACGCACCGCCCTGCATCAAAGCCGGGCCGGCGTCGCCGCCGCCCAGGAGGCGCAGCTTGTAAAGCGCCTTCAGGTTATGCACGTCCGCCTGCATCAGGAAGAGCTCCGTCAGCGCGGGGTCGGGCGAGACTTCCCGCACCAGCGCATAGGCGCGCGCAAGCTCGGCCGCGATGAGCGCCTCAACGTCCGCAGCGCCTTCGCCGGCGGCACCGCCATAGCCCGCGCCCACAAGCACCTGCATCGCTTCCTCCGCCGTGCCCGCAATCATGCGCGCCATGCGTTCGCGCCCAATGAGCCCGGTCTCGTGGCAGCGGATGCGCGCAACGGCATATAGTGCGTTATCTTGTGCCATGTTTCACCCTACTTTCCGGGCGAATCAGCCGAACAGCCGCTTCGCCACGCCGCCTTCGAGCCGGTCGCGCGCCTCGCGCAGCATCGCCTCAAAGGAGCAGTCCTTTTCGTACCCGCGGCCGGCGAGCGTGAACCCGCCCGCAATGGATTCGTCCACAGCGCCGAGCGTAAGCGCAGCGCGGCCGCTTTCGGCCAGCTTCGCGTTCGCCTTTTGCAGAACGGCCGCCATGCCCGCTTCGTCCGCCCGTGCAGGGCGCAGCGTTTCACCGCCGTCCGCCTCCTGCGCGGCCATCGAGATGAGCAGCGCTTCCCGCGCTTCGCCCTGCATGGCGCAAAGCTCTTTGAGCGCGGCGGCAAACGCCTCGTCCAGCACCATGCGGCGGGATGCGAGCGCCTGCTTGCGCGCTTCAAGCTGCGCGGCGGTCTCGGCATGCTCGATGGCCTCGTCATGCGCGGCCTGCGCGCGCGCCTCGGTTTCCGCAGCGAGCGCCGCAGCCTCCCGCTCTGCGCGCGCACGGATCTCCGCCGCCTGCGCCGAAGCCTGCGCTTCGATTTTCGCGGCCTCGCCGCGCGCATCGTCCAGGATGCGCGCAAGCAGCCTATCCGCGTTGTTGATCCCGTTTGCCATCAGCTGCCTCCCGCGTTACGCGAACAGCACGAGGAACACGGAGATGATAAGCGAAAGCAGAGCGTAGGTTTCCACCATGAGGGTGAACATCATCGCGTTGCCAAAGCCGTCCGGGCGTTTTGCCAGCATGTGGATGCCGCTGACCGCCACCTTGGACTGATGCAGCGCGGAGAGGAGGCCGCCAAACGCGATCGGCATGCTCGCCGCGAAATAGGAAAGGCCCTTTTCCAGCGTGAGCGCGGAGGTGTCGCCGCCGAGCACGCCGGAAAAGATGAGGATGAGGATCGCCACGGCGAAGCCATAGATGCCCTGGGAACCCGGGAGCAGCTGGAGAACCATGCAGTTACCGAAACGGTCGGGCTGCTCTGCGACGACGCCCGCCGCCGCCTGGCCGGCTTTCCCTACGCCGATCGCGGAGCCGATGCCCGCGAGCACCGCGGCAAACGCGACGCCCAGCATGGTGAAGATGACGCCCCAATCGTTCGGGGTAAGGGATGCGAAGATGCTCTGAGATTCGGTTGGCATTGTAAAATTCCTCCTGAGTTTAATCGTAAAAGGTTTTGAATTATGTGCAGGACCCGCGTTTCGGATCACTTGTCACGCAGGATGACGTTGCGCGTGTTAAAGCGCAGGGGCTTGAACGCCCGGCCGTCCGCCTCGTAGAACTTGCCGAAGAATTCGATGAACTGAAGCCTTGCGCAGTGCGCGTAGGCGCCAAGCGTATTGATGAACAGGCTGAACACGTGGAGTACGAGCAGCACCGCGCCGGCGAGGATGCAGCCGAGCACTACGCCGACGACGCCAAGGCCGCCGAACGCATCGTACACCATGCCGCCGATGAGGTTGAAGACCATACCCATCGCGCCGGACACAAGGCCGAGCGCAAAGATGCGCACGTAGGACAGGATGTCCGAAAGGTAGCCCGTGATGTTGTACAGCGCGCCGAGGCCGGAGCCAACGCGCAGGATTGGGTTTTTCTTCGAGCGGCCGGAGAACAGCAGCAGCATGCCGCCGCCCAGGATGGTAAGCACGAGCGCCACGGTTTTGAGCGCGGGCAGCGCGAAGAGCAGAATAAGGCCCGTAAGCAGCAAGATCCACGAAAGCTGATCGAAAATCGCGCTCTGCGGGTCGCCGTCGCGGAAGCACATGTACATCTTCACGATGATGCCGGTATACATGTGGACGAGGCCGAGGCCGCAGCTTAAAAGCATCATGGGCATAACGTCCACCATCGGGTCAAACAGCAGCGGAAAAATGTCCGTATGGAACATGTCGTTCCAGTTCATGCCGAAAAACGTGCCGATGAAGGGGCCACAGATGAACGCGGAAAGACCACCGAAGGTGATGACGCGCGCAAGCTTGGCCATGTTGCCCTGCGGCTTCATGAATTTCGAGAACAGGAGCCCACCGAGGAACAGCGCGAGGCCGTATCCGGAGTCGGAAAGCATCATGCCGAAGAACAGGAAATAGAACGGAGCCATTACCGCCGTCGCATCCACACCGCGGTAGGATGGATACGCATACATGGTGACAATGGATTCAAACGGCTCGATGAGCTTTTTGTTTTTCATTGCGGAAGGCGGCGCTTCCTCCTCGAGCGGCGCGCGCGTTTCAAAGCTGAACACCTCCGCCGCGCTTGCGACGGCCTTCTGCGCCTTCTCCTCCTCGTCCGCGCGCACCCAGCCCTCCAGGATGAAGGCGGCGCTCGTCTTTTCGACGCCGGCCTTGGAAAGCGCGCGGTCACGCTCGATGGTCGCTGCGTCCAAGCCCTCCAGCAGCAGCGCGCGCTGCTTGGCCACCTCGCCGAGCGCCGCTACAGTCTCCGCTTCTGTTTCGCGCAGGGCAGCGGTCTCCTTTTCGAGCGCGCGGATATTCTCCGCAGGCGTACCTGTCATAGCCGGAAAGGCAAACTCTGCAAAATCCAGCTCCTTGAGCGTGCGCTGCATTTCCTCATATTCGGAGGCTGCGCAGGCGATGAGCACAGCGGCCTCCCGCACGCCAGGGAACGCTTCCACGGGGAAGCCCGCCTCCTCCACCTGCGCCACCGTGGAAACAGGCAGGAAGCCCACCGCGTAACGCACGCTGCGCGTTGCGTGGATGTCCTCAACGCGCGCGTCAAGCTGCCGCCAGGGGCGCAGCGACTCGATCAAATTCTCTTTTTTGTCGATCTCCGCGCGCACGGCGGCAAGCGACTTGTCCAGCTCCTCCGTGCGTTCGAGCAGGCGTGCCGCTTCCGGCACGGATGCGAACAGCTCTTCCGCGCTGACCTCGGGCTTCGGGCCCATGGGAGGCTTCTCGCCATAGCGTTTGAGCAGCTGCGCCGCGCTTTCGAGGCGCTGCACCTGCGAGAGAAGATGCTCGTCGCCTGCCCTTTCGTCGCTCACATCCGCCCGGGAGATCACCTCGACCGCCCCGGCGCGCTGGAGCGCCTGAAGGATGGCTTCCTCATCCGCCTTGAGCGCAACGAGGGTAAGCCGTTTCATCGGTACGATCATTTTGTTACCTCGCTGAGAATATATGCCGCCGCATCCGGGATGCGCGCCCTTGCGGCCCTGCCGGAAGCCTCCGCAGCGGCAGCGCCTTCCACACGGATGCGCTGCATGCGCGCTTCGCCTTCCTGCCGGGCTGCTTCCGCGCGGGACCGCAGCGTTTCCCGGGCCTTCTCCCGGGCGTTTGCCGCGGTTTCCTCTGCCTTCCGCTCCGCTTCCGCTATCGCGGCGCGCGCATTTTCTGTTGCTTCCCGCATGATTTTAGCGGCTTCCGCCTCTGTCACGGCCACCCTTTCGATCATGGATGCCAAACCGCAACACCTCCTCCCCATTCATTCGATATGATGTGCATAAAATGCGTTCGACCTTGCCATGCAGTGCTGCGCGCCGCATGGCAAATCTTCCCGAAACGCCAAAAATCCAATTGTCCTTATTATATCCTCAACACGCCGAAAAAGGCAATGTTTTTAGGTTATATTTTTATGTTATTATTTTGTCGCCTTTGTGAAAAAAATGTATTACCCGTCTATAAAAACGCAGGGTGGAACGCTGATATCCCACCCTGTTTTACGCTTCCTTTACGCAGTTTCTCTGAAAAGTTATGCAAAGTTTATTTCGTCCCGAAAAGGCGGTCGCCCGCGTCGCCCAGGCCGGGCACGATGTAGCCGTGGTCGTTGAGGCAATCGTCCACATGGGCGACGTAGATATCCACGTCCGGATGCGCCTGCTGCACGGCTTTCACGCCCTCCGGCGCGGCGATGAGGCAGACGAGCTTCACGCGCTTGCAGCCCGCGCGCTTCACGACGTTGATGCCCTCCACCGCGGAGCCGCCCGTCGCCAGCATCGGGTCAACGATGATGATGTCCCGCTCGCTCACATCCGGCGGGAGCTTGCAGTAATAGTCCACGGGGTTGAGCGTCTCCGGGTCACGGTAAAGGCCGATGTGGCCTACCTTGGCCGCCGGGATGAGGCTCAGCATGCCGTCCACCATGCCAAGGCCCGCGCGCAGGATCGGCACGATGCCGAGCTTGCGGCCCGCGAGGGTATAGGTTTTGGCCATGGCGACCGGCGTTTCCACCATGGTTTCCTTCAGCGGCAAATCGCGCGTCGCCTCATAGGTCAAGAGCATTGCGATCTCCTCCACAAGCTCCCGGAATTCCTTGGAGCCCGTTTTCTTGTCCCGGAGATGGGAGAGTTTGTGCTGCACGAGCGGGTGGTCGATCACCATCAGTTTACTCATAAAAAACTCCTTTCGTATTCACAGCGCGAATGCACGCATGGATTCAAGAAACAGCATAAAAAATGAGGCTTCACGCCTCATATTTTTCGATTTTGCCAATGCGGCCAATGTGACGGGAAGCCTTGGAGAATTCCGTCGTAAGCCACGTGGAAACGATGGACTTTGCAAGCTCCGTGCCAACGATGCGGCCGCCCAGCGCCAGCATGTTGGAATCGTTATGCTCGCGGGTCAAGCGGGCCATGGTCTCATCCGTGCAGAGCGCGCAACGGATGCCGCGCACCTTGTTCGCGCAGATGGAAACGCCGATGCCAGTGCCGCATACGACGATGCCGCGCGCGTATTCGCCGCTTGCCACGGCTTCCGCCACAGGGAAAGCCACGTCCGGATAATCCACGCTCTTTTCGTCCGGGCAGCCAAAGTCCGCCACCTCAAAGCCGAGCTTTTCGATGACGGGGATCAATTCCATTTTGAGGGCGTAGCCGCCGTGATCCGAGCCGATTGCGATCTTCACTGTCAATTCTCCTCCGTTTCAGGATGGGTTCATTCGGAAAGCATATGGAAGCCGGCCGCGCGCAGCAGGCGGTTCATGTAGGCGAGGCCCTCGCCCTGTTCCGGCAGCGCCTCAGCAAGGATAACGTCCACATCGTCCGAATGGGCGCGCAGCTGCGCGAACAAGTTCGCGCAGAGGGTCGCCGGCTGTTTCCTGTCGCCTATTATAACATATTGTCGGCCGCTGTAAAGCGCCCGCGTTTGCTCCGTGGCAAAAATAATGCAGCGTTCGCCCCGCTCCGCGCGCGCGTCGTATTCCCGCGCGATGCGGGAAGCGGCCTGCCGCGGCGCGCCTTCGGCCACGAGCACCTCCGCGTCCGGCGCATAGTGGCGGTATTTCATGCCGGGGGAAGCGGCCGTCTCTCCATCCTTGAGTGGTGCGAGGATAGAGGGCGCAAGCCCCACGGGGCCGGCCACGGCCTCGAGCATCTCCTTTGTGACCGCGCCGGGCCGCAGGATCGTCGGTTCGCCCACGAGCGAAAGCACCGTGGATTCCACGCCGAAGCGGCAGGGCCCGCCGTCGATGATGAGGTCGATCTTGCCTTCCAGATCCGCGCGCACATGCTCCGCCGTAGTGGGGCTCGGCTTGCCGGAGGTGTTGGCGCTCGGCGCTGCCACCGGCACGCCCGCCGCGCGGATGAGCGCAAGGGCCGTCTTGTTGTCCGGCATGCGCACGGCAACGGTCTCAAGCCCGGCCGTGACCTCGTCCGGCACGATGGAAGCGCGGTTGAAGATCAGTGTCAGCGGCCCCGGCCAGAACGCGTCCATCAGGGTGCGCGCCGCATCCGGGATGCGCGTCCAGAGCTGCTTTGCGTCGTTCTTTTTCGCCACGTGCAGGATGAGCGGGTTATCCCCTGGCCTGCCCTTCGCAGCAAAGATGCGGCGGACGGCCTCGCCGTCAAGCCCGTTCGCGCCGAGGCCGTAGACGGTTTCCGTCGGGAAGGCGACAAGGCCGCCCGCCCGCAGGATGCTCCCGCCCAGGCGCGTGCCGTTCTCCTTCTGCGTCACCGCGTTTGCGAATTGCGTTTGCATAGGCTCCCTTCTTTCTCGCAGCCCATCCGCGGAGAAATTGACAATGAATAATTGTCAATTCCCCGCCGTTTCTCCGGAAAGCTGCGCTGTGCGCTCCGCGAGGATCAGCGCGTCGATCAGCTCGTCCATGTCGCCGTCCATGAATGCTTCGAGCTTATAAAGCGTAAGACCGATCCGGTGGTCGGTCACGCGGTTCTGCGGGAAGTTGTAGGTGCGGATGCGCTCGCTGCGGTCGCCGGAACCGACTTGGCTCCTGCGGCTGGTAGCCTCCGCCGCCGCGGCCTCGTTCTGATAAAGTTCGAGCAGGCGGCTCTTGAGCACGCGCATCGCCTTTTCCTTGTTCTTATGTTGGCTGCGCTCATCCTGGCACTGCACCACAAGCCCAGTGGGCAGGTGCGTGATGCGGATGGCGCTTTCGGTCTTGTTCACGTGCTGGCCGCCTGCGCCGCCGCTGCGGTAAGTGTCGATCTGAAGGTCGTTCGGGTTGATCTCCACCTCCACGTCCTCCGCCTCCGGCAGGACGGCAACCGTCGCCGCGCTCGTGTGTATGCGCCCCTGGGATTCCGTTTCCGGCACACGCTGCACCCGGTGCACGCCGCTTTCAAACTTCATGCGGGAATACGCCCCGCGCCCGGAGAGCGAGAGCACGACTTCCTTCACGCCGCCCATCTCCGTCATGTTTTCGCTGAGGAATTCGGCCTTGAAGCCGTGGCGCTCCGCATAGCGCTGGTACATCCGCAGCAGATCCGCGCCAAAGAGCGCCGCCTCGTCTCCGCCCGTGCCGGCGCGGATCTCGATGATGACGCTGCGCTCGTCGTTCGGGTCGCGCGGGAGGAGCATGAACTTGAGTTCCTCCACGAGCTTTGCTTCCGCTTCCTCCAGCTCTGCAAGCTCCGCATGGATCAGCTCGCGCATCTCCGCATCGTGCTGCTCAAAAAGCATGGCACGGCAATCCGCAAGCTCCCGCGCGGTATCCGTATAGCGGTCGTATGCCGAAACGATCTCCGAAAGCTGCGCGTGCTCGCGCGCAAGCTCCCGATAACGCTTCTGATCGTTCATGGTTTCCGGCCGCGCCAGCAGCGCTGAAAGCTCGTCGTACCGGTTTTTGAGGTTCTTGAGCTTATTGAGCATATTCCCCGCTCCATTCGATCAAATTTGCTTGTTCCGTTCCCACGGTTCCCGTCACGTGCGCATAGCATGCCGCGGCCTTTTCGAGCGCATCCCCGTCAAGCGGCATGGCCGCCCGGGCGAGCGAAGCATCCGCATAGCAGGGCACGGCCTGATGCAGCGTCCTACCGTCCGTAAGTTTCTGCCGGATGCAGAGCACGGGCAGGTATTCCACCGCCGTGCAGGAAACCGTGCCGTCCGCGCCGCGCATGAGGCATAGGCGCACGTACATGCCGTAATCCGTATCCGGCTTGGACATGTTGGAAACGAAGTTCCCCAGCGAATAAACGGCCGGCGCGCGCACGAGCTCCCCGCCGCGTTCCGCCTCAATCCATTCGATGGGCTGCACCACATGCGGATGCGAGCCGACGACTGCGTCCGCCCCCGCGGACACGAGCCACTGCGCCGTTTTTTCCTGACGGCTGTTCTGCACAGCCTCAAATTCGTTGCCCCAATGCACAAACGCTATTATAAACTCCGCGCCCGCTTCCCTGCAAGATGCGATCTCGCGCGCGAGCAGCTCCTCCTTGGAAAGGCGGGAAACGGCAAAGTCCCGGCTCTCCGAAGGGATCAGCGCGTCGTTTCGGTTGACGCTCTCCGTCGCGCAGACGAGGCCGATGCGGAGGCCGTTCACCGCAAGGATGCGCGGAGTGAATCGGTCCTCCTCCGAAAGATAGCATCCGCCTTGCAGGAGCCCTGCCGCGCGCAGCGTTTGCGCCGTGCGCAGCAGCCCCGCATAGCCCCGGTCCAAACAATGGTTGTTCGCCGTGGATACGAAGTCCACGCCCGCCTCCGCAAGATCCCGCGCCAGCGCGTCCGGCGCGTTGAAGGTCTGATACGGCTGCTTCGGCGTCGGGTCCGCCTCCGTGGGCGGCGGCGCGGTGGGCCGCGGCTCGGAATAGCCCGCCGCTTCCCCGGCCATCGCCCCTTCAAAATTGACGCACACCACGTCCGTTTCCGCAAAGACGCTTTCCATCGGCGCGAAGCTGCCGGAAAAATCGTAAGTTCCGTCCGCCTGCTCCGCGTTGCGCACCTGCGTCTGCATGATGAGGACATCCCCCGCAAAGCCGACCGTCGCCGCCTGCGGCGTGGGTTCCGGCGTCGGGGGCGGCGTTGGCGTCGGGGGCGGCGTAAGCTCCGCCGTGGGCGTAGGCTCGCCTGCCGCCGTGGGCTTGGGCGTGACCGCGATGGGCGCGAACGTCTCCGCCGCGCATCCCGCAAGGAGCAGGCAGATGAACAGCACGCCGGGCGCAAGCAAGCGTTTCAGCATACCGCCACCACCCGTTCCACGCCGTTTACGTCGCGTAGCGCATAGGCGTTTTCCCCGAACAAGGCACATACTGCCCCCGCTTGGTCAAAGCCGACCTCGAGCAGGAGCGTCCCGCCGGGATTAAGATGCTCCGCATATTCTCTTTGGATGCGGCGGTAAAAATCAAGGCCGTCCGGCCCGCCATAGAGCGCGAGCGCGGGTTCAAAGCGCACCTCCCTCTGGAGGGAAGCCATGTCCGCAGCGGAAAGATACGGTGGGTTGCAGGCGATGAGGTCAAAGTTTTCTTTTATATTGCAAAACAGGTCCGTTTCCACGAAGCGGGCCGCCACGCCGTTTTTCGCTGCGTTTTCCCGCGCGAGGGCAAGCGCGTCCGGGCTTATGTCCGCAAGCGTAACCGCAGTGCCGGAAAGCTTCGCCAGGCTGATACCGATGCAGCCCGTACCGCAGCAAAGGTCGAGCGCAGTATGATACCCCCGTGCCGCGATAAGGCCGAGGGCCGTCTCGATCAGCGTCTCCGTATCCTGCCGGGGAATGAGCGCACGCGCGTCCACCGCAAAGGGCAGGCCCATCAGTTCCCATTCGCCCAGGATGTATTGCAGCGGCTCGCCCGCAAGCCTGCGCGTGAGCATGGCCGAAACCCGCGCCTCGCATTGCCCGGAAAATACGTCGTTTTGGTGCAAAAGCAGGCGCGCCATATCCCACCCGAGCGCGTGGCAGAAAAAAAGCCGCGCTTCCCGTGCGGCTTCTTCCCCGGCAACGGGCGCGAGCGCGGCCTGTGCCGCGCGCAACGCCTCGCGTATGGTTTTGCAGCTCTGTTCAGTCACTTGCCTTCGCTTCCTCCGCCTGCACGGCAACCGGGTTTTCCTGCTCCGCCTTCCCTTCAGCCGTTTCCGCCTCCGCGGCGGCCTGTTTTGCAGCGAAGGCCTCCGGGTCCATCGCCAGTTCGAACGCGGTGATCGCCACCTCGAGCATATCCGGCGTGGGTTCCTTGGTGGTGATGCGCTGCAGCCCCATGCCCGGCGCGCGGATGATGCGCGTAAGCAGGTTGTCATGCTTCGCTGCAAAGCGCAGCACCTCGTAGGAAAGGCCCGCTACGAGCGGCAGGAAGATGAGGCGCGAGGCAAGGCGCACGAGAAAATTCGCATTCCAGCCGACGGCCGCGAAAAACAGGATGGAAACCGCCATCACGAGGAACAGGTAGTTCGTGCCGCAGCGCGGGTGCAGGCGGCTGTGCTTCGCCGCGTTTTCCGGGGTGAGCGGCTCCTCCGCCTCATAGCAGGCGATGGTCTTATGTTCCGCCCCATGGTACATGAACACGCGCCGCACATCCTTCACGCGGGAACAGAGCACGATATACCCGAGGAAAATGGCGAGGCGCACAAGCCCTTCCGTCAAGCTCTTCCAGACGGAAGCGACCTCGCTCCCGCCGAGGATCAGCGAGCTGAGGAGCGTGGGGAGCACGAAGAACAAGCCCACCGCGAGAATCACCGCGAGCACCACCGCAACGCCGATGATGACCGCCTCCACGGATTTGCCGAGCTTTTCTGCCAGCCATTTTTCAAACCTGGTGGGTTCCTCGTCGATCTCCTCCCCGGCGAGCTTCGCGGACTCGGTCAGCGTTCCCATGCCGATGGAGAGCGATTCCACGAATGCGACTACGCCGCGCACGATGGGCAGGCCATAGAACGTCCCTTTCTGCGCGCGGGATTTTGCTTTTTTATATTGCGTCACAATGGTGCCGTCCGGCTTGCGCACCGCCATGGCGATGCCTGTGGGCGACTTCATCATCACGCCTTCCATCACGGCCTGTCCGCCGACCGTGCAGACTTTGCTCATTCCATGCCCTCCCAAGCGCCTGTAAAGGCGCGTCTTTCTTCTGTGTCTGCTCCATTATAGCACGGCCGCGTGCGCGCCGTCAGCCGCACAATGTGAAAAAAGATTGAAAAAGCAAAAAATAGGCAACACTATCTGGCAAGAGGACCGCCCTCGCCCCGCGCGGCCGGGCGCTCCTGCGATACGAATGATGGAGGTGTTCATTTATGCAGAAATTCCGGCAGGCTTTTGCGGCGTTCAAAGAAAAGGCTGCTGTGTTCTTCCGGGCCAAGGGGTATTATATCGCGCTCTCGGCATGCATCGCGTTGCTGTGCGTGGCGGCGGTAGCCGCCTTCTCCGTCCCACAGGACGGGGAAGATACGCCCGACGCAACGGATGCGCCCGTGGCCTATTCCAACGACGAACGGCTCAACGAGGCGGCGCGCACGCCCGCGCTCACGCTTCCCACGCCCACGCCTTCCCCAACCCCGTCGCCTACTCCCATCCCAGATTTCACCGAAGCGCCTAAGGCCACGAAGGCCCCTGCGCGCACGAAGGCCTCCCCGCCCGTCTCCGGCGAGATCATCTGGGGTTTCGCAATGGATTCTCTGCTGTATTCACGCACGCTGAACCAATGGATGACGCACGCGGGCGTTGACGTCGCCTCCCCCAAGGGCACGGAGGTGCATGCCGTGTTCGCTGGCACGGTGCAGGCCGTTTATACCGATGATGCGCTCGGCGTGACGGTGGAGGTGGAAAGCCAGGACAACATGCTCGCCGTTTACGCCAACCTTGCAGCAGAACCGCCCGTGCGTGAGGGAGCGCGGCTCAACGCAGGCGATCTCATCGGCACGGTTGGGGATACGGCCATCTCGGAATGCGGCGACAAGAGCCACCTGCATTTCGAGCTGTACCGGAGCGGTACGCCTGTGAACCCGGAGGAATACATCCTATTTGAGAAGGCGCAATAAGCGCTGCCGGCTGCAGCTTCTGCTTGCAGCTGCGATCTGACTCCCGCCGGGAAAGGCTGTTGGCCTTTCCCGATGGCTCAAGCGCGGACGGATTCCTTTCGCCCGCGCTCAGCATGTCGAAAAAGTCTCTCCGGGATTGTCAAGGGCCGCAGCCCTTGACTTTTGATCGCGAGCAGCGACCTGTGCGGTGCGAGCGAAAAGCCTTGCGCCGCAAGGCTTTCTTTACACGGAGCGCTGGCCGCGCCATCGGCGCAAGCGCGATGTGCAATCCTCGATAAAGTGGCATCTGCCACTTTATCGACAGCCTGAAGCGCGGGCGGATTCCTTTCGCCCGCGCTTTCGGCGGTTTAGGCATGCTTTCCTCCCGCGCCCTGCGCCATGTTCCAGGCTGCCCCGGATGATTCCGGGGGATTTCATAATATGCACGTCTCACCTTCTGTTTCTTCAAAGAATTTGCATTTTCCTCTTGTTTTTGGGGTGCAACATCACTATGATAGAAATAATATATTTTTAATAATTATGAATCATCGTCATCGCCATGCCTTGTGCATGTCGGAATATATTTTTATGCTTACAGAAAGGATACCCGCTATGGAAACCCCGATCCAACAGTTGCTCTGCAAAAACGTCAAAGCCCTCCCGCCTTCCTTTATTAAAGGCATGCTGAAGGCCACGCAGGATCCGGAAATCATTTCCTTCTCGGGCGGCCTGCCGAGCCCGCTTTCCTTCCCGATGGAAGCGCTTGGCGCGTCCATGGCGCGCGCCGTGGAGCGCTACGGCACGAAGCTATTCCAATACTCGCTCACTGCCGGCATCCCGGAGCTGCGTGAGTTCATCGCCGCGCGCTGCAATAAAAAATACGGCCTCGGCGTGACCGCCGCGGATATCCTCATCACGACCGGCTCCCAGCAGGCGCTCGACCTCATCGCCAAGATCACCATCGACCCGGGCGACAGCGTCGTCGTCGAAGAGCCGGGCTACCTCGGCGCGCTCCGAACCTTCCAGCAATATGCGCCTACTTTCCGCCCCGTCGCGCTCAGCGAGGATGGGCTGGATGTTTCCGGCCTTGCAGCCGCGCTCGAAGCGCCCAACGTGAAGTTCATCTACACGGTGCCGAATTTCCAGAACCCGACGGGCCTCACCTACTCCGTGCAAAACCGCGATGCCGTCTACAACGTCATCAAAGGCAAGAACGTCATCTTCGTCGAGGACGACCCCTACGGGGAACTGCGCTTTGATGGCAGCACGCTGCCCTACATCGCCGCGGGCCGGTTTGATAACTGCATCCTGCTCGGAAGCTTCTCCAAAACCGCGACGCCGGGCATGCGCGTGGGCTACCTCGTCTGCAAGAACGCAGAGCTGCTCGAGGCGGTGGCCGCGGCCAAGGAATCCTCGGACGTACACACGAGCGTGCTCTCGCAGTATGTGCTCTACGATTACCTTGCCAACAACGATTACGACGGCCACATCGAGGAGATCCGCACGCTGTATGAAGGCCAGTGCAAGACCATGCTCGGCGCCATGGCCGAATACTTCCCCGCCTCCGTATCCTATACGAAGCCGGACGGCGGCATGTTCATCTGGTGTACGCTGCCTGAGGGCAGGACCGCGCTCGATTTCTTCTATAAGGCCGTGGAAAGCAAGGTGGCTGTCGCGCCTGGCGACCCGTTCTATACCGCGCCCAAGGCGGTGCGCACCTTCCGCCTCAATTACACCAACGCCTCCAAGGACGAGATCCGCGAGGGTATCCGCCGCCTTGGCGCGCTGCTGTAAGCTGCGGCTCCCAAATTCCATCCATGCAAAAGGAGCGGCTCTCAGGCCGCTCCTTTTGCATGTTGAAAAGCCGGTTGGCTCCATCTTGACTTTTATTACGGTTACTGATATAGTTTATTGCGTTAACCGTAATAAGGAGGATTTCGCATGCGGGACAATGTGAAGGGGGGCGCGCTGACCGAGGTGACGTTCTATATCCTGCTTGCCCTGTTCGCACCAAAACACGGATACGCTATCATGCAATTCATCGAAGAAAAGACTGGCGGGCGCTTGTCCCTGGGGGCGGGAACGCTTTACGGCGCGCTGAACGCTCTCGAGGACAAGGGGTGGATCGCGCGGTGCGGCGGCCAGGCAGGCAGAAAAAAGGAATACCAGATCACTGCCCTCGGCAAAGAGATTGCCGGAAAAGAGTTGACGCGCCTACGGGAATTGGAGCAGGCGGCAACAGAGATCATAGGAGGAAGCTTATGAGCAAAAGGTGCTATCGTTTTTACGGCTGGTTGCTTACCTCGCAGGAAAAATGGCTCAACGGGATGGCGGAGCGTGGATACCGGCTGATCCGCGCCGAGAAACTGCTTTACGAGTTTGAAGCGTGCAAACCCGGGCAATATCAGTACCGTCTGGAGTTCGTCGGCCAGAAATCGAAGTCTTCCGCCGAGGATTACGCCCGCTTTTTAGAGGACTGCGGATACCGCGTTTTCTTCAAAAACATCAACCTCAATTATTCCATCGGCAAGGTGCGCTGGCGTCCCTGGGCGGAACAGGGCGGGCAGCTTGCCACAAACACCACCACGTTCAACCGGGAGCTGCTGATCGTCGAAAAGGAGAACGACGGCAAGGCTTTTGCGCTGCATACGACCTATGAGGACAAACGGGCATACTACAAAAATTTAAGGAAGCCGTGGCTGTTCTTTTTCCTGGCGTCAGCAGTTTTGGGGATTGCCCTGCGCGCCCTGATATGGGCGGTTTTTGCAGCCATTTCCCTTGCCGCGCTGGCGGTATACCAGATCGAACTGATAAAGCTCAAAAAGCAGGCCAAAACAAAGGAATGGTAAAACCGGACACGACGTTTGGGCCGGCTGCGCACCGGGACAGTATGCGCGGCCGGCTTTTTTGTTGTACCGTACCCGTTAAATCAGCTGATACAGTAGGCCTTCCTTCGCGCTGTACCAAAGGAGCATCCCATGCCCCCGGCGTTCAATGCGCACCTGCAAATCCCATTCCGGATACTGCTTGACGAGCTGCACCCGGTCGCCCGTCTGAAACGCCACAAAGGAGATATAATCCTCCTTCATCATCGCGTGCGGGCTCGTGATATACCACTCGGTTTCCACGGGTTCAATGGTGAGTTTCTCCGCCGCACCCGCTTTCTTCGGCACAAGGGCGGCGAGCTTCCTGCCGCAGCAGGAGATCGCCACTTCCCCGGTGGTAAGCGTAATGCTGCCGCATGCAGGGCAAACGGCGTATTTTGTTTTTTTCATGTTCCCTCCCACAACGTCATTTGCGCAGAGTTCGCCCAAAAGAAGCGTTTCCGGCTCCACGCCGAGGCGGTCCGAAAGCGCCGGCAAAAGCGAAAGATCCGGGCAGCCTTTTCCGTTTTCCCATTTTGAAACCGTTTTTGGGCTGACGCAAAGCGCCCCCGCAAGCTCTGCCTGCGTCAAGCCACGCTCCAGCCGCAGGGTACGGATCAGCCGCCCCGCTTTTGCGCAATCCATTTTTCTTCACCTCTTGCAGAAAGTATAGCATGTACGCCCGGCCTGCGCTATCCACGCTCCGTAGAGCCGAAGCCGTTTATGCAAGCGTGAACCGGTATTCCGTCCGTTCGTCGTACCGCATGCCTGCCCGCAGCAGCGGGGATGGGAACGCCGTGTGATGCATCGCGTCCGGAAAACGCTGTGTTTCCAGGCACACGCCAGCATATGCCCCGTATTGTGCGCCGCCCTTGCCCGCACGCACGGAGAGGAAATTCGCCGTGTAAAGCTGTATCCCTTCCATCGTGGTATGCACCTCCATCGAAACGCCGCTTCCCGGGCAGGAAAGCAAAGCAGCACGGCGCATCCCCGCGCCCGAAAGGGCAAAATTGTGGTCATACCCCTGCGTGGGCGCAAGCAGCGCGTCCCCGATACGCGCGCCAAGCGCCGCCGCCACGCGGAAATCGAGCGCCGTACCTGCGACAGGCGTAAGCGTGCCAAGCGGCAGGTTTCCCGCACCTGCAGGCGTATATTCCTCCGCCGCAAGCGTTAACATATGCCCGAGCACCGTCCCGTTCCCCTGCCCGGCCAGGTTGAAATACGCATGGTTCGTGAGGCTCACAAAGGTATCGCGCGTGCTCTGCGCTTCGTACTGGATGCGGAGCCCATCCGGCAAAAGCGTATAGGTCACTGTGACCGTAAGCGCGCCGGGGAAGCCCTCCTCCCCGTCCGCTGAAACGCGGGAGAAGGCCACGCCGTCCGCCGCAGGCGCATAATCCCAGACGCGCTTATCAAACCCATGCGCACCGCCGTGGAGCTGGTTTCCCCCTTCGTTCGCGGCGAGGCGGTATTCCACCCCGTTCAGTAAGAACGCCGCGCCGCCGATGCGGTTTGCGTAGCGGCCCACAGTCGCGCCAAGGCATCCGTTCCGCGCACAGTATTCCGCGAGCGTGTCATATCCGAGGCAGACGTCCAGCCCGTTGGGCAGCACGAGGCTTTGCAGCGTAGCCCCATAGTTCAAAAGCGAAATGCGGTAGCCGTGCGCAGAGAGCGTCAGCCGCTTTACGGGACGGCCCTCCGCTTCTCCAAATGTCGTTTCGATATAATTCAAGCCATTTCCCTTCCGTCAATATGCCGTTTACAGTTTGGCTTTATTGTAAGCCTTATCGCATGCAGAGCGCAAGCATGCGCCGCATGAAGCGCCGGTGTTTCGGGAATCCTGAAAAAAACGGCCTCGTTGGAAGCCGGATTTTGAAAGGAGCGCAATTTATGAACAAATACGTTTGCACCGTCTGCGGGTATGTCCACACGGGGGACAGCGCGCCGGACCAATGCCCTGTTTGCAAGGCTCCCGCCTCCAAATTTAAGCCCGTTGCAGAGGTGGAGCATGACCGTAAATATGCCGGCACACAGACCGAGCGGAACCTGATGGATGCCTTTTCCGGAGAATCGCAGGCACGCAATAAATATTGTTTTTTTGCGGAAGCCGCGCGCAATGAAGGGTATGAGCAGATCGCCGCACTGTTTGAGCAAACAGCGATGCAGGAGCGCCAACACGCCAAGATGTGGTATGCGGAATTCCACGGCATCGGTAGCACCGCAGAAAACCTCGTTACTGCTGCCGAGGGCGAGCACATGGAATGGGCTGACATGTATGCCCGCATGGCGCGCGAGGCGCGCGAAGAGGGGTTTTATGCCCTCGCCGAACGATTCGCACGCGTTGCGGACGTTGAGCAGGCTCATGAGGAACGCTATCTCCGCCTGCTCGAAAACATCCGCAAGAACCGCGTTTTTTCCGAGGAAAGCGAAGAAACGGTCTGGATGTGCCGCCAGTGCGGTTATCTGCACACTGGTCCGGAGGCGCCTGAGCGCTGCCCTGCCTGTGGGTATGCACAATCTTTCTTCGAGCGGAAAGCCGAAAATTACTGACGCAGCGGCGCTTTACCCTTCGATTATCCCGCAGCCAATGCGGCTGCCGGCATCGCCTGCCGGTTGGGATGTGAAATCATCCCTTTGGCTATGGAGGATGACCGCGCGGTGCAGGATCTCCCGCACGGTAAAGCGTTCTGTATAGAATGCAGAAAACGCATATCCCCGGTTTGAAAACAGCGGTGGAAGATCCCCCGCATGCGCTGGATGCGGGCAGCCCGCCGGGTTATAATGCCCGCCCGCGCCGGCAAACGCCCCGCCATCCCCAGCGCAGCTGCCGTTCGTATGGATGTGCATGGCGAATATGTTTTCCGTACAGCGCGCCGCGTTATACGGCAAGCCGTGGAATTCCGCAAGCACAAGCGTTCCGCTTCCCGCCGGATAAAAGCGCACGACCCCGCACAGCTGTGGATGCGCGGCATCTCCGCTCACCCGCGCAACCGCACCCGGGCTTGCGCTAAGCCCGGAAAACAAAGTTTGCATTCCCGCTTTCTGCCGGTTGTTCTGCATAGGTTTCACCTCGTTTCTGGTTCATACTATGCGTACCGCGTTTGGAAAGCAACAGAATGCAGGATAAGGAATTTGATATGAACCGTTTACAGAATGAAATCAGCCCATATCTGCTCCAGCACGCGGAGAACCCCGTGGATTGGTATCCCTGGGGTCCGGAGGCATTCGAGGCCGCACGGCGGGCGGATAAGCCCGTGTTCCTGAGCGTTGGGTATTCCACCTGCCATTGGTGCCACGTCATGGCGCACGAAAGCTTTGAGGACACGGAGGTCGCCGCGTTTCTCAACACGCACTTCATCTCTATCAAGGTGGATAAGGAGGAGCGGCCGGACGTAGACAGCGTGTATATGCGCGTATGCGAGGCGTATACCGGCAGCGGCGGCTGGCCGACGAGCATCTTCATGACCGCCGGGCAGAAGCCTTTTTTCGCGGGGACATATTTTCCGAAGGACGCGTTCCTCGCGCTGCTCCAAAACATCGTTTTCCTCTGGCAAACGGACCGTGCTGCCCTCCTCAAGAACGGGGACGCGGTCATAGGCGCGCTGCAAAAAAGCGCCCGGTCCGGGGATGGCCCGGAGCCGACCGAATCGCTCATCCGGAGAGCGCTTTCGCATTTTCGCGCAACGTTTGACGCGCGATACGGCGGCTTCGGCCACGCGCCCAAATTCCCTGCCGCGCACAACCTGATGTTCCTGCTCGCGCTTCACGCCCACGATGGGGATACGGAAGCGCGCGCCATGGCGGAAAAGACGCTCGTTTCGCTTTACCGCGGCGGCATCTTCGACCACATCGGCGGCGGCTTCTCGCGCTATTCTACGGACCAGCGCTTCCTCGTCCCGCATTTTGAAAAGATGCTCTATGACAACGCGCTCCTGATCCTCGCCTACGCAATGGCGTTCCAGCTCACGGGCAACGCGCTTTATAAAACCGTCGCGGAAAAGACGGCAGCCTACGTCCTGCGCGCGCTTGTTTCCCCGGAGGGCGGCTTTTACAGCGCCGAGGACGCGGACAGCGAGGGCGTGGAGGGCAAATATTACGTATTTGAACCGGAGGAACTCACCCATCTGCTCGGCCCGGACGTAGGCGCGTTGTTCAACCGGTATTACGGCATCGTGCCCGGCGGGAACTTTGAAGGGAAGAGCATCCCGAACCTGCTCGGTGCGGAAGCGCTGACGGACGTGTTCGAGCAATACCTGCCCAGGGTGCGCGAATACCGGCAAAAGCGCGCGCAGCTCCACCGGGACGACAAGGTTTTGACGTCTTGGAACGGCCTTATGATTGCGGCGCTCGCAAAGCTTTTCTGCGCCACGGGCAACGCGGAATACCTGGAGGCCGCAAAGCGCGCCTGTACCTTTCTGGAACGGGCTTGCATGCCCGGCGGCATGCTCCGCGCAGGCACGCGCGGCGGCCGCCCGCTCGGCCCCGGCTTTCTGGACGATTACGCCGCGCTCGCGTTCGCATACCTCGCGCTGTATGAAGCCGCCTTTACCGATGAATATCTTGAAAAGGCTGCGTCGCTCGCCGAGCGGGCGGAAGCGCTCTTTTCCGATCCAGAGGAGGGCGGCTATTTCCTTTCCGGTGCGCAAAACGAGCCGCTGATCCTGCGGCCCAAAGAAACCTATGACGGCGCGATGCCAAGCGGCAATTCCATGATGGCGTACGTGCTCACGCGGCTGAGCCAGGTTCATGACGAAGCGCGCTTTGGCCCGCGCGCGGAGGCACAGCTGCGCTTCCTCGCCGCCGAAGCGCAGGCGCATCCTGCCGGGCATTGCTTTTTCCTTTTCGCGCTGCTGCTTTCCCGCCCCCATGCAACGCTCGTCTGCGTGCTCCAAAACGAGAACGACGCGGAGGAGCTTGCCCGCCGCGTTCCGTTCGATACCGCCCTGCGCGTCCTGCACGCCCCTACGGCAGCTTACCCGTGCAAGGACGGGCGGGCTGCCTATTATGTCTGCCGGGGAAACGCCTGCCTCCCGCCGGTGAACACGCTTTCGGAAGCGCTCCAGCTCATCGGCCAGCGCCCATGAGCGCGCACCCGGGCGCTAAGCGCTCCTAGCAAAGGCGGAATTGCGCTCACGCTGCAATTCCGCCTGTTTTTTCTTCAGCCGGCCGGCCTTGGCCCGTATCTTATCCATGCGCCGCGCGGGCACGCTATTTCTTCTTCGCAAGCTCCATGATCGCGCCGAAATGCTGCATAACGTAATCATATCCGGCGCCGCGCCTGTGCGGGATCATGCAGTTGCTGCAATCCTTAACGCCGTTTTCCGTATAGGTGAAATTGCCGCCGCATTTGTCGCCCAGCGCATACAGCGGGCAATAGCAGAACAGGCAGTTGAAGTTTTCCGGGTCGCTGGTTTTATGGCACGGGAAAAACTCGCATTCCGAATTGCGAAAAAAAGAATACGCTTTCTTTTCTTCCATAATTAAAATCATCTCCTTTTATATTCCGCCGCCAAGCGCCCGCAGCGGCGCTTCCAGCCGGCGCCCCAGATAGGCTGCAAGGACGATCTTAAGCGCATCGCCCACAAGGAAGGGGAGCACGCAGTAAGCGAGGCTTACCCAAAGCCCTGTGCCTGTAACCGCCATGAACCAAACCGTGCCGAACGCATAGCACGCGGCCGTGCCAAGCGCCATCGCGGCACAGAGCCGCCAGAACCCCATGCCCCAGCGCTCCCGCAGGTATCCATCCAGGAACGCTGCAAGCAAATACCCAACGAGGTAGCCGCCCGTCTTTCCAGCGATGACCTGCGCCCCGCCCGCAAAACCCGCGAACACTGGCGCGCCGAGCGCCCCGAGAAGCACATAGGCCGCGGCTGCCGCCACACCGCGCTTGGGGCCGAGCGATATGCCCGCGAGGTGTACCGCGAACAACGCAAGGTTGAGCGGAACCATCGGCAGCGGGATCTGGATCTGCGCGCATACAGCGCACAGCGCGGTAAATACGGCGCAAATGCAGCATTGCCTAAGTCCCTTTTCCATGTTGCGGCTTCCTTTCTTCCCCATTATACCGGCCGGGGCAAGGCATTGTCAAACCGGACGGCGCGCCCCCGCACCGCATTTCTCCCTGAAAATCTTTTAGGTGTTGACAAAAACATTCATATGTATATATACTGTATCCATACAAATACAATATGCAAGCCACAGCATACGCGGCAAACCGGAACAGCCGCATGATTGATAAAAAAGGAATAAAGGAGACGCCATCGTGAACAAAATCGTGATCGCACTTGGTGGAAACGCCCTTCAGGAGGCCGGAAAGCCGGCGACCGCACAGGCGCAGCTTGAAGTGGTCGAGAGAACTTCCATTTACATCGCCGACATCCTCGAAAAAGGCTATCACATCGTGCTTGCGCACGGCAACGGGCCTCAGGTGGGCCGCCTCGTCATCCAGAACGAATACGCGGAACCCGTCACCCCCGCCATGCCGTTTGACGTCTGCGGCGCGATGAGCCAGGGCATGATTGGCTACCACATCCAGCAAGGCCTCGGCAAGGTGCTTCGAAGCCGCGGCGGCCATACTCACGTTGCCACCGTAGTGACGCAGGTCGTCGTTGACGCGGAGGATCCGAAGTTCCAGAACCCTTCCAAGCCCATCGGCCCGTTCTATACCGAAGAGGAAGCTGCGGCCATCGCCGCACAGAAGGGCTACATTATGAAGGAGGACGCGGGCCGCGGCTGGCGGCGCGTCGTCGCCTCCCCGATGCCGGTGGAAATCGTGGAGCTTGACGCAGTGCGCTGTTTGGTGGATAATGGGTTCATCGTCGTGACCGTAGGCGGCGGCGGCATCCCTGTCGTGCGCAATGCGGCGGGCGACCTCGAAGGCGTCGCCGCCGTGATCGACAAGGATCTTGCGAGCGAGCGCCTGGCCGAGGATCTTGACGCGGACGCGCTCGTGATCCTCACCGCCGTGGAAAAGGTTAGCATCAACTTCAAAAAGCCGGATCAGAAGGACCTCGATGCGATCACCCCAACCGAGGCAAGGCAGTACATGGCAGAGGGGCATTTTGCGCCCGGCTCCATGCTGCCCAAGATCGAAGCCGCCGTCAAATTCGTGGAAAGCAAGCCTGGCCGCAAGGCGATCATCACCTCGCTCGACAAGGCGGCCCTCGCTTTGGAAGGCAAGGCGGGCACCACGATCCAATAACCGCCGGCCCGGCGCATTCCCGTGCGGCAGGCTTGCGGGAAACCCATCCATATTATTTTTACGGAGGACATTCGCATGTTCCAAAACTCCATCGGCGTTCAGGTTCCCGACATCCTGCTGCCGCGCAAGGGCGTATCCATGGAAAAATGGGCCGTTGTCGCCTGCGACCAGTTCACCTCCCAGCCAGAATACTGGGAAGAGGCGGAGCGCATCGTAGGGGAAGCGCCTTCCACACTGCGCCTGATGCTGCCCGAAATGTATCTCGACAAGCCCGGCGAGGCGGAACGCATCGCCACGATCAATGCCACCATGGATCGCTACATGGCCGGAGGCACGCTCGAGAGCCGCGGCCAGGGCTTCGTTTTCGTGCGCCGCACGGTAGACGGCAAGACCCGCAACGGCCTCATCGTAGCGCTCGACCTTGAGCAGTACGATTACAGCCGCGGCTCCGAAACGCTCATCCGCGCCTCGGAGGGCACGATCGTGGAGCGCATCCCTCCGCGCCTGCGCATCCGCAAGGACGCGGCGCTGGAGCTGCCGCACATCCTCGTCCTCATCGACGACCCGGCCTGCACGGTGATCGAGCCGCTCGCAGCAGCGGCCAATGCGGAGACAAAGCTCTACGATTTCGAGCTCATGCTCGGCGGCGGCCACATCGAGGGCTATATGATTCAAGACGCCGCACGCATCAATGGCGCGCTGCGTGCGCTCGAAGCCCTTGCCGACCCTGCCCGCTTCGCGGCGCAGTATGGCGAAGGCAAAGCCCCGATGCTCTTTGCGATGGGCGACGGCAATCACTCCTTCGCCACCGCGAAGGCCAACTGGGAAGCCCGGAAGCAGGAGCTCACCCCTGCTGAACGGGAGAACCACCCGGCGCGCTACGCGCTGGTGGAGCTTGAGAACATCCACGACGAAGGCATCCTCTTCGAGCCCATCCACAGGGTTTTGTTCAACCTTGATGTGGAAAAGGCCCTGCGCTGGCTCGTGAAACGCCTTGCCGCGGACAACGGCGCCTGCAAGCTGAACCGCTTTGAAACTAAGGAAGCCTGCGACGCTTCCGTCAAGATCGCCGAGACCTGCGGCGGGCATATCCTGCCCTTCGTCTCCGCCGAAGGGTACGGTTACCTCAAGGTAAACGCCCCCACGGCGCAGCTTGAGGTCGGCACGCTGCAAAACGCGCTCGACGCGATGCTCAAAGCCTTCCCGGAAGCCACGATCGACTATATCCACGGCGCGGACGTCGTCTGCGAACTCGGCGCAAAGCCCGGCAACCTCGGTTTTCTGCTGCCGCCGATGGCGAAGAGCGCCTTCTTCCCCACCGTGGTGTTCGACGGCGCGCTCCCGCGCAAGACCTTCTCCATGGGCGAGGCGAACGAGAAACGTTATTACCTTGAATGCCGCAAAATAAAATAATAACGAGCGTCGCTTGCTTCCGTTGCGGCGTATGGCAGTGTTATGCTGAAGGGGGCGCGGCAGCGCCCCTTTTTGAGTTGCTGCGGCAATCCGAACAACGCGGTATCGTTTAAAGCCTTCGGGATTGGATGCGGGGGAGCATAAGCCCCCGCGCTGTCAGATCCTCGTTCAATGCCACGCGCCGTATGTGCTTTTACGCTGCGCTTCCCAGCTTCACGTGGGATATGCCGCTCCATATGGGCATGAATGCCGCCGCTTGGATAACCATCCGTTTGCATGGGAATACTTGGCGTTGCGCCCAAAGGCTACGCAAAACAAGGGTGATCCGATAATGAAACGAAAGCGCGAAACCAAACCCAAACCGCAGCCGCCCGTCCCTTACACGCTGGCGTATCTCCTGCTTTGGCCCTATCTGCGCCTGCGCTATGGTTACCGGCGGCCGAAATCGCTTGCTGTGCGCAGGGAGCGCGGCCCCATCGCCGTGCTCGGCAACCATGCCTCCAACCTCGATTTTCTGTTCGCCATCGTAGCGCTTTATCCCAAGCGGATGAACTTCCTCGTGTCCGCGCACTTCTTCAACCAGAAGCCGCTCTGCTACCTGCTGCGCGTCGCCCAATGCGTGCGCAAGACGCAATTTACCGCGGATGTGGCCGCCATCCGGGATATGCGCGCGCTTGTATCCGCAGGCGGCAGCATCCTGCTTTACCCAGAAGGCGAGGTCAACGGCACCGGCCGGACGGAAGAATTCCCAGAAAGCACGGCACGCCTTTGCAAGCTGCTACGCGCTCCTGTTTACGCTGTGCGCACCAAGGGGAGTTACCTGACGCGGCCAAAATGGGGGCCCGGCCGCCGGCGCGGCCGCGTGGAAACGGATGTGACGCTTATCGCTGCGGCGGAGGAGCTGCCCACGCTTTCCAACGAAGCGCTCTACGCCCGCATCCGGGAAGGCATCTTCCAGGATGAATACGCATGGCAGGAAACGGCGCGCGTCCGCTTCCGCGCCAAATGTCCGGCGGAGGGTTTGGAACTGCTCCTTTACCGCTGCCCAAAATGCGGTGCGGAGTTCACGATGCGTACCGAGGGGAACGAGATCTTCTGCGCGGCCTGCGGCAACCGGGGAAGGATGGACGAATATGGCTTCCTCGCCCCGGCGGGCCAGGAAGACGTGATCCCCGCCTCCCCGCTCGCTTGGGCGGACGCGCAGCGCGCGGCGCTCCGTGAGGAAATGCGGAACCCTGCTTACCGCCTGTCCGCGCGCTGCTGCCTGCAATACCACCTCACCGAGCGGGCGCTCGACCATGTGGACGTCGGCGAGGGCGTCGTCACGCTCGACCGCAGCGGCATCTCCTATGAAGGCATGGCGGAAGGCAAGCCGCTTTCATTCCATTATCCGCTCGCGGCTTTCTACAAGCTCCCGTTCGCGCCGGGCCGCCGCTTCGAGCTCCCGCCCGCCCCGCGCGTCACGGCCATCCGCACGCTGGAGCCCGCCGCCATCTGGAAGTTCGTGCTGGCTCTGCCGCTGATGCAGGAGGCCGCCGCGTACGATGCGCAAAACAGCGATTGACCGGTTTTCCGGCTGCCCAGGTCAAGTGGGTGGCCGGTTCTCTTTTTCAGCAAAAAAGGTCGAGCGGAAACGCCCGGCATGCTGGTATGCTATGGGAAGCTAAGAAGGGGGAACGCCGATGAAGGAACAGATCGAAGCCGTCCAACGCATGCAGGATTATATCGCCGCGCATCTGGAGGAACGCATCACGCTTGCGGCTCTCGCGGGAGCTTCCCTGTTTTCGCCCTGGTATTGCTACCGCCTGTTCCGGCAGTATACCGGCCTGAGCCCTGCCGATTACGTGCGCCGCCTGCGGCTCTCCCATCCGCCCTACGCCTGCGCGATGGGGCGGACACAGTCGCGGACGTGGCGTTCAGCCTGGGTTTTGGAAGCGTAGACGGCTACCAGCGCGCATTCTTCCGGGCGTTCGGCTGCAATCCGGCGGAATACGCAGCCAATCCCATCCCACTCGGCCTCTTTACCCCTTACGGCGTAAAATATCGGGAACTGAGAAAGGAAACGAAACCTATGGAACCTGTGAAAACCGTTTTTGTCCACCTCGTCGAAAAGCCCGCGCGCAAGGCCGTCATCAAGCGCGGCATGCAGGCCAACGAGTATTTCGCTTATTGCGAGGAGGTGGGCTGCGACGTTTGGGGCACCCTCGTCAGCCTGCGTTCCCTGGCGGGGGAGCCGGTCTGCATGTGGCTGCCTGCGTCCTACCGCATGCCCGGCACCTCGGAATACGTGCAGGGCATAGAGTGCCCGCTTGACGACTTCGCTCCCATACCGGAAGGGGTTGACGTGATCGAGCTGCCCGCGGCGAAATACCTGATGTTCCAGGGCGAACCCTTTGCCGAAGAGGACTACTGCAATGCGATTGCCGCGGTGCAGGAGGCCATCCGGCGCTATGATCCCTCCGCGCTCGGCTATTCCTGGGATCCCACAAACCCGCGCATCCAGCTTGAGCCCGTCGGCACGCGCGGCTACATTGAGCTTTGGCCCGTGCGGTAAGAATGCGCTGCGGAGAAGAACTCCCGCAACCGCTTCCGGCGGCATCCTCCCCGTAAAAGGGGGGCTTTTTATTGTGATACGCGCAAACCCACGATAAGCCACCATAAATGTTCCGTGAAAGCAGCCTGAAACCAGGTCTTTCCCCATTATCTTCACTCTTTCACGGCAATCCCGCTTCGCAGCGCAGCCGGCACGGTTGACAAATACCGCAAAAGGATATACCATCCCAATAGGAAGGCGGTGAACTCTTATGAGGTTTGTTCGAGATAATCGCTCGGTGCAGTGTATCTGATAGCGGATTGCATCGAGTTTTTGTTTTTGCTATCAGCTGGCTGCACCGGTTTCATAATCAAAAAACAAATTATGAAAGGGAGTAGTCAATATGGATTTAGAATCCTTAAAAGCACAATGGCAGCAGGAAGAACGCATTGCTCATATCCATGGATGGGATTTTTCGCACATAGACGGCCGTTATGAAGAAGGTCAGGACATCCCGTGGGATTATGGAGCAATCATACGCCAATATTTATCCCCAAACGATAAATTGCTGGACATGGATACCGGGGGCGGCGAGTTTTTATTAACCTTAAACCACCCTCACGAAAACACCAGCGCAACGGAAGGCTATCCCCCAAACGTTGCCCTGTGCAAATCGGTTTTGCTGCCGCTCGGAATCGATTTCCGGGAAGCTGGAGACGCCCGCCATCTGCCGTTTGACGCGCGCTCGTTCGACATGGTAACAAACCGGCATGGCGGCTTCGACGCCAATGAATTGTTCCGCATATTAAAACCCGGCGGGCTTTTTGTTACGCAGCAGGTAGGCGCGGAAAATGACCGGGAGCTGGTCGATCTGCTGCTCCCTAACACGGAACTTCCCTATCCGGAACAATATCTTCAAAAGAATAAAACAAAGTTTTTGAACGCCGGATTTGAAGTCCTGCATGCGCAGGAAGCGTTTTCCAAAATCAGGTTTTATGACGTTGGGGCTTTGGTATGGTTTGCCCGGGTCATCGAATGGGAATTTCCGGGATTCTCTGTGGAACGTTGTCTGGACCGGCTGTGGAGCGCGCAAGAGATGCTGGAGAGAGACGGCGTGATCGAAGCGGCTACGCACAGGTTCCTCCTGGTGGCATTGAAACCGGCGCGGAATGAATAACGCGGGATAGCAGAAGCAGGCACATCGTCAAGCAGAACGGGGACATGTCCTGGCTGACGGCGCCCCTGCGCATCAGACAGACAAAAGAGCGAAAGCATTTTTTGCTTTCGCTCTTTTTAGGTTGTCGCTTAAGCGGCAGTTGCCATTTTTTTAAATGCACTTCAGAGCAAGAGCACCAGCTTCTGCCCGTCGGCAAGGGTTTCCGAAAGGCCGGGGTTCGTGTCCAGCAGGCGCTTGCGCGGCAGGTTAAAGCGGCGGCCTACGTCAAAGAGCGTTTCCCCCTCGCCCGCGAAGTAGATCACCACCCCGCGCGGGGCGGCGGCCTGCGCGCATTCCTCCATGCCCGTCACAGCGGCGGTTCGCACGATCTCATAGGGCTGCGCGGATACCTGCAACGTATAGGAAAACTCAATCCCGCGCCCCGCGCCGGAGGCCGCGGCAGAAACTATGCGCACCTGGGCCCGCGCTTCCGGAAGCGCGCCCACGCCGCCGTTTTCGCAGCGAAACGGAATATCCTCCGTGAAGGCATATAGCATGCCGCCTTCCGTCTGGTACAGCACGCGCGTGAACAAAAGCCCTTCCACCGCAAGGCGTCCATCCTCCACAGCGGCGGAGGTCACGACCGGCCGTGCCGTGCAGTACGCCACGCGGTAGCACTCCGGCATGCCGTCCGGAATGTTCAGCGTTTCCGACGTGCCGAAGCGGAAACGCACCGTCTCGCCGCGCAGCAGCAGCTGCACCTCCTCCTTGACGCACGCGAGCGGCAGGGACGGCGCATACGCGTCCTGCGGCAGAGCCACAGTTTCCGCCTGCGGCGCTTCCACGCGCACCGCGATGCGCGCTTCCACGCTCATGAGCCCGCTGTCCTCGCCCACCGGCGCAAGCCCGAGCGATTCCACCTCCGCCTCCGCCACGCAGCGTGCCGGGTCTGCGCCCACAGCGTCCACCCCAGTCTCGAGCGTCACCGGAACATGCTGCACCAGCTGCGCAAGCTTGCCATCCGCACCGATGGTCAGCGCAGTGACGGTCAGCGTGCCTTCCGAAATGGCCGTGTCCCCACCCAAGCGCAGCTCGCGGATCTGGCAGGTTCCCGAAGCCCGCAGCACAGCGGCCACGTTCGGCGCGCTCATGTCCTCACGGATGCGCACTGCCTCCTGCCCGAGCTGCGCATAGCGCACGGTCCCATAGCTCTGCGTCTTGCATTCGAGATCCTCCGCGCCCTTGATGCCTGCGAGCACGCGCAGCGGCTCCTCCCGCAGCACCAGGCACTCCACATCCAAAACCGCCGAGAGCGCAAGCGCCCCCGCTTGCTCGACGGAAAGCGTTTGCAGCGTGGCATACGCCTCCGCCGTCATCCCCTCCTTCGCGCCCGGCGCAGGGAGCGAATGGCGGAACGCAGCGCTGGACGCGAAAGCGAACACCTCGTCCCCATCGCGGCAGATCAGCTCTACGCGCACGCGCCCCTCCACCGTGACCGCGCCCTCGCTTGCGGCCGCGCCCGTGACTGTAACGCTGCCGTCCGCGCAGAGCACTTCTGCGCTTTGCCGCCCTTCGGGCAAGGGCAGATCCCCTTCTACCAGCGCCTGCGATGCCGCCCGAAGCACGAGGCGCGTCGCGCCCAGCTCGCTAAATTGCAGTTCCATCGTTTTCCCTCCCAATCGTATGGCTGTATCAGTCCATATTTATGAAGATCCGCCCGCATTTATGCGTAATGCAGGACTTGCAGCGCAACGCTGCAATCCGCATGCTGCTTTTGTCACTTCTTTGAAATTAATCAAATATCAGTTCCTGGATATGGCCAGGTTTCCTATTCGGGCCGGAGTTATCCACATCATCCACAGACTTATCCACAAATTGCCCGTTTTCGGGGACAAGCAATGTGAATAATCTGTGAACTGCTTTTTTGCGCCGGTATATCGCGCTGCATAAGGCGCATAAATTCATTTCCCCTGTAAAATTTTTATTTTTTCCAAATTTCAACAAAAAAACGTCCCCATGGGCTGGCATGCGGCGCTTCCTGCATCGCGCCGCAGCGTAGGCTGCGGCGCGCAAATTCCTGCTCGATTTCCAGTCAATTTCCTTCTTTCGTCCGGTTTCAGCCGACGTCCCGGATCTCCTGCCGGGTGCGCTCACGCGCGTCCTCCATGATGAGCTTGTCGGCCACAAGCGCGATGAACTCGCCGTTCGTAGGCTTATCGTTCTTGGAATAGATGTTGTAGCCGAAGAGCTGGTTGATGTTCTCGATCTTGCCCCGCGTCCAGGCGACTTCGATGGAATGGCGGATCGCGCGCTCCACCTTGGAGGCTGAAGTATTGAAGCGCTTGGCGATGCCGGGATACAGTTCCTTGGTGATGCGGTTGATGAGCTCCGGCTCAAAGTACACCATGCGGATGGCCTCGCGCAGGTAATGGTACCCCTTGATGTGCGCCGGGATGCCAATGACAAGGAACACCGCCGTGATCTTCTCATCGAGCGTCTTGGGCTGCGCTGCCGCCATGCAGACCTGAGAACGGCCCAGGTAGGTGTTCTCCAGCATGTCGAGCAGGCGCTTGGCGAGCGTTTCCGGATCCGCCGGCTTCACCATGAAGTATTTCGCACCCATCGCACAGGCCTGGCGCACCATGTCCTCATGGCGCATGGCGCTTACGACCATCACGGCCGGCGGGTTTTCCAGAAGGCCTCCGCTGATGCGCTCCAGCAGCTCGAAGCCATCCACGCGCGGCAGGATCAGCTCCGTGATCAGCGCGTCATAATGCCCTGCGCGCAGCGCATCGAGCGCTGCCTGCCCATCCGGCACGGCCTCAAACTGCGCCACCTGTTCCTGCGCCGTAAGGCAGTCCCGCACTGCCGTCTGAAACTGAAGGTTGCTGTCCGCCATGAGAATTCGATATTTTGTCATTCGTATGCCTCCTTTTTGCAATCGAGATGCAATTTTTGTCTGCAACCCAATCATACCACCGCGATTTTCGCGGCGATAGAGCATGAATTTGGCCGGTATTGTCGTGTTTTGCTGTGCTTTAAGCATCTGCTGTCGCTTCGTGTCTCCCGTTGAAGATTTTCAGTTTTATTTGTATAATTTTACCGCAAAAAAACGGTTTGCACATTTCCGTCAAACTACCCGTTGACAAATTTTGCCCCACAGCGTAAAATATCAATCGGTTAATTGTTAATCGGTTCACTTTCGTGAAGAGGAGATTGCATACCATGGCTTTACCGGAACAATACCGCGAGATCATCGGCGCAATGCACCGGTTGGATCTGCTGCGGCGCATCAGCATCCGGGACAGCGCGCGCGGCATCGAGCTGCACCGCACGCAAATGCCGATGCTGGAATACATTTCTGCGCATCCGGGCTGTACGCAGGCCGATGTTTCCAACCACCTGCATGTTTCGCCCGCATCCATCGCCTGTTCGGCCAAACGGATGGAAAGCGCAGGGCTCATCGCCCGCGTGCCGGATGAAGCGAACCTGCGCCGCAACAAGCTCACCGCAACCGCGGCGGGGCGCGCGCGGCTCATGCAGATGCGCGCCGTGTTCGACGCGCTGGACGCGCGCACGTTCCGCGGCTTTTCCGGCGCGGAACTTGCGTCCCTTTCCAGCATGCTCAACCGGATGATCCAAAACTCCGCCCGCGGGGACGCCGCACAAAAAACGATGCACGAGCTGATCTGCCAGCTCAACGAAATGGAAGGAGAAGATCCATGCTGAAAAAGTTGTTCCCTTTTCTTAAGGGATACGGGCTTCGCTCGATGCTTGCCTCGCTGACGGTCATCTGCGAGGTTCTGCTTGAGGTATACATCCCATACTTGATGGCCGCCATCATCAACATCGGCATTGCGACAGGCAACGTGGATTTCATCCTGCGCCGGGGGCTGCTGATGATCGGCATGGCCTGCCTGTCGCTTACAATGGGCGCGCTTTCGGCGCGGTTTTCCGTCACAGCCAGCGCGGGCTTTGCAAAGAACCTGCGCGCCGGCCTGTTTGAGCGCGTGCAGGGCTTTTCGTTTGCCAACGTGGATAAGTTTTCCACCGCATCGCTCATCACCCGCCTGACTACGGACGTGACGAACGTGCAGCAATCCTTCATGATGATCATCCGCACGCTCGTGCGCTCGCCGCTCATGCTCATCGCGGCCACAGTCATGGCCGTGCGGCTCAATGCGGAGCTTGCCGTTGTGTTTGCGTTCGCAATCCCACTGCTCGCCTTCTTCCTGATCTTCATCGGCACGCGCGCATTCCCGCGCTTCAAGGCGATGCTCAAAAAATACGACGGGATGAACGCGCAGGTGCAGGAAAACCTGATCGCCATCCGCGTGGTAAAAGCGTTCGTGCGCGAAAAGCACGAGGACGCACGCTTCACCGCATCTGCGGAGGCCGTGCGCGAGGCGCAGATCAAGGCTGAGCGCCTGCTCGTCTGGAACATGCCCATCGGCCAATACGTGCTGTACCTCTGCATGATCGCCGTCTGCTACATCGGCGGCCACCTGATCGTCGCGGGCGATATGCTCACCGGCGACCTGATGAGCTTCATCAGCTACATCTCGCAGATCCTCTCCTCGCTGATGATGCTTTCGATGATGTTCGTGATGCTCATCATGACCCGCGCGAGCGCGTCGCGCATCGTGGAGGTGCTGGATGAAGAGAACGACATCCGTGACAATGAGGCCGACGCTTCCCTCGCCGTGCCGGACGGCTCCGTCGAATTCCGGGACGTTTGCTTCAGCTACTCCAAGGACCCGAACAACCTCACGCTTTCGCACATCAACCTCAAGATCAGGAGCGGCGAGACGATCGGCGTCATCGGCGGCACCGGCTCCGCAAAATCCTCGCTCGTGCAGCTGATCCCGCGGCTTTACGACGTAATCTCCGGCTCCGTGCTCGTAGGCGGGCACGATGTGCGGGAGTATAAAATCGAAGCCCTGCGCAACAGCGTTTCCATGGTGCTGCAAAAAAACGTGCTTTTCTCCGGCACCATCCGCGACAACCTGCGCTGGGGCGATGCAGACGCCACGGACGCGCAAATCGAAGAAGCATGCTGCGCAGCCGCGGCGCACGATTTCATCACCGCTTTCCCGAACGGGTATGATACCGACCTCGGGCAGGGCGGCGTGAACGTCTCCGGCGGGCAGAAGCAGCGCCTGTGTATCGCGCGGGCCCTCCTCAAGCGCCCGAAGATCATCATCCTGGACGACAGCACGAGCGCCGTTGACACGGCGACGGACGCCTCCATCCGCAGAGCGCTGCGCGAAGAGCTTGCCAGTACCACGACCATCATCATCGCCCAGCGCATCACCTCCGTGATGGACGCGGACCGCATCGTCGTCATGCACGACGGTAAGATCGAGGACGTCGGCACGCACGATGAGCTCCTCGCACGCAACGAGATCTACCGCGAAGTTTACGAATCCCAGCAAAAGGGGGTGGCCTAATATGCCTCCGGTACGTCAAAGCAAAAACGCGTTCCGCCGCCCCAAGAACATGCGGCGTACCTTCTCGCGCACGTTTTCCTATTTCCGTGCATACCGTTTCCAGCTCGTGCTGGTGCTCATCGGCATTGTGCTGAGCGCAGGCGCGAACGTCGCGGGAACCTACATGCTCAGGCCTATCATCGACGATTACATCGTGCCCTGGATCGGCAGCGCGGAGCCGGATTTCTCCGGCCTCATCGGCCAGCTTGCCATCCTGTTCGCAATGTACACCATCGGCATCGGCGGCGCATACCTTTACAACCGCCTGATGATCAATATCTCCACAGGCACGCTTCTGCAGCTGCGCAAAGAGCTGTTCACGCACATGCAGAAGCTCCCCATCCGCTACTTCGACGCGCGCACGCACGGCGAGATCATGTCCGCTTACACCAACGACATCGACGCCATGCGCGAAATGCTCAGCCAGGGCATCCCGCAGTTCATCAGCTCCATCATCAGCATCGTCGGCACGTTCGTGATGATGATCGTACTGAGCCCGATCCTCACGCTCATCGCCATCGCCATGCTCGTTGTGATGCTTTTTATCACCAAGGCCATCGCAAAGCGCAGCGGACGCTATTTCAAGGCGCGCCAGGATTCCCTTTCCCAGGTGAATGGCTACATTGAGGAGATGATCGAAGGGCAGAAGGTCGTAAAGGTATTCTGCCACGAGGACGCCGTGAACGGCGCGTTCGGCGGGCTGAACGAAACGCTCACCCAAAACACCGTGACGGCGAACACCTTGGCAAACCTGATGGGCCCCATCATGAACAACCTGGGCCACGTGACCTATGCGCTCACGGCTGCGGCGGGCGGCCTGCTCGCGGTCGGCGGTTTGATGGGCCTTGGCACCATCGCCGCTTTCCTGCAATATACGCGCAAGTTCGCCATGCCGATCTCCCAGCTCTCCCAGCAAATGAACAATGTGATGGGGGCGCTCGCGGGCGCGGAGCGCATCTTCGACATGATCGACGAGCCCGTGGAAGAGGACGGCGGCGACGTGACCATGGTAAACGCCTGCCGCAACGCGGAAGGCGCGCTCGAGGAATGCAGCGCACGCACGGGCATTTGGGCCTGGAAGGTCCCTTCCGAAACGGCGGAAAGCGGCTATGAGCTCGTCGAGGTGCGCGGGGACGTGCGCTTCCACGACGTGACGTTCAGCTACGACGGCGAAAAGACCGTACTCAAAAACGTTTCGCTCTATGCGCGGCCCGGCCAGAAGATCGCCTTCGTCGGCTCCACCGGCGCGGGCAAGACGACGATCACGAACCTCATCAACCGCTTCTACGACGTGCATGAGGGCGAGATCACCTATGACGGCATCCCCGTCCTGCGCATCAAGAAAGACGCGCTGCGCGGCTCGCTTGCCATGGTGCTGCAGGACACACACCTGTTCACCGGCACCGTACGGGAAAACATCCGCTACGGCAGGCTGGACGCGACGGATGCGGAGGTCGAAGCGGCGGCGAAGCTCGCCAACGCGCACTTTTTCATCTCCCACCTGCCGCAGGGATACGACACCGTGCTCACCGCGGACGGCGCGAACCTGAGCCAGGGCCAGCGGCAGCTCATCGCCATCGCCCGGGCGGCGGTCGCGGACCCGCCGGTGCTGATTCTCGACGAAGCCACAAGCTCCATCGACACCCGCACGGAGGCGCACATCGAACGCGGCATGGACCAGCTCATGAAGGATCGCACCGTGTTCGTCATCGCCCACCGGCTCTCCACCGTGCGCAACGCAAACGCCATCATGGTGCTTGAGCACGGCGAGATCATCGAACGCGGCGGCCACGACGACCTCATCGCCCAGAAGGGCAAGTATTACCAACTTTACATGGGCATGTTCGAGCTGTCGTAACCGGAGAAAGGCCCCAAGCGGCCATGCGCATTGCAAAAAGATTTGAGAAAGGAACCAACCATGCCATTTACGTTTGAACCGGCCGCCCCGGCCGAACTCGACGCGGCGCTCGCCATCGCGCGTGCCGCCGCCAAAAGCCCGTATTCCCACTGGGATGCGGATTACCCGAACCGCGAAATCCTTGCGGAGGACATCGCGCACGGCGAACTGTATTTCCTGTGGGAAAACGGCGCGCCCCTCGCCATCATCGCCATCCTGGACGAATCCGAGGAAGCCATCGAGTTTCCCTGGCCGGAGGCGAAGGAGCATACCTGCATGCTCGCCCGCCTCGGCATCCTGCCGGAAGCGCAGGGCCGCGGCCTTGCGGCAAAGACGATGCGCCTTGCGGCCGAAGCCGCACGCGCACGCGGCTTTACCACCGCGCGGCTGCTCGCCTCTGAGGACAACCCGGTCACCAACCACATCTATCAAAAGCTCGGCTATGAAGCGCGCGGCCGCGCGCGCCTATGGGATTCCGAGGATTTTGTGGGATACGAGCTCAGGCTCTAAGCGCAAAACAGAAACAGGGTGCGGTTCCCCGCCGGGAGCCGCACCCTGTTTGCAGGCAGGAACGAATATTATTAGGTTCCGCTTTCCGCAATCGCCGCCAGGCAGGCTTCGAGCGCGGTCTGGCCTTCCTTTGCTTCAATGTCTGGCTTTGTGCCCACGATGGCGTTGCAGGTTCCGTCGTCGTTAAACGCATGATAGGCTTCGTAAGAAATCACAAGACCGCTGTTGGGCAACGCAAACCAAAGCGGAGCCCACCCCGCGCCATTACCACCCGTAGTTGCACCAACTAACGTTGCAAATCCTGTGTTCTTACAGAATATGGAAAATTCGTCCGACGCGGAGTAGGTTTTACGTCCCGTTAAGACCCAGATGTGGCCTGCGTATCGGACGCTATCTTCCGACGGCATAAGAGATTCTCGTTCCGATGTAATAAGCCAATCCATTCCCTCTACTGCATTCGGCTTTACGTTTGGGAACATCTCGCGCCATTCGTTGTCGCTTGGAGAAAACGCTTTTCCTTCCGGTTTTTCAGCGTTCCATATGTATTGATTATACGCGCCGGACTTTATACCCCATAATATACTGTATTGAGGCGTAGGTTCAGCTAACAAAGAAGAAACCATCTCCATCCAAAACATAGAGCCGCCGCCGCTGTTACCTGAAATGTCTATAATAAGGTTAGGGTAATCCCGGTTCTCTTCAAAAAAGCGTTTACATATATCCACTAATTCGGCTCCAAAGCCGTTGGGATCCTCAGGAGGTAAGAACTGGTTGACCTGGATATAGGCGGCGTTGTCAAACAACTTTGTTGCGATATATCGATTTTCGATAAGATACTGTTCTATCTCCGTAACGTCTGGGCTGTCTTGTGGAGCCGTTGTTTGGAGACGGCCTCCTGCGTTGTTCAGACTGCCCAAATACTCATACAGTTGCCGTACCTTATCGGAATCCATAATAGCGCGCATTTGCTTTTGAGTTTTATTCTGATTTTCTATTGGAAATGAAACCATATAAGCATAATCGGAAGGAGAAACAGACCATAGATGGCCAACAGGGTTAAATTCAAAAAGGCTGCGGTCTATAACATCATTGAACTGCGTTATCAAAATTCCAGCTTCACCGATGTTCAAAAGCTCTGCACGGTACTTCTCCCTTACCTGCTCGTGGTCTACTCCCTTTTCAGCTTTTATAGCGTCAAAAAACGGGAAGTTCTCTTCTAAGGTTTCCCACATAGCATCGTAATCCTCCAACGCCTGCTGCTTTGTGAGGATCAGGTTGCCGGATGGGCTGATCTCGATTTCGCTGTCGTTTGGGAACGGGAAACTCTCCGTTTCGGAAAACCGGGCAGGCGCCTTTGCGGTGGCTTCCGGTTCGTTTGTGGCCATTGGCGTTGCGGTTGGGGCCGTGGATGGGGGCGGCCCCACTGCGTTCTGGCAACAGGAAAATGCGAAAAGCATTGCCAGAAACAGGAATAACGCGGTCGCTCTTTTCATTTTCATAAGCTATTATACTCCTTTGCAATAAGTGAGAGTGGCAAATGCGCCTTTTCAATATTCCTCCGCCCCAGCGATCCGTTTCCGGTAGGGCTCCGAACAGGGCAGCGCCCGCAGGCGGCCAAACTAGGCTCCGCTTTCCGCAATCGCCGCCAGGCAGGCTTCGAGCGCGGTCTGGCCTTCCTTCACCTCAATGTCCGGCTTTGTGCCAACGATATGGTTGCAGCTTCCATCGTCGTTGAACCCGCAGAAGGCTTCGTAGCTGATGAGCAGGCCGCTGTTGGGCAGCGCGAACTGAAAGGGTTCGCAACCCATGCCATTGCCGCCGGTGCTCTTTCCAACGAGGGTAGCAAAGCCTGTCTTTTTGCATAATATGGAAAATTGCTCCGCCGCGGAATAAGTCGCCGGCCCAATCAGAACCCAGACCCGCCCTTCGTAAGCGATGCTGTTCTCCGCAGGAAACGTGGGATCGCTATCCACAATTGAGATCCAATCCATATCCGCGACTGTATCCGGGCTTATGTTTGGGAATTTCTCCTGCCATTCCGCTTCTTCCGGGGTAAACACAGCGCCTAGTACTTCGTCGCTCCATTTATGTTTCGGTTCTTCCCCACCCCATACATAACGGTTATAAGCGCCCGCTTTTGATCCTAGCAATCGTTCATATCCGGGCAAAGGTTCCGCAAGCAGGAAGGATACGATTGCACCCCAAAACAAATCGCTCCCTCCGCTGTTCTCCGAGATGTCAATGATAATGTTCGGCGACTCTTGATTTTCTTCAAGGAATTGCCCGCACATGTCCAAAGCAATACTGCCGCGATCCAGCGGATCGCTCTGATTATTTAACAAGAAAGAATTGATCTTAAGATAAGCGGCGTCCTCCAACACGGAGAACTCAACATACTTGCTGTCGATAAGGTACTGTTTGATCTCCTCAGCGTCCATTTCCGCACCCATTTCCGCATCCGCGTTCTGTTCCGCCTGCAAAACCGGGTCTGTCGAAAGGAGATACGCATAGGTCGCAGCTACCTTATCCGCCTTCAGGATGGCTCGAACGCGCCGCATGGGTTCAGGGGCGCTCTGCATAGGCGCAGAATAACGGGAATATGCCCCAGCGCTCATCACATAGAGATGGCCGATACTCTTGAAGTTGGAAAGCGTCCTGTCCAGCAAATTCCAGAGATTTGACAGTATAATGCCGCTCCCCGGCGAGTTTTCAAGCTCGTTGCGGTATTTCTCCTTGATCTCCGTATGGTCGAGTCCAAGCTCCGCCTGGATCAAAGGGAAAAACGGGAAATTCTCCTCCAGAGTTTCCCACATCGCATCGTAATCCTCCAACGCCTGCTGCTTTGTAAGAATCAGGTTGCCGGATGGGCTGATCTCGATTTCGCTGTCGTTTGGGAACGGGAAACTCTCCGTTTCGGAAAACCGGGCAGGCGCCTTTGCGGTGGCTTCCGGTTCGTTTGTGGCCATTGGCGTTGCGGTTGGGGCCGTGGATGGGGGCGGCCCCACTGCGTTCTGGCAACAGGAAAATGCGAAAAGCATTGCCAGAAACAGGAATAACGCGGTCGCTCTTTTCATTTTCATAAGCTATTATACTCCTTTGCAATAAGTGAGAGTGGCAAATGCGCCTTTTCAATATTCCTCCGCCCCAGCGATCCGTTTCCGGTAGGGCTCCGAACAGGGCAGCGCCCGCAGGCGGCCGAACACGGAAAAATCTTTCCAGAAATGCATGGGATAGGCGCGCACCGTATCCGTATGGCGCATGAAATAATCGAAGCCGCAGGCGAAGTCCGCCTCCTGCCGCGGATCGAGCACAAGGAATGCCGCGTCGATATGCCGCCCAGCCAGGCGGGCGACCTCCGTCCGGAAGCGCGCGGTCATGGCACGGTTCTCCTCCGGGGATTCCTCCTCCCACACCCAGTCGCTCAAATCGCCCGCGTGGAAGATCGTTTTCCCTTCCGCCGAAACGAGGAACGCAACGCCCGCGTCCGTGGAATCGAGCGTCTCCACGCAAAGCGTGCCGAGCCGCTTTTGCTCATGCGCGCCGAGGAACACGAGCGCTTCCTGCGCCGCCTGCGGTACGCCGCGGCGCGCGAAGCCGGACGCGCTCCATTTGCGCCGGATGTCCCGGGAGAGGATATATGTCACATCCGGGTGCATACCGCTGAGCTTGAAAATATCGAAGTTGAAATGATCCCGATGGGCGTGGCTTGCGAACACATACAGCGGCTTTTCCGGTGCAAACGAGGGCATAGCGCCCTCAAAATAATCGAACAGGAGCGCGCAGCCCGCAAGCTCCACGGCAAACCCGCTGTGGCCGATGTAGGTGATCTTCATGGCAGCGGTCTCAGCGCTTCACCGCTTTGTACTTTTTCGCCTCCACCCGGGCGCGCAGGTGCTTTGCAAGCGCCTCCACCGTACCCTGCTCGAACCCGGCTTTGGAAACGATGTATGCCTGCCGCGCGTTCGCATACAGGTAAAACGCGTCCGGCGTTTCCCAGATTTCGAACAGGCGGTTGTAATAGGCGCGTTCCTCCTTGCCGTCCACGCAGACGGTGAAACAGTTTTTGAGGAACACGTACCGCTGCGAAAGCCCCGCGAAGGAGGATTGCTCAAACTTCTTTTCCGGCGCGATGAAAATCGCGTAGAAGCGCCGGCCAAACACGTAAAGCGCGAGCACGAGGATCCCAAGGTACAGCCATGCGCGGCCGCACACGGCGAAAAACACGCCCACGAGCACGGAGAGCGTCAGGAACGCGAACAGCGCCTGCGTACTCCAGGGGATGCGCTTTACGAAGCGGGCGTTGAACCGTTGAAAACGCAGCACAGTGTCCTTGTCGTAATTGGTGGTATTGATAATGTCCATGGCATGCTCCATTCGGTAAGATTTGTTTCTTACAATGTATCACATTTCACAAGCGGTTACAAGAGTGCCCTCCCGCTTTGCGCACAAAGCGGGAGGGCACGGCGCCGCCTTTTTTAATTTATTATTACAGGGAGTTGTGTCAACCCCGGATGTCGCCCCGCGCGCGCAGATCTGCGAGGATCTTTTCATACATGGCCGCGTCGATCTTATACTTGCTGCGGTAAACGAGATACCCTGCGAGGATGCAGATGAGCGGCAGCACGAGCATGGCGAGCTTCATCACAAGCAGGCCCTCCGGCGTGACGTCTGCCGCGGAATTGGCCGCGTTGATGCCGGAGATGACGAGCGTGAACGAGACGATGCCGCTTGCGATCGCCCCGCCGATCTTGTTGATAAGCGGCTGGATGGAGAACGTAACGCTTTCGTTGCGCTTGCCGGTTTTCCACTGGCCATATTCGATGGTATCCGCCAGGAACATGAGCATAAGGAGCTGGATGAATGCCTGCCCCACGAAGATCAGCACGCCCGCCGCGCCGATGAAAAGCATGTTCATCGGCGCGAAGAAGAACACGAGGTAGCCCAGCACCACGAGGGCTGTCGCGCCGAAATACAGCTGTCTGCGTGTGAAACGCGCGCTGAACTTCGGGAACACCGTGAGCGCCGAAAGCTGCGAAACGCCCAGTATCGCAGCAAACACGGAATACATCCCCGGATCGCCGTAAGCGTAGATGAAATAATAGGTGCCAAAGCTCGTCGTCGTGGAATAGCCGATCATGAAAAGCGCCATCGCAACCGTCGTGAACAGCAGCTGGTCGTTTTTGAAGATCACGCGGAAGGTATCCTTCAGGGTGGTTTTTTCCTCCTGCTTGAACATGCCGCAGTGCTCCTTCACACCAAAGAGCGTGAAGCACTGGAAGCCGAGCATCAGAAGCGCCACGATCAGCGCAAAGGCGAACCATGCATCCGTGCCGCTGCCCATAGCTTCCGTCATCGCCCCCGTGATGGGCAGGATGCCGACCACCACCGCAAACATACCCACGTTCGCGCAGATGCGGGCAAACGCGCCGATGCGCTCGCGCTCCTTCTGGTCGAGCGAAAGCGCGGGCATCATGGACCAATAAGCGATGTCGTTTGCCCCATAGAAAATATCCCAGGCCAGGTAGAATACTGCGAAGAGGACGATATACCAGGCGTCGGTCAGGTGCAGATCCGTAAAGAGCAGCACCATGAACACAGCGCCCGTCACCGCGCCGCCGAGGATCAGCGGCTTGAACTTGCCCCAGCGCGTGTTTGTGTTGTCCACAATCGTGCCCATGATGGGGTCGTTGAGCGCGTCGAACACGCGCAGCACCGTCAGCACGAAGCCGATCTTCAAAAGCATGGCGTCGCTCACGGTGAGCACCTCGGTGATGTACGTCAAAAGGAACATGCTCACCATGGAATAGAACATATCCCGCCCGATGGTGCCAAGGCCGAAGAAATACTTGTTGCGCCGCGCCGTTCCGCTTTCGCGGGCGGGCATGGTTTCCTGTTTCATGCTGTGCTCCTTTGGTTGAAAGGTTCGATAAGCCCACCTTTATTTTAGCCCGCGCGCTTGCGGATTGCAATCGGGAATTGCGCCGCACGCCCGGATGCGGTACGATAAGGGCATAAAAGAATGCTGTACAAAATTTGACGTGCCGGGCGCATTCCGCTGCCGGGCGCGGGCGCAAGCCTGAAAGGAGCATGCCATGAAAATCCTCTATTGCAGCAACACCGGCCACACCGCGCGCTATGCGGAGCTGCTTGCGCACAAAACCGGCCTCGCCGCTCTCCCCGCATCGCGGGTGGCGGAGGTGGCAAAGGGCGAGGAGATCGTCTACCTCGGCTGGGTCTTTGCGGATGTGATCCAAGGGTACAAAAAAACTTGCGAAGGCCGCAGCGTCGCCTGCGTTGCCGCCGTAGGCATGAACCCAGGCTCCGCGGAGAACGCGGAAAAGCTCGTTGCCGCCAACGGGATAAGCGTTCCTTTCTTTTATTTGCCGGGCGGCGTGGACTATGCCAAGCTCAAAGGCGTAAAGCGGATGATGCTGCGCATGGTGGGCAAGCAGCTCGCCAAGGAGGGCAAGCCCGAAAATCAGGCTCTCATTTCCGTTTTTCAAAACGGCGGGGACTTCGTCTCGGAGGCAAACCTCGTGCCGCTGCTCGAATTCCTGGCCCAAAGGCTCCAGCCCGCCATGGGGCAGGGTTTGTAAACTGCGGCTCACAATCAATTTTATAAGGATCTTTGAAAAATGCCCTGGTGGTTTGCCAGGGCATTTTTACAATTTTGCGCCACTTTACACAGGTTTAACCTTGCCGTGCTTTCAGCCTTTACCCAGGCAACGTATGATATGCCCGTAAAAAAGAGAAAATAAGAAAAAGAAAGAAGGATTTAACAATGAAGAAACTCATCGCACTTTGCATGACGGCCCTGATGCTTCTTGTAGTTGCCGCAGGCTGCAACAACGCTTCTGAAAATACAGCGATCTATGTCGTCTCCCGCGAGGATGGTTCCGGCACGCGCGGTGCGTTCATCGAGTTGCTCGGCATTGAACAGAAGAACGAAGCCGGCGAGAAGATCGACCATACCGTTGAAACTGCCGAGATCACCGACAGCACCTCCGTCATGATGCAGACCATCGCCGGCAACTCCGCGGCCATCGGCTACATCTCCCTCGGCTCCCTGAACGACACCGTGAAAGCGCTTCAGATTGACGGCGTGGAAGCGAATGCCGAGAACGTCAAGAGCGGCGCCTATAAGATCGCCCGCCCATTCAACGTGGCCGTAACCGCGAACGTCTCTGCCGAAGCGCAGGATTTCCTGAGCTTCATCCTGAGCGCGGAAGGCCAGGCGGTCGTGGAAGAAGCCAACTGCATCAGCCAAGGCAACACCGGCGCTTTCGCGGGCGGCAGCGTCAGCGGCAAGATCGTCGTCGCGGGTTCCTCCTCCGTCACCCCGGTGATGGAAAAGCTCAAGGAAGCCTACAACGCCGTCAACCCGAACCTGACCATCGACATCCAGCAGAGCGACTCCTCCACTGGCATGACCTCCGCGATCGACGGCCTCTGCGACATCGGCATGGCCTCCCGCGACCTGAAGGACAGCGAGCTTGAAGCCGGCCTCACCCCCACCGCTATCGCGCTTGACGGCATCGCGGTCATCGTAAACAACGAGAGCGAAATGACCGGCCTCACGAGCGACCAAGTGCGCGCCATCTTCATGGGCGAAATCACCGAATGGAGCGAAGTGAAATAAACAAGCGCAACGAATCGCCAACGGGCCGGCCACCGGCCCGTATTGGTATGACTTCGGATAAGGAGCGTTTATGAAACAGCAAAAGCGCGCAAAGCGCGTGCAGGCAAACCCACGGCAGGTGCGCGAAGCGCTGATGCACGCCGTCTTCCTGTTCACGGCCTGCGTCTCGATCATCGCTGTGGTGCTCATCTGCATCTTCATGTTTGCAAACGGCATCCCGACCATCCTGGAGATCGGCCCCGCCGAATTCCTGTTTGGCACCACGTGGAAGCCGCTCAACAACCTCTTCGGCATCCTCCCGATGATCGTAGGCAGCCTGTATGTCACCGCCGGGGCAATCCTCATCGGCGTGCCTATCGGCATCCTCTGCGCGGTATATCTCGCGCGGTTCTGCCCCAAGCGCGTCTACCGCGTGCTCAAGCCGCTGATCGACCTGCTCGCGGGCATCCCGTCCATCGTGTATGGCTTCTTCGGCCTCGTGGTCATCGTGCCGCTCATGCAGCAGCTCACGGGCGCAAGCGGCGGCAAGAACATCCTGACCGCTTCGCTGATGCTCGGCATCATGATCCTGCCCACGATCATCAGCGTTTCGGAAAGCGCGATCCGCGCCGTGCCGGAAAGCTATTATGAAGGCGCGCTCGCGCTCGGCGCGACGCATGAGCGCAGCGTGTTCTTCGCCGTGCTGCCTGCGGCGAAATCCGGCATCCTTGCCGGGGTGATCCTCGGCGTCGGCCGCGCCATCGGCGAGGCGACCGCCGTCAAGATGGTCGCCGGGAACCAGCCCATCCTGCCCACGAGCCTCCTGAGCGGCGTGCGGACGCTGACCTCCAACATCGTCGTGGAGATGGGTTACGCGGAGGGCCTGCACCGCGAAGCGCTCATCGCCACGGCAGTGGTGCTGTTCGTGTTCATCCTCCTCATCAACCTTTCCTTCTCGGTCATGAAAAAAAAGGAGGGCTAGCGCATGGAAGCAAACGCGATCAACCGCGAAAGCCGCCGCGCGCGGCTCCGGGCATACCGGCACAGGCCGCTTTCCCTGCTGCTGCGCCTTGCGGTGACGCTCTCCGCTGCCGTAACGGTGCTCGTGCTCGTGGCGCTTGTCGCCTATATTTTAATCAAAGGCATCCCGAACCTCAAGCCTTCTCTGTTCGCCTGGGAATACACCACGGAGAACGCCTCCATGCTCCCGGCGGTCATCAACACCATCACCATGACGGTGCTCTCGCTCCTCATGGCCGTCCCCGTAGGCGTTTGCTCCGCGATCTACCTGGTGGAATACGCCAGGCGTGGGAACAAGCTCGTCTCCCTCGTGCGGATCACGGCAGAAACGCTCCAGGGCATCCCGTCGATCGTCTATGGCCTCTTCGGCTTCCTGTTCCTCGTCGTCGCCTGCAAGTTCGGCTATTCGCTCCTGAGCGGCGCGATCACGCTTGCGATCATGATCCTGCCGCTGATCCTGCGCACGACGGAGGAGGCGCTCAAGGCCGTGCCGGATTCCTTCCGGGAAGGCAGCTTCGGCCTCGGCGCGGGGCGGCTCAGGACGGTGCTGCGCATCGTGCTCCCCTCGGCGGTGCCGGGTATCCTCGCGGGCGTGATCCTCGCCATCGGCAGGATCGTCGGCGAAACGGCCGCGCTCATCTACACCTCCGGCACCGTTGCGGGCGTGCCGAAAACGCTTCTCGGTTCCGGGCGGACGCTTGCGGTGCACATGTACGCCCTCCTTTCCAACGGCCTTTACATGGAGGAGGCATATGCCACGGCAGTCGTGCTGCTCGTGATGGTTGTGGGCATAAACGCGCTCTCGGCCTGGCTTGCAAAAAAAGTTTCGGCAAAGCAGAGGTAACAGCTTATGGATAAATTTTCGATCAAAGACCTGAACCTGTATTACGGCGACTTCCATGCGCTCAAGGGCGTGACCCTCGGCCTTGGCGCAAACGAGATCACCGCGTTCATCGGCCCCTCGGGCTGCGGCAAATCCACGCTGCTCAAATCCCTCAACCGCATGAACGACCTCGTGGAAGGCTGCCGCATCACCGGCGAAGTGCTGCTCGACGGGGAGAGCATCTACGGCGGCATGGACGTAAACCTGCTGCGCCGCCGGGTAGGGATGGTGTTCCAAAAACCCAACCCCTTCCCGATGAGCATCTATGACAACATCGCCTATGGCCCGCGCACCCATGGCGTGCGTTCCAAGGTAAAGCTGGACGACATCGTGGAACGTTCGCTGCGCAGCGCAGCCATCTGGGATGAGGCAAAGGACCGCCTCAGGAAAAGCGCGCTGGGCATGTCCGGCGGACAGCAGCAGCGCCTCTGCATCGCCCGAGCGCTCGCCGTGCAGCCGGACGTGCTTTTGATGGATGAGCCGACGAGCGCGCTCGACCCAATCTCTACCTCCAAAATCGAAGACCTTGTTGTGGAACTGAAAAAAGATTATACTATTGTTATCGTTACCCACAACATGCAACAGGCGGCCCGCATTTCGGACAAAACCGCGTTTTTCCTTCTTGGCGAGGTCATCGAATTCGGCGAAACGGAAACCATCTTTTCCGTGCCCAGGGACAAGCGCACGGAAGATTACATCACGGGGAGGTTTGGATAATGCGCAACCAGTTCGACGAGCAGCTTGACCTGCTCAACGTGGAATTGATCCGGATGGGCGCGCTCTGCGAGGAGGCCATCAGCCTTGCGACGCGGGCGCTCCTCGAAGGCAGTGCCGCCGCCGCAGAAAAAGCCGTAGCGGTAGACACTGAGATCGACCAGAAGGAGCGCGAGATCGAGCAGCTGTGCATCAAGCTCCTGCTCAAGCAGCAGCCGGTCGCGCGCGATCTCCGGGTGATTTCCGCCGCGCTCAAGATGATCTCCGACATGGAGCGCATCGGCGACCAGGCGGCGGACATTTCCGAAATCACAAAATACATCGGCAGAAACGACAACAAGAGCAAGGTACACATTGCGGACATGGCGAAGGCCACCGGCAAGATGGTGACGGACAGCATTGATTCCTTCGTGAAAAAGGATCTTGAGCTCGCCTATTCCGTCATGCGCTATGACGACGTGGTGGACGGTTTGTTTTCCGCCGTGCGGCGGGAGCTGATCGGCCTCATTTCCGAGGACAGCCACAACGGCGAGCTGTGTATCGACCTCTTGATGATCGCAAAATACTTTGAGCGCATCGGCGACCATGCCGTCAACATCGCAGAGTGGGTGGAATTCTCGCTCACCGGCAAGCATACTTCAAACGAAGGAGTATAACATGATCTATCTTCTGGAGGATGACAACAGCATCCGCGAGTTCGTCATCTATACGCTCAACAGCCAGGGGCTTGAGGCGCAGGGGTTCGACCGTCCCTCCGCCTTCTGGGCGGCGCTTGAACAGCGCCTGCCTTCCTTGGTGCTTCTGGACATCATGCTGCCGGAGGAGGACGGTCTTTCCGTGCTCAAGCGTCTGCGCGGCGCATCGAGTACGCGGCGCATCCCCGTCATCATGCTTACGGCCAAGAGCACAGAGTTCGACAAGGTGATCGGCCTCGACAGCGGCGCCGACGATTACATCCCCAAGCCCTTCGGCATGCTGGAGCTGCTCGCGCGCATCAGAGCGCTCCTGCGCCGCACGGAAGAAGAACATACCGAGCGGGAATACGCGCTTGGCGGGCTTTACGTCTGCCCAGCGAAGCACATCGTGCGTGCGGACGGCCAGAACGTGACGCTCACGCTCAAGGAGTTCGAGCTGCTTTGCATGCTGCTTGAAAACAGCGGCATCGTACTCACGCGCGCGCAGCTTCTCGACCGCATCTGGGGCTATGCCTTTGACGGCGAAAGCCGCACCGTGGACGTGCATGTGCGCACGCTGCGCCAAAAGCTCGGCGCCTGTGGTGCGCTGATCCAAACCGTGCGCGGCATCGGCTACAAGATCGGAGGGGACGAGGCATGACGGCAAAGATCTTCCGTTCCATCTTCCTCGTCGCCACGGCAGTGCTGCTCGCATGCTTTGTTCTGATCTTCGGCATGCTTTACGAGCATTTGGGCGCGCAGATCCAGGCGGAGCTGCAAACCGAGGCAGTCTACATCGCCCAGGGGCTTGCGCAAAGCAGCGAAAGCTATTTTGAAGGGCTGCGCGGCACAAACCGCATCACTTGGGTAGCTGCGGACGGCACCGTCCTCTACGACAGCGACTCCGAAGCCGCCGCCATGGAAAACCACGCAGGCCGCGAGGAGATCCAGGAGGCGCTCACGAACGGCTCAGGGGAGAGCACGCGCTATTCCACCACGTTTGACGAGCGGCGCATCTATTTCGCCACCCGCCTTGCGGACGGCACCGTGCTGCGCGTATCGAGCGCGCAGCATTCCGTCTGGGTTCTCATCCTGGGAATGCTTTCGCCCGTGATCGTCATTTTCGTGCTGGCGGCGATTCTTTCCGGCGTGCTTGCCTCGGCGCTCGCCAAGCGCATCCTGCGACCGGTGAACGCCATCGACCTCGAGCATCCGGAGCAGAGCGAGGTTTATGAGGAACTCTCCCCCCTGCTTTCCAAGATCTATCACCAGAACAGGGTGATCGACAGCCAGATCCACGAGCTCCAGCGCAAGCAGGCAGAATTCACTGCCATCACGGAGAACATGAGCGAGGGCTTTCTCGTGATCGACGGCCATACCGATCTGCTCTCCTACAACACGAGCGCACTCCGGCTGCTTGGCGCGGAGGCGGTGGACGGCCGGCACAGCGTGCTTGCGCTCAATCGCAGCGAAGGCTTCCGCAAGGCGGTGGAGCGCTCGCTTGCCGGAGAGCACTGCGAGCAACTTTTTGAGCGGGAGGGGCGGTATTTCCAGATCATGGCCAACCCCGTCGCTCATGAGGATCGCATCGCGGGCGCGGTCCTCATCATCCTGGACGTCACCGAAAAGCACGCCCGGGAAAATATGCGCCGGGAGTTTACCGCCAACGTCTCCCACGAGCTGAAAACGCCGCTCACCTCCATTTCCGGCACGGCGGAGATCATCAAGAATGGCTTCGTGAAACCTGAGGACGTCCCCCACTTCGCCGGGAATATCTATGAGGAAGCGCAGCGGCTCATCGCGCTCATCGGGGACATCATGCGGCTCTCCCAGCTTGACGAGGATTCCATCCCCTTGGAAAAGGGGCCCGTAGACCTTTACGACCTCGCCGCCTCCGTGCTACGCCGGTTGGAGCCGGCGGCCGGGCAGCGCGGCGTCGCGCTCGAGCTCCTGGGCGAGCATGTGCAGGTGCACGGCGTTTCCCAGGTGCTCGACGAGATGATCTTCAACCTCTGCGACAACGCCGTGAAATACAACCGGGAAAGCGGGCATGTGCGCGTTTCCATCGGGGAGGAAAACGGCCATGCGGTGCTCCGCGTCGCGGACGACGGCATCGGTATCCCCGCCGCAGACCGCGCCCGCGTGTTCGAGCGGTTCTACCGGGTGGATAAGAGCCACTCCAAGGAGATCGGCGGCACGGGGCTCGGGCTTTCCATCGTCAAGCACGGCGCGGCGTTCCACAACGCACGCGTTGCGCTTGAAAGCGAGCTTGGCAAGGGCACGACCGTAACGGTGACATTCTAAGATGAAGCAAATATGCACAAGCGGGGGCTGCGCAT